>Ga0209048_10000191_pt1 | contig 65968 bp, 59 predicted proteins | sample FrelakmetCRP12CR_FD_187146 | JGI IMG/M metagenome (GOLD analysis project Ga0209048, IMG submission 187146) | Freshwater lake sediment microbial communities from the University of Notre Dame, USA, for methane emissions studies - CRP12 CR (SPAdes)... | ecosystem: Environmental > Aquatic >...
TCTACCAAACCAACTGCGCTATCTTCTTACTGTCAGCGGCGTGTGATTATAGAGGAAACGGCCGGCTTGGCAACAACTATTTTCAGCGTATTTTCAACGGGCGGGATCAGCCCCGGCGAACCGCTTGCATTCCGGCGGGGTCGGGGTTAGGATTCCAACAAACTAAGGAGAAGGCCATGAGCCAGATCATGTTCAAGGGGCAGCCGGTGAAACTCAGCGGCGTGTTCCCGCAGGTGGGACACACCGCACCGGCGTTCACGCTGACCAGCGCCAACCTGGCCGATGTGCGGCTAAACCAGTTTGCCAGCCGGCAAAAGATCCTCAGCATCGTGCCCAGCCTCGATACCCCGGTTTGCGCGGCATCCGCCCGGGAGTTCAACGCGCGGATCGTCGGGTTCCAGAACGTGGTGGTGCTGAAGATCTCCATGGATCTGCCGTTCGCTCAGAAGCGGTTCTGCGAAAGCGAGCGCATCGAAAACATCGTCATGCTTTCCGCCTTCCGCTATCCAGCCTTCGGCCTGGATTACGGCGTGCGGATCGCCGACGGGCCGCTGGCCGGCCTGCTGGCCCGCGCTGTGCTCGTCGTGGATGAACACGATCAGATTGTCCATGCGCAGTTGGTGCCGGACATCGCCCAGGAACCGGATTACGACGCCGTGATGCAGACGGTCCACGGCTGATCCGCTTTTTTTGCCAGCCGCCGCTGGTCAACGCTCCCGCCGGCTGATAAAGGAGCAGTAGGGTTTACCTATGCCGATCTACGAATACCAGTGCCGCAAGTGCGGACGCAGCGCGAGCTTTCTGGTTCGCAGCATCAGCCGCCACCAGCCGCCGGCCTGCCCGAAATGCGGTCATCCCGGGATGCAGCGGCTGCTCTCGCGCTTCGCCGCAATCAAAGGCGGGCAGCCCGCGGACGCAGACCCGTCGTCCGGCGGCGGGCCGGGCGGCAGGCCCGACCTGCCGGATAGGCCGGACCTTTCGGACGCCGATCTCGCCGGCATGGAAAAAAATCCGCGGGCCCTGGGCCGGTTCATGCGGACCATGGCCGCGCAAACCGGCGAGCCCATGCCGGCCGAAATGGACGAGGTGGTCCGCCGGCTCGAATCCGGCGAAGATCCGGAGCAGATCGAAGAAGGTCTGGGCGGCCTCCTCGGCGACGAACAAGGTGGCGGGGCGGGCGGCGGCGATGACACGCTGTACGACGCGTGACGGTTCAGTCCTGTTGCGGGCGAACCAACTGACCCAGCCGCTGGGGGGAATGTAAAAGCTGAATCGGTATTGCCTCGCGCCGGGGACCTCATTATGCTGCGGGGCGTTGGCGGGACGTTGCAATGAACCTTAAAGCGTTAGGTATGGCCGGCCTCTGGCTGGGCGCCGCCGGATTGGCGGCGGCAGCCACGAATGCGTCATCGTTCGCGGCCGGTCATGCGCCGAAACTGGTGTGTGACCAGCCGGTGTTCCACTTCGGCACGCGGGACAGTTCCGGCGAGGTCCAGCACGCCTTCGTGCTCCACAACACCGGCGACCTTTCGCTGCAGATCCTGAATCTCCGCGCCACGTGCGGCTGCACGGTGGGCAGCGTGACCGACCGCACCGTCCCGCCCGGTGGCGAAACGACGGTCACCGCCACCTTCGCCCTGCGCGGCCGGGAAGGCCCGCAGCACAAGGTGTTGTACGTGTCTTCCAACGATCCGACGCAGCCGGAATACCAACTGACGCTGGAAGGGAACATTGTGGAGGCCGTGTCCGTGCACCCGCGCATCCTGTTCTTCGGCCGGCTGGAGGCCACGGCTACGGTTACCGGTACGGTGGAGGTGGCCGCGAACGACGGGCAGGCCCTGCAGATCACCCAGGTGACGGTGGATTCACCCCGGCTCACGACCATATTGGAGCCCGCGACCAACGACAAGACCAACCGGGTGCTCGTGATCACCAAGCCGCCGCTGCCGGAGGGCCTGACCCGCGCCCTCCTGGTGGTGCAAACCGGCCATCCCCGCCGGCCGCGGATCGAACTCTCCGTGTCGTTTTTCGTGCCCGGCGCCTTTTCCGTGCTGCCGCCGGAGATTTTCGTGGTGGGCCGGCTGCAGGAAAAACTGAGCCGCGAAGTCGTCATCCGTTCCGAGAAAAACGCGCCCTTCAAGATCCTGGCCATCGAAACGCCGCGACCGGACATGACCGCCAAGCTCACCACGCTGAGCAACACCGCCTACCGGGTGGAACTGGGCAACATTGAAGTGGCCCGGGAGCTGGATACCCAGAAGTTGCGCGTGACCACCGACCAACCCAATCGCCCGGAAATTCTGATTCCTTTCCGCGTTTTTATCCGATAGGAGCGGCTTGCGCAGTCCAGGTTGTTATCGCCGTGGCCGTTGCTCCGGGCCCCAGCAGGCCGCCGGCCCCGACCCAGCCAGGGCCAAGGTATGAAACTGATGCTTCAGATGCTGGCGCTGATCCTCGTGGCGACCGGGCTCGGCGCGGCGGTCAATGCCGCGCGGCCGGGCCGGCTGCCGTGGCGGGGGGACTGGGACCGCCACGTGGAAACCCGCGCGTTACAACAGCACATCCGGCTGGCGGGCCTGGCGACCGTGCAGCGGGCGGTGAACACCGGCGCTCCGGTGCTGTTGGATGCGCGGCCGGCGGCCGATTTCCGCGCCGGCCACCTGCCGCGGGCCCAGTCACTGCCGTTCGAACTGGCGCCGGAAATGCTCGCCGGGATGCAGGTGCCCCTGGCGCGCGACCAAGCCCTGCTGACCTATTGTGCCCGCAACGATTGCGACGAAGGACTGGAACTGGCGCTGTTGCTGCGGCAACAAGGCTACACCAACGTGATGCTTTTCCCCGGCGGGCTGCACGAGTGGCGTGCCGGCGGCGGCGCCGTGGAGGGCGGTCTGTGACAACCCGCTGGCTGTCGCTGTTCAGCCGGTGGATCATCGGGTTGGTCTTTCTCGCCGCCAGCCTGCCCAAGCTGGTCGCGCCCCAAGACATGGCACTGGCGATCTTCCGTTACCACCTGCTGCCGCACGGGCTGGTCAACGCCGCCGCCATTCTGCTGCCGTGGATCGAGCTGACCGCCGCGGTGGCGCTGCTGCTGGCGCCGGCCTATCGCCGCGCCGCGGCGCTGCTGTTGTGCGGCCTGCTGGCGGCGTTCACCGCCGCCATCGCGCTGGACCTCCACCGCGGCATTGACATCGCCTGCGGCTGTTTCTCGCTCAAGCCGGAACTCGGCCGCATCGGCGCGTTGAGCTTGCTGCGCAATGCACTCCTGCTGCTGGCCGCGCTGGCGGCCCTGGCCCCGGCCGGAAAGAAGCCATGCCCACCCTGAAACAACTCGGCGAACGCGAAGTGATCCGGCGGCTGGCTAGGTTGCTGACCTCGCGGCGGGACGTCCGCGCCGGCATCGGCCACGACGTCGCTGTCGTCGCCGGCGGCGCCGCATTCGACTGGCTGCTGAAATCCGACGCCGTGGTCGAAGGCCGGCATTTTCTGGCGGACACGCCGGCGCGCTGGATCGGTCACAAGGCGGTCGGCCGCGTGTTGAGCGACCTGGCGGCCGCGGGCGGCGAGCCGTGCTGGGCGCTAGTGGACCTCGTCGCGCCGGCGCGCACCGCTGTAGCCCGCGTGGAGGGCGTTTATCGCGGCCTGGCAGCGCTGGCCCGGCAGCACGGGCTGGCGATCGTCGGCGGCGATACGGCGGCCGGGCCGGTGCTGGAATTGCACGTGTTCGCCGTCGGCCGCGTGCCGCGCGGCACGGCGTTGCTGCGTTCCGGCGCGCGGCCGGGCGACCGGCTGTACGTCACCGGCGCGCTGGGCGGCAGCCGGGCCGGCCGGCATCTGCGGTTCGCGCCACGCGTCGCCGCCGGCCAATGGTTGCGCGCGGGCCGCTGGGCCACGGCGGCCATAGATCTCAGCGACGGCCTCGCCACCGACCTCGGCCATCTCGTCGAGATGAGCCGCGTCGGGGCGGAGCTGTTCGCCGATCAAATTCCGATTGCGCGCACCGTTCTTCAAGCGCCGGGAAACCCTCGGCGCAAGGGCATCCGGCGGCGGCCGGACGCAGCGCTGGCCCACGCGCTCTGCGACGGCGAGGATTTCGAGCTGCTCTTCACCGTGCCGGCGCGTCGCGCTGCGTCCTTCGAGGCCGCCTGGCGGCGGAAATTCCGGCTGGCGGCCACGTGCATCGGCGCGCTCAACCGCCGCACCGGCCGGATCGAGCTGCGGGACGCCCGCGGCCGCCGCGCGCCGTTGTGCGGCCGGGGCTTCGAGCATTTTGTTTGAACCGCCGCCGGGGACGCCATATAATTCAATAAATAGGAGATGAAAAGATGTCACCCGATTTAAAGGAATGTGAAGCACGGATGCTTAAGCTCCCGGTTAAAGACCGGGCGCTGCTGGCCGAACATCTTATCGCCAGCCTCGATTCCGTTGAAGATTCGGAGAACGAGCGTCTTTGGGTGGAAGAGGCGGAAAGACGCTATCAACAATACAAAAGCGGAAATATATCTGCTCGACCGGCCATGGATGTCTTGCGCGACGCTCGGTCACGAATCAAATGAAGCCGGTACGATTTCTAAATCCTGCAGAACAAGAGCTGCTCGATACCGCTCGCTATTACGAGTTGCAAGCGCCCGGCCTTGGGGATGATTTTCTGGATAAAATCCATTCAGCCGTTAGAGATATCGCTGAAAACCCTGAAGCCTGGCCTGTACTTTGTTTTGAGATTCGCCGCCGCCGAATACACCGATTCCCCTACGGCCTTCTTTATCGAGTTGAACCAGATGAAATCGTAGTTTTGGCAACGATGCATCTACGCCGACATCCCTTGTATTGGATCAACAGAATATGAACATGGGAGGATGATGCGGCCGCTGCGCGGCCGGGGCTTCGAGCATTTTATAAGCTGAGCTCACATTATGACAAACGAAGCGACATTCATCGTCACCTACAAGCGCGGCTTCCCTTTGAATCCCATCGAGACGGTATGGGCGGCGGGGATGGTACTGGCACCCATCTTAGTCCTTGTCGTCTTTGTTCATTTCTGGATTGCACGCCGGCGCGGATTGTTGCTGGAGTGGCCAACACGCATCCGCATGCTGATTGCTTTGATCGCCGCTTCTCTCACCGCGCTGCTGATCGGACCGAAACTGTACTATGTTCATGAATAGGCCGCGACACAGCGTTGGGGCGCTGCCCAAGAAGCGTGCGCGCACATGTTGATGGCCCATTCCTGCATATTTTTTGCCTGCGGTGCCGTGGTGGTCACGCTCTCCATCGCGCTCGCGCTATTGCTTCCAAAAACACTGCGGAAGGAGCCGCCAACCACGCCTCCCCATCCCGGCGGAAGTTCCGACGGGGTTACACCCGCTAAAGGTGGCGCCCGAACAGGAAGAAATGACGGGCGATGCGATGGACAGAAATGAGAGGCGAGTGTATGATGCAGGCATTCCGATTGTTTTTCGATAGCGTATTGATCACCCGGTAGTAGACGCATGACGATTATGCCCAAGGACGTGTTCATTACCAAGGATTTCCTGCTGCTGACGAAGGCGGCGCGGGAGCTGTATCACCGGTACGCCGCGCCGCTGCCGATCATTGACTACCACAGCCACCTGCCGCCGGCGGACATCGCCCGGGACCGGCGCTGGGCCAACCTCACGCAGGCCTGGCTGGCGGGCGATCACTACAAGTGGCGCGCCCTGCGCGCCAACGGCGTGGCGGAACGCTGCATCACCGGCAACGCGCCGGACCGGGAGAAGTTCCAGCGCTGGGCCGAGACCGTCCCCATGACACTGCGCAATCCGCTGTACCATTGGACGCACCTCGAGTTGAAGCGGCCGTTCGGCATCAGTGACCGGCTGCTGAACCCCGCCACGGCACAGGGCATCTGGGATGAATGCAACGCCAAGCTGGCCACCCTGGAGTTCTCCGCGCGCGGCATTCTGCAGCAGATGAACGTCCAGCTCGTCTGCACTACGGACGACCCCGTGGACACCCTGGAGCATCACCAGGCCGTCGCCCGGGACCCGTCGTGCACGCTTCAGATGCTGCCGACCTTCCGCCCGGACAAGGCCATGGCGGTGGAGGTGCCGCAGACCTTCAACGCCTGGGTGGACCGTCTGGCCGCGGCCTGCAACCTGGACATCCGGACCTTCGATGGCTTTCTGACGGCCCTCCGGCAGCGGCACGCTTTTTTCCACCAGTGCGGCTGCCGGTTGTCGGATCACGGGCTGGAAACCGTCCCGGCCGCGGACTACACCGGGCGCGGGGTGACGGCGCTCTTCCGCAAGCTCCGCGGCGGCGCGACACTGACGCCGCAGGCAACGGCGCAGTTCAAGACGGCGCTGCTGCATGAGTTTGGCGTGCTGGACCACGAAATGGGCTGGACGATGCAACTCCACCTCGGCGTGCTGCGGAACAACAATACCCGCATGTGCGAACGGATCGGACCGGACGCGGGTTACGACTCCATCGGCAGTTTCGATCACGGGCGGCCGCTGGCCCATTTCCTCGACCGCCTCGACCGCGAGGAGCGACTGCCGAAGACCATCCTGTACAACGGCAACCCGGCGGACAACGAGTTGCTGGCGGCGATGACCGGCAATTTCCAGGACAGCCGGATCCCCGGCAAAGTGCAGTTCGGCAGCGCCTGGTGGTTTCTGGACCAGCGGGACGGCATGGAGCGGCAGCTCGACGCCCTCAGCAACCTGGGCCTGCTCGGCCGCTTTGTCGGCATGCTGACCGATTCGCGCTCCTTCCTCTCCTACACGCGGCACGAATATTTCCGGCGCATCCTGTGCAACAAACTCGGCCACGAGGTGGAGGACGGCCTGCTGCCCAACGATCTGCGCCTGCTCGGCGGCCTGGTGCAGGACGTCGCCTATAACAATGCCCGGCGTTATTTCGGGTTTCACCTGCCGCGTTGACAGCGCCGGGCCGTTATGCGAGTATAAAAGCAGCAGCACGGAGGATCGAAAACATGGCTACCTTGGTCGGCATGTCGGCGGATGCTCGCGGGCAGACCTTTACAGTGGATCGGGACGAAACCGTGGTGGGCCGGCGCCCGGAAAGCAACGTGGTGCTGGCCGGCACGTCGGTGTCCGGACGGCATTGTATGATCCGCCGGGATGGTTTCCGCTATTTCATCCGCGACCTCGGGTCCACCAACGGCACCCGGCTGAATGGACGCGAGGTCAACCTCGAGATGCGCCTGCGGCCCAAGGACATCCTCCAAGTCGGCACGTTGGAATTTCTGTTTGATTCCGACGAAAAGCCCGAGGAAGAACCCGGGAGCCTGACCAACACCACCCGCGTTGAAATTGCCACCGGCACCTCCACCAAGCCTGAAACATTCGCCAGCATCTCGCCCTTTGGCACGCGCCGTCCGGCGCAAATGACCGTCTGGTATGCCATCATCGCGATTGTCGGCATCCTGGCGCTCGGTGCCGCCGTGGTGCTGTTCATTTTTGTCTCCCAATTGAAATGACCGCGTCTGCCCGCGTGCAAAAAAAATCCGCCTTTACGTTGATCGAGCTCCTGGTGGCCCTCAGTCTGGCGGTGGTGTTGAGCGCCCTGCTCGCATCCGTGTATGCCCTGGTCACCTCCGTGTACCGCAGTCAGGCCGGGCGTCAGACGCCGGACGACGCAGCGCGGCGCGTGCTGGGACGGCTGGCGGACGATCTCGAGCGCACTTTCGTTGCCGCCAACGATCCCCACACCGCCTTCCGGCTGCTGACCGGCGCGGCCGCCACCAACGCCCTATGGGAGCTGTCGTTCTGCCGCTGCGCCGCTGCGCCGGGTGAACCGGAGGCGCCCTGGGCCGACATCGAACGCGTGACCTACAGCCTGGTGGAGGAGGAGATCAGCAACCGCCTGCTGATCTGTGCCAGCCAGCCGCTGGCCGGCCCCGGCGCATTCCAGCCCCCCCGGACCAACGACGTCATCCCCGGCCTGGAACAACTGGAAATCCATTTCTTCGACGGCAAGGTGTGGCAGGACCAATGGCCGCCGACCGGCCAGACCAGCAGCGTCCCGCGCGCCGCACGGGTGGAGGTCACCGCCCTGCGCGCCGGCATCCGCGCCCTGGCGGCCACGGACGTTTTCATCCCGGTTGGCAACCGGATTGAGTCGCGGACGAAGACCAACACGCCGCCGGCCCGCTGACGCGGTTTACCCGACCTCCGTCAACAGCGCGACAAATTCAGCGTGCGAGAGTTCGCCGAGTTTTCGGCCCTGGCGGGCCAGTCGTTCGTTGAGTTTGAGGCAGGCGGCCGTCATGCGCTCATGGGTTTCCGCGGCGCCGGAAAAAACATGGAAATTCTCACCCTGGGAGATACGGACATGCCCATCCCGGTTGTCCAGGCCCAACCCGATGATGTGCGCCGGGTTTTCATGGCGGTGTGCTCGCATGGGATTATTTTACCATCGCCGGCCGGCCCGCGCAACCGCCCGCCGCCGCCGGGCAGGGCAGCCTCATTAATGGAGGGCGACGGCTGCCTGCCCGCCGTCTTGTTTGCCAGTCCAGCTTGTTTACCATAGCCTTGCCACGACCCTCCGGCTTGTCCGCCCGTAGCTCTTGGAGCGAAGGCGGAACCTTAATGTGAAGGAGGGGCGCCGAGGAGTGCGGCCGGCGCATTTTTATATCGTCGCGCGGGGCACGGGGGCCTAAGCTGCCGCATGCCTCCATCTCCGTCAGGTAGCGGCCAGCCTGCAGCCGTGGCCCGGTTGAAACACGGGCGGGAAAAGCACATCCTGCAGGGGCATCCCTGGGTTTTTTCGGGCGCGATTGCCGCGTGGCAGGGCGCGCCGGCCGTCGGCGCGGTGACGGACGTCCGCGCGGCCAACGGGCAGTGGCTGGCCCGCGGGCTGGCCCATCCTGCCGCGGCGCTGGCGGTGCGACTGTACACCCGGCAGGAGTCGCAAATGCTGGACGAACCCTTCTGGGCGGCAGTGCTCGGGCGCGCGCTGGCGCGGCGCCGGCAGATTCCCGGTTACGACGAAGACGCCGCGGCCGCCACCAACGCGTGGCGGCTGGTGTTTGCGGAGGCGGATGGCTTGTCCGGCTTGATCGTGGACCGTTTTGCCGACACGCTGGCCGTACAGGTGGGCGCCGCGGCCCTGCTCCGCTTCCTGCCGGGCCTGCTCGACGAACTGCGGCGGCTTACCGGCGCGGCGGTCGTGCACGTTGACGCCGCCGGCGACGATGCGACGCGCGAAGGACTGGACGCCGCCTCGTTGGCGGCTCTCGCCCGCCCAGCCGCCGGTCCGGTGCGCATCCGGGAGCATGGGCGGCTGTTCGACGTGGATCCCGGCAGCGGCCAGAAAACCGGTTTTTTCCTCGACCAGCGCGAGAACCGGCAGCGCGTGGCGGCCTACGCACGCGGCCGGCGGATGCTCAGCGCGTACTGCTATACCGGCGCCTTCGAGGTCCACGCCGCGACGGCCGGCGCGACGGATCTGCTCGGGTTCGATCGCTCGGAGCCGGCGCTGGCGCGGGCGCGCGCACACCTCCAACTCAACGGCCTCGACACGCCGGCGACCTACGAGCGCGCCGACGTGCCCCCGGCGCTGCGGCGGCTCCGCGACGCAGGGCGGACGTTTGACCTGATTGTACTCGACCCGCCGAAATTCGTGGCCAACCGCGCGCAACTGGCCAAGGGCCTGCGGGCCTACAAGGATATCAACCTGCTGGCGCTGAAACTGCTCGCGCCGGGCGGCATCCTGGCCTCGTTCTCGTGTTCGGGGCTGGTGACGCCGATGTTGTTCCGGCAGATGATCGGCTGGGCCGCCGCGGACGCGCAGCGGCCGGTGCAGATCCTAGAAACACTCGGCCAGCCGCCGGACCATCCCGTGCTGGCCGTCTTCCCGGAAAGCGAATACCTCAAGGGCGCCATCTGCCGCGCGGACTGAAGGCGCAGCCGTCCGCCGGGGCGGGATCAGGGCTGCGATTCCGCTTGCAGCAGCCAGCCCAGGGCCACCAGGAGCAGCACGCTGCCCATGACGAACACGCGGGAAACAAAATAGAGGCGCCAATAGACACCGGGCAGATTACTCGAATTCCAGGATATAAAATGGCGCTGCCGATACAGCGGCTTGCGGGCCACCATCAGCAGCAGGGTGCCCCCGGCGCCAAAGAGGAACGCCAGCCAACACAGGATGCTCTGCGAGGCCGTCGGTAACTTCTCCCGCCACCAAACCAGCGCCATGGGCATGGCGACCAGATACCAAAGGGACAACGCGACGGTGTCCAGCGGAATATGGAGTCGAGGGGGGTGTTTACTCCGCCGGCGTCTGTGCCGGCCCTCGCTCAGCGGCCCGTCCATCCCGTCCATTTTTTTTTCATCTTCCATCAGCGCTTCCGACCGTCAAAGAAATGAAGAGGTGATGAAAATGTATTTCTGCATACCGGTCAAGCATCGTTTTCACCGCCGAAGATCACCGTCGCTTGGCGGAATAGGCCGTCGCCCCCCCACGCCGCCAACAATTCGCCGAGGTCGAACTTCGGGCCGATGGTGAGGCGGGCGATGAATTCCGCCGGCGCAGTCGTCATTTCGGCGGCGGTGAGCCACGCCCGCCGGGGTGGAGCGAAGTCCAGCCGGTAGCCACGCGACGTGCGGCGGAGACAGAAAGGCACATGGCTGGCCTGCAACCAGCGCTGAAAAACCGCGGCGGCGGCGGGGAAGAACTCCGCCGGCAGCCGCAATTCCAGCGGCCGGGACTGAAAAACACCCGGTACAAAATGGTCCGCCCAACCCAGCCACCGGACCTGGTGCGCCGCCAGAATGGCTGTGAAACGGTCGCGCCGGCCAACCGCCGGGGACAACACGCCCGGCAGCGCGGCCAGCAGCCTGGCGGCATCCCAGGACTTCAAGGCAAACACAGTTTCGCCGGAAAATAGCGGAAACCGCGCGCGGTTATCGCCGAGCGTGAAGAGGCTTTCGTGCGCCGCCAGTAGATGGCCGGCCAGGTCCGGCCGCGCCGCCAGCAAGGCGCGCAGGAGGTGCGCGTTGAGCCACGCCGGATCCGCGCCGGCCAGTTCCGGCGCCAGCCAGAAGCGCCCATAGCGCGGCGCCAGTCGCGCCTTGGCGTCCATCTGCGCGGCAAAACTTTCCAGCCACGCGGGAGCGGCCGGACGCCGCCCGCGGTGCGCGGTCAACCGCCGCCGCGCGGCCGGAGTGGCGCACGCGCCGCAGGCCAGGCAGCGCCCGGGCGCGGTTCCTCGGCCCAGGCAATAACCGTCGTCACGCGCCTGCCGCGCGGCCTGAAACTGGCGGAACAGGAAAGCCGGCGGGACATTCGTTCGTACAAACGAAAAGGGGAAAGAATAAGCCGCCGGTTTTTCACCCAGCCAAGCCTCGGTCCACAAGCCATGTCCGGTCAGCCAGGCGCGCAATCGCCGCGCATAGTCCGGGTCCAACGCCTGGTCGTAACAGAAACCGGCCTGAGCCAGTTCGGTCAGGGGGGCCACCAGTCCATAGGGCGCCATGGCGAGGATTTGCGTCACCGCGTAGTCCGGCCACGCCGTCGCCAGCCGGAATTCGAAGCCGGCGGATGCCACCGCGCGACGCGCGGCGCGGATCAACGGTTCCCAGTCGGCCGGCTCCAGCCGCAGCCGGTCGTGACGCAGCGGCGTAAACGGCATACGGACCAGCAGGCCGAAACTGAACGTCACGCGCACGCCCGGATTGTTCTGCCGGTGCAGGGCCTGCAACTGGCGGCAAAAACCGTTGAATTCGGCTTCGTCGGCGGCGGTTTCATGCCCGGTAAGCAGAAAAAACAGTTTCAGCTCGCGCACTTTTTCGCGCAGCAACCGCGCCAGCAGGGCGTGTAGCGTCCCCGTCGCCAGGCTCTTGTGCAGCAAGGCGCGCAGCCGCGCACTCACACCCTCAATGCCGAGCGTGTACGAACGCTTGTCCGCCGCCAACTCGGCGTCGAGCAAACCCGGCGTATCCTGCAGCAGGTCCGCCCGCTGGCTCAGGCAGCAGACCCGTTCAAACAGCCGGTTGAGTTCCGGCAAAAGCGACAGGATGTCGCTGTGCATGTTGAAGTTGAAGCTGTAGATCTCCAACGTGTCGCAGCCCTGGGTCCGCTTGAGCTGTCGCGCCTGCGCCAGCAGGCGGGCTGCTGCGATTTCGCGGTATGGCTTGCGATCGTAGCCCTCGAAGCAGAACGCGCAGAACGCCGGACAGCCGCAGTTGATCTGCAGGCGGGCCGTGCCGGCCTCCGGCCCGTTCAGCGCGGGATAGGCGGCCGGTGCGCGCCCCGGGCCGGGCCGCGCCCAGACAGCTTTGCGGATTGGGCGGGCGGGCCAGCGGCCGGTGACCCACAGGCCGGGGATTTCGCGTTCCAACGCCAGCAGAATATCCCGGCCGGCCTGACCACGGGGCGGCTCGGCCGGACCGGAGCCGGATTCAACGGGGACGGCGGACGGGCCGGACGGCGCCGGAGCCCGGAGCACTGGCGCATGCTGCCGGAAGCCGCGCACCAGTTTTTCGACCCGCCCCTCGCCCTCGCCAAAGAAGAGCGCATCCACAAAACTCTCGGCGCGGGCGCCGATCACCGCCTGCGCGGCCATGGCGTTGGCGCCGCCGAGCACCAACGGCGGCCAGCGGTCCGCGCGGTCAGCCGCCAACGGCGGGAGGCCGGAGTGCAACAGCAGGTACGGCAGATTGATCAGCTCCAGCGTGTAGGCATTGGAAATCAGCACGAGCTCGAAGTCCTCCGCCGCCCGACCCGAGGCCAGGCCGGTCAGCAGCGGTACGCCATGCGCGCGGAGCAAGTCCCGATCGCGCGGCGGGGGGAAGAAGGCCAGGTCCACGAAGGCATCCGACGCCCCGCGCCGCGCGGCGGCGGCCAGCCATAGGTGCGGCAGGGACCGGTCCACGTCGCGGAACGACGACAGGCGGACGATCAGCACCCGCAAGCCGGCCTCCGCCCACGGCGGGTTGCCGCAGGTCGGATTGGACCGCGGCCAGTAAAGCGCCGCCTGTTGCAGCCGATGGGCGTGCGCGCGGAAGAATGGGCTGAAATCGGACACAATTGGATCCGGAAAAAGAAGTTAACTACGAAACACGTATCGTAGCTTGTCTGCTCTTTTCAGGCTGACTCTTTGGCTGCCACAGTCGCGACACAGTGTGGTCCTCCAGAAAAATCTTTATTTCCCGGAGACGTCGAGGCAGACCAGTTCGCCGGCGTTGTTTTTGCAGTACACGGCGCCGTTGGCCAGCACCGGCACGACCCAGCATCGGCCGCTGAGCACCTTGGCGCGGGCTAACTCCCGATAGGCGGCCGGGGCGGCGGCCGCGACCACGAGGTGGCCCTGCTCGGCCTGGATGACGAGCTTGCCGTCGGCGAGCATCAGGGAGCCCTTGCCCAGACCTTCCTGCTGCCACCGCACGGCGCCGGTCGCAAACTCCAGGCAGGTCAGCGTGCTTTCGTCAAAGCCGTAGAGGTGTCCCTGCCACAGCACGCAACTGTTGAAATGGTTGCGCATTTTCTTGTGTTCCCACAGCGCCCGCAGACCGCCCGCGCCCAGTTGCAGCAGCGCGGCGCCGCGGTTATAGCCGGAGGAGATGAAGATTTTATCCCCGGCTACGATCGGCGTGGCTGCGTTGACATCGTAGGACGTCTTCCAGGGGAAACGCGCCAATTCCCGTCCGTCGTTCACGTCACGCACGGCCAGACCAGCCCCATTGAAGGCGGCCAGGCACGTCCGGCCGTTAAAATCGAAAGGCGTCAGCGTGCCGTAGCCGGCGGGCTCGGCGCCGTTCTTCCAGAGCACCTGGCCGGTCAGCTTGTCCAGCGCCATGGTCGCCGCGCCGGGGGCGCCCACGTCCAGCAGCAACCGTTTCCCGAGCACCAGGGGCGAGCCCGCGTAGCCCCAGGTGGGCCGTTTGCCGCCCAGGTCGCCCGTCAGTTTTTTCGACCAAAGCACCTGGCCCGTGTCCGCACGCAGGCAGAGCAGGTGCCCGGCGCGGCTGAGCGTGTACACCCGCTCGCCGTCCACCGTCGGCGTCGCGCCCGGGCCGCCTTCAAACATGTTGGGATCCAGCGGACAGGCATAGCTGTGCTGCCAGCGCACCGCGCCGGTTTTTTCGTCCAGGGCATACACCGTGTCCGTCTCCGCGCGGTTCCCCAGCGTGAAGACGCGGCCCTGGCTGACGCTGACCGCCACGCAACCGGTGCCGGCGCTGAACTTCCAGCGCAGCGCTGGGCCGCCCGCCGGCCATACGGCCGACCAGTTGGTCTCGGCGGAAATTCCATCGCGCGTCGGCCCGCGCCATTGCGGCCAATCGGCGGCGGCCGCGGGCCGCAAGCCGGCCAGCACCGCCAGCAGCGCAGCGGACAACAGCAGAGCGGGATTGAACATAGACGGGTTCATTATGGTTTCTTCAGTTCGCAACATAACAGGACGCCGGGCCGGGTCAGGTGCCGCCCGGCACCAGGCAGGCGCCTTCCTTCGTGCTGCGGACATAGATGCGCCCAGCGCTGAACGCCGGGGTTGACCAGCATTTGCCCGTGACCGCCTGACAGCGGCAAAGTTCCCGGTAAGCCGCCGGCGTCGCTTCGACGATCACCAGTTGCCCGTCATCGGCCAGCGCCACCAATTTGTCGCCGACGAGGATCACGTTGCCCTGGCCAAAGCCCGGTTTTTCCCAAAGAATTTTTCCGGTCGCCAATTCCACGCACTTCAGCGGGCCCGAGCCGAATTTCTTGAAGCTGAACATGCCGTACAGATAGCCGTCCTTGCAGACCGGTGTGCTCCAGTGGTTGGCCACCAGATTGTTGCCCTCGATACGCCACAGCTCGGTGGCCTTGAAACCCGTGCCTTCCTTGGCGATCCGGCAGGCGGCGCCGCCGATGCCATAGCCCGCCGAGCAATAAACGATGTCGCCAGCCGCCACCGGCGTGATGGCCGTGGACACGTTGAACGGGTGCGCGAAGCGCCAGAGCAACTTGCCGTCTTTGACGGACACCGCCACCAACCCGCTCTTCATGAAGAAGATCACCTGCCGTTCGCCCAGCAACGTGGCGACCAGCGGCGTGGAGTGCGTCATGACTTCGTCCTGGCTCTTCCAGACAAGCTGTCCGGTCTTTTTATGGAAGGCCAGCAGGGATTCGCCGGGACCGCCACCGGCCACGAACACCAGATCGCCATCAATCACCGGCGAAGCCGCGCAGTTCCAGGAGATGTTGCGGCCGGCATGTTCCTGCATCACGTCGCGCGTCCAGATTTTCTTGCCGTCGGCGGCGTTGAGGGCATATAGCACGATGTTCTGGTCCAGCACGTACACCCGGCCATCATTCACCGTCGGCGTGGAGCGGGGCCCGTCGCCACCCTTGTTGTCCGGCGCGCCGGTATCGCCGCCGCCGGGATACTTGCCGGCGCCCAACGGGGCGGTCCACAGCTCCTTGCCCGTGGCCGCATCCAGTGCCACACAGGCTTCCTGGCCGTCGCGGATGATCAAGGTGAACGCCTGGCCGCCGTTCACCGCAAAGGAACTGAAGCCCAGGGGCGTCGGTACCTTCCAAACCACTTTGGGACCCGCGGGTGGCCAGACGACTTCGGCCTTCTCCGCAGATTGGCCGGTCTGATCCGGCCCGCGGTACTGCGGCCATTCGGCCGCGCCCGCCCGACCGGCCAGCAAGGCCAGGGTGACGATGACGGTGGCTGGCGGCGAGGACCACCAGCGCGCGGGCGTTCGGCGGGATTCGATGCATGGACATTTCATGGCGCGGTATTCTCTGGTTTTTCGCCGGAAAGTCAAGATGGTCTTCGCGCCCAGATTGTCCTTACGCCCCGCGCGGGGTGCGACCGCGTCACCGCGGCCGCGCCGGTCAGGGCGCGTAGCCGAATTGCTTGAGCAGCCAGAAGTTGCGGGACCAGTTTTTCTCGACTTTGACCCGCAAGTCCAACTTCACCGGCGTGGCATACATGGCGGAGAGTTCCTGTTCGGCGGCCCGGCGGACGCGTTTGAGCAGCCAGGCCTTGGCGCCAATCACCATCGGCTTCTGCGACGGCTTGTCCACGTAAACCGTGCCCGCGACCTGCCAGCCTCCGGGCTGCTCGGCGATGGCCTCGATGCTGACGGCCAGCGCGTGCGGCAATTCGTCGCGCAGCACCAGGAAGTACTGTTCGCGGACCACGTCAGCCATGGCCAGCTTGCGGGGATAATCGGTCAGCACGTCGTCGGGGAACAGCGGCGGCCCGACCGGGAGCAGCGCGAAAAGCCGGCTGACGAGTTCCGGCACGCCGGCGCCGCTGAGGGCGGAGGCGCTGAGCCAGATCACCGGTTTGTCCGCCTTTTTTTCCGCGGCCACGGCGGCCCAGCATTGCCGGTAGGCGGGGGCCTGGGCGGCGCCCTGGTCGGCCTTGTTCAGCAAGGCGATCACCGGCGCGGGATGGAACAGCAGGCGGCGCAGCCAGCCTTCGTCCTCCGGCCGCGGCGCCGCGACACCGTCGAGCACCAACAGCACAACGTCCACGCCTGCAACGGCGGCGCGGGCGGCCCGGTTCATGAGGCGGCCGAGGTCGCGGACGGCCTGATGCACGCCGGGCGTGTCGAGCAGGACCAACTGGCCGCGCGGTTCGGTAACCACCGCGCGGATCAGGTTGCGCGTGGTCTGTGCCACCGGGCTGACAATGCTGACCTTTTCTTCGCAGATCCGGTTGATCAGCGTGGACTTGCCCACATTGGCGCGGCCGACCACCGCCACCACACCGGCGCGTCGCAGCACGGGGGAAGTTTCCGATGTCACGCGACGCGCCTCATTTCCTCACAAGTCCAATGTTTCGCTCTGCGCCGGCTGGAGCACCGGCGCGGCTTGCGCCGCCTGGAGCCGCGCGGCCAGCGCGGCGCGCTGTTCCGTCTCGCCGTGGACCAGGGCAATCCGACGCGGACCGATCTGCCGGACGTAGTCCACGAGTTCGTTACGGTCCGCGTGCGCGCTGAAGGCGTTGAGCACCACCACCTCGGCCCGCCGTTCGAACCAATCGCCGAAGATGCGTACACGCCGTTCGCCTTCGACCAGCCGGCGGCCGAGGGTGTGCTGGGCCATGAAACCGACGATCAGGATGGTGTTCGCCCCGTTAGCGATGCCATGTTTCAGGTGATGCAGAATACGGCCGTGCTCGCACATGCCCGAGGCGGCAATGACAATGCACGGCTGACGGCTGGCCGTGACCTTCTTGGAATCCTCGACCGACTCGATGAAATGGATCCAGTCGGCCTGCAGGATGCTGCCCAGCCGTTGGAACTGGGCCTGCGTCTCATCGTCGAGATACGCAATGTTCTGCCGGAAAATCCGGGTGACGGCCACGGCCATGGGGCTATCCACGTACACCGGTAGCGCGGGCAGCCGTCCGGCGGCCATCAAGCACGTGAGATGGTAAAGGAGTTCCTGGGCGCGTTCCAGCGCGAAGGAGGGAATGATCACCTTGCCGCCGCGTGCCAGCGTCTTCGCGATCGCAGCGGCCAGTTGGTCCGCGGCCGTGGTGGCGTCATCGTGCAGCCGGTCGCCGTAAGTGCTTTCGAGCACCAGCAGGTCGAGCCCGGTCATGATTTCCGGATCGCGGATCAACGGCAGGTTTTTCCGGCCGAGATCGAGCGCGAAGCCGACGCGCGCCCGGCGGCCGTTTTCCTCCAGTTCGAACACGTTGACCGCCGCGCCGAGGATGTGGCCGGCATCCTGGAACAACACACCCAGGCCGGGCGTTACCGCGACCGTCGCGCCATAGCGGTGGCCGCGCAACAAGCCCAAGGCTTGCTCGGCATCGGCCAGCGTGTACAGGGGCGTCACCGGCGGCTGGTTCCGGCGATTGGTTTTTTGATTCAGGTAGGTGGCGTCCTGTTCTTGGATGCGCGCGGCGTCGCGCAGCATGACGCCCGCCAGTTCCACCGTGGCGGTGGTGGCGTGAATCGGGCCGGCATACCCGCTGCGGACGAGGGTTGGCAGGTTGCCGCAATGGTCCAGATGGGCGTGCGAGAGTATCACGGCATTCACCGCGGCGACGTCGAACGGCAACTGGCTGTTGATTTGCCGGGCATCGTCCCGCCGGCCCTGGTACATTCCGCAATCGCGCAGCACGCGGCTCGTCCCCGCCGCCAACAGATGCTGCGAACCGGTCACCGTATCCACGCCGCCCAGAAATTGTATGTGCATGCCGTCCATCCCGTCCTGACCAGACAGGATAGCAAAAGCGGTCGCGGGATGCCACCCTCCTACCCGTAACGTCGGGCCGCGGGAGCGGAACCTGCGCGCGCAACCGGATTGCCCTGCGGCCCGGGGTTGATTATGATCATGCCTTGATGGGTTGTTTGCGAGCATGAATTCCGGGGAACCAGCACGCGCCCGCCCGACGCCGAACAGGCCGCGCCCGGGCCGGGCCGCCAGCCGCGGCCTGCTTGGCCTGTTCTGTCTGCTGTCGTTCGCCGGCTGCCACGCGCCGCGTCCCCGCCTGCCGCCGCTCCAGGCGGCTGGCGGTCCCGCCGCGCCCGCGCCGGCGCCTGCACAACTGGTCCAAGGCGAGGTGGAACTGGTGAATGCCAGCCAGCGGTATGTGATCTTGCGCATAAAGGGCCTGCCATCCGCCGCCGGCGAAGCCCTAGTGCTTCGCGGAACTAATGAAGTGGCCCGGTTACTGATCACCGGGCCGGCCCGCCCGCCGCGGTTCTCCGCAAATCTGCTCAGCGGTGAGCCCCGCAGGGGCGATCAGGTGCGATTGATCGGCGCGGTGCGAGCTGCTGGGCGCAAAAGCGCAGCGCCATGAGATCCGGGTTTAGGGATCGGGCTGAAGACTGCATCGGGCGACAAACCGCGGCATCCCGCTACACCGAAAACGCCGGGCGTCTGGTGGCCCGCGCGGCCGCGCTCCGCCACCCAGCCAGCAACCTGAAATGGGCTTAATCCTTTCTTTTCTTTTCCTTCAGCAGTTCTTGAAGCTGGTTGGCTTTCTTCTCGTCGAAGACCTGGTTCATATCAATGCGCTCCTCGCCGCTCCGGGCGGTTTGAGCGGCAAGGGCGGGCTGGCTCAACTGCTGCTGAAGGATCGAAAAAATCTTCTGGTCGCGAATGGCATCAAATCCTTTGTCGCCGAACCAGCCGCTGATCTTGGGCGCGCCAAAAAGCGCGAGGGCGCGCGTCAGAATTTCCACTGATTTCCCGGCCTGCTTCTGCTGGGCATAGCAGACGGCGAGTTGACGAAACACCTCGGCGTTGTCCGGTTGCTTTACGACGATATCCTCCAGCAGTGGCTGAGCTTGGTCATAGGCGTGGAGACGCAACTGGGCTTCCGCAACCCGGCGGGTCGCTTCGATGTTATCCGGTTCCAAAGCCGCCCATTTGCGCAGATGGCCCAGCTCCTGATCGAAGTGGCCCTGTTGCTGATAGGCCGCGGCTGCAATCCGATGGGCCAGGGCGGCATTGAGGTTGGTGTCCAGAATCCACTGCGCCAACATCAGGGCCTGATCGTGTCGGCCCATCTGGGAATAGGCCATAGCGAGCACGTTGCGGGCGGAGTCACGGGCGGGATCCATATTCAAGACGCGCAGCGATAAATCCGCGGCCCGCTGGTAATCCTTTTTTTGCAGATAGAGCTGAGCCAATTCCAGATGCAGTTCCAGGTTGTGGGGATCTTCCTGCTGCAATTGTTCCAGCGCCTGACGGGCGGATTCCTGGTGGCCCCGCTGCGCGAGATCGCGGGCCTGCCGGATTTTATCCGGCGCCACACGCCAGGCAGCGATGGCCGCACGCAACTGATCCAGAGCATGCCGCTCGTACTCGGTCGCCGTGAGCGGAGCAGGCGTCGGCATCACCGCCGCCGGGCGCAGTGCCGGCCTGGCCGGGACGGTCCGCGTGCCGGGCTTCCCCAGGGTATACAAAAGCAAGCCACCGATCAGCAGCGCATAGACGGCGACGGCCCCCAACGCCAGCCGGCGCACCAGCGTGCGGCGCCGCCGCGCGGCGATAAACTCCTGCTGCAACAAGCCCTTGGCCGGTGGCGATGAAGCCGGCTGGCGTTCAAGCGCATCGCCCATCGTGGGCCGTTTTTCACGCTGCTGATACAGATTCGATGATGATGCCATGGTCCAAGAAACCTTCGCGCATGCCCTGCATCTTGGCCACCAGCGGCTGGTCAACGGCCGGTGCCCTGGCGCCGACTATGGCCGCCGCAAATGGTCTTCCACTTCCCGCACACGGGGTGTTCCCCGGACAATGCTGACGGCTCGCAAGCGCAACGCATCATCGGGGATCTGGCCCATGAGTGTGATGACGCCCTGCCTGGCCGTAACGTTGATCATCGTCCGTCTAATCAACTCGTCCTGATTCAACCGTTGCAACACTTCATTCTTCAGGCCCTGATCCTCATCCAGCGGGAGCGTCGTACAACCCGCCGCCCAGAGCAAAGTTAGACCGACCAAACTCCCCCACACGGTTCGTTTGTTCATAATGTCACCTTCAAGGATACTATAGCACAGCCGACCGTCCCCCGCCTATGGAAAAGCGGCAACGCCGTGCAACAGGTCCGTCATGTAGGGGCATCCTCCAGCGGGAGGACGTCCCTACAGTACCCCTCGTGCGACTGAGGCCTTATCAACGCCGTGTGCGGTGCCGGCGATTATTCCACTGTAACGCTTTTAGCCAGGTTGCGCGGCTGGTCAATGTCCGTGCCGCGGGCACGGGCGGAATAGTAGGCCAGCAATTGCAGGGCGACCACGTTGGCAAGGGGCGAAAATTCATCGCGCAACGGCGGCACCCAGATGACGTCTTCGGCGAGCCGGCCATCTTCCCACACCGCCACGCCCGCCGAATCATAGCCGCGGTATTCCAGCCGCTTGAGTCCGTTCACCAGCAACGCGACCGCCGGCCGCGAACCGATATATCCGACAATGCCGCACATGGCCACCTCGCGCTGGCGGCGATCTTACGTTGTTGCCACGCGCCTGCAATCCAAGAAAAACTCCCTTCCAGCCATCCAGCCGGAAGGGAGTTGTTTTACGCCGGCTCAATTTCTATTACGGCTTAATGATGGCATTGGTTGCCGATTGCGTCTGGGGACAGAAATTTGAAACCAACATCGCCGGCTTGAGCACGACGGCCGATCCGCCCTTGCCCACGACGCAACACCCCTTCAAGGCAAAAGAAAGTCCGGAAGCATCTTGCTGCAAAGGTGTGGTCATGAGTGCCACACCCGGCAGTACGGACAGTACCAAGTTTCGGGTGAAGATAAAAGGTACGCCGTCCATCGTAGAATCGTTGATATCCAAAACGGCATTCCACGCATTGCCCAGAGAAGCCGGCGGTATATTAGTTGGGTTGGACGGCGGCGTCATGCCCGGCCCTGAGAAAAAGGCGGATTTAACATTCATCACGCCGTTAGTTATCATATAGCTGAAATAGGTCGAGGAATCCGCGAAATCACCGGTCCTCGGCAACGCCTTGGCCGCATTGACATCGGTCCCGGTGGGATCCTCAATACTCTTGCCAAACGCCGCCATATAGATGCTGCGCCCGTTGCTCAACACGCCGGTCATCTTGCCTCTGGTCAAGGCATCCGACACCGCCGGCAGCAGAACCGCCGCCAGGATCGCAATGATGGATATTACGACCAACAATTCAATCAGGGTAAACGCGCGTCGGCGCAATTTCCGCAGGATAGCTTGCATTTTTTTCTCCTTTAGCAATGATGCCTTCGATCAGCGCACACTCGAGCAAAGAAATATACGTTACCGCGCAGCCGGCGTCAACTTTTTTATGACCCCCCTGAAACTTGATGATTTTGCCTACCGCCTGCCGCCGGAATTGATCGCCCAAACGCCCGCCTCGCGGCGCGACCAATCCCGGCTGTTGGTCGTCCACCGCGCCACCGGCGCGCTGGACCACCGGCGTTTCGCGGAGTTGCCGGCCTGTCTGCGCGCCGGCGATCTGCTGGTGGTCAACAACACCCGGGTGATCCCGGCCCGCCTCTTTGGCCACAAGCCCACCGGCGGCCGGGTGGAGCTGTTGCTGCTCGAGGAGTTGACGCCGGCCGTCTGGGAGGCCCTCTTGCAGGCCGGTTCGCGCCGGCCGCGCAGCGGCGCGGTGTTGACCCTGGCCGACGGTCAAGCCACCGCCACGCTGCTTGCCGCGGGCGAAAACGGCCGCGTCACCGTGCGCCTCGCCAGCGCGCTGCCGATCACGGACCTGCTGGACCGCTTCGGCCAGCCGCCGCTGCCGCCGTACATACGGAGGGCTGAAGGCCGAGGGCCGAAGGCCGCAGACGCGTCCCCCCAACCCTCATCACCCATCACGCATCAATCATCACTTCATGCCGCATCGCCCAACACGGCCGACTCCGACCGCGAGCGTTACCAGACCGTGTACGCCTGCCACCCCGGCGCGGTGGCCGCGCCCACCGCCGGACTGCATTTCACGCCGGAGCTGCTTGCGACGCTGGCCGCCCGCGGCGTACGCCGCGCCGCCGTGACCCTGCACGTCGGCCTGGGCACCTTCCGGCCCATCGTCGCGACGCTCATCGCGGAGCACCGCATGGAGGCCGAGCGCTACGTTCTGCCGCCGGAGACCGCCGCGCTGCTCGCGCAAACGCAATCCGCTGGCGGCCGCATCGTGGCCGTGGGCAGCACTAGCGTGCGCACGCTGGAAACCGTCGCCGCCGAGTACGCGGGCCGCGTCGTGCCGGCTGCGGGCCGCAGCCGTCTGTTCATTTACCCGCCCTATGCGTTCCGCGTCGTGGACGCCCTGCTGACCAATTTCCACCTGCCGAAATCCACCCTGCTGCTGATGGTCTGCGCCTTCGCCGGCCGGGACTTGATCTGGCGCGCCTACGCCGAGGCCATCCGCGAGCGCTACCGCTTCTACAGCTATGGCGACGCCATGCTGATCCTGTGAACACCGCACAACTTGGCCCACGCGCCTCGGACGTGCTGCCTGTGGCGGTGGCGGCCGTGCTGGGAACCCAAGGCTTCTACACCTTCGACACCCGCCAACGGGTCCTGGCCGTAAAAGCAGGGATGATGCCTGCCGGCAAGATGTCGGCAGGAGCGGGCAAGATGCCCGCGCTCCCGCCAGCCACCCTCATTCTTCCTGTAAAGTGCATAGGAATCCTGCTATCCCAGTTTGATCTCCAGGTCAGCACAGACTTATTCGTTATTAAATGTCGTCGCGCTGGGCGACAGCATTTAATCGGGCAACAGTAGGCGGATCAGTTGGAGCAGCGGCGCGGGATAGACGCCCAGCCACACCAGCGCCAGCGTCAGCGCCGTGAGCGCTACGCCCGCCAGCCGGCTGCAGGGCCGGCCCGGCGCAGACGCGCCGGCCGGCGGCCGGAACAGCAGCGCGATAAGCCGGAGGTAATAGAACAGGCCGATGGCGCTGTTGACCGCCAGTGCGGCGGCCAACAGCCAGAGGCGCGCCTGCACGCCGGAACCCAGGACGAGGAACTTGCCGACGAAACCCGCTGTCAGCGGGATGCCGGCCAGCGAGAGCAGCATGAGCGCGAATACTCCGGCCAGCCAGGGACGCCGCCAGGCCAGGCCGAGATAATCCTCGGGCGCATCGGCGTCGCGCGCGCGTGTCGAGAGCACGGTCACGACGCCGAACGCGCCCAGCATGGTGACGAAGTAGGCCGTTAGATAGACCGCGACAGCCACGGGCGCCCAGCGGCCGCCGGCCAGCAGGGCCACCAGCAGGTAACCCATGTGGGCGATCGAGGAATAGGCCAGCAGGCGTTTGACGTTCTGCTGGAGCAGGGCCAGCCAGTTGCCAGCGAACATCGAGACGAGCGCCAGCACGGTCAGAACGGCGGCCAGGGCCGCCGGCGGCGGCGCCAACAGGGGGCCGAAGTTGCGCAGCAACAGAACAAAGACAGCGCCTTTGGACACGGTGGCCACCAGCGCCGCCGTCGGCGCCGGCGCGCCCTGATAAACATCCGGCGCCCACAGATGGAAGGGCACCAGGGAGAGTTTGAAGCCCACGCCGACGAGCATCAGGCTCACGCCCGCCAGGGGCAGCCGCCCCGGTGCCGCGCCGCCGGCGGCCGCCGCGACCAGACGCGGAAACTCCAGGGTGCCCAGCGCCGCATAAACCAGGGCCATGCCCAACAGGAGGAAGGCGGACGACGTGCCGGCCAGCACCAGGTATTTCACTCCGGCCTCGATGCACAACGCGGGCGTACGCGGATAGGCGACCAGCGCGAAGAGCGACACGCTGAGTAATTCCAGCCCGAGGAAGAACGACACAAAATGATTGCTGGCCACCAGCACGCCGGCGCCCAGCGTCGCCGTCAGCAATAGGACGTAATACTCCTCGCGCCGCGCAACCGGATTCTTTTCCAGATAGCCGAAGGCGAACAGCACCGTGAACAGCGCGGCTGCCAGCATCAGCCCGGTATAAAACAAAGCAACCCGGTCGATCAGCAGCAGCGGCGTGATTTGGCGGGGTGCCAGCGGCCACGCCACGGCCAGCGCTGCGCCCGCCAACGCCAAGGCCGCGAGCGTCAGCACCACCGCCAGACGGTGGCTGCGGAAGAAGGCCGCCGCCAGCATCACCCCCACGGCCGCGCCGCCCAGCACCAGGAGCGGCGCCAGCGCCAGCACATCGCCGGCGCTCATCGCGCACCCCCGGGTGGAATTGCCGCGAAAGATCGCAAAGATCGCAAAGCATCCTTCCTGTTTTGTGATCCTTGTGCTCTTTCGCGACCATACGGCCAGTCATTCGTGTGCTGGGTGGAGCAGACCGATTCTTCCCCAGAGCGGAATGTGTAAACATTCCGGTAGTACCCGGAACCGTCATGCGCGTTATTGCCAGCCATAGCGCGTTGCAGGTTTGCCAGGGCGGGTGCGGCCGCGTCGAGCGCCGGCTGCGGGTACAAGCCCAGCCACAGCAGGGCGGCGCCCAGCACCAACAAGGCGGCCAGTTCGCGGCCGGTCAGGTCAGCGGGCGGCTGCGCCGGCGCGCGCGCCGGGCCATGCAAGGTCTGCTGGATCATCCACAGGGCATAGACCGTTGCGGCCACCAGCCCCGTGGCGGCCGCCACGCCGGCGGCGCGGCTGACTTGGAACGACCCCAGCAGCACCAGAAATTCGGCCACGAAGTTGCCAAGCCCGGGTAGGCCCAGCGTGGCGAGGGCGAAGAACAGCATCAGGGCGCCCAGGCGCGGTACGACGCCCCACAGGCCGCCCAGGCGGCGCAAGTCGCGCGTGTGCAGGCGGTCGTCCAGCGCGCCCACCAGCAGAAACAGCGCGCCGGTGCCGAGGCCGTGGCAGATCATCTGGAGCACTGCCCCTTGCAGCGCGAGCAGATTGCCGGCGAAAATGCCCAGCAGCACGAAGCCGAGATGGCTCACGCTGGTATAGGCCACGAGCCGCTTCAGGTCGGTCTGCGCAAAAGCGAGCACGGCGCCGTACAGGATGCCGACCACGCCGAGCCACATGGCCGCCGGCGCGAACTGGGCGGCCGCGCCCGGGAACAGCGGCACGGCGAAGCGCAGCAGCCCGTAGGCGCCGGTCTTCAGCAGCAAGCCGGCCAGGATGATGCTGCCGGCGGTCGGCGCCTCCGTGTGCGCGTCGGGCAGCCATGTATGGAAGGGCACCGCCGGGAGCTTCACCAGGAAGGCCGCGGCGAAGCCCAGCAGCAACCACTGCGCCACCGCCGGGGTCAGCGTCGTGCCCAGCAGGCGCGGGTAGTCAAAGGTGTATTCGCCCGTGCTGTGTCCGTGCGCAAAATACAGTCCCAAAATGGACAGCAGCATCAGCAGACCGCTCAACTGCGTGAAGATGAAAAATTTGACCGCCGCGTAGTGGCGTCGCTCGTGGCCCCAGAGGGCGATGAGGAAATACATCGGGATCAGCATCAGCTCCCAACAGAAATAAAACAGGAACAGATCCAGCGCGAGGAACACGCCCATGATGCCGGCCAGCACCAACTGGAGCTGGAGGTAATAGAAACCGGCCCGCTCACGAATCGAAGTCCAGGAAGCCGCGACCGCCATGAGGCCGAGAATGGCCGTCAACGCCACTAGCAGCAGGCTCAGACCGTCCAGGGCGAGGTGCAGTTGGATGCCCAGTTGCGGGATCCACGGCCGGTTGAATTCGGCCAGCCAGCCCGGTGTGGCGCGCCCTGGCCACAGGCTCAACGTCAACACCAGTTCGATCCCGCAGGCGGCCAAGGCGATCCAGCGCGGCCACGCGGGGCGCCGGCCGCCCACGAGCCAGGCCAGCAGGCCGCCCAGCAGGAAAACAGTAATCAGCACGACCAAGATCATAACAGCACCGCCAGCATGACGATCAGGATGGCCCCGGCGGCCAGGCTCGCGGCGTACCAGCGCACGCGGCCGGTCTGCGTGCGGCTGAGCAGCCGATGCAGCAAGGCATTCAGCCCCGCCAGCCACTGACCAGGCCGGTCCAGAAAATCCGACTGATTGATCCGCGCCACGAAGGCATACGGCCGCACCAGCAGCCGATCATAGAACGCATCGAATCCCCAACCGCCCAGCCAGAAGCTCCGGAGCGCCGCGCCCGCGGGGGCAGCGGCCAGCCAGCGCACCCAACCGGGATAACGCAGGTACAGCAGATAAGCCACCAGCACGCCGAGCAGCGCCGTCACCTCCGCCACCACGCCCAAGACCCTTTCCATCGCCAGGGTGGCATGCGCCTCCGCTTCCGGAAAGACGGTGCCCAGGAAATGAACGAAGCGCGGCTGGCCGCCCAGCGACGCGGGCCACTCCAACAGACCGCCCAGCAGGCAGCCCAAGGCCAGCACCAGCAGCGGCAGCGCCATGGCTCTTTCCAAGCGGGGGAAGCCCGCGTCCGGCCCGGCCCCTGCCTGGAGCGCTTTCGCCGTCGCGTCACCCGGCGCGCCGAAAAAGGTCAGAAAAACCATGCGGAACGTATAGAGCGCGGTGACGAAAACCCCCGCCAATCCGGCGCCGTACAGCCACGGCCCAGCGCGGCCCGGAGCACCCCACGCGGCGCTGACGATCATTTCCTTCGAAAACCCGGCCGTCGCCGGGGGCAGCGAAGCCAGCGCGAAGGCGCCGGCCAGGAAGGTCCAGAACACCAGCGGCAGCCGTCGCCGCAGGCCGCCCATTCGGAACATGCTGTGCTCCTCGTGCAGGCGGACGATGACCACGCCCGCGGCGAGGAACAGCAGGGATTTGAACAGGGCGTGCGTCACAAAATGAAAAATCGCAGCCGACCACGCGCCCACGCCCAGGGCCAGGAACATGTAGCCCAACTGGCTGATGGTCGAATAGGCCAGCACGCGCTTGAGATCCTCCTGCGCCAGGGCGCTGCACCCGGCCAGCAGCAGCGTGGCCGCGCCGAGCACGGCGACCAGCAACTGGACCGCCGGCGCGAGCGCAAACAGCGCCTGCGTGCGGGCCACGAGATAAACGCCGGCGGTCACCATCGTGGCGGCATGGATGAGCGCGCTGACCGGCGTCGGGCCCGCCATCGCGTCCGGCAGCCAGGTTTGCAGCGGGAGCTGCGCGGATTTGCCCGCCGCGCCGCCGAGCAGCAGGGCGGTCACAACCAGCGGCAGCGCGGAACCCGGCGCCCACTGCGCCGCCGCGCGCTGCGCCAGTTCCTGGATCTGCAGCGTGCCCAGGTGGACGAACAGCAGGCAGAGCGCCACCGCCAGGGCGGTGTCGCCGATGCGCGTGACGATGAAGGCTTTCATGGCCGCGTGGCCGTTGGCCGGATCCCGGTACCAGAAACCGATCAACAGGTACGAGCAGACGCCGACGCCTTCCCAGCCCAGGTACAGCAGGAGCAGGTTGTCGGCCAGCACCAGGATCAGCATCGCGGCCACAAACAGGTTCATGTAGGCGAAGAACCGCCGATACCCCTCGCCGGGGGGCTCGCCCTGCTCCGCCATGAACTTGGTGGCGTAGAGATGGATCAGAAAGCCGACCACGGTGACCACAATCGTCATGGCCAGCGACAGCGCGTCCAGGCACAGGGCCATGCGCGGCGCAAAGCCGGCGACGTTGATCCACGTCCAAAGGACCTGCGTCACGGCGTGGCCGGGCGGCGGCGCGACGATGAAGCGGCAGGCGACCCCGAGCGCGACGACGGCCGCTAGCCCCACGGAACCCGCGCCGATTACGGCGACCGCCCGGCGCGACAGGCGCTGGCCGGCCACCAGCAGGAGGAAGCCCGCCAACGGCAACGCCGGAATCAACCATAGCGCAGCAAACATGTCACCCTTTCATCGTCCGGGCGGCATCCACGTCGAGCGTCCGGAATTGCTGGAACAGCCGCAGCACCAACGCCAGGCCCACCGACACCTCGGCTGCCGCCAGGGACAAGATGAAGAAAAACATCACCTGGCCGTCGGGCCGGCCCCACCGGGCGCCGGCCACGACGAAGGCCAGGCCCGCGGCGTTCAACATGACTTCCACGGACAGCAGCATAAATATGATATTGCGCCGGGCGAGGACGCCGCACAGGCCCAGCACAAACAGCAGCGCCGCCAACGCCAGTCCATGCTCCCAGGGAACCGTCGCCATCTAGCCCTCCCCTCTCGCCGCCGAGTCCGGATCCGTACGGCGGCCCAGGTGATAGACGCCCACCAGGGCGGCCAGCAGCAGCATGGACGCCAACTCCACCCCGAGGACATACGGACCGAACAGGGTCAGGCTCACCTGCCGGGGCGCGAGCGGCACGGCCGCCGGCGCGGCCGCGGATGCCTTGACCAAAAGCACCAGCACCTCGGCCAGCAAAATCAGCGCCAGGCCGGCCGGCCCGATCCAGAGCGCCGGTTTCAGCCAGGCCCGTTCCTGCGCCACGGCCACCGGCCCCGTGTTGAGCATCATGACGACGAAGACGAAGAGGACCATGATCGCGCCGGCATAGATGATGACCTCCAGGGCGGCTACGAAGGGCGCACCCAGCACAAAAAAGATCACGGCCACCGCCAGCAGCGAGACGATCAGATACAGCAGGGCATGCACCGCGTTCGAGCGCGTGACCGCCAGGGCGGTGGCCAGCACGGCCACGGCGGCCGTCGCATAGAAAACCGTGTTCATGGCATGAGGCTCCTCACGTCCACCGGCGGCCGTTCGTTCTCCGCCGCCCCCCGGTCCTTGCCCCGGATCGGCAGGCCGGCCACCCGGTAGAAATTATAATCGTGGTATTTGCCCGGCCCGGCGATCAGCAGATCCTCCTTCTCGTACACCAGGCCGACGCGCTGGTATTCGCCCATCTCGTTGTCCGGCGTGAGCTGGATGGCGCAGGTGGGACAGGCCTCCTCGCAGAATCCGCAGAAAATGCAGCGCGAAAAATTGATCCGAAAAAACTCGGGGTAGCGCCGGCCGTACTCGTCTTCCGCCGCCTGCAGCGCAATGCAACCCACGGGACAGGCCACCGCGCACAACTGGCAGGCCACGCAGCGTTCCGCGCCGTCGGGGTCGCGCGAGAGAATGATCCGCCCGCGCCAGCGCGGCGGCAGGGGCCGTTTCTGGTCCGGGTATTGGACCGTGACGCGCCGGTGCCACGTGTGCTGGAACACGCCCCACAATGACCGTACAATACTTAGCATATCGTTTCTCGGAATATAGAAGTCAGAATTCAGAAGTCAGATGGTTATTACTCGTGCCAAACAATTTGCCGGCTTCTTTCTTGAATTCTGTCTCCTGTCTCCTGACTTCTTTCCATCTCACCCTCACCCACCCTTCCGCCACAGGATCACGGCCCCGGTGACAAGCAGATTCAGTAACGCCAGCGGCAGCATCCGCTTCCAGCCCAGCTCCATCAACTGGTCGTAGCGCAACCGCGGCAGCGAAGCCCGGATCAGGATGAACAGGACCAGCAGCAGCACCGTCTTCAGCATAAACCAGACGAGGGGCGGGAGCCACGGCCCCAGCCAGCCGCCGAGAAACAGCGTCACGGTCAGGGCGCAAATCAGCGTCATGGCGATGTACTCGCCCAGGAAGAACATCGCGAATTTCATGCCCGAGTACTCCGTGTGAAAGCCGGCCACCAGTTCGCTTTCGGCCTCGGGTAGATCGAACGGAATGCGGCGCGTCTCCGCCAGGCCCGCGATGAAGAAAACCGTTAGGCCCAGAACTTGCGGCACGCCGAACCACAGCCCGCGCTGCGCCAGGACAATGTCCCGCAGCCCGAACGAGCCCGCCTGCGCCACGACGCCCATCAGCGCGAGGCCCATGAAGACCTCGTAGCTCAGCATCTGCCCCGTGGCGCGCAAGCTGCCCAGCAGGGCATATTTATTGTTCGACGACCAGCCGGCCAGGGCAATGCCGTACACGGAGAGGGACGACATGCCCAGGAAGAACAGCAGCCCGATGTTGAGGTTGGCAATCTCCACATTCGGCGCCAGCGGCACCACCGCGAAGGACATCAGCGTGGCCACCATGATCATGGCGGGTGCCAACAGGAACACGGGCTTGTCGGCAAACGGCGGGATCCAGTCCTCCTTGAACAAGATCTTGATCATATCCGCCACCACCTGCAGGAGCCCGAACGGTCCGACGCGGTTGGGCCCGTAGCGGTCCTGCCACAGCGCCAGCAGCCGGCGCTCGGCCCACGTCAGGCCCGCGCCCATCCCGAAAAGCCCGAACAGGACGCCGAAGATGACCAGCACCTGATACAGGGTCGCGCTCACGGCGGCACCTCCGGCGCGCGTGGAGACGCGGGGCTAGAAGCCCCGCCCACAGGAGGAGGCGGCGGCTCTGCAGCAATTCGCATGATGGTTTCTTCTGGAGCGGAACCGGTAACGGTTCCGGTCGCTTTCGGAACGTTTACACGTTCCGCTCCGGGGAAGAATCGGTCCGATCTACCCATAATGAGAACTGCTGGCGCCTCCGATGAAATGGTGCCCCACCCCGGCAAGGGTAGCCACGGCCGGCCGGACAGGCCGGCCGGCAGGGCCGCGACGCCGGACGGCAGGTGCGCCGACCGCCGCACGGACAGGCGCTGGACTGCGTCCCCGATGACCACCGCCACCTCCTGGCCCTCCACCCAGCCCTGTCGCTCCGCGTCGCTGTCGTTCACCTGCACGTAGGGCCGCGGCACCCGTTGCGCCACGCCGGCGGCCTGGAGGCTCAACGGCTCGGACCCGAAAATGTAGTAGGCTGGGATGAACAGCCACGCGCCCGCCCGCGCGACAAATGCCGGCGGCACCGCCGTGAAATAAGCGGGCGCGGGCGCGGACGCGGACGCCGTGGCCAGCAGCCGCCGGCCCGCCGTCTCGCCCTGCAATGGGCCGCCGACTTCCTGTTGGAACTTATTCAACGCCTGCACCGAATTCCAGCCCGGCGCCCAGTACCGGGAAATCAACGCCGGCGGCGGATGGCCGGGCTGACCTTCCATGGAGAAAGCCAGCGGCGTGTCCACATCGTCGGACGGCTTGGGCTCATGCACATCCCGGTTGCCCGTTAGCGCGGTCCGGCCGCTGTACCGCAGGGGCTGGCGCGGGATCTTCTGGCCGTCCATCCGGAACTCCGCCAGCGGCGCAACCTCACGCAGGCCCTCGAAGACCGGCACCGCCGCGCTCAGCGCGGCGAGGATCGCGTCCAGATTCGGCCAGGGCTCGGCCGGCGCCCGGCCGGCGGCCGCCATCAGTTCGGCCAGCCAACGCCAGCTTTCCCGGATGTCGCCGTCCGGCACGTAGACCTGGAAAAACCGCTGGGCACGCCCTTCGTTGTTGACGAGCGTGCCGCTGCCTTCCGCGAACGTCGCGGCGGGCAGCACGACCTCCGCCGCCGCGGTCGTGGCGGTGGCCAGGTGATCGAGGACGACCACATGCGGGGCGGCCAAGAGCTCGGCCGCCACCGCCGCGGGCAGATGGCGGTACAGATCGTTTTCGAGGATGATGACCGTGTCCGCGGCGCCCTGGCGCAGCGCCGCGAGCGCGGACTCCAGGCCGCCGCCCTCGAACAAGGCGGTTCCGACGCTGTTGCATTCGGGGACGGCGAAACACAGCTTGGCCGGCCGACCGGCTTTCGTCAGCGCCCAGGCGACATTGGCGGCGGCCTGCAGCAGCGCCGCGCTCGCAAGGCCCGTGCCGCTCACCACCAGGGGCCGCTGGCCCGCCAGCAGGCCATTGGCGACGCGCCGGGCCAAGCTGGCCATGTCGGGCGACAGGTCGGACACGCCGGGAGCCGATGCATCCAGCGCGTGCGCGACGGCAAAACCCAGGCGCACCAGGTCATCGGGTGTCCCGCGATACATCGCCGCGGCGATGTCATCCAGTTTGGTCTGGTCCGCGCTGGCGATAAAGCAGAACCCTTTAGCTTGCTGGGCGGCGTCCCGGACCGCTAGGCTTTCCCAGGGATGAATACGCTTTTGCGCGGCGAGAGCGGTGGCTTTGTGACCGACCGCCTGGCGCACAGCCAGGGCCAGCATGGGTGCCGTGTTGGTGACATCCTCGCCGAGCACGAAAATCGCGTCGCTCTCGCCGGCCTCCCGCAGAGAGGCCAGCGGGGCGGGCCCCTGCCGCTCGATCGCGAGCATCAGCCGGACGAGCCCGAGTTCCCGGTCGGACACGCCGTGGAAAAAGCGGTCCGGCCCCACCAGTTGCTGCAGGGCATAATTGCCTTCCAGCGAGCCGCGCGGCGAGCCGATTCCGATGACCCTGCCGCCGGCGATGATCCCGGCGGCGCGCGCCATGGCCGCCGCCGGGCTGGCCGCCTGCTGGGCGCCGTCCGCCCCGCGCACTACGGGTTGCCGGATGCGCCGCGGACTGTTGACGAATTCATAGCCGTACCGCCCGCGGTCGCAGAGGAAGTAGCCGTTGACGCTCTGGTGATACCGGGCCAGGATGCGCCGCAGCGTGCCGTAGCGCTCGCCAGCCAGCGTATTGCAGCCGAGACTGCAATGAACGCAGACCGAGGGGGCGGTCTGCAGGTCCCACTTACGGACGGGGTGCCGCTTCATCGTCTTGTCCGTAAAAACTCCCGTGGGACAAACCTCTACGAGGTTGCCGCTGAATTCGTTCTCCAGCACGCCGTCCGTGTGCCGGCCGAAGTACACGTCGTCGTGCCAGCCCAGCACGTCGAAGTCGCGTCCGCCGGCGTAATCGCGATAGAAGCGCACGCAGCGATAACACTGGATGCAGCGATTCATCTCGTGGTGGAGGAACGGGCCGAGCTCCTGGTTGCGGTGCGTGCGCTTGGTGAACCGGTAGCGCCGATGCACGTGCCCGGTCATGACTGTCATGTCCTGCAGGTGGCACTCGCCGCCCTCGTCGCAGACCGGGCAGTCATGCGGGTGATTGACCATGAGCCACTCGATGACGCCCGCGCGGAAAGCGACCGCCTCGGGATCTTGCAGCGAAATGCGCAGCCCGTCCTTCACCGGCGTCATGCAGGCCATGATCAGGCGGCCCTGGCGGTCGTGCTCGTCCTTGAACAGCTTCACGGCGCACTGCCGGCAGGCGCCCACCGAATGCAGGGCCGGATGCCAGCAGAAGTACGGGAGGTCGAAACCCAGCGAGAGGCACACGGCGAGCAGGTTTCGGTCGTCCGCTTCGACCGCATACGGCTGGTTCTCGATGTAGATCGTGATCATCCCGCCCTCCAGGGGCAACGGCGGTCCGCGACATGCCGCTCAAAATCCGGGCGAAAGTACTTCAGCGCACTGCCCAGCGGCTCCATGGCGCCCGGCGCCAACGCGCAAAACGTGTGTCCCGGCCGGATGGCGCGCACATGCGCATCGAGCACGTCCAAGTCGGCGGATGTGCCCGCTCCGTCCTCCAGCGCCTGTAGCGTGCGCGCCAGCCACGGCAGGCCCTCCCGGCAGGGGGTGCACCAGCCGCACGACTCGCGCGCGAAAAACTGCATCAGGTTCAGCACCAGCCCCACCGGACACGTCCGGTCGTCCAGCACTACCATGGTGCCGGTACCGAGCCGGCTGCCGGCCTTTTCGACTGACGCGAAATCCAGCTTTACATCCAGATGCTGCTCGACCAGAAAGTCCGTGGACGCGCCACCGGGCAGCAGGCCCCGGAACCGGTAACCGTCAGCCAGGCCGCCGGCGTGCTCCATGAGAATCTCGCGCGCCGTCGTGCCCAGGGGCAGTTCCCAGAGCCCCGGCTTCCGCAACCGGCCGCTGGCGCCGTAGATTTTCGTGCCGCCGTCGTCCGGCGAGCGGCTCAGCGCCCGGAACCACTCCCCGCCACGCTGCACAATATGCGGCACGCAGCACAGGGTCTCGACGTTGTTGATCGCCGTAGGGCGGCCCCACAGCCCGCAGGTGACGGCAAAAGGCGGCCGGCTGCGCGGGGTTGGCCGCCGCCCCTCCAGCGCATTCAGCAGGCCGGTTTCCTCGCCGCACATGTAGCGCCCCGCGCTCGTGTGCACGTGCACGTCCAGACTGAACGGCGTGCCGAGGATGTTCGCGCCCAGGAGCCGCTGCCCGTACGCCTCGGCCAGCGCCTGCTGCAGACGCCGGGCCGCGAGTTTATAGTCCCACCGCAGAAAGATGTAGGCCACGCGGGCTTGAATGGCATAGGCGCTGAGCAGCACCCCTTCGAGGAGCTGATGCGGCTGACCCTCCAGCAGCCAGCGGTCCTTCATGGTGCCCGGCTCCATCTCGTCGGCATTGATCACGAGGTACTTCGGGCCGTTGTGATCGTCCGGCGGGACCAAGCTCCACTTCTGGCCGGTCAGGAAGCCACCGCCGCCCCGCCCGCGGAGGTTGCTTTTCAGCACCTGTTCCGTCACCTCCCGCGGCGCCGCCTGGAGCGCCCGGCGCGCGGCCTGGTACCCGCCGACCTGCTCATACTCCCGCAGCGTCAGCGGCTCGCGATCCGGGCGGATATGCTGTGTCAGGGGGCGTTCCATGTTCGTAACATAAAAGGAATTCAGAAGTCAGAATTCAGAATGCAGCATGACAAATAATTAACCTTGAGCAGGTGGCCATTCCTCTTCTTGATGCTGACTCCTGACTTCTGGCTCCTGACTACTTGTCTTTTCTCCCTAAGCATACCGCTCCAGCAACTCCCCCAGTTTTTCCGGCACCAGGTCCACGTGCAGGTCGTCGTCAATCATCATCGCCGGCGCGCGGTCGCAAGCCCCGAGGCACGCGCAGGGCAGCAGCGTGAAGCGTCCGTCCGCGGTCGTTTCCCCCGGTCCGATGCCCAGCATCGCGCCCAACTGCGCCTGCAGCGGGTTGGCGCCCATGATCCAGCAACTCACGCTGTCGCAGAACAGAATGACATGCCGGCCAACCGGGCGCCGGAAAATCATGCTGTAGCACGTGGCCACGCTGTCCACCTCGTCCGGCGTCAGCCCCAGCAGCGCCGCGATTGCCCCGACGCTCTCGTCGGACACCCAGCCGCGGTGGCGCTGCACGATCTTCAGGGCTTCCGACACGGCCGCGCGCGGTTGCGGATAATGCCGCAGCTCCTCGGCAATCGCCTGTTGTTCCTGTTCGCTCAGCATATTTCCGCTTTCATCCTTCAGCCCTCAGCCTTCGGCCTTCTTCTACCGGTCCACATCCGCCAGCACATAATCCAAACTCCCCAGAATGGCAATCAGGTCCGAAACCGTCAGGCCCCGGCACAGCCGCGGCAACAGTTGCAGGTGCGCAAACGACGGCGTGCGGATGCGCGTCCGGTAGGCCGTGGTGCCGCCGTCGCTGATCAGGTAATAGCTGTTGGCGCCCTTGGCGGCCTCGACCCGGACGGCGGCCTCGCCCGGCGGAATGACGGGACCCCAGCTCACGCCCACAAAATGGTGGATCAGGGTTTCGATGTCGTGCAGCGTGCGCTCCTTGGGCGGCGGCATCGCCAGCGGATGCGCGGCTTTGTACGGGCCCGGCGGCATGTGCTGGAGACATTGCGCGATGATCCGCAGGCTCTGGCGCATCTCCTCGACGTGGACCGTCGCGCGGTCATACGCATCGCCCTGCCGGCCGGTGGGGATGTCGAATTCGAACCGGTCATAGCCGCCGTACGGCGTCTGCTTGCGGAAGTCCCAGGCCAGGCCGCACGCGCGCAGCAGGGGCCCCGTGGCGCCCCAGGCGAGGGCCTCGTCCGCCGTGAGCGCGCCGATCCCGCGCGTGCGGTCCTGAAAGATCCGGTTGCGCAGCACCACGCGGTCGTATTCGTCCAGCCGCGGCGGGAGGTAGTCGAGAAAATCCCGCACCAGCCGCTCCCAGCCCGCCGGCAGGTCCTGGGCCACGCCGCCGATGCGGAACCAGCCCGGATGCATGCGCGCGCCGGTGATAGCCTCGACGATATCCAGGGCGCGCTCGCGATCGTTGAACATGTAAAAAACCGGCGACATGGCGCCAAGATCCTGGCTGAACGTGCCGTAGTACACGAGGTGGCTGATGATGCGAAACAGCTCCGCCAGCATGATGCGGATGACCTGGGCCCGCTCGGGGACTTCGATCCCGGCCAGCTTTTCCACCGCGAGCACATAGGGGAAGTTGTTCATCACGCCGCCCACGTAATCAATGCGGTCGGTGTACGGAATGAAGGTGTGCCAGGTCTGCCGCTCGCCCATTTTTTCGGCTCCGCGGTGATGGAAGCCGATATCGCACGCCAGATCCATGATCCGCTGGCCGTCCAGTTGCAGCGCCAGCCGCAGCACGCCATGCGTGCCGGGATGGTTGGGACCGATGTTCAAATACATAAACTCTGTGTCCGCGTCCTGCGACGGCAGGCCCCATTCCTCCGGCCGGAACTGGAGGCGGTCTTCGAGCGCGGCTTGCGTGGCGCCCGGCATGCGGAACGGCCCCAGCTCGGTGGCGCGCGCGGGATGCTCCTTGCGCAGGGGATGGCCCTCCCACCAGGGCGGCATCAGAATCCGCGTCAGGCGCGGGTGGTCCGCGAACGCGATGCCGAACATGTCCCACACCTCGCGCTCGTACCAGTTGGCGGCGGGCCATAGATCCGTCACCGTGCATACGCGGGGATCCTCGCCCGGCACCGGCACCTTGAGGCGAAAGTCTGCCTTGCGATCGAAGGAAAACAGGTGATAGACCACCGTGAAGCCGCCCGCGGGCTGGTCGGCGCGGTGGATTCGCTGGCGTTCGTCAATGGCTGTGAGATCGTACAGCATGCGGTAGGGCCGGAGCGCTTCCGACTGGAGATACCGCAGTACGTCGTGCGCCCGGTCGGCGCCGACCCACATCGTCGGCAGGCCATCGCGGGTGGCTTGCGGTCGGAGGTGCGCGTCGGCGAAGCGGCCCTGCAATTCCGGCACAATATCCTGCATCGCGTTCATTCCCTGGATCCCGTCGGCCGCCCGCGCGTCACACGTGGTCGGGCGCCGGCAGCGTGGTCTGCTGCTGCCGTCCCGGTCGTTTCACATCCCGCTGGATGGGCAATTCCGGCCGCGTCACCGACTGCGCGCCCACCCTCCAGCTCAACGGGCGCCGTTCCCGGCCGATCGCCCGGGACAACAGCCCCAGCCCTTCCATGAACGCCTCCGGACTGGGCGGGCAACCCGGAATATACACGTCCACCGGCAGGAATTTATCCACGCCCTGCACAACGCTGTAGATGTCGTACATGCCGCCCGAATTGGCGCAGGAACCCATGGAGATGACCCAGCGTGGTTCCATCATCTGTTCGTACAACTGCTGCACCACGGGCGCCATTTTGATGAAAACCGTGCCGGCCACCACCATCAGGTCCGCCTCGCGTGGCGTGCCCCGGATGACTTCCGCGCCGAACCGCGCGATGTCGTAGCGGCTGGTGAGGCTGGTGGCCATTTCGACAAAACAGCAGGACAGGCCGAAGTTGAACGGCCAGATGGAGTGCTGGCGCCCCCACGCTAGCGCGCGCTGGAGGCTGGTCAGGAGCACGCTGTGGCGGACCTGTTCCAGAGGGTTGTCCGCCGGCGGCTGGGAGGGTATGTCAGCGGGCGGCCGTGTCACCAGGCGCCTGCCTTTCTGCATACCGCATGGCCGGGGCGCGGCCGGGGTTTCCCAAGTTCAGGGCGCCGGCCCGCCAGAGATAGGCCAGGGCCGCCAGCAGGACGCCGCTGAAGATCAGCACTTCCGCGTAACCGGCCCAGCCCAGTTCGCGCACCGCCACCGCCCAGGCAAAAATAAAAACGGACTCCAGGTCGAAAATGACGGCGAACATGGCGATCAAGTAGAATTCGGCAAAGAAGCGCAGCCGCGCTGACCCGGTGGGCGGTATGCCCGATTCGAAGGGAACGCCCGTCGCCCGCTCCGCGTGGCGTTGCCCCAGCAGGTAAGCGACGGCGATCGTCCCCACCACCAGGCCGACCACCGCGGCGGCAAACAGCCCCAATGACCAATAATTTCCGCTCTCCACCAGCGTCTTCTCCACGTGTACCACGCCGCCCGCACCTCACAAATGACTGTAACTCCGCTTGCCGATCGGAAAGACATTGAAACCCAGGTCGAACAGCGCGCGGTGGTCGAGGCCATTGCGTCCATCGAAAACAAAGGCCGGCTTCTCCATGTCGGCGAAGATACGGGCATAATCCAGCATCCGGTAGTCCCGCCAGTCGGTGAGCACCGCAATGGCGTGCGCGCCCCGGGCGGCGGCATAGGGATCGGGCTCGTAGCCCACGGCCGCGCCGAGATCCGCCAGCTCGCGGCGGGCATTATCCAACGCGTAGGGGTCGCTGACCACCACGCGGGCGCGCTCGGCCGCCAGATCGCGGCACACGCGGATGGCGGGGCTTTCGCGCGTATCGCCGGTGTCGGCCTTGAACGCAAAGCCAAACACCGCAATCCGTTTGCCCGCGATGGTGTTGAACATCCGGGCCACGATCGCGCGGACAAACCGGCTCTTCTGGTAATCATTCAGCGCCACCACCCGGTCCCAATACTCGGCCACCTCCCGCAGCCCATGGCTTTCCGCGAGATACACGAGGTTCAGGATGTCCTTTTGGAAGCAGGAGCCGCCGAAGCCCACGCTGGCGCGGAGAAACTTGGGGCCGATGCGTGAGTCCATGCCGATGGCGCGGGAGATTTCCTCCACGTCGGCGCCCGTGGCCTCGCACAGGGCGGAGATGCTGTTGATGGAGCTGATGCGCTGGGCCAGGAAGGCGTTGGCCACGAGCTTGGAGAGTTCGCTGGACCAGATGTTGGTGGTCAGGATGCGCTCGCGCGGCACCCAGCGCGCATAGATCTCCGCCAGCACCTCCTGCGCCCGGCGGCCGGCCGGGGTGTCGTGGCCGCCGATCAGCACCCGGTCCGGATGCTCCAGGTCCTGGATCGCCGTGCCCTCGGCGAGAAACTCGGGGTTGGACAGCACCTCGAAGCGGACATCCTTCCGCCCGGACTTCAGGATGCTATCCATGGCTTCCGCCGTGCGCACCGGCAGCGTGCTCTTTTCCACCACGATCAAATCCTGCGTCGCGTGCTCGAGGATCTGCCGGGCGGCTTTTTCATAATACTGGAGATCCGAGGCGCGCCCGGCCCCCTGGCCGAACGTCTTGGTGGGCGTGTTGACGCTGACAAAGACGATCTGCGCCTCGGCGATACCCCGGGCGATATCGGAGGAAAAGAAGAGGTTGCGGTTCAGCGCGGCGCGCACGATTTCCGCCAGGCCGGGCTCGTAGATCGGCGGGCGGCCGGCGGCCCACGCGGCCAAGCGCGTGGCGTCAATGTCCGTGACCACCACCCGGTAATCCGGGCACTGGCGGGCAATCATGGCCATGGTGGGTCCGCCCACATAGCCGGCGCCGATACAGCAGATCGTTTTCATCATCCCTCGTCCTGCGCCCCTGCGCGCTCCAGCCGCCGGACTGACGCGGCCCGCGACCTGCGGCCCTTCGGCGGGTCCGACGGGCAACTAGCTTCCGGTCATCTGCACCGGCACGGGCTGCAGCTCCCAAACCTTCGCAGCGTATTCCCGCACCGAGCGGTCGCTGGAGAAACGGCCCATATGCGCGACGTTGTGGATTGCCATCCGCGCCCAAACCGCCGGCTGGCGGAAGAGGTCCGCCGCCGCCTGCTGCGCCTCCACATAGCTCCGGTAATCGGCCAGATGGAAAAACGGATCGCCCTGCGCGGTCAGCGCCTGGTACAGCTCGGCGAACAGGCCGGGCTGCGATGGAATGAAGGGATTGTTGAGCAGGCTCAGCACCACGTGCCGCAACTCCTCATCGCGTTCAAGCCACTCCTCCGGCCGGTACGCGCCGGCGGCGCGCAGTTCCGCGAGCTGCTCCGCGCGATGTCCGAAGATGAAAATGTTGTCCAGGCCGACCGCCTGGGCGATCTCGATGTTCGCACCGTCCCACGTGCCCATGGTCAGCGCGCCGTTGAGCGCCAGCTTCATGTTGCCTGTGCCGGAAGCTTCCCAGCCGGCGGGGGAGATCTGCTCCGAAAGGTCGGCGGCTGGCACGATGGCCTCGGCCAGCGTGACGCCGTAATCCGGCAGAAACACCACCTTGAGACGGCCGCCAACCGCAGGGTCGTGATTGATCACGGCGGCCAGCGTGTTGATCAGCTTGATGACCAGCTTGGCGTGATGATAGCCCGGCGCGGCCTTGGCGCCAAAAACGAACGTACGCGGTGTGATGTCCAACTGCGGCTGGGCCTTGAGCCGGTAAAACAACGTCAGGATGTGCAGAACGTTGAGTAATTGCCGCTTGTACTCGTGCAGCCGCTTGATCTGCACGTCGAACATGGAGTCCGGGTCCACGATCTGCCCGGTGAGGTCACGGATGATCTGCGTCAGCCGGGCCTTGTTGCCGCGCTTGATACGCAGGAACTCCTTGCGAAAAGCCGCGTCCCCGGCATAGGGCTCGAGGCCGTGCAGTTCGTCCAGGTCCCGCATCCAGTGTTCGCCCAGCACGCCGCTGATCAGGGCGGTTAGTTCCGGATTGCACTGGATCAGCCAGCGCCGGTGGGATACGCCGTTGGTGATGTTCACGAACTTCTCCGGCCAGAGCCCGACGAAATCCGGCACCAATCGCTGCCGCAACAGTTGGGTGTGCAGTTCGGAAACGCCGTTGACCATGTGGCTGCCGACGATCGCCAGGTTGGCCATGCGGACCTGCTTGACCGCGCCCTCCTCAATCAGCGACATCCGCTGTACGCGGTCCAGATGGTTGTCGGTGCTGAGACGGACCTGCTGCAGAAACTGCTCGTTGATCGCGTAGATGATCTGCAGGTGCCGGGGCAGCACCCGCTCCAGCAGCGGCGTCGGCCATTTTTCCAGCGCCTCGGGCATCAGCGTGTGGTTGGTGTAGTTCAGCGTCTCCGTCGTGATCGCCCAAGCCTTCTCCCAGGGCAGGCCAACCTCGTCGCACAGGTAGCGCATCAGTTCCGCCACCGCCAGCGCGGGATGTGTGTCATTCATCTGCAGGGTCACGACACTGGTGAAGTCGTCAAAGTCACTGTGATTCTTGAGGTAGCGGCGGATGAGGTCGCGAATCGTGCAGGCCACCAGGAAATACTCCTGGATCAGCCGCAATTCCTTGCCGGCCGTCGTGCTTTCCGAAGGATACAGCACCTTGGTGATGTTTTCCGCCCAGTTCTTCTCGGCCACCGCCTTGATGTAGTCGCCCTGGTTGAAGACGTCCAGCCGGAAGCCCTCCGTGGCACGCGAACTCCACAGGCGCAGCAGGTTGACCGTGTTGACGCCGTAGCCGATGATCGGAATGTCGTAGGGGACGCCTTCCAGCATCTGCCAGTCCACCCAGACCGACTTGCTGGCGCCGCCACGCCCGCCGACCTGTTCCAACCGCCCGTACACCACCACCGGCACGGTGTATTCCGGCCGGACCATTTCCCACGGGTTGCCATATTTCAGCCAGTCGTCCGGCCGTTCCATCTGCCAACCGTTGTCGAACTCCTGCCGGAACATGCCATGCTCATAGCGGAGGCCATAGCCATAGGCCGGATATTCCAGCGTGGCCAGGGAATCCAGATAGCAGGCCGCCAGCCGGCCCAGGCCGCCGTTGCCCAGCCCGGCATCCATCTCGATGCTCGCCAGTTGCTCCATCGTCAAGCCGATGTCGTGCAACACCTGGCGCACGGGCGCCTGAACGCCGATGCACAGGATGTTGTTGGCCAGCAACCGGCCGAGCAGGTATTCCATGGAGAGGTAATAAACGCGCCGCACGTCCTGGTCGAGGTACACCGTCTGCGTGGCAATCATCCGGTCCACCGCCAGATCGCGCACAGCCATCGAGAGGCTCGTCAGCTTGTCGTAATCCGTGGCCGAACGCGTGTCCTTGCACCGCGAATAGCGCAGGTGCACGTCGTACCGTCGCCGGATATCGCGGGCCGTGATCGGCCCCGTCATGCTCAAGCCTTTGGTTGTCGTCGGCATCGTGGCGCTTTGTGAAACGCTTGGGTTTTGCGTAATCATGCCAAAATTCGGTCGGCGCCGAAAGCAATTAAACACAGCCGACCCACATTCGCAAGCGGCGTGCTCAGGAAAAGCCCAGCAGCGCCGGCAGTTCCGCGAGCGCGTTGACCACGGTCCGGGCGCCGGCGGCCAGCAGGGTTTCCCGATCGTGCGCGCCGGTGGTAACGCCCAGCGCCGCGGCGCCCGCCGCACGGCCGGCGGCCATGTCGTCGGGCGTGTCGCCCACCATCAGGGCCTGCGCCGGCGTAATCTTCAATTGGGCGCAGGCCTTGAGCACGGCTTCGGGATCGGGCTTGACGCGCCGGACGTGCTCCAGCGCCACGAGCGCGCCGAAATAGCCGCCGAACCCAAAGCCGTCCAGGATGAAGCGCGCGCCGCGCTCCGTGCGGTTGGTGGCAATGGCCAGGCCGACGCGCCCGCGCAGCCGGTCCAAGCAGACGCGCAGGCCGGGCAGCATGCGGGTGTGGGAGAGGGACACCGGCCAGAAGGCCGCGCGGTAGGCGTCCACGTGGGCCTGCACCGTCGCCGGCGCTGCGCCGGGGTTCAACGCTTGGAAGATTTCGACCAGCGGGCGGCCGATCCGGGGCAGAATCTCCGCGCGCGGCAGCGGCGCGCGGCCGTGCGCCGCCAGCGCCGCATTGAGCGCGAGGCAGATGGCGTCGGACGCGTCGAAGAGCGTGCCGTCAAAATCGAACACCACCGCGCGGATGTCAGGAAAGCGCATGCGGCATACTAAGCCACGGCGGCGGCCCAAGCCCATGAAATTTTGCGGCCGGAAAATATAGTTCGCCAATGGACCGGAAATAGCGCATAGTGCGCGGGTAGGTGAAAACAGTCGGCGACCCTGCGTCGCAAGAAGGAATACGAACATGGCCAAGACCAAAGCTGCGAAGAAGACCGCGAAGAAAACCAAGACCGTAAAGAAAGTGGCCAAGAAGGCCAAGAAGTAGGCGCTCTCTTCCCGTCCGGCGCGTTGTCCCGCTTCATGGCGCGGACAACGCGCCGGATTCTATCGGTGTTCTGATTTTCCAACCTCTTGGAAAACCCGTTTGGTTGTTTTCTGCCCTCCCTTGGAGATCGGAATCCCTCCCCGTCTGGCGCGGAGCGGGATGGGTGTGTTCAGGCCTTGATGTACTTTTCGAGGCGGCAATCGAACCCGCCCAGGTCAACTACCTGCCGGAACTGCAAGCGGAGCGAGGGCTCGCGGGGTTCGATGCGCAACGGATTGGCGAAGACCAGCCGGCCGCCCGGTTTGAGCGCGGCGGCGGCGACGGCAAAAAGATCCGCCAACAGGCCCCGTAGGTTGGGGATGCGCAGGCGTCGGCCCATCGGCGGGTTCGTGATCATCAGGGTCACGCTGCGAGGACCCAACCCCGGGACCGTGGCATAATCGCGAAAATCGCCACAGACGAATTTCGCCTGGACGGCCGGCAGCTTCGCGGCGGCCAGGTTGGTTTCGGCAATGGCTACGGCCTCCGGACTCAGGTCCGTGCCGTACAGGGCCTGCACGCCGCCCAGTAGCGCGCTTTCGATCAGTTCCAAGCCCGAGCCGCAGAAGGGATCCCAGACGATTTCCCCGCTGACCCGGCCGGCCAAGCGGGCCATGCAGGCGGCCAGCGGCGGATGGGAAGCCGCCGGAATGTTGTCCTGCCGGTAGTAAAAACGCGGATCGGGCGACAACCGCGGGCGCAATTCGACCGAGCTGCCGCGCCCGGCCGGATGGACGTCGATCGCCCACGGCGCGCTGCGCGCATCGTTGAGCAGCTCCGGACACAGGGCATAGGTCCGATTCGTCACGAGCCGCACCGCGCCGCGCTGGTGTCCCTTGTCCACAAACTCCAGACGGTAGCGGAGCGCGCCTTCGGTCAACGTCGCCAGCAGATCTCGCGTCAACGGCGAGGCAATTACAGCCGCCAGGGTTTCGTGGCTGATCGCCGGGTCGGCGTCGCTCACCGTGCCCAGCACAAAGTTCACGGTGCCGAAACACCGGAGCGCATACAGGTCGGCCAAAGCGAAGGGCACCGCCGGCACGAGGGCTACCAGACCGCTGCGGACCTCGGCGAGCCGGAACTGGCCCCGCGGCCCGATGCGTTCCTGCACCTCGTCGCGGACGATCGTTTCCAGCCCCCGGCGGCAGCGCAAATGGATCCGCAAGCCGGTGAACCGGGACACCACGCAGTCCAGGCGGACGGTACTGGGACTTTGCCGGCGCGCGACGCTGGCTTTGACCTTCTGCTCGGTTTGCGGGAGAACGCCGGGGGCCCCGGCCACGACGTCCAGGGTGGCGGTCCCGCCGATTTTATCCAGCGCCCGGCCCAGGAATTTCTGCTCCCGCACGGCCGTGGTGGTCCGCAGCAAGGCCAGCAGTTCGGCCTCCTCGCTGCGGCCGGCACCGAGCTTGGGCAGGGCCGCCATGGCGTAGCGGCGGATCTTTTCCTGGGGATCGTGCAAGAGCCGGGTCAGCCATGCGCGGGCCGAGGCCTTCTGCTCTGCGGTCCGGGCACGGGCGAAGGCCACACCCACCGCGCGGATGACCGCCACCCGTTGGAACCGTTCCCGGGGCGATGCCCGATCGAACCGCGCCACCTCCTCCTGCCAGAGCTGCTCACACGATAAGCCGCGCAACTGGCGGTATAGCTCCTGGTCGGTTTTCATATTGCGGATGATGAAACCATGAACCGGGGTCGCTGTAAACATCGCTCGCGTTAGGAAAAAATCCCGCTAGAATCGCCAAAATGAATGCGGCCCTGCCGGAGTATTACAACTTTGCGCACGATGTGATGGAACGCTGGGCTGCCGAGCGGCCGAATGACCTGGCCCTGTGGTGGGTGGCGGAGCAGGGTGACGCCGAGCAGAATATTTCCTTCGGCGAACTGGGCCGCGCGCTGCGGCAGGCGGCGGCGTTCTTGGCCGCCCGCGGCATCCGGCGCGGCGACCGCGTGATGGTGGTGTTGCAGCGCATCCCCGCCTGGTGGACGGCGGTGTTGGGCTTGATTCGCCTGGGCGCGGTGCCGATCCCCGGCACGCCACTGCTGACCGGCAAGGACCTCGCCTACCGCTTTGCGGTGGCCTCGGTGCGCGCCATCATCACCGATGAGGCCGGTGCGGCGAAGGTCGGCGCTTTCGACGGCCTGCGCATCCTGGTCGACGGCGAGCTTCCCGGATGGGTCAACTTCGAGCGGGGCGTGCAGCAAGCCGATGAACAGCCGCCCTACGAACCCTCGCGCAGCCACGATCCCGGGATGCTCTATTTCACGAGCGGCACGACCGGTGACGCCAAGATGGTGTTGCACACCCAGGTCAGCTACGGCCTGGCCCATCGCATCACCGGCGGGGACTGGCTGGACCTGGGACCGCGTGACATGATCTGGGCGCTGGCGGACACCGGATGGGGCAAGACGGCCTGGTCCAATCTGTTCGGCCCCTGGTTGATGGGCGCCGCCGTGTTCACCCTGGATATGCGCGGCAAGTTCAACCCGGAGCTGGTGCTCCAGACGCTGGCGCGATTTCCGATCACGGTGTTCTGCAGCCCGGCGACGGCGCTGCGGCTGCTGGTGCGCAAAGATCTCGCGGCCTGCCGCTTTCCGCATCTGCGGCACTGCGTCAGCGCGGGCGAAGCGTTGAACCCGCCGGTCTACGAAGCCTGGAAGCAGGCCACCGGGCTGGACATCTACGAGGGCTACGGCCAGACCGAGACCGTCCTGATGGTGGGCAACTTCCGCAAAACCAGACGCCCCATCCGGCCCGGCGCCATGGGCCAGGCGGCGCCCGGCTATGACCTGGCCATCGTCGATGAGGATGGGCGTGAATTGCCCGACGGCCAGGCCGGCCAGTTGGCCATCCGCGTCGTGCCGCAGCGTCCGCTGGGTTTCTTCCAGGAGTATTGGCGCAATCCCGAGGAAATGGCCGCGCGTTTTGTCGGGCCCTGGTATCTGACCGGCGACACGGCCCGGCGGGATGCCGACGGCTATTTCTGGTTCGTGGGCCGGGCGGACGACGTCATCAATTCGTCCAGCTACCGGATCGGGCCGGGCGAGGTGGAGAGCGCGTTGCTGGAACATCCCGCTGTGCTGGAGTCGGCCGCCATCGGCGTGCCGGAAGAACTGCGCGGCGAAGTGGTCAAGGCCTTCATCGTCCTGCGCGAGGGCTACGCCGCCAGCGACCAGCTCAAACACGAAATCCAAGCGCACTGCAAACGCGTCACCGCGCCCTACAAATATCCGCGCTTGATCGAGTTCGTGGACGCCCTGCCCAAGACCGTCAGCGGCAAGATCCGCCGGACCGAACTCCGCGCCCGGGACCGGTTGCGGCAGCCGCAGCGCAGCCCGCCGCCGGAGCAACCGTAAGGACCGGAAGATTTATAAACTACGAAACACGCGAAAAGCGCGAAAATAATGATGATCAACCTGAGGGGATTTCCCAACTTGGCGGTCTTGGCGCCATGGCGGTTCGATTGCTTCGTACAATTTCGAATATTATCGTCAAATAACACCAATCTCAGCGTCGGACGCCTGGCGTCGCTGACGTTCCATTGGCCTCTGAGTTCATCGGCTGTTGCCCGTTCGCCGCGTCGTCCCGTTGGCCAAGAAACCGCCTTGTCCACCGCTGTGCCTGCTCGATCTGATGCTGGGCCGCGTTCAGTTGTTCCAGCACATTGGTATCACCGGATTTCAGCCTGGCTTCCGCCTCGGCAATGGCACTCAGCGCCGGCGGGTAATTGTCGCTGGCGGGGCCGGAAATCACGGCAGTGCAAGCACGCTCCCTGGCGAGAAAGGAGCCGCCCAGCCATCCCAGCACAGTGCCCATCAACACGGCGAAAACGACCACCAGCATTTTCATAGGGCCTCCCAACAGGATCGCCAGGCACATTGTCATCGCTGTCATCCCAGGCAGCCTGATCTCCCTACCGACAGCTTGAACAGCAACGCGGCCAAGCGCGGCCTGTCAATCGCCTTTGCCCGGCGGCTGGGGCTAGCCGCCCTCCAGCAAAACTTCGTGCATCCGCCATTGGAGGACGGTCGGCTCGACCGCCGCAAGATTCCCGGGGCGCCATTCAGGGCTGCTTCGGATGATTGCCGCCAAAGAACGCAAGGAACGCAAAAGAGCTGTATTCTTTGAGATCTTTGCGATCTCTCGCGGCATTTGATAGCGCTGGCAGCAGGGGTCTGCAATTTAACTACGAGATGCGCAAAATATCACGAAAGACTCAGCAATATTTTCGCGCATTTCGCGTGTTTTGTAGTTTCATCACTGCTGAATTCAGGTTCAAGCGTTATTTCTTCCAGCCTTCGCGCTCGGCGATTTCCTGGAGGAAGAAGTCGAGGGTGGTGGCGATGGACTGCTCCATCTTGATGGTCGGTGTCCAATCCAGGATCTTTTTGGCCTTCTTGATGGACGGCTTGCGGTGCTCGACGTCCTGGTAGCCGCCCTTGCCGTAGTACTCCCCGCTCTCGACGACCTGGTAACCGGCGAAGGGCGGGAACTTGCCGCGTAGCGGATGCCGGTCGAACTGCGCCACGAGCATCTCGGCGAGCTCCTTGATGCTGGCTTCGTTATCCGGGTTGCCGATGTTGAAGATCTCGCCGTTGCAGCGGTTGCCTTCGTTCGCGATGATGCGGAAGAGGCACTCGATGCCGTCGCTGATGTCGGTGAAACAACGCTTCTGGTTGCCGCCGTCCACCAGGCGGATCGGCGTGCCCTCGACGAGGTTCAGGATGAGTTGTGTGATCGCGCGACTGCTGCCGATCCGGGCGCTGTCGAGGCTGTCAAGCCGCGGGCCGACCCAGTTGAACGGGCGGAACAGCGTGAAGGGCAGGCCCTGCTTCTGGCCGTAGGCCCAGATAACGCGGTCGAGAAGCTGCTTGGAGCAGGAATAAATCCAGCGCTGCATGCGGATCGGCCCGACGATCAGCGGCGACTTGTCCTCGTCGAACTCGTGGTCGGTGCTCATGCCGTAGACCTCGGAGGTGGACGGGAAGATGATCCGGCGGCCGTAGCGCGCGCAGTAGCGGACAATGCGCAGGTTCTCCTCGAAATCCAGCTCGAACACGCGCAGCGGATTGCGGACGTATTCCTTCGGCGTCGCGATGGCCACCAGCGGCAGGATGACATCGCACTTGCGGACGTGGAATTCGATCCACTCGCGATGAATCGAGATGTCGCCCTCGGCAAAATGAAAACCGGGGCGGTGAAGCAGGCGGCCGATCTTGTCGTTCTGCAGGTCCATCCCGTGGACCTCGAAGCGGCCTTTCTCAGCCAGCAGGCGCTCGGTGAGCGCGTTGCCGATGAAGCCGTTGACGCCGAGGATCAGCACGCGCGTCGGCGGCACGACCTTCAGGCGCGAGACGCTCGACGGGCCGAGCCGCATCTTTTCAACCAGGCCGAGTTCCTGGCAGGCCTGCGCGCCGCCGAGGCAGACGCCGCCGTCCGCCTGCACGAGGTCCAGTTGCAATGCGTCCTGGCCGCACGCGACGACGAGCGGGCTGACGGAAAGGACCGTGCCGGGCTTGGCCTTGCCCGCCGGCTGCGCCAGCGACGCCGACCACACGATCAGCTTGCGGTCGCCGAGGTGCGTGAACGCGCCCGGATAGGGCTTGGTCACGGCGCGGATCAGGTTGCGGAGTTCCGCAGCGCTCTTCGTCCAGTCCATCAAACCGTCGGCCGGCGTGCGCCCGCCGAAATAGGTCGCCTGGCTGTGATCCTGCGGCTTGCGCGGGGCCCTGCCCTTGATCAGCCGCGGCAGCGCCTGGTCGAGCAGCGCGGTGGCGACGGGGACCATCTTCGCGAACAGCGTCGCGGCGGTGTCGGCCGCAGCGATGCGGATCTTGCGCTGGGCGACGATGTCGCCGTCGTCGGGATGCGGCGTCATGTAGTGCAGCGTGACGCCGGTCGCGGTCTCGCCGTTGACGAGCACCCAGTTCACCGGGCAGCGGCCGCGGTACTTCGGCAGCAACGAGCCGTGCAGGTTGAGCGCGCCCTGCGTCGGGAGGTCGAGCACGGCCGGCTTGACCATGTTGCGGTAGTAGAACGAGAAAAGAAAATCCGGCGCCAGCGCCTTGATCTTCTCGACCCACAGGGGATGGTTGATGTCCTCCGGCGCATACACCGGCACGCCGCGGGCGGCGGCCAGTTCCGCGACAGACCGGAACCAGACATTTTCGCCGGGGTCGTCCTTGTGCGTGAAGACCGCGGCGACTTCGAGGCCGCTGCGCAGCACGGCTTCGAGACCGGCGCAGCCGATGTTGTGGTAGGCCAGGACAATAGCTTTCATGGTGCCGCCAGACGGCTCACTCCTTTCACTTCGTGGACCAGGTAACGCGGACGGCCGCGCACGTCGCGGTAGATACGTCCAATGTATTCACCCATCAGTCCCATGCCGACAAACTGGGCGCCGATGAAGATAAACAAAATGGCAAACAGCGTGAACACGCCCTGCGCGGCCCATTCCGGACCCTGGATGAAGCGCTCCACCAGGATCAGGGCGCCCAGCCCGAGGCCGAACAGCGAGATCACCGCGCCAAGATAGGTCAGCAGGCGCAGCGGCATGGTGGTCATGCTCGTCAACAGGTCGAACTGCAGGTTGATCAGTTTAAAAAAGCTGTATTTGGAGGCGCCGCGGCTACGCGCGGCATGGCGGACCTCGACCTCCGCCGTGCGCCGGGCAAACGAGTTGGCCAGAACGGGGATAAAGGTGCTGTGCTCCGTGCACTGCAGCATCGCGCGCACCACGCGGGCGGAATAGGCGCGCAACATGCAGCCGTAGTCGTGCATCGTCACGCCGGTCACCTGCTGCGTGATGCGGTTGACGCACCACGACGGCAGTTTGCGCAGCCAAGAATCCTCGCGCGGCACGCGCACGCCGGCGACCACGTCGAGGTCGTCCGCGGTCAGCGCGCGATACAGGTTCGGGATTTCCTCCGGCGGATTCTGCAGATCGGCGTCCAGCGTGATGACCACGTCGCCGCGGACATGCTCGAAACCGGCCATGACGGCGGCATGCTGGCCGTAGTTGCGGTTGAGCAGCACGGCGACGACCTCGCCGGGGTTTTGCTCCGCCGCCGCGCCGAGCAACGCCGGCGAACGGTCGCGGCTGCCGTCGTCCACCAGGACGATTTCGAACGGCGCGCCGAGGAGGCGGCAGGCGGCGAGCGTGCGCGTCAGCAGCTCGGGGAGGTTCTCCTCCTCGTTGTACACGGGAATGACGACGGACGCGGTCGGCGGGGCTTTCATGCGGAGCTCCTCCGTGCCTGCGCCGCCAGCACGTCCTTGATCGCGGCGACCACTTCGCGCACGTCGTCCTCGGTCATGCGGGGGAACAGCGGCAGCGAGAACAGCCGGTCGGACGCCCATTCGGTCTGCGGCAACGAGCCGCGTGGATACCGGCCGGTGTGCTGGTAATAGTCGTGCAGGTGCGCGGCCTTGAAGTGGACGCCCGTGCCGATATTGCGCTCCTTGAGCGCCGCGAGAAATTCGTCGCGCGTCAGGCCGACGCGGTCAATATCCAGAAACACGATGTAGAGGTGCCGCGTATGCTTGTGCGGCCACGCCGGCGGCCGGGTGGTGGAGATTTCCGGCACCTCCTGGAACAGCGCGTCGTAGCGCTGCGCCAGCTCCGCGCGCCGCGCGTTGAAAACGTCGAGTTTGGCAAGCTGCGTCAGCCCGAGCGACGCCTGCAGATCGGTGAAGTTGTATTTAAAGCCCGGTTCGACCACTTCCATCGGCGCCGCCGCGCCCTGCTTCGCGTAGCGATCCCACGCATCCTTCGCCAGCCCGTGGAACTTGAGCCGCTTGATGCGCTCGAACAACGCCGCATCGTCGGTGCAGACCATGCCGCCCTCGGCGGTCGTCATGTTCTTGATCGGATGAAAACTGAAGATGCTCGTGCCGGGGCTGCCGATGCGCTGGCCCTTGTATTCCGTGCCGGCGGCGTGCGCCGCGTCCTCAATCAGCCGCAGGTGGTGTTGTGCGGCCAGCTCGCGGAACGGGTCGAGATCCACCGGCGCGCCCGCGAAGTGGATGGGAATCAGCGCCTTGGTCCGCGGCGTGATGGCGCGCGCCGCGTCGGCCGCGGAGATCATCAGCGTCCGCGGGTCGATATCCACGAACACCGGCTTCGCGCCGGTGATCTCGATCATGTTCACCGTGGAGACCCACGTCATGGAGCTGGTGATGACCTCGTCGCCGGGCTGGAGGTCAAGCGCGAGCAGGACGCAGTGCAGGCCGGCGGTGGCGGAGGTCAGCGCGCAGGCGTACGACGCGCCGACGTAGTCCGCAAATGCCTTTTCAAAGGCCTGGCACTTCGGCCCGGTGGTGATCCAGCCCGACGTGAGCACATCCACCACGCCCTGGATATCGTCCACCTCCAGCGTGGGCCGCGAAAACGGCAGAAATTCCTTGCGCGCCAATGGTTGCACGGGACCTCGCATCCTGTTACCGCCCAACGGCCCGGATTTTGCGGCGAACCGCGGTTCGTTGCAAGTTTCAAATTTCAGTTGTCGTGATTACCTGCTTGTCTACCCGGCCGGGAAATGCTATAGTACTGGTGTGTAAAGCGATGAAAGAGGTGGGCCATGACAGACGAACTGCAGGAGGCGGTGGAAAAGGAAGACGTCGACATTAATTTCGATTGCCCGCTGTGCGGGAAAAATATTTCCATCGATGCCCGCGGCGCCGGGTTGATGATCACCTGCCCTGATTGCCAGCAGAAAGTCCAGGTGCCCATCCCCCTGGCCGAGGACGATGCCGCGGTGGTGCCGGCGGATGATGCCGACGTACGCGTGCCAGCGCTGCAGCGCGCGCTGGCGGAGGCGGACAGCCGGCGGGAGCGCCTGGTGGCCGAATTGGAAGCCGCTCAACGACGGGTGGTGCTGCTGGAAAAGAGCGCCGCGGAACAGCACGAGCGCTTCGAACAAATCAGCGCCGAGCTGGTCATGATCCAGAACGCCCTCGACCGGATGGTGACGCTGCTGCAGGACGCCGGCGTGCGGGACGCCTAGCCGGCCGCTGCGGTGCCCTGATGCACGGCGAGGAACCTCAGGCCAGCCGGCCGATGAACCGCCGGAGGCGCGTCAGCGCCTCCCGGATATTCTCCAGCGACGTCGCGTAGGCACAGCGGACGTGCCCCTCGCCGCAGTCGCCAAAAGCCGAACCCGGCACCACGGCGATCTTTTCTTCCTGTAGCAGCCGCAGGGCGAAATCCTTCGAGGACAGTCCAAATTTCCGGATATCCGGGAACGCATAGAAGGCGCCCAGCGGCCGCGAGCAGGGCAGGTCCATGTCGTCGAACGCCTGCGCCACGACATTCCGCCGGCGCCGGTATTCCGCCACCATGCCCTCGAGATCCGCCTGCGGATGGGCCAGCGCCTCGATGGCGGCCTTCTGGGCGAACGACGAGGCGCAGAGCATGGTGTACTGGTGCACCTTCATCATGGCCTCGATCAATTCCGCCGGCCCGCAGGCATAGCCCAGCCGGTAACCGGTCATGGCCCAGGCCTTGGAAAAACCGTGCAGGAAAATCGTCCGCTCCCGCAGGCCCGGCAGGCTGACGATGCTGGTGTGCGCGTCGTCGAACGTCAGTTCGGCATAGATTTCGTCCGTGATTACGAGCAGGTCGTGCGCCTCTGCAAAGGCGGCGATCTCCTCCAGCTCCGCGCACGGCATCACGGCGCCGGTCGGGTTGTTCGGGTAGTTCAGCATCAACACCTTGGTCCGCGGCGTGACGTGGCGCTCCAGCATGGCGCGCGTCAGCCGGAAGCCGTCCGCGGCGCTGGTGGTCACGGCCCGCGGCACGCCGTGGGCAAACAGGATCGTGGCGCGGTACGAGACATAACACGGCTCGTGGTACAGCACCTCGTCGCCGGGATTCAGCAGCGCGCGCAGGGCCAGATCCAGGGCCTCGCTCACGCCGACGGTGACCAGGATTTCGCGCTCCGGGTCATAGCCGGGGCCGAACTGCCGGCCCACGTAGCCCGCGATGGCCCGGCGCAACTCCAGGTAGCCGAGGTTGCTGGTATAGTGCGTCGCGCCGCGCTCCAGGGCGAACACGGTGGACTCGCGCACGTGCCAGGGCGTGTCGAAATCCGGCTCGCCGATGCCCAGGCTGATCACGTCCTGCATCGTGCTGACGATGTCGAAGAAATCGCGGATGCCCGAGCGCGGAATGTCCCGCACGTGGTCGGCGATCCGGCTAGGGAGAGACCGTGAGCCGCTCGTCTTCATGGCGGGATTCCATCAGCACGCCCAGGCGTTTATAGGTTTTGAGCATGAAATGCGTGGAAGTCGAGAGGACGCCGTTGATCGTGGCCAGCTTCTCGCTGACAAAAGCGGCGACGCGCTGCAGGTTGGGGCCTTCCACGAAGATCAACAGGTCATAGGTGCCGCTCATCAAATAGGCCGACCGCACCTCCGGAAAGCGGCTGATCCGCTCGGCGATGCGATTGAATCCGCCTTCGCGTTCCGGCGTCACCTTGACCTCGATCACGGCGGTCACCGTGTCCAGGTCGAGCTGGTCCTCGTTGAGGATCGCCTGGTAGCCGCGGATCACGCCGTCCCGCTCGTAGGCGGCGACCCGCCGGGCCACCTCCGCCGCGGGCACGTTCAGCATCCGGGCGATGTTCGCGTGCGACTCCAGCGCGTTGCTCTGCAGAATTTTCAGCAATTCATCCATGACTGACCTCGCTAGGTAATGCGGCCGGCAGTTTAATCACGGAACCCGTGGAATGACACAACAAAAAAATGTGACCGCGACGCGGAGCGCGGTTGAAGGCAAGGGGGGCGTGGAATGTTAAAGCCGGATAATTGCTCAGCGAGGTGAGGCAGCTCGAAATCAGAACTCAGGAGTCAGAATTCATAAGGATGCCAGCGCCGGCCTGCCTTCAGGCTTCAGCCCGGGCGCGGGCCCGGCGGCGCAGGAAGAGGAGCAGGAAGGGCGGCAGGCCGCACAGCAGCGCCAGCGCCAGCGTGCCCGGCTCGGGGATTACCGTCAGCACGACGTCATTGTCGAAGCCCGTGCCGCCATTCGCCAGCGCGTCATAGTTGATCTGGAACACGTTGGTCACCGTGCCGCCGCCCACAGCGGAGAACGTCACGCCATTTGTCAACACGAGGCCATTAAACCCGCTGGCGGTGATGCCGTCGGACAGGTAGTCCTTGAGCGTGAAGTACTGGTTCGTGCCGTCCACCTGCAAACCGGCATACGTATTATCCACCAAGGCGAACTGGCTTCCGTAGGCAAAGGGCACGGCATTCGTGATGGCCAGTTGCAGATACGAAGTCGGCGCCAGAGCGAAGCTGTTGGTCACCACCACCAGATCGTGATTGTTCGTCTGGACCAAGTCCATCTTGAGCGTGCCCAGGTTCGTGATCGTCAGGTTGGCCACGGTCTGCGTGCCCGGCGAATTGCCCGGGCTGTACACGCCCCGCACCAGCAGGGAGCCGACCGTGCCCGTGCCGCCCACCGTTCCGCCGGTATCCGCCGTGATCAAACCGGCGTAGGTGCCGCTGTGATTGAAATATGCCGTGGCGTTGGTCACGGTCGTATTGCCGGTGTAGCCCGACAGCGCGCCGGTCAGGCTGTTGGTGCCGCCGCCCGTCACCTTCGTAGTGCCGGCGCCCACAAGGGCATTGGTCGTGGTATAGCTGCCGGACTTGTTGAATACCAAGGCAGCGTTGTTAGTGATGCTGCCGACGACCGAGCCGCTCGTGCCGCCGTTGCCGATCTGCAGCGTGCCGGTGTTGATCGTGGTTCCGCCGGTGTAGCTGTTCGCGGCGGTGAGCGCCAGTGTGCCGGCGCCGGTCTTGGTCAAACCACTGGAACCGGTGCCGCTCAGGATTCCGCTGAGGATGGCGTCCACAGAAGCCGATCCATTGTCCACCTGCACCGTTCGCGCCGCGCCGTTGAGAGCGATGGGATTTTGGAATGTTACCGTCTTGTCGGCGCTGCTCGCGCCAAGGATCAGGACGGAACCGGTCGGCACAAAACTGTTGCTGGCCCAAGTGACCTGCGCAGAAGCGCCCCCGAGGTTGACGTTGCGGTCGGCGGTGTAGGCCGCGAAACCACCGCTGCTGGTGAATTGAACTTGGTTACTGCCCGTGCCCAAGCCGCGTTGAAAGTCATTGTTGCCAAGCCCGATCATGCCACCGCTGATGGTCAGGTTATTGCTGCCGCCACTGCTACCGATGCCGCCGGGCAGAGCGAACGCGTTATTGAGCACCAAAACGCCGTTGCTAACCGTGGTCACTCCGCTGTACGTGTTCGTGGCAGAGAGCATCAGTGTGCCGGCGCCAGTCTTGGTGAGGCCGCCGCCGGCGCCACTAAGAACGCCGCTCAATTTGCCGTCTATGGCGGCGGCGCCGTCATCAACCTGAACGATGCGAACGGCATTGCTCAGGTTGAGAGGGTTCTGCAAATCCACCGTGTGGGTGGCTGTGGAGGCGCCAAGAATCAGCGTCCGGCCATTGAAGCCCGTATTGGCCGTCGCCCAGTTGATGGTGCCCGTCGCACCCCCGAGATTCACCACGCGGTCTGCCCCGTATGCCGCCCAGCCACCGGCCCCGGTGAAGTTGGCGGCTGTGACCGTGCCCGTCGCTCCCAGGCTGCGGTAAAAGTTGCCATTGCCAAGCCCGATGACGCCACCGTTAAAGGTCAAGGCGCTCGTGCCACCTGTGGTTCCGATGCCGCCGGGCAAAGCGAACGCGTTACTTAGCACCAAGACACCGCCATTAATCGTAGTCACGCCGGTGTAGGTGTTCGAGCCGGTAAGCGTCAATGTGCCGGCACCTGCTTTGGTAAGGCCGCCGCTGCCGGCCAGAATGGCCGAGATAGTGCCGCCATCGGTCGAGGCGTAGGATGCGCCGACCAGCTTGCCGTTGGAAATCGCGCCGCTGCTGATGCTGATGGCGCCGTTGGTTACCGTGGTGAATCCGTTGAGGTCGTACCCACCGCCCGCTACCGTCACCGCTCTATTGGTCAAGATGGCATTGGCTACGCCCAACGTCAGCAGGCCGCCGTTGATCGTCGTGCCGCCGGTGTAAGTATTCGCGGCGGAGAGCGTCAGCCTGCCGTTGCCGTTTTTGGTCAGATTACCATTGCTGATGAGGTTGGCAATGGATGTGTTGTATCCACCGTCGATCGTCAAAGTGTTGCCGTTTAAGTTGATGCTATTACCGGTGAAATTTAGGGCGCCAGATGCGGCATTCCAAGTTTGTGCGTTCTGTGCTCTGATTGTGCCAACGCTGATTTGCTGCGTGGTGCTGCTGTTGTTGACAACGCCCATGCCGCTGATTGCGTTGATTCGCAATGTAATTCCTGCACTGGACGCAATGTTGTGACCCGCGGCACCTGAAAGGAAAATAATTTCGCCGATCTGCGCATACACAGTTATGGTCGGATTGGCCTGCGGGGAGCCGAGCGCGCCAAAATCTGCTTCGTCGTTATTCGCGGGAACCCCGTCGGTATTCCAGTTGGTGGCCGTGTTCCAGTTGGCGTTCGCGGCTGAACCGCCATCCCACGTTTTCACGGCCGCCTGTGTCGCCGACCAAGTCAAGCAGGTCGCCACAGCCACCGCCAGCCCTGTTATTCTCCGTGGTATTTTATAAAACATGACTACGTTCTCACGCCCGGCAGCCAAGACAAATCACCCGCGAAAAAAACGCGACTCCTCACCCTTTCTTCCACGCCAAACACCGCCCTGAATTTACCAACTCCTAAAACATAAATTTTTTACGCGAAGACAGATAAACTGTCAAATGGTTTTGTTAATATATAAAATAAAATTCATACACTATCTAAGCTGTTCATCGTAAACATGATAAGTTAACGCTTATTGGAGGCAGCATCGGTTTGACGTGACCGCGCACTTTTTCATTGACCATGGGGGACGGATTGATGGCGGTTAGGCAAGCCGCAGGGCCATCATTCCGGCCTTGTGCGATCCCGCGGGCCGCGGGAGGTTTTATTCCTCGGCTTGCTCGCGGGTCAGTTCCGGCATGCGCTCCGTGACCACCTTGAAGACCTTGATTTGCCCGGCGCGGGAAACTTCGATTGGGATGGCTTCGCCGGTGCGGAATTTCCAGACCATGCCTTGTACGGCGTGGGTGCTGGTCACGGGCTGATCGGCCACGCGCAGGATCAGGTCGCCCACCTGCAGGCCGGCCTTGTCCGCCGGCGCGCGCTCGATCACCTCGACCACTTCCACGCCGCGGGGTGCGGCGGCAGTCCGCCCGCGGCGGCCCGGCCGCGGCGCCGCTTCCGCCTCCTGCTCACGGTCGCGCATTTGAATCCCCAGCCACGGTCGGTCAATCCGGCCGTGTGCAATCAACTCATCCGCCACGCGTAACGCCAGGTTGGCCGGCACGGCAAACCCGATGCCGATGTTGCCCTGCGCGTACGGGCTGGCCGTCTGAATCACAGCATTGATCCCCGCCAGCCGGCCGTCCATGTCCACCAGCGGCCCGCCGCTGTTGCCGGGATTGATCGAGGCGTCGGTCTGGATGAAATCCTCGTAGGGCAGCAGGCCCACCGCCCGGCCCTTCTGGCTGATGATCCCCAGCGTCACACTGCTGTTCAGGCTGAAGGGCGAGCCGATGGCAATGACGAACTCGCCCACGCGCATTTTGTCCGAATCGCCCGGTTCGATCACGGGGAAGGCCCGGCTGCCCGCCTTTTCGATCTTCAGCACCGCCAGGTCCGTCACCGGGTCGCGGCCGACGACTTTGGCCGAAAACTTTGTGCCATCCGGCAGCGCGACTTCGATTTGCTGCGCATCCTTGACCACGTGGTGGCTGGTCAACACATAGCCTTCCTTGCGGATGATGGCGCCCGAGCCCTGGCCCGCCAGCCGCTCCGGAATGCGGTACAGCCGGCCCCAGAACGGATCGCGCGCCAAGTGCACCTGGACCGCCTCCGTCCGCACCACCACCACTGCCGGCATCACACGCTCGACCACGTCCGCCACCGCGCCGCCCATCTGCCGCGCAACCGACGGACTCGCGGCCGGCGCCGCAGCCGCCGCCATCGCCCACATCGCCAAACCCAGCCATCGTTTCATGGTCCACCTCGCTACCGCATCCGACACACCGTAACGCCCCGGCGTTCAATCCTTTTCCGGCTGCCCCGCGAGCGCCGCGGCGAAGGCGGCGGCGGTGGATGTGCGGGCCAGCAGCGCGGACAAATCCGGCCCGGTTTCGACAGCCTTCTTCAACGCGGCGTCGAGCCCCTCGCGGCCGATGACCATTGCGCCGACCAGCCGGTGGTCCTGGAAGACAAAATGCAGGTACTGGTCGGCGGTCATCTGCTCCAGCACGCGGGCGCCGGCGGGCGGCGCCACGGCTCCGATGCTGAACACGTGCAGGCCCAGCACCTTGAGCATGTTCATGCGCGGTAGGCCGCCGAAGGCCGCGCGCCGGCCTGCCGCGTTCAGGCCAGCCAGTTGGCCTTGATACTGGGCGGCGGGCCACAAACCATTCACGAGGCGGCGGTGCTCCGCCACGTCGCCGGCCGCGAATACGTCGGGATGCGACGTGGTCAGATAATCATCCACCACCACGCCCTGCTGCACCGTCAAGCCCGCCGCCGCGGCCAGTGCGGTGCGGGGCCGGATGCCGGCGGTGACGAGCACCAAGTCCGCTGGCAACGTGGCGCCGTCCGCCAGCATCACGCCGATGGCGCGCTCGGCGCCGGCGATTTCCCGTACGGTGACCGCCAAGTGCACGCGGATGCCCAAGCCGCACACGTGGCGCGCCAGCACCTCGCCGCCGGCGCGCGAGAGTTGGCGCGGCATGAGCCAGTCGCTGCTGGCGAGCAAATCCACCTGTGCGCCACGCCGGGCGAGAGCCCCGGCGGCTTCCAGCCCGAGGATCCCGCCGCCGATGCAGACGCAGCGCAGCCCCGGCCGCAGTAGGTCCAGCACCCGCCGGACGTCCGCCAGGGTGCGGAGGACCTGCACGCCGGCGCGTGCATTCCCCGGCCACGGCGGCAGGAACGCGTCGGCGCCGGTGGCGAGAATCAGCCGGTCGAAGGAGATCGTTTCGCCGCTGGCCAACTCCACGGCCCGCCGGTCCAGCCGCAGGGCGCTGACCGTCACGCCGGTCAACGGGCGAATCCGCTGTTGCGCGTACCACGCCGCCGGGTGCAGCGGCAGCGCGTCCGCCTCGATCTCGCCGGCGAGCAGGCGCGTGAGGTTCAAGCGGTAATACGGCCAGTCGGGTTCAGCGGCGATGAGCGTCACCTCCGCGGCGGGCGCGGCCAGTCGCGCGGCCTCGGCGGCGGACACGCCGGCGATGCCGCCGCCGATCACGACCAGGCGGCCAGCGGCCCCGCCCGCGCCGGCGGGCGCGGCCGCCGGCGGCTCAACCGGCGCGAAAGCTGAGGCCGGAGCGCCGCAGGCCGGGCATTCCGCCGGCGGCTCCGGACCCTCGTGCACGTAGCCGCAGACCTCGCACCGCCATGCTTTGGCCATAGGGCTAACCCTGGACTGCAAACCTTCCCCAATCGCCCGTAGATGCGACGTCACGTAGGGGCGCAGTCTTGCTGCGCCCGCCGGCGTCGCCTTTCGCCGGGTCGGAGACCTGGCCTGCAATAATCTTATCGCCAGCGGCGCCGGCCGCTTCGTTCAGGCGACGGCGACAAAGCGGGCCTTGGGCGCGCCGCAGACCGGGCACTTGTCCGGCGCATCGCCGATGACCGTGTGTCCGCAAATACCGCAGACCTGGACCGGTGCGGCGGCCAGATCCTGGCCGGCCTTGAGCGCCGCCAGCGCCTGGCTGTAGAGGCCGTGGTGCGTCTGCTCCACGGCCATGGCGCCCTTGAAGGAAATCAGCGCGGCCTTGTTGCCCTCTTTTTCCGCCTCGGCCACGAAGCCCGGATACATATGCGTGAATTCGTAGCTCTCGCCCTCGATGGCCGCCTGTAAATTCTCCGCGGTGGTCTTGACGCCGCCCAGGACGCGCAGGTGGTTGTGGGCATGGATGGTTTCCGCCTCGGCCGTGGCGCGGAACAGCCGGGCGATTTGCGGAAAGCCCTCCTCCGCCGCCTTCTTCGCAAACGCCAGATACTTCCGGTTGGCCTGGCTCTCGCCGGCAAACGCCGCCTTCAGGTTCTCACTCGTGGACATGATATGGTTCCTTTCTATTTGGTTTCTCCCCGGCGCGTGGACTGTAGAGCAACTTCGGACGGAAATCAAGGGGCGCGATGGAGAATTTTCACTCCGTTTAGCGGCATGATTCAGTGTAAGCTGCGAAAAAACATGAACGCCCCACCGCTCAGACCCCCGCTCACCCCCGGCGGCTACCGCGAAACCCTGCGCGTGGCCGTTCCGATGATGATCAGCACCGGCTCGTTCACGCTGATGCAATTCGTGGACCGGATCTTCCTGACGCGCTACAGCGCCGAGGCGATCCAGGCCGCGCTGCCCGCCGGCATCCTCGCCTTCACGCTTGTCTGCGTTTTCTCGGCGCTGGCCGGCTACGGGAGCACGTTTGTGGCGCAATATTATGGCGCAGGCGATCGTCGCGGCTGCGGCCGCGCCACGGCCCAGGCGCTGCTGCTGACGCTGCTCGCCTGGCCGGTCATGCTGGCCCTGATGCCCGTCGGCGCTTGGCTGCTGGGCGTCAGCGGCCACGCGCCGGCCGTGCTCCGCGAGGAGCTGGTCTTCTACCGCATCCTGATGCTCGGCAGCCTCGCCGTGCCGCTCAGCGCCGCCATCAGCGGCTTCTACACCGGCCGCGGCGACACGCTCACCAACATGGCCGCCGTGGTGTTCGGTAACCTGTTGAACATCCTGCTCGACTGGCTGCTGATTTTCGGCCACGGCGGCTGCCCCCGCATGGGTATCGCCGGGGCCGGCTGGGCCACGGTGATTTCCAGTTTCGCCACGCCGGCGCTGCTGCTGGCGGTCTACTTCCTGGCGCCGCGCTTCCGCGGACCCTACGACACGTGGCGCACCCTGCGCCCGGATTTCGCCCTGCTGCGCCGCCTGATCCGCTACGGCCTGCCCTCCGCCGGCAACCTGCTGCTCGACGTCGGCTCGTTCACCGTGTTCGTGCTGCTGACCGGCCGGATGGGCCCGCAGGCGCTGGCCGCCAGCAACATCGCGCTGAGCATCAACAACGTGGCCTTCATGCCGCTGGTCGGCATCGGCATCGCCGCCACGACGCTGGTCGGCCAGTACCAGGGGCGCGGCGACAGCGCCACCGCCGCGCGCGCCGGGTGGACCGCGCTGAAGATTGGCTGGCTGTACATGGCGGTGATCGCCGCGTCCTTTCTGCTCTTTCCGCACGGTTACTTCCTGCTTTTCACCGGCCGCGGCGACGGCGGGCTGCAACTCGGCGAGGTCCTGCCGGTCGGCCACTGGCTGCTGGTGATGATGGCCGTCTGGGGCCTCGGCGACGCGGCCAACGTCATTCTCGCCGGCGCGCTCAAGGGTGCGGGCGATACGCGCTTTGTGCTGCTCTGGAGCCTGCTGGTCGCCTGGTGCATCTGGCTCGGCGGCGAGGCGCTGATCGTGCTCGTGTTCCGCGGCGGCATCCTCGCCGCCTGGCTGTGGATGGCCGTCTATGTCTTCATCCTCGCCGCCGGCTTCTTCGTCCGCTACCGCTCCGGCCGCTGGAAGACCATTGACCTCCTCGGCCGCACGCCGGCGGCCTGACGACCGTTTCCCTATCGCCACCGGAGCTTTCCATGCACGGCAAGACCACCGAATAGGCCGCTCGGCTTCGGCTCATTCCTGCGCCTTCAGCGGTGGACGGCATCTTGCGCCAATTCTTTCATTGTACGGGCGAACGGCGCAAACCATAAACCATGGCGTCCTCCTTCGGGATTTCCTGAATGCTGAACCCTGACACCTTTTCCCGTTCTTCAGCACGCCTTCAGCCGGATGTCCACCTGCAGGCCGGACGGCTGGCGGTTGGCGGCGGTGACGCTGCCCTGGCAGGCTTCGACGCAGGTCTTGACGATGGCCAGGCCCAGGCCCAGGCCGCCAGTGTCGCGGCTGCGCGAGGATTCCAGGCGGTAGAAGGGGTCGAAGATTTTTTGCAGCGCGTCGGCCGGCACGCCGGGGCCGGAATCGCTGACGCTGACCACGACGTCCGGCGCCGCCGCCTCGGCGGCGATGACCACGGGGCCGGCCGCGCCGGCATAGCGCAGTGCATTGCGAATCAGATTCGCCAGCGCGCGGGCCAGCAGGTCCGGCTCGGCGAGCGCGGTCAACTCGTCGGCCATGCGCACCTGCACCCGGTCGCCGGCGCCGGCTTCGCGCGCGGCGACCCGGCGGGCGATGTCAGCCAGCGGCACGCGCTGGAGTTGGACGGCCTTCTCACGCAGGCTGGCCTTGGAGAACGAGAGCAGTTCGTTGACCAGGTTGGACATCTCCTGTACGTCCTCGCGCACATCGCTCACGTAGTCCTGCTGCGCGGATGCGGCGCGCTGTTCCAGGATGCCGAGCGCGACCTGCAGCCGCGCGAGCGGCGAGCAGAGTTCGTGGGCCACGTCGCCCAGAAAGCGTTTCTGGCCGGCGACGAAGCCATCGAGCCGTGCCGCCATGCTGTTGATCTCGGCGCCGAGCCGGCCGAGTTCGTCGCGGCGGCGCTCGTCCACGCGGACCTCGAAGCGGCCCTCGGCGATCTGTCCGGCGGCCCGGGTCAGTTGCGCGATGGAGCGCGTGATACCGCGGATCAGCGGCAGCCAGAACAGCACCGAGAGCAGTAAGGCGCCAAACCCGACGAGCAGCCACGGCTTGACGTCAATGAACAGCCCGCCGCCGCTCAACGTCGGCGAGAAAATCAAGAGCACTTGCTGCGGCATTTCCGGCCGGCCGAACAGGCGCAGGCCCACCCAGTAGCCGGACGGGTCGGCGGAATACACCATGAACTTGGGATGCAGGCGGCGGGCGGCGTCCTCCAGCAATGGCGGTGGCAGCGGCAGCTCATCGCTGCCGCGGGGCGGCGGTCGCGGGGCGGGCTGGTCCACCTCGCGCGGCTGGGCTTCGCCGGGACCGCGGCGCGGGCGCAGCGGACGCTCGCGGCCGTCGGCGGCCGGCGGCCGCCCCTGCGGATTGGGTGGCCCGAAACCCATCAGCCGCGCTTTGACTTCGGGCGGCAGGGTGGCCGCTTTCCCGGCGATCGGCGTCCCATCGGGCCGGACCAGGGCCAGTTGCACGCCATAGCCGGCCCCAAAACGCGTCAGGATGTCCGCACGCTGCTCCGGCGGCGCCGCGCGCAGTTCTTCGCCGATGACCGTGCCGAGCGCCTCGACGCGCTCGCCGGCCGGCCCCGCCAGCAGCAGGTCAAGACCCACATGAAACTGGATGCGGAAGAAACCGTAGAACACCGCGCCCAGCAGCAGCAGGTTCAGGAAGAACCAGAGCAGGATTTTGGCGAACAATGGAAAGCGCAGTTTCATGGTTCGTCCGCGTCGGGGTTGATGAACAGGTAACCCGCGGAGCGCACGGTGCGGATGAAGCGCGGCTCCTTGGGATCGTCGCCGAGTTTCTTACGGAGTGCGGAGATGTGCACGTCAATGGAGCGGTCGAACACCTCGTAGTTGCGCTCGCGGATTTCCTCGAGCAACTGGTCGCGCGTCTTGATGCGGCCGCAGGCGCGGGCCAGGCTGAGCAGCAGATCGAACTCGACCGGCGTCAGCGTCAGCGGCTGGTCGCCGAGCGCGGCGGTGCGCGTGCCGGCCTTGACGCGGAGCTGGCCGACCACGATTTCCTCCGGCGCCTCTGCGTCGGGTTTCAGTGTCCGGGTGGCGCGGCGTGTGACCGCGCGCAGCCGCGCCAACAGCTCGCGCGGCGAGAAGGTCTTCGGCAGGTAATCGTCCGCGCCGATTTCCAGCCCGACGATGCGGTCGGCTTCCTCACCGCGCGCGGTCAGCATCAGTACGGGCACGTCGCAGGTATGCCGGATCTGCTTAAGCACCTCGAAACCGTCGAGCCCCGGCAGCATCACATCGAGGATGATCGCGTGCCAGCTCTGCGCCGCCGCCTGCGCGACGCCGTCGGGGCCGGTGTGGACGGCAGCGACCGCGTAGCCCAGCGGGCCGAGGTAGTCGCGGATCAAGCGGCAGAGCTTGCGGTCGTCGTCAATCACCAGCACGCGCGCCGGCGCACCGACAGCAACCTTTGTTTCGGACTTCGTCATATTACTGACCCGCGCGGAAGCTTAGCCACTTGCCGTAGAGAATGCCGCAACTTTTACACTTTCTTTACAAATTTCCCTTTGCAACGACATCAAAGCTTAACGCGCCCCCGGCTATCTTGCGCGCGTGAACGGTATGGCAGCACAACCCAACGAAAGGAGCAACGCCATGAAGAAAGAAATCGCAGTCGCAGCAATCGTGTTGGCAACGCTGACGGTCAACGCCCAGCAGTCCGGCAGTAAGAGCGGCAGCCTTAGCGGCGGGGGACAAGGCGGCGGCCCCGGCGGACAAGGTGGACAACAGCATCAACGCCCAAGTCCGGAACAAATGGCAGAACACCTGTTGAATAAATTCGACGCGAACAAGGATGGCAAACTTGAACAGGGCGAATTGACGCAGGCGCTGGAAGCACTGCGCGCTCATCGGCCGCAAGGTGGACAGGGCGGCCAGAGCAGTGGCGCGGACGGCGCGGCGTTGGGCGGTCAGGGTGGCCAGCATCACGGGCGGGCGGGCGGCCAGCAGGGCGCGGGACAAGGTGGTTCGGGTTCGGTTGGCGAACATCCAGCGCCTCCTCCGGCCGATAAAGTCGCGGCGCACATGATCGAGAAGTTTTCATCTGATAAAAAGGGCCTGACGCAGCCCGAATTGGCCAAGGCGCTTGCTGCGCATCGCGCGAATCGCGGCCAGCACGGCGGCGGTGGTCAGCAAAGCAGCGGACATCCGGGCGGCGCCGGTTCTGGTCAGTAATCAGATTTGATTTCCATTGCTGCAACCGTTTTATTTACGGCATCACGACTGGCGCCGACGGTTAAAGCGATGGTGGAATAATGATAAGGAGTGACACCATGAAAAAAATAATCGCAACAGCGTCGCTGGCACTCGGCCTCGCGGCGCTGACCGCCTCCGCGCAGCAAGCCGGCGGACAGGGCCCGCGGCCGCCGCCACCGTTCCAGCAGGGCGGACCACAGGTCGACAACGACGACAACCAACAGGGGCCGCCGCCGTTCATGCACCACCGCCACCACGGCACGAACAGCAATGACCGCGCCCAGGGCGGCCAGCCACCGCCGCCGGCGCAAGGTCAGGGCGGCCAGTTCCAAGGCCCGCCGCCGGGCGGCCCAGGTGGTGCGCACCACGGGCCGCCGCCGGGTATGCGTCACCATCCACAAGGCACGAACGATGCCGACAACGTCCAAGGGGATCGCCCGCCGCCCCCGCCGCGGAGGCACCGTGGTGGACCGGGCCAGGGTCAGCACCAGCAAGACGGCCAGTTCCAGGGTCCGCCGCCGGGCGACCAGAATGGTGACCATCAAGGCCCACCGCCGCCCCGACGCCATCGCGGTGGCGATCAACAGGGCCAGAATGGTCAGGGCGGTCAGGTCCAGGGTCCGCCGCCGCAGGGCGGTCAGGGCGGCAACACCCGCCGCCCGCCCATGGAAGGCCAGGAGGGCGACCAGCAAGGCCCGCCGTCACCCCGGCATCATCGTGGTGGCAACCAGCAGGGCCAGGGTGGCGATCAGCCCCCGCCTCCGCCCCCGCAGCAGCAATAGAACTCCAACACCCGGCGGGTCT
>Ga0209048_10000192_pt1 | contig 65638 bp, 67 predicted proteins | sample FrelakmetCRP12CR_FD_187146 | JGI IMG/M metagenome (GOLD analysis project Ga0209048, IMG submission 187146) | Freshwater lake sediment microbial communities from the University of Notre Dame, USA, for methane emissions studies - CRP12 CR (SPAdes)... | ecosystem: Environmental > Aquatic >...
TAACGGACTTCGCGATCGCATCGCGACCAGGTCCTGTCGGAGTTGATGCCTTCCTGGTTTCTCTCCCCTCGGTTCTCTGATCCCGTCTTAATGCGATCACACTGAAAGGATAGTGCATTGCATACCTCTGTTCACACGAGTTTTCATACCCTTGGTCTGTCTGAACCGCTCTTGCGTGATTTGACGGCAGCGGGCCTGCTGGTTCCCACTCCCATTCAAGCGCAGGCCATTCCACCCGCCCTCGAGGGCCGGGACGTCATGGGTTGCGCCCAAACCGGTACTGGAAAGACGGCAGCATTTGTTGTCCCCATGATCGAACGGCTCGCGGTCCTACCGAAAGGTCAGCCGCAAGCGTTGATTCTCGCACCGACGCGGGAACTGGCGTTGCAGATTTTTGATGCAATCGAGAAGCTCGGTCGAAGCCACCGCATCTCTGCCACGGTCATCGTCGGCGGAAGCGATATGCAGGCGCAAATCAGAGGATTGCGCCAGCGGCCCGATATCCTGGTTGCCACACCGGGGCGTTTGCTGGACCATATGTGGAACGGGACGGTCAATCTGGCCCCGATTAAAATCCTGGTGCTCGATGAAGCCGACCGCATGCTCGATATGGGATTCGCGCCACAGATTAATCAGATTCTTGACGCATTGCCGTTGGAGCGACAGACGTTACTCTTTTCCGCCACGCTTCCGACGGATGTCACCCGACTGGTTCAAGCGAGCCTGAACGGAGCCGTTCGTGTGATGGTGACGCCTCCCTCGACGACGGCTGAAGGCGTGACCCAGGCGTTGCATCATACGACCTCCCATGAGAAGACCGGTCTGTTGGTGTCGTTGCTGGGGGTGGAACGAGGGACCGTCCTTGTATTCGCTCGAACAAAGAGTCGGGTCGATCGACTCGGTCAGACGCTTGAACAGGCCGGTCACCGCGTTGCGGTCATCCACGGCGACCGAACCCTGCCTCAGCGCCTCCGTGCTCTCGACGGATTTAAGCGAGGGCAGGTCAGAATTCTCGTCGCGACGGATATCGCAGCCCGCGGGATTGACGTGGCGAATATCGGCCACGTGGTGAATTACGATTTGCCGAACTCTCCAGAAGACTATATCCATCGTATTGGACGGACAGCCCGGATGAAGATGACAGGGCGAGCCACCAGTTTCGTGACCTCCGAGGATCGTGATCAGCTGCGCGCGATCGAAACGTTGTTGGGACATGCTGTGCCGCTGGCAGAGGGAAGCCCCGGCCCCAATGATCGCCCGCATTCGAGGGGGGTGGCTGAACGTCCCAGAGGGGACCGTCAGCGGTGGGGGCGTCCAGGCGAGCAGCGACGCCAGCATCAGGCGAGTCCTGTCGTGCCGGAGGGAGTCTAGGTTTCCTAGCGCAGAGTCTCACGACTAGGGAGACTCTGCAACGCGTATCTACTGATTGGTACAGAGGGGTGAGCGATCAGGAGGAGTATCTGCATGACAAACCCAAAGGCTGAGACACTGCAACCGGTCAAGAGATGGGTGAGAATCCCGGATGGCACGAAGGTCAGGTTTCGCGGGGATGGACGGGAAGGAATTATCGACGGCCTAACGGAATTAGTCGTCGGTCCTGGCCGCAATCCTGATAGCCGGACGCAGTATCGCATCAACGTCGGAGATCCCGATCGGACGCTGGCGATCGAGGACGATTTGCTGGTCCTGACCGATGAGGATGGCGTGGTGCTAATGGTGAAGCAGAAGGGCGAGTATCGCCGCGTGATTACCCAACAGCTGCAGGCTGTGTTTGCCGCTGATCGCTTTGTAAAGGCGGCGTAGGACGCGAATGATGTGAGGCGCGGGGCACGCTCACGTCATCCCTAATACAGCGGCTCTTGTGGGCCCCATTGAAGCCCGGCCAAATCCGGGTCCTCTCCTCCCTCTGTGTTCGAGGGGCGATCCGGTTTTTCGCTCTTTCGTTGCTCCCGACGGGCGTCTTTCTCGCGCCGCTGAATTTGCTTCGCTTTCTCGCGGTCTCGTTTTGCGATGGTTGTTTTTCCTGCTCGTCCGATGGTGCCCTCCTTTGCGTGGCAAGTCGTATTGAGTTGCCAGTCGCCTGACGTTATGATCCTGTTCCCTCTATGATTGTGACGCCTCCGTCGCTCCGCGACGTCTCTTGCTGGTTGAGTCAGGAGCCTGGACGGTGCTCTTCGCTTCTCGTTCAGCCGTGCGGGAGCGAGTGCCCTGGCCGAACCCACGGCTTGCCATGTTCGACACTTGCCGGCGGATGTCTTCCATTGAGGTCGTCAGAGCGGTATCAAGAGGGCCCGGAAGGCCGAGTACTTCCCATCGGATTTTTGGTTTCCGCGTCGCCCGTGCTCGGTTCTTTCTCGTCTTGTCGGCTCGCCACCCAGTGGATAGCTTCATAAGTGCTCCTTTATTGAACCTGGCATCTCCAACTTGGGAAGCTGCTCGATGGAGATGAGGGGGTCGGATAGAAATGCCGAAATCATTTCGTCCATCTTTCTGCCAGGCATCCACGTACAGAATTGATGGAACGTATGAGCAGCACGTCCTATAGGACCAATCGCGCTGGGACAATCGAGTATGATGGGACTGCGCGAGGAGTAGTGCTGGCTCGTACGAGTGGACAGAATACCATGGGTCATGGTGAGAGTCAAATAGGGTATTTAGCTAATGAGGTAAATTTGCATCGTGTCTGATAGTCGTTGGCCTGCGTTGACAGAACCCTTGTCGGGCAGTAGCCTGTTTGTCCTGGAAGATTCCTGCCTGCTGCCGGGCGGGGATTACGCGAGAGCATTTGTGCGGGGAGATCGATCGGGGAATCGAGGGGAGGCCTGACATGATGATGAAACGAGTGATGTCCGTAATAGTCTTTGCCCTGTCGGTAGTGTCGCTGATGGGCCTGAACGGATGCGATCGTCAGGTCCCTCCCCCGAAGGCGGTGCAGGAACTTCCGAAAGTTCCTGAGACAGCAGTTGGTGAGATGGCTGGGAGCGCGATCCAGAAGGCCAAGGGAGTTGAGACAACGTTGGGGGATGCAGGCAATCGGACAGCCGCGACCGGTGAGGCGGGGGCTCCGTAAGCTACAGATTTAGAATGAGCGGATATGGGGGTGAGTTCTTTACTGCATGACAGCATTCAATTGGTGCGATCGAGGAATTATATTTCTGAAAGGAGCGACCTGAGGTACAGTAGAAACATCGTAGGGACGCTCTATGGAACAGACCCCACATCGATCTTCTGCCTTGAATAAGTTTCGCCGGCATCCTCGGGTTCGCATCTCTGCTCCATTTGTCTGCGCCCTGTCTCGGTGCCAGTCTCGCCGTTGGTTGAGGAGGCCTAGTATCGACTTGGGTGTGGTCTACGATCTTTCGATACGAGGCGCCCGAGTGAGTACGGAGGCTGAAATGAGGCCAGGAGATGAAGTCACCTTGAGCCTGCGTCTCCCCAAACAAATCAAGCCTGCTGATATTGCCGTTGCCACCGTGCAGTGGAAGAAGGACCAATTTTTCGGCCTGGCTTTCACGGAATTATCCCATGCTGCACAGAATCGCCTACAAAAATACGTGGCTATCGTTTCAACGACTGCCGCATAGTCTCCCGTTCATTCGTCATCATGTTCCCCACGGCATCGTGTTTCTATTGATGGGACCTGTTGTGCCGAACTCTGATTGGCAACCTGGCGGAAATTGTTTGGTGCGATGGCACGCGAGACGTATCCTATTAGCCAGAGCTCAGACGGAATGGAGAATTCCGGAAGAAAGGTTGAGATGACGACCGAGTTGAGGCGGCACCCGCGTCTTCGCGTTCCGGCACCCTTTGCCTGTTCGTTCGCACGCATCGGCTTGCAACGGTGGTTAGCTGCTGAACGTGCCGGCTTGGGCGTCGTACTCGATGTTTCGATGAAGGGCGCGAGAGTCATGAGTCCGGCCTCCATGAATGCGGGAGATCAGCTTACGATCAGTCTGCGTTTGCCGGATCAGACCGCGACGATGAATGTCGACGCGACAGTGCGATGGGGTAGTCGTCACACCTTCGGATTAGAATTTACCGTTGTCTCTCAACTCGCTGAATCCCGTCTGCGGAAATTTCTCTCCCGTGCGCCATTATCACAAAGATAAGGCCATTCTTTAATGCGGTCCTTTGCAGGCCTTCTCCTCATGAAGGGGAGAAGGAGTGGCGGATCAGCCATGCGCGAACGGGCCGGGAAGGACGAATACCGCTATCTTTTTCGCTAGAGCGGAGGAGGGAGTGCTGTACTTCTGATCGCGTGGTTTGGCCGTGGTTCGCAAGGTTGCGGGGATGGCGGTATAGAGGCGAGCGGACGTGTGTCTCGTGAGATGAAACCTACGGGTTGCAGATTCCCGCTGTGAGCTGGTGTGACCTAGGTTCTTGGGGTCCAATTACTTGATGGCCACTGCCTTTACTTCCTTGAACGTGGTGTGACCGAGGAGGGTCTTCTGAACTCCATCCTGCATGAGGGTCGTCATGCCGTCCTCGATAGCAGCCTTCACCATTTCCTCAGTTCTCGCCTTCGTCTGAATCAAACGTTTCATTCTGTCCGATCCCAACAGCAGCTCGTGCAGGGCCACGCGTCCTTTAAAGCCGGTGCGATTGCAGGTTTCACATCCCTTCCCGCGGGATAGGCGGAACGTGTTGTCTTGTGGAATGCCGAGCTTGTCCCAATGTTCAGGTCCATAGCCCTGGCGGATTTCCTCATATTCTAGCGGTGTCCCGACGTACTGCTCCTTGCAGTCCTTGCAAATCCGGCGAGTGAGGCGCTGGGCGAGGACTCCCAGCATCGCATCGGCAAAACTAAACGAGTCGCAGCCCATATCGAGAAGTCGAGTGACAGTTTCCACCGCGCTGTTTGTGTGGAGTGTGCTCATGACAAGGTGTCCGGTCAATGAGGCTTCAATGCCGATTTCAGCCGTTTCCTTATCTCGCATTTCTCCGACCATGATCACGTCCGGGTCGGCACGAAGAAACGCGCGCATGGCAGCGGCAAATGTGAAGTTGATCTTCGGCTGAACTTGAACCTGACGGAGTCCGTACTGTGTGATTTCGACGGGGTCTTCTGCCGTCCAGATCTTAATGTCCGGCGTGTTGATGAAGCCGAGGACGGAGTGCAGGGTCGTGGTTTTTCCTGACCCGGTTGGGCCGACGCAGAGAATGATGCCGTAAGGTTTTGCAGCAATCTCCTTGATCGCGGCGAGATTCCGATCCGAGAACCCCATTTTATCGAGCGGCAAGGGCTCGCTGGCGGCAAGCAAACGCATGACCACGTCTTCGTTATATCCAGCGGTCGGAATCGTCGCGACGCGCAACTCGATTTCTTTGTTTTCCGACAGTTTGAATTTGATCTTGCCGTCCTGGGGTTTGCGGCGTTCTGCAATGTCGAGGCTGGCCATAATCTTCAGACGCGAGACGATGGCGCGTCGATAGCTTTGCGGAATCTTCATGTATTCGAAACAGTCGCCGTCGACCCGGAACCGGACAAGGGTTTCACGCTTTTCGCCATAGGGTTCGACATGAATATCGGAGGCGCCTTGTCGATAGGCATCGGCGATGATCTGATTGGCCAGTCTGACGATGGCATTGTCGTTTTCGTCGAGCCCGCCTCCGGCCTCCTCCGCCGCCGCCTCTTGGGCATCGCTGACGAGTTCGCCGAGAATGTCGGAGACATTTTCGTCCAACTTTCGTGTGCTGCCAGTATCTCCCTGTCCTGAGGCGGAGCCGAGGAACTGGGCGATATCACGACGAAGGCTGATCGCGAACCGAATGTTAAGGCCTGGGAACGTCCGCTTGATATCCGCCACGCGATCGAGATCGCCGGGATCGTCCGTCAGGATTTCGATGGCGGTCCGGTCCCGCTTGAGGGGCATCCAGTGGTTTTTCTTGAGGTAGTCGACGTTCAGGTTTTTCAGGAGTTCGACATCGACAATCGTTCGATCGCTGTACTCGATGTAGGGGCATTTGTGAAACAGGGCGAGCGACTTGCCGATCTCGAGTTTTGGTACCCTGTACTTTTCAATCAGAATACTCTCGAAGTCTGACACGCCTTTCCGGGACTCGGCAATCGCATTATCCAACTCGTTCTGGGTAATCCGGCTGTTCGTGACCAGGAGATCGAACTTGGTTGGGTTCTTCTTCGCGATCTTGCGGAGATTGAAGAAGGCGATACCGAGGGCTTTTGCGATCTCCGCGACGGATTCTTCATCTTTTCTGGTGAAACGTGCTCCGCTCTTTTTGTTGAGGAGTTGGAAGACGCCCATCAAATACTTGTTGTCCGCCACGATCGGGTAGGTCAGGACCTGTTTGGTCTTGAATCCGGTCCGCTTGTCGTAGGACGTGTCGTGAAGGAGTGAGGGATGGACGCCTTGCAGCTCGGCGATGTTATAGGCATCGGCTATGTTCACAGGGCGGAGATACTTTGCGCAAAACCCGGCCAGGCTTTGTTCGGTGATGGGAATGCGGATTTCCTCGACGCTGTCGATGTGAGGGACCTTGGAGAAGATCTCTTTCTTGTCCGAATCGAACGCGAAGATGGTGAGGTCTTCGGCGTCGAAGATGCTGAGAATATCTTTACGCAGGTCGAGGAGAATATGGTCAAGATCGCTGGCAGCATGGATTTGGTCCGTGATGCGCTTGACGTTCTCGGCGAACGCCACCTTCTGCTGAAGTTCCTGAAGGTTTTGGGGGACGGGATTAGCTTGCATTACAGAGGCTCCTGACTATCGACTGCGAACGACGTCGTCGGATTCTTATGCTCAATGAAGATTGAGCCCGATCCACCTGACCACGAGTGCCTTGAAGCAGCGATCGAAGCTAAGTCTAGCTGATCACGGATGGAAGGCAAGGAAAAGGCGGTTTCAGACTGGCACGACTACGGGAGCGACAACTTAAGTGAAGAGGTTGGCGGCGGTATGGTGTTCAACTCGCTTGTGTGCGAGTCAGATGAGCGGCAACTTGAGCGGGGGGCATCTTGAGTTTCACTCCGTCTTTCCGAGTTTTGACTTCCACGACACCTTCGGCGAGGCCCTTGTCTCCGACGACGACTTGGAACGGGGCTCCCATCAGGTCCGCATCGTTGAACTTCACCCCCGCTCGTTCGTCACGGTCATCCCAGAGGACGTCTAGCCCCGCTGCCTGCAGTTCGTCGTAGAGCTGCGCGGTGACTTGTGCGGTCTGTGCCGATTGGGTGAGCGGGAGGAGATGTACATGAAACGGCGCGATCGGGAAGGGCCAGATGATGCCTTTATCGTCGTGGTTCTGCTCGATCGCCGACGCCGCAGTGCGTCCGACGCCGATGCCGTAGCATCCCATGACGGCGAAGCACTCTTTTCCTTGAGGATCCAGGAAGGATGCGTTCATGATTTCGCTGTATTTGGTGCCGAGCATAAAGACATGCCCGACCTCGATGCCTTTCGTCGCTTTCAGGGTCCCATCTTTCCTCGGTGACGGATCTCCTGCACAGGCGCTGCGGAGATCGGCAAACTGCTCGACCTGAAAATCACGATCCCAATTCGCATCCACATAGTGGGTATCACTCTGATTGCCGCCGACAACCACGTTGCGCAAGGATTTGACAGCGTGGTCGGCAATAATCCGAACGTTTTTCAGGCCAACGGGGCCGGCAAACCCAACCGGTGCGCCAGTGAGTTGCTCGACGACGGCGGGAGTCGCAAGTTCAAGATCAGTCACTCGAAGGAGTCGTTGAATCTTGGCTTCATTCGCCTCATGGTCTCCCCGGACTAACACGGCGACCGTGTCTTTTTCCGACGAATAGAGGAGCGTCTTGACGAGGTGCGTGGGGGAGACGTTCAAGAATCTCGTAACTTCTTCGACCGTCCGGCAGCAGGGCGTCTGCACGGCGCGCAGGGGCCTCGGGGCCTCGATGTCCACGTCGGTAGGAGGAAGCACTTCGGCCTGCTCGACGTTGGCGGCGTAAGTGCCGGCATCGCTATAGACGATAGTGTTCTCGCCCGTATCGGCGAGCACCATGAACTCGTGGGATGAGCTGCCGCCGATCAGGCCGGTGTCGGCTTCCACGGCACGGAAGGTGAGGCCGCAGCGGGTGAAGATACGGTGGTAGGCATCGTACATCTTCTGGTAGCTGACCTTGGCGCTCGCTTCGTCCTGGTCAAAGCTGTAGGCGTCCTTCATGATGAACTCGCGTCCCCGCATGAGTCCGAAGCGAGGGCGGATTTCGTCGCGAAACTTTGTTTGAATCTGATAGAAGTTCAGCGGCATCTGTCGATAGGAGCGGACTTCGCGCCTGAACAGGTCGGTGATCACTTCCTCATGGGTCGGTCCCAAGCAGAACTCGCGCTCGTGGCGATCCTTAAAGCGGATCAATTCCTTGCCGTAGAAATTCCATCGGCCTGTTTCTCGCCACAATTCTGCGGGAGAGGCAATGGGCATGAGGAGTTCTTGGGCCCCAGCCCGGTTCATTTCCTCACGAATGATCTGTTCGACCTTTCGAATGACCCGGAGGCCGAGTGGCAGGTAGGTGTAGATGCCGGCCGCCACCTTGCGAATCAAACCGGCTCGAAGCATGAGCTTATGGCTGACGGTTTCCGCTTCGCCCGGGTCTTCTCGCAATGTGGGAATTAAGACTTGAGATGTCCGCATGGGCTATGAATGCATCAAACGAACGCGGGAGAGCCTCTTGAGTCGCTCAAACGATTCACACGGCAAGGCCGCAGGCGAGAGAAAACCGGAGGCGTAACAGTTCTCACCAGCCCGCCCCGGGTTGCCCGGCAGCTCTTCCCCGGATGGGTATGCTGAGGATTTTGACGAGCCGAGAATAAAGTCGTGGGCTTGTTTCAGCATCCTGCTAACGCAAGAAGATCCGTTCAAGATCATTCCAAAACGCAAAGATCATGACGCCCACTAATAACACGAGGCCGGCTTGTTGCGCCACTTCTCTCTGGCGTTCACCGAGGGGTTTCCGGAGGATGCCCTCAATCAGGAAAAACAACAAATGGCCCCCGTCGAGAATGGGAATGGGGAGCAAGTTGAGGACGCCCAGATTGATGCTCAGGATGGCAATGAGAAAGACCACACTTGAGGCCCCCTGCGCAGCGGCTTCTCCTGAAATATTGGCGATTGTCAGCGGGCCACCGATATTCTTGCTGGAGATGTCTCCCACGATCATCTTATAGAGGCCGATCGCGGTCAGCTCGGTCCAGCCCCACGTGGCTCCCAATCCGTCATAGAGCGACATCAGGGGGGTGCTGGAGCGCATGATCGAACGCCCTGGTCCTGAGATACCGATCTTGCCGACTTCAACCGGCTGACCGTTGACCATTGCCTTTTCAGCGGAGGGTATCACGGTCAACGAAACTCGATGCCCTTCCCGCAAGACCTCTACCTGTAACCGGCGGCTGGGATTTTCTTTCACGATACCGGTCATCTGCGACCACGTATGGATTGTCTGGCCCTCGATGTTGACCACACGGTCCCCGGCTTGAAGCCCTGCTTTCATTGCTGGAGAGCCCTGCATGACTGACGTGACGAGGGGCGGTGTTTCTTCGACGCCCAGGTAATATCCTGGCTCTTGTGCAGAGGCATGGGGTCCGGGGGCGGTGGTGGGCGTGACCGTCAGCGTTTTGACCTGCCCGTCTCGTTTGATCTCGAGCGTCAGCGCCTGGCCGTTGCTCTTCGCCACGGCGTCGAACAGCTCGGTTCTGGTCGAAATCGTCTGCCCGTTGACTCGGCTGACGTGATCTCCGATCTGGATGCCGGCCGTATCGGCCGGAGAGCCCGGGACCATCGCTTCGATATCGGGGGTTAGATCCTGGAACGTTGGAACAAAAAGCGGAGCACCGGTCGCGAGCCATCCGGCAAATATGAAATAGGCCAAGATGAAGTTAAATCCTGGTCCCGCCGCGACGATCAGGACTTTGCCCCACAAGCCTTGGTGCGCAAACGACCGAGCACGATCCTCCCGTGTGGTTGCCTCGGTTTCGTCTTCGCCGAACAATTTCACGTAGCCACCGAGCGGAATGGCTGACAAGAGGTATTCGGTTTCGCCGATTTGGCGACCGAGTAGCTTCGGCCCGAACCCAAGAGAGAACTTGAGGACCTTCACACCGACCCAGCGAGCGGCCAGGAAATGCCCGAGTTCATGGAACGCGACTAACACGCCCAGGACGACCAGGAACCACCAGGTTTTCTGCAATAACAACCAGACGGTATCGGGGGACCAAGTGAATGCCGTGAACACGGTGTATACTCCTTCGTGAAAAACTAGCGTGCCAACGCCACGACCAACGATTCCGCCTTTTCTCGGGCCCAGCGATCCGCTTCCAACGCCTCTTCCAAAGTATCCACTTCTTTGGGGCTGTGGGCGTCCATCGTGCTGCGTATGATCTCCACAATATCGGTGAACCGGATGCCCCCGTTCAGGAACGCCTCAACCGCGATTTCGTTTGCGGCATTCATCGTGGCTGGCATCGTCCCGCCGATCCGCAGGGACTCATAGCCGAGACCCAAGCAGGGGAACCGGTCGTGATCCGGCTTGCAGAATGTCAATTTCGCGATCTCGGTCAGATCCAACGACGGAAGATCGAGCGGCAGGCGTCCCGGATATTTCATTGCATAGGAAATAGGTGTTCGCATATCTGGCAATCCTAACTGCGCAATCATGGAACGATCTTCATACTCTACCAGAGAATGGATGATGCTTTCTCGATGGATCATCACCTCGATCTGGGATTCCGGGATGTCGAAGAGCCAGCGGGCTTCGACGACTTCGAGCCCCTTGTTCATGAGGGTGGCAGAATCGATGGTGATTTTGGCGCCCATCTTCCAATTGGGATGCTGGAGTGCCCGTTCGGGTGTGACGTCGTGCAGCTCTTCCTTTGTCAGGGACCAGAGGGCCCCGCCGGACGCCGTTAAGATCAGGCGGCGGACGTCCTCTTTGCGATGGCCTTCCAACGACTGGAAGATCGCACTATGCTCGCTGTCGACCGGGAAGATCCGAACGCCATATCGTCGCGCCTCGGCCTGCATCAGCTCCCCCGCCATGACCATCGGTTCTTTATTGGCCAGGGCGATCTGCTTTCCGCTCCGGATCGCCGCAAGGGTGGGCACGAGACCGGCTCCACCGACGATGGCGGAAATGACGAGTTCAGCTTCTGGCGCAGTGGCGACCTGAATCAATCCCTCTTGCCCATCCAATATTTCGACAGGCAGCCCAGCACAGCGTTGCCGGAGCCTCGCGGCAGCGGAGGCATCCGATAGGGCCACGATGCGAGGCTTGAACTGGCGGACCTGGTCTTCGAGTTTTTCATCATTGCTGCCGGCAGTCAGTCCTGCCACACAGAACTCCCCGGGGAACCGTTGCACGATATCTAAGGTGCTGGTGCCGATCGACCCAGTCGACCCGAGGATGACAATGGTTTTCATAAGGGCTCCTTCACTCGATGACTCGTAGTCGGCTCGCCATGGTTATATAGTAGTAGAAGGCAGGGGCGGCGAACAAGAGACTATCCAGGCGGTCGAGCATCCCGCCATGGCCCGGGAGGATCCCGCCGGAATCCTTGATGCCAACACCGCGCTTCATTGCCGATTCGGTCAGATCACCCCAGAGACCTGTGATGGTCAGCAGCATGGCCAAGACTAGACAGTCGAGACTGGACAGTTCTGGGAGAAACCACCAACGAACAGCGTACGCGACGATTATCGCACCTATCAAGCCACCCACCAAGCCTTCGACGGTTTTTTTTGGACTGATGGTGGGAGCCAGGCGATGTCGTCCATAGACGGTGCCGACATAGTAGGCGCCGGTATCAGATGCCCAGGTCACCAGTAGGAGAAAGAAGATCAGCCATTCACCCTTAGGGAGCAGTCTTGTCATCGAGAGCGGGCCGAGCGTGAGACCCAGGTACAGCACGCCGAACAGCGTCATGGCTCCGTCCCTCAGGCTTTGTTCGAGAGGAGCGCGACTGAACAGTGGGAGAGAAGTAATGCCGACCAGTGCCGCGAGGAGGCTCGGAACGATGATCTCCGGCCGGTGTGCTCCGAAAATCACGGCAGCAAATCCGGCCAGGCCGATCCCCATCAGCCAGGAGTGACTACGGTTGCTGAAACACAGTCGGTAGAACTCGAAGAGAGCGAGCGCTCCAGCCAGGACCACGACGCCTGAAAATGCGAGGGGCGGGAGGTAGCGAATGACGGCATACAAGAGTGGAGCAAGGACCAGAACGGTATAGATCCGACGGGGGTCAAACCTGGCCGACGCAACTGGCGCTGATTCAGTCGGCCCTTGGCCGGCGGTTTTGTATTCCTGCATATCGAGGTTTACATCGACCACTAGGAAGTAAAGGTGCTGAGCACGCGACCGAATCGCCGCTCGCGGCGCTGGTATTCCAGCAGAGCCTGTACGAGTTCGCGGCGACGGAAGTCGGGCCACAGAGTCGGAGTGAAATAGAGCTCGGTGTAGGCAAGCTGCCAGAGGAGAAAGTTACTGATTCGGGTTTCGCCGCTGGTGCGAATCAACAGGTCGGGATCGGGCAGCCCATGAGTGTAGAGGTGTTGTTGGATTCGTGACTCATCCACTTCGTCCGGTTGCAACTTGCCGTCTTGTGCCTCTCGAAGGATCTCCCGCACCGCGTCCACGATCTCGGTGCGACCACCATAGCTGAGGGCGACTGTGAGATGCAGTTTGTCGAGATGGGCGGTCTCCTGTTCGGCGGCCCGGACCCACTGGAGGGCTGAGGCCGGGAGGGAGTCGAGCCGTCCGATCGTGCGTAACCGGACACCCTGCTCAATGAGTTTTGTCCGTTCCGTCGAGAGGTAATACTCAAGTAAGCCCATGAGTGAGGAGATTTCCTGCGCGGGACGGTTCCAGTTTTCCTGCGAAAATGCGTAAATTGTCAGGGCGTGGATGCCCAGTTCCAGGCAGACCGTGATCATCTCCCGAACGGATTGTATCCCTTCCCGATGCCCGGCGATGCGAGGGAGGCTGCGGAGTTCTGCCCAGCGACCGTTGCCATCCATGATGATGGCGACGTGCTTGGGTAAGAGGTCGGGTTCAAGTTTTGCGGCCAGCTCCTCGATGGACAGCTGGTCCACGGCTGATGATTCGTTCGTGCTCATAGGGTGTAGTTGGTCACGATCCTTATCTTTGGATACACTCTTGCGGTAGGCGAGCAAAGTCTACTGGTGAGGGCGAGCAAAGTCAAACGAATTTTCGTAAAAGTCCTGTAAAAGCGACAAGTTGGATGAACTTGCATTGCGCCCGTGGAAATGAATCGGCTATACTCCGCTGTCCATCTGCTACCAACCGTCGTGAGGATTCTCGAACCATGGGTGAACTTGTTCAACTAGCGTCCTTTGGTCTGACCGAAGGCGAAGTGCTCTCGGCCCTCGGACGGGTCAAAGTCCGCGATGTCGACTATGCCGACCTCTACTTTGAATCTTGTGTGTCCGAGTCCGTCTCGATGGAGGAATCTCTCGTTAAACGCGCGACGAAGAGTGTGTCGCAGGGGGTGGGGGTACGAGCAACGGCGGGGGAAAAAACCGGCTTTGCTTATTCCGATGAACTGGCGAAAAAGGATCTCGAACTGGCGGCCGATACGGCCCGCTATATTGCCAATTCACCGAGCGGGACCCAGGCAGTTCCGGTGCCTGTCCGCCAGCGCCCAACGCGAGATCTCTATCCGGTCGAACGGAAACAGGTCGAAGTCGCCACGGCGGATCGAGTGTCCTTATTGAACGCGATTGATGCCGAGGCGCGCCGCTATGACCCGCGCATCAAGAATGTCATGGCCTCGTTTAACACGGAATATAAGGTGGTGGTCGTTGCCACCTCGGACGGCACGCTGATCGGGGACGTGCAGCCGCTTTCGAGGCTGCAAGTCACCTGTATTGCCGAAGAGAACGGCCAACGGCAAGCTGGCTCGTTCGGCGGGGGCGGCCGAGTCGGGTTTGAGTTCTATCACGAGGGCGATCGGTATCTGCGGTATGCACGTGAAGCGGCACGTGAAGCAATTCTCAACCTGTCTGCCGTCGAAGCGCCAGCCGGTGTCATGCCGGTCGTGCTGGGCGGAGGGTGGCCGGGAATTTTGTTGCACGAAGCCATTGGCCACGGCCTGGAAGCGGACTTCAATCGCAAGAAAACCTCAGCATTCTCGAACCTCCTCGGCAAACGAGTGGCGTCCGACGTCTGCACGATCGTCGATGATGGAACGTTGCCGGGCCGGCGGGGCTCGCTCAACATGGATGATGAAGGGACCCCGACTGGTCGTACGGTGCTCATCGAGCGCGGGATTTTGCGTGGCTACATCACGGATAAATTAAATGCACGACTGATGGGCATCCCGGTGACCGGCAACGGGCGACGAGAAAGTTACCAAAGTGTGGTGCTGCCGCGAATGACGAATACGTTTATGTTGGCTGGGACATTGGACCCTGAGGAGATCATCCGCTCGGTCGATCGCGGACTGTATGCCGTGTCGTTCGGTGGCGGGCAGGTGGATATCACCAACGGTAAATTCGTGTTTTCCGCCAGCGAAGCCTACTTGATCGAGGGTGGGAAGGTGACGAGGCCGGTCAAGGGCGCGACATTGATCGGCAGCGGGCCGGAGATCCTCACGAAAGTCTCGATGGTCGGGTATGACCTCAAGCTCGACGAGGGTATTGGTACCTGTGGCAAAGAAGGACAGTCCGTTCCAGTGGGCGTTGGTCTGCCGACCATTCGAATCGATGAAATCACGGTGGGTGGGACACAGCGATGAATCAACAGATACAACAGCGCGATGGGTATAGCCAGCTCGCTGTGGATCTTTTGGCCAAGGCGAAGCGCAGTGGGGCGACGGAAGCGGACATCATCATCGCCGATGGTGAAACCTTCTCGGTGCAAGTCCGGTTGGGTGCCGTCGATCGCCTCACGAAAGCGCGGGAAAAGCATCTTGGCTTACGTGTATTTGTCGGGAAACGCTCTGCCAGTACCTCCACCTCCGATTTCTCAGCCGACTCCTTGAGTGAACTCGTTGCTGAGACCTGCACCTTGGCAAAGGCGGTCGTGGATGATCAGGTGTCCGGCCTGCCGGCGGCGGATCAGATGGCGGGAGATACGCCGGATTTGGATCTCTACGATCCGACCAGACTGAATACGGAACAGCAGATCGAGTTGGCCAAACGGGTCGAGGCTGCTGCCATGTCTACGGACGAGCGCTTGACGAATTCTGAAGGGGGCGACTTCGATTCCTCTTCGGGACGCGTTGTGTTGGGCAACAGTCACGGATTCCTGGGGGAGTACCAGAGTTCCAGTTTCTCAATATCGGCATCGCCCGTCGCCACCGATCCGGAGACCGGGGCCATGCAGCGAGACTCCTGGTACGCTGTGCAACGGAAATTCGCCAAGCTGGATTCTCCGGAAGCTGTAGGACTGGAAGCGGCGCGGCGGACGGTCCGAAAGCTCGGGGCGAGGAAAGTGGCGACCCAACGAGTTCCTGTCGTTTTCGACTCCGAAACGGCCGGAAGTATCATGGGAAATCTCTGCAGCGCCGTGTCGGGTTACTCACTCTATAAAGGCGCATCGTTCCTGGCAGGCCAACTGGACAAACCGCTGGCCCCTGAGTACGTGACGGTTTATGACGATGGACGAGTGGTCGGAGGGCTGGGCTCCCGACCGTTCGATGGCGAAGGTCTGCCGACCAGGAAGACGACGGTGATGGAACGAGGGGTGTTGAAGAGCTACCTGCTCGATACCTATTCCGGGAGGAAGCTTGGGCTGGCGTCGACCGGGAACGCCTCGCGGAGCGTCGGTGAGAATCCATCGGTCGGTCCCACGAATTTCTACCTCGCGGCCGGGACGAAGACAGTACAAGACATTATCAAGACGGTGAAACAGGGGCTGTATGTCACGGATCTCATCGGGTTCGGCATCAACATGGTGACCGGTGACTACTCACGGGGAGCCTCTGGTTTTTGGATCGAAGGGGGCGAGTTGGCTTACCCCGTGGAAGAGATTACGATTGCGGGCAACCTGAAAGATATGTTCGCGGGGATCGAAATGATCGGTAGCGACCTCGTGTTCCGTGGGCGCATTGCCAGTCCGACGATCAAAATCGATGAAATGACGGTCGCTGGAAGTTGATAAGTTAAGGAGGGGAGTCGCTATGCGACATTTATGGGTCTCGATTATTCTTATGATGCTTCCTGCGTCAAGCTTTGCGGGAGATTTTCGGGTCACGAGTCCCACGGTGAAAGAACAAGGCACCATCGGCAATGAACATGTCTATAACGGCTTCGGCTGCACCGGCCACAATGTGTCGCCGGAGCTGCGGTGGGAGCAGGCGCCGAAGAATGCCAAAAGCTTTGCCGTGACCGTCTATGACCCTGACGCTCCGACAGGAAGCGGCTGGTGGCATTGGGTTATCTTCAACATTCCGCCAGTTGTCAGCTCGCTCCCGCTGGGTGCAGGCAAGTCTGACGGGGGCCAGGCACCACAGGGCGCGGTGCAGAGTGTGACCGATTTTGGTCAGCAGGGGTACGGCGGTCCCTGCCCTCCGCAAGGCGATAAGCCCCATCGGTATATTTTTACGGTGTATGCGCTCAAGGTGGATCAGCTCCCGCTCAAGAAAGCAGCGTCGGGTGCGATGGTAGGCTTCTATCTGAATCAGAATGCTTTGGGAAAGGCATCCCTCACGGCCACTTATGGTCGATGAGCCGGGCATTTTTATACGGCACTTCGCTTGAAATATTGATTAAAGGAAGACAGCACCATGCCGCTTGATATCGAACTTGGAAAGACCATGCTCCAGTTGATTACGTCGCGGTACGACGACCGGCATTGGCGCAAAAAGATTGAGAAGACCTTGGGGCTGCCGCAATCCGGTGTCGGAGATCCCGCGCAACAGCAGATCTTCATGTATCTCAAGCTCGGGCTCAAGGCCTATAAATCACGCCGTGCCGATCCTGATTCCTGGATTGTCGGAGGGTATGCCACGAAAGAAATCGTCGAACGAGCGAAAATCCAGCCCCAGCTGGTCGGTCCCAACATTACGGCAGACGAGGTGGCGTTTCTCGGTATCGATCCTGGGAAAGAGATTGATGAAGCCTGGTGGGACGAGATGCTCGTGTCCTGGTTCGATGTGCCGGAGGAAGAAAAACCAGCCGAACCAGAAGGGGAGTCAGCGACGGACTCCGAGTCGGCTTCTACTGCGAAGGCCGAGAAGGCGTAATTTTGTCCCCCGAGGACCGGTTCGAGGCGTGGGGCTCAGGCCTTTCGTCGAGTTTATTCAAAAAGTTCCATCTGAGCTGGTTGAGGCTGGTTGATTTCCAGGGTGGGAGCTGCTGTCGGAGTGGCAGCCGTGGGTTCGACCTGCGTTGCATGCCGGTCGAGAAATTCTCTGAGCTTTTTGAAGTCCTCACGAAGGGGTTCAAGCATTCCGCCCTGGTGCAAGGCTGCGGCGGGATGCAGTAAGGGGAAAAGGACAAAGTCTTTCAAGTAGAACGCCTGGCCGCGAACCTTTGTAACCCCCACCTTCCGTTCCAGCAATGTTTGCGTCGCCCAATTCCCCAACGTGCAGACGAGTTTCGGACGGATCATCGCGATCTGTTGCATCAGAAACGGTTTGCAAGTCTCGACTTCATCCGGTTCCGGGTCCCGGTTGTTCGGGGGCCGGCACTTGATCACGTTCGCGATGTAGATGTTACTGCGTGACAATCCCGCAGATTGCAGGAGATCGTTCAAGAGTTTTCCCGCAGCCCCGACGAACGGCTCCCCTTGCTGGTCTTCGTTGAAACCAGGCGCTTCCCCTACGAACATCACGTCAGCGTGCGGATTTCCCACACCAAACACCACTTGAGTTCGGCCCATCTTTGCGAGCTTGCAGCGTTGGCAGTTGTGCAGGGATTTGGCGAGGTCTTGGAGCGTCATGGATGGCATCACGACAAACGCGAGATCATTTTATGAGGGCTCCGGAAGGCTTGTCAATCACTGCTTATGCAGCGAGCGGAGAACAGTTAGGACCACAGCTATTCGACTCGGTGGATCGGGTCATCGTCAAGCTGAGCTATCGGAGAGCTATCGCATCGGCACAATGGTTGCCACTGACAATGGCGCTCTCGAGGTTGGGAGGCCATCCTGTATCGGTCCAGGCTCCCGCTACGAGCAAGTTGGCGATCGGACTGCGTTGGATGGGCCGCTGTAATTTTGTTCCAGGCCTGAGTGAGAGGATGGCGTTAGGAATTGTTCGACTGCGGGTCGATGCGATCGTGCTTTCAGGCATCAGGAGCCTCACCGATCTGAGCAGGTCAGGGATGAGTATTTCAAGGTTGGAGTCTGGTCGCGCCTGTGTGAATTGACTGTCGGTCGTGATGAGAGAGAAGCCTGTGTAATCAGGCGTTACCGCTGTGGCGAGTACCGAGTGAAATGCTGTGTCGCCCAACAGGACAAGGCGAGGGGTAACACAGGGCTGGTCGGCATGCACATGAAGGATTGTGCGGTCGACCGAAACCAATTCCGCGAGTTGTTGAAAATAGGCGTAGCGGGTCAGCCATCGCTCCGGAAGCAACGGCGTGAGTTGTTGTGGGGGAAGAGCTGCTATATACCAATCGGCCTGCAGCAGGGAACCATCCCGCAACAGGACACCCGAAATGTGATCTCGTTCATACCGAACTTGTGCGGCTTCAGTATTGCGCAAAATGGTGGCGCCCGCCACAGTCAGCGCCTCGGTGATCGGTTGTATGAGGCGGGTTTGAAGCGAGTCCCGCACAACCGAGATGCGGCTCTCAGAACGAGTTCTCAGGAACACTGGTTTCATCGATGTTACGAAGGCATCGGCGGATATCGTGGAAAGATCATTGCCGGTCAGCCATTGCGCGAGAGGATTCCAGACAACTCGGCGTGTCTGCGCGCTCTGTCCGATTGACTCGAGCCACTCGTCAGCGGTGCGCTGCTCCAGATCGGCAGGTAGCCGCTCGTCGCTCTCCCAGAGCCGTTCCAGCCAGGATGCCAATTGCCATCGTTCTTTCCAGGCGATGCCGGCAAACCTCAGGAGGTTCACCCAAGTGTGAAGGGGGGCGGGGAGCCAGGCACGAGGGTAACGAACGAGGGAGTCGTCGCGGAGACGAAACTCTAGCGGGATCTCAATCCCTACCGGTTGCTCTGGATCGGAATGCAGTGCATGCAGCAAGGTTTGTGTTGCGTGATGGCAGCCAAGGATGGTGAAGGGCTCAGAGTCATCACAGAGGTCTTCACTTGTGCCGGCGCCTCCGAGCAGGGGGCCACGATCGATGATCGTGACTCGAAAGCCATGACCGGTGAGGCGGTAGGCGGCGGTGAGACCGGCCGCGCCTCCACCAAGAATCACAACGGACTGAGTGCTAGTGGACGTCACGAGAACCGGGAGCGGAGCCAGACTCCCGCGGCCACCGCCAGTCGATGATTCGTTGAGAGCCGGGCCCGGGGGCCGAATATCTGATGCCCCGGCTCCTCGATCTTTTTTAAAATACGGAAATACACAGCGCGCATGATTTCAGAGACAGTCAGTGCCCGCCGATCTTGCGCCGGTAGGGCCTCGAACGCCGCCTGTGCTTTCGCATAGTACTCATGGGCCCTCGCGGCTTCGAAGTGGAGCAACTTGCGGAGTTCTTCGCTCTCCTGCCGCTGGAGGATTGCCTGATCGGTGCAGCCGAATTTTATGAGATCGTCTTGCGGCAGATAGATGCGACCTTGGGCTGCGTCTGTCCCGATGTCCCGTAGAATGTTTGTGAGCTGGAATGCCATCCCGAGATCGACGGCATAGTCTTGTGCCCTGGCCGATGTCGGTCCGAAGATATGGAGGCAGATCAGTCCCACGACCGATGCGACACGATAGCAGTAGAGTGAGAGTTCTTGAATCGAGGCGTACCGTGGCGCCGTGAGATCCATTTCGACCCCTTTAATCAGCTCATCGAAATAGGCCTGTGGAATAGACAGTTGCCTCACATGGTTGGCCAGACTGATGGTCACGGGGAAGGTCGGTGTGCCGCGGTAGGCCGCTTCGAGCTCGGTCCGCCACCGTTGCATCTCCTCCCGGGGGTTGCTTCCTGCCGGGGGTTCATCGACCGCATTGTCGACTTCCTTACAGAAGGCATAAACCGTATACATCGCGCCGCGCCGTTTTCTCGGGAGGAATAGAAAGGAATAATAGAAATTGCTCCCGCTCTTCTTGGTGAGAGCCGTGCAGTAGGCTTGTGCGTCAGTGACGGAGAGTGAAGTCATGGGTATTGGTGGATCGGCAGTGGTCTAAGGCGGCAGGCCATGGATTCGTGAATGTGGTCGTGGTCTGACGGGTGCAGGAGAGCCGCCAAGAGTTCGATGCCGTCAATCAGGCGAGGGCCTGGTCTGCTGAAATAGGAGGAGGCGTCGACCAGGTAGGTGTGCTCCTCCAGGGCAGGAGAAAGGCGCCATTGACCCGGTTGCTGCATCAGTTGGAACAGCCCTGTTTGCGTCCGTTCAACGGAAAAACCGCAGGGCATCACGATGAGAACGTCCGGAGCCGCAGCCAGGACCTCATCCCACGTCACAACCCGCGAGGGGCTACCAGGCTGCGCCAGGACATCCCGCCCGCCCGCGAGTTGGACCATCTCAGGAACCCAATGACCTGCGACGTAGAGTGGAGAGAGCCATTCAATACAGACCACGCGAGGGCGATGTGCGATGCCCTGGACGCGAGTGCGGACGGCCTCGAGTCGTTCACGCATGTGCGCGGCAAGACGATAGCCCTCCGCCGACCGGCCGGCGGCGTCGCCGATCCGTACGACGTCATCGATCACATCATGGACCGTACCAGGGTTTAAAGTGAGGACGGTCGGTTGGTGAGGCATGGAACGGAGGGCGTCATGCAATTGGTCCGGCGTGACCGCACAGACTTGACAGAGGTCTTGGGACACGATCAGATCCGGTTGCGCCTGCCGCAACAGCTGGTCTTTCAGGCGATAGAGCCGTTGGCCAGACGCCACGAGTTGATGGACTTGTTGATCGATGTCGGCGCTGGCCATTCCATGAGGAGGAATCATCGGTTCAACCATGATGGGCACATTCCTGACCGATGGCGGGTAGTCGCACTCATGACTGATCCCGATCAACTCTTCGCTCAGGCCGAGCGAGGCGATCACTTCGGTCGCACTTGGAAGCAGAGAGCAGATTCTCATACCACTCGGTTCTCTTATGGGGCAGGCCACAAGCGTTCACGGAGTTCGCTGAGGCGCACCTGTGTAAGGCTCTGGGCGACTGCATGGGCTTCATGGAGATCCTGGATCGTGTGTGTATTCGCCACGGCGAGGACTTTCATCCCGGCGGTTTTTGCGGCGCGAAGGCCGGGAATGGAATCCTCGACGACCAAACAGGAGCCAGGGGCGATGGTCTGATCCTGGCGTTGTCGATTTAAGGCATCGAGGGCGTGGAGAAACGGTTGCGGATCGGGCTTCCCTCTGGTGACATCTTCTGCGCCGGTGATGTGGAGAAATTCTTTTCGGAGCCCAGCCTGTTCAAGGATGAATTCAATTTCATGGCGGAGGGCACCGGACGCAATGGCCAATGGGTAAGCAGCGGAAGCGTCACGCACAAACTCGCGCACACCGGGGAAAATCACCAGATGATCCTTGACCGACTTCAGGTAGGCATGCGCTTTCCGCTGCATCAGCTGCGCGAGTGCCGATGGATCGGTGGGACGCTTGTGTGCGGCAAGTGCCGCAATAAAGCAGCCTCGATCGTCGTACCCCAGGTAATGAGCGTAGTAGTCGGACTCAGTCAGGCTGATGCCGATTTCGGCCAGTGTCTGACGAAAACCAGCGAAATGGAGGGGTTCGGTGTCCGCGATCACGCCATCAAAGTCAAAGATGATCGCTGCGAGTGTGTCCATGGGATCGTCTCGATACTGTGGGTTTGGTTACGGGATACAAAACGGGCGGATTATAGCACAGGGAGATTGCCTGAACAGACGAGAATGCGTCTCGTATAGCAGGCCGATCACGTGAGAGAAAATGGAAGGGTCAGAACTTCAAGCGAAGACGTTTCTCCGATACCCAACCCTGCGCACCTTCGTCGGTGCGCACCAAATAGATCCAGCCGCCCGGCTGCAGATCACCGTCCAGGACGATCAGTGTGACCCCTGGACGAACGATTGGCCCAGGCTTGATGCTCGATGAGTCCGCAAACAACGGAATGTTTCCGCCGGGACCCGTTTCGTCTACCGTGACGGTCACTCTCTGTCCTTCGCTGAACATCGGGGCGGGAGGAGGTGCGACTGGTGCAGCGGGTCTCGCTGTCGTTTGGGGTGGAACGACCGCTGGGGCTGCTGGGGCGACGGCAGTGACGGGGGACGTTGTTGGAGCCAAGGGGGCCGAAGTCTCGCCACTCGGACTTGGAGTGGCTTGTGGCGCGGGTACTGTTGGAGCCACGGGAGCCGGGGCCAATGGCTTTGGTTTCATGGCCATCGGTGGTGGAGTGCTCTCACCCAGGTAGGGGCTCAGCCATTCTGTCAACATCTCCGGTTCCATCGAGACATAGGCAATGCCGCCGACAAGAGCCAGAAGAAGTAACCAGAGGATCGGGCGTCCCCCACCGGATTTCTTGCGGGGGTTCAGCGGGCCCGTTGCTCTCGTGGTGGTCGTTTGATCGAGTTCCTCTTCCGTGAATTCCAAATCCGGTTCCGGTTGGCGGGCGAAGAGGAGCGTCCAACTAACATCAAAAGAATTCCCGAGTGATGTCAGGTTCCCAACGAGCGCAGCCATCGAGCACCTCCCTACTGAGCGATTCGATCCCACGTGGGCAAATCTGTGAAAATACTTATCATCATCCCCGTGTGGTGTCAATTTTGTTGAGGAATTGGATATGCGAACGACGAGGTTCAACAGGGATGTGAGGGGCTGCAGGAAAAGACTTGTCGATCTCGACTCCCTGATCTGAAGACGGTAAGGCCTTTGCATCCGAGCTCGTGCGCGAGCAGAAATGCTGCGGCCACCTCGGCTTTGGTCGCCGTGGCCGGCAAATTGATGGTTTTCGAGACTCCGCTGTCGCTGTATCGCTGAAACATTGCTTGCATACGCACATGATGTTCGGGTGAAACATCATGCGCCGTGACAAACAGTTGACGTAGCTCTTTGGGGATATGAGTCAGATGTTGAATGGAAGGATGAGCTGCGAGGTCAGGCTGGAGTGAGTCGAGATTGAGACCGAGTGCGCATGCGCGACGGACGAAGGCTGGATGAAGCGAGGTGAGCACGACGCCGTCCATGACACGACGGACTTCCTGTACTCCGTATATCGGTTCAATGCCAGGCGAGCAGTCGGCGATAAGGCTGATGCTGCCAGTTGGTGCAATGGTGGTCACGGTCGCGTTACGACGCCGCTGGTGGAGGGTCTGGAGCCGGCTGCCTTGATAGGCAGGAAAGACCCCACGTTCGGCAGCCAGCCCTGTCGACGCGAGATGGGCACGAGATCGCAGGAATTCCATCAGAGTCGTAACTGTTTGGAGCGCGGCTTCAGAGTTGTAGGGGATATTGAGGGCGATCAGCAGGTCGGCGAAGCCCATGATGCCCAGGCCAATCTTCCTCGTTTGTTTCGTCATGCGGTCGATGTGAGGAAGCGGGAAGTGGTTTCGATCAATCACATTGTCGAGGAAGCGTACCGCGATGGAAATGGTTTCGGCTAATCGGACGAAGTCGATGGTGGGTCGTGCATCCGGTCGGGCGACGAAGTTGGCCACATTGATGGAGCCGAGGGTACAAGATTCATAGGCCAGAAGTGGTTGTTCACCGCAGGGGTTCGTCGACTCGATGGTGCCAAGGAGAGGGGTGGGATTGGCCCGATTGATTGTGTCTAAGAAGACCAGGCCTGGTTCACCGCTACCCCAAGCGGCTTCGACGAGTCGATCGAACACGAGCTGTGTCGGGAGTCGCATGGTCGGTTTGTTGTTGTGGGGATTGATCAGAGCATAGGTGCGATGGCGTGAGAGTGCCTGCATAAACGAATCGGTGATGCCGACTGATAGATTGAAATTTGTCATCTCGGTTGGCGTCTGTTTGAGCGCGATGAAGTCGAGGATATCCGGGTGGTCAACACGGAGGATGCCCATATTCGCGCCACGTCTGGTCCCGCCTTGTTTGATGACGTCCGTCGAGAGGTTGAACAGGCGCATGAAGGAAATGGGCCCGGAGGCCACGCCGCTCGACGATGCGACCCGGTCGTTGTGCGGCCGCACGTGGCTAAATGAGAATCCCGTGCCGCCGCCTGATTGGTGGATGAGGGCTTGATCTCTCAGGCTCTCATAAATCGATGCGAGGGAGTCTTCGACCGGCAGGACGAAACAGGCGGAGAGTTGTTGGAGGCGTCGCCCGGCGTTCATCAGCGTGGGAGAATTGGGAAGAAAGTCGAGCCGGGTCATGCAGTCGTACCAGCGTTGGGCCGCGTGGGGCAGCCGGCTGACGGTGGGGTAGAGTCCTTCAGCCTTTGCGATGTCGGTGGCAACGCGCCAAAACAGCTGCGCCGGAGTCTCGACGATTGTTCCAGCAGCGTTCTTGGCCAGATAGCGCCCGCGGAGGACGATCTTGGCATGGTCTGAGAGCCGAAGTCGTGGAGATTGCGGCGGGCGTGAGGGCGTGGTCGTCTTTTTGACGGACATGGCACCATTATATACCGGCATCAGCCTGATTGATCGCTGGTGTGCAGGGTTTTGTCCTGCTTGCATCTTGAGCGTCCAGTTCGGCAGAATGAGCATCCACTGACCGAGGACCATGAAATCCTATCGCGAAGAGCTTTGGTTCGAGACGAAGACGCGGCGCGCCTATCTCAACATCACACAGCAGGTTGAGACGGCGGTCAAAAAGAGCGGCGTTCAAGAGGGGCTTGTGCTGGTCAATGCGATGCATATCACGGCCAGCGTCTATATAAATGATGACGAACCAGGCTTACTCAAGGACTATGACCGTTTCTTAGAAATGCTCGTTCCGCAGGGCGCGACTTATCGGCACAATGAAACGGGAGAGGATAACGGCGACGCTCATATCAAGCGCCAGCTAATGGGGCGAGAAGTCGTCGTCGCGATCACCGAAGGCCGATTGGACTTCGGTCCGTGGGAACAAATTTTCTACGGGGAGTTCGACGAGTTGAGACGAAAACGCGTGTTGGTCAAAGTAATTGGAGCGTGAGCATAATGTCATTCGATCGGTGTCCTGAACCCTGTGTGGAAAAACTGTTGCAGCGCTTGCTACCGCAGGGAAAGTTTGGCAACATGGATGGCAGTGACGCACGACTGTGCGGTGGGAGTTTGTCGACATGTTGAGTTGGTCTCGTCCCGACCCTCTCACAAGAGATCTCGTTCACTTGATCAATGCCCGGCGCCATGACCATGGCGATACCGATGCGGCGATCGATACGCTGCAAGCCTTCTTGGAGCAGGGACGGGAGTATGATCTCTTAACGGTGCTGGCGGCGCTGGATGAAGACATGGCGGAATGGCTCTTCGATCTTCTCGCGGAGGCATCCTGCTCCGTGATTCTCGATGGGCCGGCCGATGATAAACTGTCCTATGCCATCATGGCGGCATTGGAGCTTCCTCTTCAAGCGAATCTATCCCATCCACTCAAGTTGAAGATTGACCCGGTTGCGACAGCGGATCTGTTGCATCGACATCTCCGGCTCTCTGCCGGGACGGTAGTGCGTGTGGAGTCGCGCCTGTTGACCGATTCGACGCTGGAGCCGCTCAGCCTCCAAGGCTTGAATGACCATTTGAGCACGGTCGCGGATTCCCAGCGGGCCACCTCAATTGCCGCTCGGCTCTATCCACCCGTTGAGAGTACGGCCTTTCTCTTCTTTGAATTGATCGGTGTTCCGGATTCGGGATTGCCCGATTCGCTGGAGGACCGGCATCGCCGGGCACTCCTTGAAGGCCTCGTGGAGCAATGTCCCGAGTTGGCGCTGGCTCCCGATATGATCGAAGCACCGGTCTACGCCGCTTATGCCATGTTCGACGCGCAAAATGCTGTGCGGCTCCATCGGCTGGCGGATGAGACCGCGGCAGTCTGGCGCGATCTGGACCCGCTCGTCCGTGCCCGCACGATCGTCCACTTGCATACGCAATGCGGGAACGGCGTGTATATGCCGGTCTGGACCGATCTGTTCGATCCGGAACTTCCTGAAGACCACGGTCCTGTGTGGACCTCTCCTGATGTGTGGGTCTTCACGGCCGATTTGCCCATCGAATGGCCTGGAGAAATGCTCACCAATCGGCTACTCGCCGAGGGCTGCACCAGGTTTGAGAATCACATCGTCGAAACTTCGGAAAATTAACCACAACCCTGCTCCTTTCGGCTCCCTCGCGGTTCCGTGCGCCTGTCACGCTCATGACGGACCGCAATGCCGGACAGACTTCTTGTAGAAACCGGACAATTCGTCGATTTTTTTGACCGCTTATCCTATGCTGGGTCTGGTCAGAGAGGGAGCAGTCATGACTCAGCAGCAGTCTTCGAGCGGTATCATTGCCGGCGCGATCACCATCCTTGGCCTTGGGCTCGTGTGGGTGACGGTGGCCACCAATTTCCCGTCACAAGAAGAGCTGTCTTCGGCTGTGGCGCCTGCTGAGTCTAATCAGGCGGCACGTCCTTCGTCTCCCCTGTCTGCACCACCCACACTGGATTTAACCATTCCCACCTCTCCTCCGCTGCCTTCAGATGCGGCACCATCGAGGTTGGACGATGATCGGTCGCGCGATTCAAGTGTTGAAGCTCCGGTGGTAACACGATTGGATCCTCGTGCGCTGCAGGCGTCCCGTCTGAAATGCGAAGCCGAGTTCGAACAATTGTGCCCCGACTCTTCCGACGGTTCTGCCCGCACGCGCTGTCTGAAACAGCGTGCCAAACAACTTCCTCCGTTGTGTCAAACCCAGTTGCAGGAGCGGTTTGTGAAGTGGAAGGAAGATCGAAGTCGCCTGATGGCGGCGTGCGACGAGGATGCCAAACGGTTTTGCAGTTCAATCAGGCCTGGGAGCGGGCAGATCCTTCAGTGTCTCCAATCGCATGCCCAGGAGGTCTCTGATCGATGCTACCAGACCCTTCCGAAGGAAACGTTCTTCTTCAAATAGTCGTACGGGCGTTAGCGAGAGGCGTTCTTGGTTCCGGAGAGCCCATAGAACATCAGCTTTACGCCCGCCACCTCGATCTGGTCCCCATCCTTCAGGTCCTGTTGTCCCACAACGTCCGCGCCGTTGACGAGTAGAGACTTCGTACCCTGGGAAGGGCTGATGGAGTAGTTCTGGCCTCGTCGGGCGATCGTGGCCGCAGATTTGGGGGCAAACCAACCGGTCAACCGAATGACTGCTCCATCTTGTGACCCAATGACATTCACCTGTTTGGTGAGTGGGTATTCCAACCGATCGGTTCTCCCAGCAATAATCAGGACCTTGGCGGTGAGCGCCGGTTCGTCAGGTGTACGATCCGTTCCTCTGAGCACCATGGTTCGGTCCAGATCGACAGAGGGAGCAGGCGCCGCCGTACTGGCCGTCGTACTCTCTTGGAAGACGATCCGGTGTTGGCCGATAGTGATCACGTCCGCGTCATGAAGTTGGTGGCGTGTGATCGGTTTGCCGTTGATGGCGGTACCGTTCGTGCTCTTCAAGTCTTCGAGAAAGAAGACAGCCTGCACTTTGACGATCCGCGCATGATGCCCCGAGACGGCCGGATCCTCGATCGCGAGGGTATTGTCGGCCTTGCGACCGATAGTAAAGGTCTCAAGGCTCAGTTCGATGTGACGTGAGCCTTTCCCGTGAAGTTTGACGAGCAGTTTGGCTGGTTGAGTCAGAGTCTCTGGCATGATGTTCCCTCCTGTGCAAGATCCCTATGATTGGTTATGCGACGAATCGTTTTTTCAGCCGTTCCCACAGTCCTGCTTGGAGTTCATCCCGCAGGGCCACGACGACCACGGTCGTGTTGTCATTGCCGCCGGCTTCATTCGCCATGGCGATGAGGCGATCGGCCAGGGTGGGGAGGTCTTCCGATCCCTTGAGGATGTGAAGAATATCGTCTGGGCGGACCCCACGGGTAAGTCCGTCTGAGCATAGCAGCAGCATGTCTTCGCTCTTGACCGGAACCTCCGTCAGTTCCACGTCGACGCTGCTCTCGACGCCGAGGGCTCTCGTCACGATGTTCCTGCGGGGGGAGTGTTCGGCCTCTTCTTCCGTCATGAGCCCCTTGAGGATCTGTTCGGCAACCCAGGAATGGTCTGTGGTGAGGGCTTGGATTGTCCCGTTTCGAACGAGGTAGAGCCGGCTGTCTCCGACATGGGCGATTGTGAGCACCTCCTCACGGAGCAGTGCGGCGACCACAGTGGTACCCATTCCGGCATAGTCAGGCCTGCTCCATGACTCGCGAAGAATGACATCGTTCGCTGCACGAATCGCGCTGGCGAGACGATTGGCTGCTGCAGACACCGTGGCATCGCAGGGGCCGATCAGCGGCAGGTCTGCGTGCCGGGCTGCCTCGGCCAGATGCGCATGAATCTCCTCGACTGCGAGAGCGCTGGCAATCTCGCCTGCGTTGCCGCCGCCCATGCCGTCACAGACGACATAGAGTCCGAGCAGAGGGTCGGTCACAAAGCGGTCCTCGTTGTGCGGTCGTTTGAGGCCGGTATCGGATTTGGCGCTATGCAATCCTTCGAGAGCCAGACAACACCTCCCTCAGGCTGCGATACTCTGAATACAGGCTCGGAGCTCACGCGCGAATTCTTCCGCGCGCCGATAGCGGTGCGGCAACTCTTTCTGAAGCGCGCGATCCACGATCTCCTGCACCATCGGGGGAAGATCCGGCCTCAAGGTCTGAATGGCGGGATGCGGATGATGGGCGATGCTGAACAGCAGGGCCGACAAGTTGTCCGCGGTGAACGGGGGCTGCCCCGTGAGGAGTTCGAACAGCACGACGCCGAGTGAAAAGATGTCCGACCGACCGTCCACTTTCTTCCCTGAGATTTGTTCCGGTGACATGTACGTCGGCGTGCCCAACACCATATTCGTTTGCGTCTTGCTGCTCGAGGCCATCTTCGCAATACCGAAATCCATGACTTTGACGACGCGATCCTTCGTGAGCATGATGTTGGCCGGCTTGATGTCCCGATGGACGACGCCTTGCTGATGGGCGTGGTCCAGGGCGTCCGCGACGGTGGCCACGGTCAGGAGGACCTCGTTGACCGGCATCAAATTGGGTTTCCGTGCCCACTGTTTCAGGGCGGTTCCCTCGATGAGTTCCATCGCGATATACCCCAAATCGCCTTCTTCCCCTGCGTCATAGATGGTTACGATGTTAGGGTGGGAGAGACGCCCCGTGGATTCTGCTTCGCGGAAAAACCGTGTCTTGAAGTCTCGCAGCTTGTCGTCGTTGTCGATGTGATCGAGTCGCATGGTCTTGATGGCTACGAAACGCTGGATCGTCGGATCTTTTCCCAGGTAGACAAGTCCCATCGCGCCGCGTCCGAGTTCTTTCAGCACCCTGTAACGCCCGAGCATGCCTGGTGTGGAGCCAATGACCGTTGGCGCGGCGGCTGGACTCTTTGGTTCCGACGGAGCCTCTGCCTCTCCTTCATGTACTGCGTCCTCGTCCTCAGAGAGCGTCTGCGCCCTTTGGCGTCGTGTCTGGCCGGGAGGAGTGAAGGCTTCGCGCAGGGCACTCTGGTTGAGGAGCCAGGCTGCTGTGAGCCAGAGACCGGAACCCGCGAGACCGATTGCATAGACCGAGGCGTATCGAGAAGGGCCCATCTGTTCGATCAGTGACAGGCCCACGGTCCTGAACGCTTTGTCGGCGAAGAGGATGACAATGAATGTCGTGAGTGGAAGGACGAGGTTACGGAGGAAGCTTAATCCTCGGCCATTATCCAGGATCTGCTGAGAGGCAGCGAAGGCGAGGATCCAGAGGATGGCGAGCGCGAGAAGGTCTGCAGCCAATCGGATGGCGTGAGGTCCACTGAGGTGCAGAGAGGGAACCCAGACAGATTGGACCAATGCGAGGCTGCTCAGCAAGGGGCCGGCCAGGAGCACGGCCAAGATGGCAAAGGTATAAGGAGCGATCCAAGTCCAGGATTTCGACATAGGAATCTTTGAGGCTGTCCGTGTGAACGTCTCAAAGTGTAGCGGATGGGGCGGGAGAGTCAACGAATTGGGGGAAATGAGCTGAGGTGTGATCGCGGGTGCGAGAGAAAACCGCGAGGCTGCTCACAGTCAGGCCTGTGCGGCGGCCTGTTTAAGCGGCTCAAGCAGCTTCTCGGGAACTTTCAAGCCACCCCGGCCGGTGCCCACTTCGATGTCCGGTTTGGTGATGCCGTGGAAATCGCTTCCACCGGTCACCAGTAAATTCAGCCGCTTGGCCAGGTCGAGGTACTCCGTGGTTTGTCGCTTGGTGTGGGTACTGTAGTGGACTTCGATGCCGCCGAGGCCCTCGGCTTTCAATGTCGTCAAGAGGGTGATCAGCCCTTCTCCAGACACCTTGGCCCAGGTTGGATGGGCCAACACTGCTACGCCGCCGGCGGCTCTGATCCAGGCGATGGCATCCGTCGGCTGGGGCAGTTCACGTGCCACGTAGGCTGGGCGCCCCTCTGCCAGATACCGGTCAAAGGCGTCTTTGGCGGAAGTGACATACTTTTTGTCCATTAAGAGCCGCGCAATGTGCGGCCTTCCGACAGAATCCGTGCCGGCCAGAGCCCTCACTTCTTCATAGGTCACATCCAGTCCCAAAGAGCGCAGCCGTTCGATGATCTGCGGGTTGCGGCTATGACGACTCTCGCGCAAGGTAGCTAATCGTTGATTGAGCTCCGAGTCCTGCCACTGTAAGCAATAGCCAAGGATATGGAGCTCACTGTTGGCAAGGCGGGAGCTGATTTCCACGCCCGGAATGACTTCAATTCCCAACTCAGCCCCTGCTGCTATGGCTTCGGGAATTCCTGACAGAATGTCGTGGTCCGTGATGGCCAGCGCGCTGACCTTTGCCTTGTGGGCAAGCCGTAGCACCTCAGCCGGCGAGAGGCTTCCATCGGAGTGGTTCGTGTGGAGATGGAGATCGATGCGACTCATGCCGACTCGTGCGGCAGGCTGCTGGGGCCCGCTTGTTGAGCGACGAGTTGCGCGGTGAAGACAGAACCGGGTCCATGGCTGCCGTCGTGTTCCCCTTCGTCGTACGACAGCACGCGGAGATTGGACGTGAGCCGGAGCAATTCGTTATGCGCGAGGCAAAATTCCCACCGGCGCGGATGGCGACGACGCAAGTAGTTGTCGATGGTAAAGGTTTCGTAGATCAAGACCCCGTTCGGCTTCAGCGATTCGATGAGCGATGGAAACAGTGCGCGATGGAGGTAGAAGAATACGACAATCACGTCATATTCCTGCTTCGGAAATTCCGGCCGTTCATCCGTCGTTCGTTCGAGGTCCACCGTCCGGACACGTAGATTTGGGATGTTCCGCTGTTTCGCCGTGGCAGCGAGGTGCGCCATGGCCTGATCATCGCGGTCCATCGCATCGACCTGAAATCCGTGCGAGGCGAGATAGAGCGCATTGCGTCCGGACCCGGCCGCGACGTCGAGCGCCTTCCCCTTCGGCAATCGGTGGAGTTCCTGAGTCAGAAACCGGGCCGCGGTTGGTTCCACATCCTGAATCTGGTGAGCCAGGCGCGATCGCTCGAGCTGCACGCCCACCGAACCGGTCATATGCTGCAGCGGAGGCGCAAGCTTCCGCAACCAAATCTTGGCCCGATCGATGGGAAACTCCCCAAAGAGCATAGTGAGGAGCCGTTCCGCGAAGGTTTCCAACAGCGCACAATCCTGCGTTGCTGCGATCTCGACAACCCGATCTGCCACCTGCGCATAGTCGACCGCGTGGTGGATGTCATCCGAAGTCGCCGCCGGTTCAGTGTGGCAGTCCAGCTCCAGGTCCACCGCCAACGGTTGGGGCCGCCGGCGCTCCGCTTGAGTCACGCCGCAACGTCCCTGAAACTCCAGCCGTTCGATGATGATCTTCCCAGCCATGGGAGCATTCTCAAGGATTGGATTTCAGGCTGTCAACCAATCGTTAGCGGGGTACGCGAGGGGGAGTCGGGCTGCTCCCTCTTCCCATCTTTCTTTCTCAGGTTTTTTCCCCTTCCCTCGCAAGGGCGGCCTGGTGGAATCCCCAACTGCGCGCATCGAACGAGTACTGTTTCATCGTGCGCGTTCTGCGTGCACAAGGGGGTTCACCACGCCACCCCCTCTCGCCCTTGACTGCCCTTTCCACCGGCACCTATAATCCCCGTTGCGGATTGGGTTGCAACGCGCTGATTCAGCTAACAAAATGGCAGAATTTACGCACTTCAACGAGTCGGGGCGGGCGCGCATGGTCGACGTCAGCGCTAAAGACTCGACAGAACGGGCCGCGACGGCTCAGGCCACAGTCTTTCTCAAGCCCGAAACCCTTGAAAAGATTCAACGAGGCAAGATTGCCAAGGGCGATGTCTTATCCGTTGCGCAGGTCGCCGGCGTGATGGGAGCCAAGAAGACCCCGGACCTCATTCCCATGTGCCATCCGATTCTCCTCACCAGCGTCGACATCTCATTCAAAGAAGAGTCTCAGCCTGATCGCGAAGGCCGCTGTTCGATCACCATTTTGGCGACGGCCAAGACGACGGGGCCGACCGGGGTGGAGATGGAAGCGATGACCGCAGCCTCGGTGGCGGCGCTTACGATCTACGATATGTGTAAGGCCATTGATCGCGGGATGAGTTTCAGCGACATCTGTTTGCTTTCAAAGTCGGGCGGCAAGTCCGGCACGTTCACCAAAGTCTAGCCAGCCATGATTACCGTTCGATTGTTCGGCATGACCAAGTCGCTCGCGAAGAATCTCAGTGAGTTGTCGCTGGAGCTAAACGGTGCGCGGCGGGTGAAAGATCTCGTGGCGCTGCTGGAGGCGCAGTATCCACAGATCGGGGAACTCATCCACAAGAAGAAGGTGCTGGTCTCTGTGAATCACGAGATCGCCCACGAGGAGACGGACATTCGAGATGGCGACGAGGTAGCACTGCTGCCGCCATTTGCAGGTGGAGCACCCATGGATCAGGTCAGTGACGATGCCCAGTTTGTCCGCGTGCAGCGGGAAGATTTTTCCGTGGATGCGGAGATCAATCGGGTGCGAGGTCGGTCGAAGCGCATCGGCGGCATTTCTATTTTTCTCGGGACGGCGCGCGATCGGTCCAAAGGGCGGGATGTGGATAGCATCACATTCGAACATTACGAGGGAATGGCGCAGAAGAAGCTTCGCGAGATCCGCGAACGGGCGCTGAAGGATTTTGACATCATCGAGGTCGCGATCCTACACCGGTATGGCGAAATCGGCATCGGTGAAAATATCGTCTTGATCGTCGTCGGGGCTGAGCATCGGGCCGAGGCGTTCCGTGCCTGCAAGTGGGCGATCGATGAATTGAAACAAATCACGCCGATCTGGAAACTCGAACACACGCCGGAAGGCGAAGTATGGGTCGAAGAACATCCGTAGAACCTAGCGTAAGGGCTTCGAGGCGGCGGGAGGGGAGCCGGTGAATCCAACAGTAGCCAGCGATTCCGTGGTGCCTATCGGCGATGCCTTTGGCCGGCCGCTTCGCAGCTTGCGTCTGTCCGTGACGGATCGATGCAATCTCCGCTGCAAGTACTGCATGCCGGAGGAGGAGTATGTCTGGCTGCCGCGCGAGGATGTGCTGACCCATGAGGAAATGGCGACGCTGACAGGCTATTTCACCGATCTCGGCGTGGAGCGCGTGCGGCTGACGGGCGGAGAACCGTTGCTCCGACGCGATCTACCTCGCTTGGTTCATCTGTTACTGCGAAACCGTCGGGTGACGGATATTGCCCTCACGACGAACGGCATTCTTCTGGCGGACCAGGCAGAGGCGCTCTATGAGGCAGGGCTTCACCGTGTGACGGTCAGCCTCGATACGCTGAGGCCGGAACGATTTCGTCAATTGACCCGCCGTGATGAGTATGCGCGCGTGATGGAAGGGATTGAGTCGGTGGCTCGTGCGGGATTCACCGGGTTGAAGCTCGATACGGTGGCAATTCGGGGTTTCAATGACGATGAGTTGGTCGCGCTGATCGAGTTCGGCAAGCAGGTGCAGGCGGAAGTCCGGTTTATCGAGTATATGGACGTCGGGGGCGCGAACGAGTGGTCTCAGCAAAAAGTGCTCTCCCGAGCCGCAATGCTCACCCTCCTGAGCGAGCACTATGGGACGATTGAGCCGATGCCTGAGCGGGGGGCTGCGCCGGCTCAGCGATTTCTGTTGCCGGACGGGACGACCTTTGGGATTATTCCTTCAACGACGACGCCGTTCTGCGCCTCCTGCGACCGCAGCCGGGTGACCGCTGACGGTATGTGGTACCGCTGTCTATACGCGACGACGGGAACGGATCTGCGCAAGTCCCTCCGCTCCGGTGCCTCCGCGGACGAGATGCGGGCCGTGATCCGTGCCGGCTGGGAAAGCCGCCGAGACCGGGGCGCAGAAGAGCGCAAGGCGCTTGAGCGAGACGGATTGCGTGTCGGGGGGCTCATCGGGATTGAGAAACTTCGCGAAGATCCCCATCTTGAAATGCACGCTCGCGGCGGTTGACGCCACACCTTGCCGCCGACACCTGTGCTACTGGGCCAATCCCTGTTGATGCTTCTATGCTGGATATTGAATTCCTGACTATTTTAGGACTTGGGTTAGTGTTGGGGCTCCGCCATGCCTTGGACACGGACCATTTGGCTGCCGTATCCACGGTGCTTGCGCAGCGACCCTCGCTTCGCGCTTCGGGCATGGTTGGATTCAGCTGGGGGCTTGGACATACGTTGGTCTTGTTGCTGGTCGGGGCGGTGGTGTTGGTGCTCCGCATGCCGATCCCTGAACCATTTGCGTTGGCAGCCGAATTCGGCGTCGGCGCCATGCTCGTCCTTCTCGGCGGAATGCTCGGAGTGCGATTGGTTCGAGAACGTTGGCATGCGCATACGCACGACCATGACGGTGCGCAGCACATGCACCTGCATAGTCATGCGCTGGTCGAGGATCACCGGCATCTACATTGGTGGCGTGATTCCGTTCGACCGTTTTGTATCGGCATGGCCCATGGCCTAGCCGGGTCGGCGGCGCTGCTGTTGATCGTGCTGTCGTCTGCACGATCGGTGTCTGAAGGGCTTACCTATATTGCGGTGTTCGGGCTTGGCTCGATCATGGGGATGATGTTGGTCGGCATGGTGGTGAGCCTTCCGGTGTTGTGGTCGCTGAATCTCGGACGTCCCGTTTTTCTTGCGATGCAGGGGCTGGCAAGCCTTTGCAGCGTTGCCGTCGGGCTCACCATGATGCTTCAGATCGCCTTCGGCGGTCAGCTGTTCTGACGTCCACACCGTCAGCTTCCTCGATGGGAAATCTACGTGCGTCATGACAGTGGCTATGGTATTCTGCCCTCCTCAAACTCTAGTGAGGCGTGGCTGTCCTGTGTTGGACTAAAAGGAGCGCACCATGGCCTGGTTTAAAAAACAGAAAACGACCGAGCCTGAACCCCCGAAACGATCCAAGATTTCGGAAGGGATGTGGCTCAAGTGTAATCACTGCCGAGAAATCGTCTACCGCAAAGAAGTCGAGCGTAACAATAAGGTCTGCCCGAAGTGCGACTACCATTTTCCGATTTCCGTCATGGAGCGTATTGCGCTCTTGGTCGACTTCGGGACGTTCAAAGAGTGGGATGCGGAGCTCGGCCCCCTGGATCCGCTGAGTTTCCAGGACACAAAATCGTATAAGGATCGGGTAAAGGCGCACCAAGAAAAGACCGGCCGAAAGGATGCCATGGTGATCGGCGAAGGAATGCTCAACAGCCGTCGCGTGGTGCTCTGCGTGTTTGACTTCAGTTTTATGGGTGGCAGCATGGGGTCGGTCGTCGGGGAAAAGATCTGCCGGGCGATCGATCGCGCACTGGAGGCCAGGTTGCCGGTCATTTTGGTCACAACCTCCGGAGGAGCCCGGATGCAAGAGGGAATTCTCTCCCTGATGCAGATGGCCAAGACCTCTGCCGCCGTCGCCAAGCTGGGCGAGGCCAAACTCCCGTTTATTTGCCTGTTAGCCGACCCCACGTTCGGGGGCGTCACCGCCAGTGTCGCCATGTTGGGCGATGTGATTCTGGCCGAACCGAAAGCGTTGATCGGCTTTGCCGGTCCCCGCGTGATCGAGCAGACTATCAAGCAGCAGCTGCCGGATCAGTTTCAGCGAGCGGAATTTCTGTTGGAACATGGCATGATCGATATGATCGTGGAGCGCAAACAGCTGAAAGAAACCCTAAGCACCCTCGTCGCCCACTTTTAAGCCAGGACCCTTCATGAGCGTCTACTGCAGCCGATCCTCTCGCCCATCGAGCTTGTTCTCGCTCGGCCTCCTCGCCGGGCCCCAGGGCGTGCGCCTGCGTCGTGATTGCTTTCGAGAAGTCTCGGTGGGCTTAGATCCCGACCTCCTCGTCACGACGGTCATGAAGAATCCTGGCTAACCTCCTGCCTGGCCTGGTTACACCATGACCTATTTCTCTGCCGTGGCCTATTTGTATCGCCTGCAAAAGCATGGCATCAAGCTGGGTCTTGAGACGATGACGGCGTTGATGGTGCGACTCGGCATGCCGCAGGCCCGGTACCGTACGCTGCACATCGCCGGCACGAATGGAAAGGGATCCACCGCGGCCATGGCTGCCGCTGTGTTGCAGGCGGCAGGCTATCGGGTGGGGCTCTATACCTCGCCTCATCTCGTGGAGTTCCGAGAGCGGATCCGAGTGAACGGCGAGATGATTGCCGAATCGCAGGTGGCACAATTAACCGAACAACTTCAGATCCTCTGCGGACCGGATTTGTCGCCGACTTTCTTCGAATATACGACGGCGATGGCGTTTCAGCACTTTGCCGATTCAGGCGTCGACGTGGCAGTGTTGGAGGTTGGATTGGGCGGCAGATTCGATGCGACCAACGTGGTCACACCCATGGCCTGTGCGGTGACGACGATTTCCCTCGATCATCAGGACTATTTGGGGACCACCCTCTCATCGATCGCGTTCGAGAAGGCCGGCATTATCAAGCCGGGGGTGCCGGTGGTGCTGGGGCGACTCGAAGATGATACGTGGCGGACGATCGAACAGGTGGCGAGGGGGCGGCAGGCCCCGGTGTTTCGTTTGAACGAAGACTTTCGCACAAAGGGAGAGTGGCCCGCGCAATTTTCCTATCGCGGACTGGGCATGCAATATGACGGACTGGTCTGTGCCCTGGAGGGTCGCCACCAACTGGATAACGCCGCCTGTGCGCTGGCGCTGTTAGGAGCGGCGGCCCCTCAGGGGATTGCCGTCACGGCCGAGGCAGTGCGAGCGGGCCTGCGTGCGGTCAATTGGGCTGGACGATTGGAAGTAGTTGATCGCCATCCGACGATTCTGCTGGATGGCGCACATAATCCTGCTGCCGCGACAGTCTTGGCCGACTACCTCGCGCACTCCGACCGGCCTCATCCGCCCCGCCCTGTGGTCCTTGTCCTGGGAATGATGCGCGACAAGGACCATCGAGGCTTTGTCGAACCCCTCAGGAGCCTTGTCGATGAGGTGGTGTTGACGCAGGCGGATCTCCCACGCTCTGCTACCGCGCAGGAGCTCCGAGCCTCGCTCGAAGGTCTGCTGTCCCACCCGCATGTCGTGCCGTCGCTCAATGATGCGATGGCGTTGGCCAGACAGCTGGCGACGCCGGACGGTCTGGTCTGTGTAACGGGATCGCTCATACTCGTTGGAGAGTTCAAAGCATGGTTCCGTGGCTGTGGGCTTTCGCCGCTCCGGGGCTGACATGGCAGGCATCGCGACGCGGCTGTGGATGTGTCTGGTTGGCTGGTTGCTGCTGGGGATGGTGCTTCCGCCTGTGGGGGTTGCTGCAGGGAATGAGGGAGGCGCCGTAACGACGACGACATCCCCCGGTGCGCTCCCGCTCGATATCACCGCAGAACGAATCGATTATCTACAGGAACAAGAAATCTACGAAGCCGATGGCTCAGTGGTGGTCAACCAGGGCACCCTGCGTCTGACGGCCGATCACATGACCATCCAGGCTTTGCCGGGCGTATTGATCGCCACGGGCCACGTACGACTCATCGACCCGCAAGCAGATCTCGCGACTGAACGGCTGGAACTCAACGTGAATACCGAGGCCGGGGTGGCCACGCACGGACGGGTGTATCTCAAATCCTCCAATACCTTGGTGGAGGGTCGCCTCCTCCAGCGGTTCTCAGAGGACCATTATCGGGTGAAAGAGGGCCGGTTCACGAACTGCGATGCGCAGGAAGGTGAAACTCCGGCCTGGCGGTTTCAGTTCAAGGATCTTGACCTGAATGCTGGGGACAAAGTGGCCTTTACCGGTGCATGGCTCTGTGTGAACGATGTCCCGGTGCTTCCTATTCCCACGTTGACCTATCCGCTCTCCAGTCGAAGGAGTGGGTTCCTTATTCCGAATGTCGGGTTTGACAATCGATTCGGTACCCACCTTCAAGAAAGTTACTATTGGGCTATCAATCCTAGCCAGGACTTGACGATCTCTCCCTACTATTACACTAGCCTCGGCTACGGGAGCGATTTCGAATATCGCTATATGCTGGACCAGAAGTCGAGGGGGCAGTGGTTTCTGAGCGCGCTGCAACAAACCCAGGTGCCGAAAAACAATGCAGGGGATCCCAACGACACCAAAGCGAGAGAACTGCGAGGGCTTCTGAGCGGTAGCCATACGCAACAGGTGACGCCGGATCTTTTGGTTCGCGCCCAGGTTGCGCTCGTGTCGGATTCGCAGTACTACCAACAGCTCAGTAACTCGGGCGCGTTGCGTGCGTCGCCCAGTGGGGAGTCGAACCTCCTGGCGACTCAACGATTGCTCTACGGCAATGCGTATTTTCTTGGCCAGTATTTGCAACCGTTGCAGGAAGGCGGCAAAGATACGTTTCAGCGACTCCCTGAGCTCGGCTATGCGCTAGCCAATACAGCGCCATTTGGCGGACCGGTGCTGTTCGGGCTGGACACCAATTTCGTCTACTTCAACCGACAGGAAGGCTTCAAGGAAAGTCGGGTCGATCTGGTGCCGGGCCTTTCAACCGATGTTTTAGATATTGGACATGTGGTGGGATTTACCCCCCAAGTGAAGTTCCGGGAGGTGTACTACTCGCGAGGCGTCTCCACCGACCAATCTCTCACTCGCGAGACGTTTTGGGCGTCGTTAGATGCGACGTCCAAAATGAGCCGCCGGTTCAGCCTTCCGGACGGCGGGGGCATGCTCCACACAATCGAACCGGGCGTTATCTATGAGTATGTTCCGGCGACAAACCAGTCGAACATCAACCAGATCGATCAGGTGGACGATCTGCCGATGAAAAATTTATTGACATACTCCCTGCACAGCCGTCTCCTCGAGCAGGAGATCAATGGACGCACGTTTAACTGGCTGGACCTGACGCTCGCGCAGAGCTATCACGTTGGCGCCGTGCAAACCTCAGCCGCCAATTTTGATCCAAATGTTCCTCCGGCTGCCGGAACGGTGACGCAGCCGTTACAGCCGGCAACAGTGCCCGTTGACGGCAAGAAATTTTCCGACCTCTGGATGCGGGCCGTGATCGGCAACACGACCCCTCAGTTCACGCAGTCTCAGTTAGCGGCTGCCTCGTTTGGCCGAGGTACCGGTCAGCCGCCTCCGATAAACCAGTACTTGACCATCGATGCGTTTTTCGATCCCTACCAACCCATGATGAGTCAATTCAACACTGACCTCCGAGTCCAGCAGTCCAACTACTGGTATCTCGAAGTGGGGCAGCGCTACACGCACGATGGCAATCGTCCACGTCGCGGAGACGTGTGGAATCCGATTTCGTTCAATGAGGTCTATGCCCCAACCCCTGGAATTCAATTTGTCACAGCGGGCGGTGGGTTTCGAACCCCGTGGGGTTGGACAATTGGCGCCAAGACCTACTACGACTTGAATACAGGAAAGAGCTCGGAGCGTGATGTCGTCGCCCTCTACCAGAATCCCTGCAAGTGTTGGTCGTTGGGGCTCTACTATCTGCAGTTCCCAGACCGTGCCCAGTACAACTTCATGTTTAGCTTGACCGGGATCGGCTGGACGGAAAACTACGGCACGGCGGTGGTTCGAAGTATTCTCAGTCCACTGCTTGTCGGGGAGAGAGGTCTGCCCTGGGCTGCGCCGGGAGGGCCTTATGGGAGACCACAATCGCTCACGCCCATGTCCCAGCCTGGGATGGGTGCGATTGGACGGTGAGCAGATTGTCTGCAGGACGGCTCGTGTGATGCTCAGTCCGGAGCTGGTTCTCGTTGCCGTATCCCTGTGGGTGAGCTGCGGGGCTCAACCTCCGTCGGGAAGGCTCTGGTCATGTTATGTGGCCAGCGGAGGGATTTGACTCCTCAAAGAGGGCTGGTATACGATGCCCTACCGATTACAAAGTTCACGATTTGCTCAGCCAAGGAGGATTGCGACGTGGCAGGGGATGCACTGAAAGTCGAAGATGCAACGTGGGACGCAGACGTGATGAAAGCCTCTGAACTCGTGATGGTCGACTTCTGGGCCGTCTGGTGCGGTCCCTGCCAAATGGTCGCTCCGATCATCGAGGAATTGGCCAAAGAGTATGCGGGGAAGATAAAGGTACGGAAGCTCAATACCGATGAAAATCCAGAAGTCGCAGGCCGCTATCAGGTCATGAGTATCCCGACGATTCTGTTTTTCAAGAAGGGTCAGGTCGTGGAGAAGCTCGTTGGGGCGCGACCGAAGCGGCAGTTCAAGGAAATGATCGATTCCCTGCTGGCCCAACCAGCCGGCTCAGCCTAAGGAATGTAGCCACCCCCCGCAATGCTCGCCGAGTTGCGCATTGTCAATTTCGCGCTCATTGAGCAGCTCAGTCTCCAATTTCAGTCTGGGTTTACGGTCCTGACCGGAGAAACCGGGGCCGGTAAATCGCTCCTCATTGATGCCATTGCCTTGTTAGTCGGGGGGCGCGCCTCGACCGACCAGATCCGTTCCGGAGAAGACGAGGCGCAGCTCGAAGCCGCGTTCCACCTTCCAGACACCCATCCGCTCATTCAGCGTCTTCGGCTACAAGCCATCATCGGTCAGAACGAGTCGGAGCTAATTCTTCGGCGTGTGCTGTCCCGATCGGGTCGCCATCGGGTATACGTCAACGGCAGCCTGTGCCCCCTGCGTGTGCTCGAAGAACTTGGGGGTACCCTCGTCGATATCCATGGCCAGCATGAGCAGCAATCCCTGTTGGCTGCCACGAAACAATTAGATGCCCTCGATGCGTTCGGACGCCTCTACGAGCTACGCGGAAGGTACGAGCAGGCCTACCAGAGATGGAAGGACCTCCTTACGCAGTTGGATGCCTTGCAGAGTGAAGACGTCGATCGTGCAAGACTCGAGGATATTTTGCGATTTCAGGCCCAGGAGATCGAACAAGCTTGCCTGCTGCCCGATGAAGAAGAACGGCTCCGTAGCGAACGACAGCGATTGGTACATGCGCATCGGCTAAGGGAATTGGCCGACGAAGCTCATGTCGAGTTGCAGGCGGATGAGCAGGCTGTTCTCACCAGGCTGGGGCGGATCGGGCGGACCCTCGCAGAGTTGGCCCAGACCGATCCGATGATGGATGATTGTGAGCAGGCTGTTACGGAGTCGGTGATCCAACTCAAAGACCTTGCCGGGCGGTTGCGCGACTATGCCCAACAGTTAGAGGCCAATCCCGACCGACAGGCTGTTGTGGAGGACCGGCTCGATCTGATCCAACGGTTGCAGAAAAAGTATGGAGGGTCGGTTGAGGCGGTTTTAGCGACAGGCAGACAGGTGCAGGAGGAGCTTCAGTTATTGGACAATCGTGAAGAGAGAATTGCTGAGTTGACCGCGCGGCTGGACGTAGAGGCCCGACGACTCCGTACGTTGGCACAGCAGCTGTCTAAGAAGCGAATTGACGCGGCCAAGCGAATGACGACGCTTGTGGGAGCAGAGCTGGTCGCGTTGAAAATGGAGCAGGCGATCTTTCGAGTAACGGTCTTGAGCGATGAGTCGGACGAGGGGCTCGGACCGGCTGGGCGCGATCGAGTGGAGTTCCTCCTCTCAAGCAATCCTGGTGAACCACCGAGACCGTTGGGGCGCGTGGCGTCCGGGGGGGAGCTCTCGCGTATCATGCTGGCGCTCAAGACTGTGCTGGCCGAGATGGACCAGGTTCCAGTCCTGGTGTTCGACGAAATCGATACGGGCGTGGGTGGGGCGGTCGCTGCAGCCATGGGAACGAGATTGCGCAAGCTCGGTGCGTTCCATCAAGTATTTTGTATTACCCATCTTCCCCAGGTCGCGTCCCAAGCCGAGCATCATCTGCTAGTTGAGAAGGGGCTGGAGAGTCAACGGACATCTACGTCGGTCAGAGCCCTCAAGGGGATAGGGCGCGAAGAGGAAATCGCCAGAATGTTGGGCGGCCTGACCGTTACGAAAAAAGTGCGTGAAACAGCAGCGGAACTCATCGCGGGGGCGAAGGGGAAGCGGCCTGAGTGAGTTGGCCGGCTAGGAGTCGGATCGGTCGGTCGGAGTAGTAGCCATCGCCATGGCAGGAAGGGATCCCTTGCATTGCTGGATCACGCGCGTGAAGAGTTCGGTCAACTTTGGTTCGAAGTGGGTGCCGGCGTACGTAAGCATTTGTTGGCAGGCGTCATCAATCGAGAGGGGCATCCGGCCAGGAAGTTCCGCGGTCAGATGGTCGAACGTTTGGGCCAGACAGACGATACGGGCCAGTTGAGGAATTCCTTCTTCCTGAAGTCCAAATGGATAGCCTGAGCCATCCCACCGTTCATGGTGATAAGCAATAATCTGTCCTACCTCAGCCGGAAGCCCCAGCGGTAACACGAGTTTCGCGCCCTGCTCCGGGTGGTGCCGATTGCCTACAGACTCCCCGGTCACAGCGATTTCATCGTCGGCAAATTGATAAGTCTCGGGCCCGATCTTACCGATGTCGTGGAGGAAGGCCCCCAGCGCCAACGATTTCTGTTCAGCAAGCGTCAGGTTGATGCGGTTGGCCAAGAGTGTGGCGTAGAAACTGACTCGGCTGCAGTGGTTGAGCAACTGGCGATCCTTGGCTTCAAGCAGGTCGGAGAGCAGAGGGAGGAGCTCCGGCACGGATTCGAAGCTAGACGCATGGTCCGACGTGGGTTTCCCAATCGCCTGGTATCCCGCGAGTAATTCCTTCCACGCCTGCGCGCTTTCGGTTTCTGATCCCCAGAGGTCGGTCGACGTCTCGATGAAATGTCTGAGGAAGTCGAGCCGCTGTTTCTTTTCGAGTGTCTGGTTGACGAGGGAAAGCAATTCCGTGACGTTGAATGGTTTGAGCAGGTAGCCGGCGGCGCCATGGCGTATCCCTTCCATGGCTGCCTTTAAGCTCCCGTACCCGGTGATGATGATCACCTCAACGTCGGCGTGGTGATGCTTGATGTCCTGAAGGAGATCTAAGCCCTGGCGATCTGGCAGCTTCTGGTCGAGTGTGATGAGGTCGATCGGCTGGGAGTTCAGCACGTCCATCGCTGCACTGGCTGACTCCGCTGTCTGGATATTAAAAAAGGGGCGGAGAATAACTTTCAGCGCGTCACGGGGCCCTGCTTCATCGTCAACGACGAGCAAGGTTGGCTTATTCTTCGACGGCTCAGGAGTCACAGGAAAGTTCATAGGGTGTCTTCTACCGCGAATTACTTACTTTGTAAAGCAATTCTTGTTCCGTTTCAGTAACTTAGCATCCTTGTCTCAACTGAGTGTGGCTCGGGAATGATGGAGACCCATATGTAGTTTTCTTGAACGAACCACTACGTATATCGGCGAGGAAATCCCTAGCTCCGCTGTGCAAAAAAGACGCAGTAGGGGGAGTTGGTGTGCTATTCCTGCACTACGACCTGAGGTTCGGTGCTCACTTCCTGGTCTGGTCGGCCGATTCCCAGCGTATCCATGCGGTATTTGAGCATTCTGCGGCTGATTCCCAGCAGATTGGCGGCATGGGTTTGGATATAGCTGGTCCGTTTCAAGGCATCCAAGATAATCTCACGCTCGAATTCCATCACGGCTTTCTCGAGCGACAGGCGACCAGCAAGGGTGTCGTCGCGAAGTGAAGAGGATCGGGTGTCGTTTTTGAGAATGGCCGAGAGATGTTCTGGGGTGATGGTGTCCGATCCTTTGGACCAAATGAACGCCTGTTCGATGATGTTCTCCATCTCTCGCACATTGCCCGGCCAGGGATAGCGGGACAGAAGATCGATGGCTTCTTTGGAAAACTCTTGGGGCGGCCGGTTGTCTTCTTCGACGCGTTTCGCCAGAAAATGTTTGGCGAGGAGGGGAACGTCTTCACCACGTTCCCGGAGCGGGGGCAAAAACAGCGCTATGACGTTGATGCGGTAGTAAAGGTCTTCGCGAAATTGCCCTTTGCGGACGAGTTCCTCGAGATTCTTGTTCGTCGCCGTCACAATGCGCACGTCCACCTTGATGGATTGCACCCCACCGACTCTGGTGAATTCTCGTTCTTGCAAGACGCGCAGCAGCTTAGCTTGCGTCATGGCGCTGAGGTCGCCGATCTCGTCGAGGAAGAGCGTGCCGGTGTTGGCGAGTTCAAATTGCCCGACTCGACGAGCCGTGGCGTCCGTAAATGAGCCTTTTTCATGGCCGAACAGCTCACTCTCGATGAGCGTTTCAGGAAGGGCAGCGCAGTTCAGCGCGATGAAAGGGCGCTCGCGCCTGCCGCTATTATAGTGGAGCGCTTTGGCGACCAGTTCCTTCCCCGTGCCGCTCTCGCCGGCGATCAGGACGGTCGTGCGGCTGTCGGCGACTTGTTCGATCTTGGTGTAGATGTCCTGCATCGACGGGCTCTTGCCGATCAGGTTGTGAAAGGCATAGCGCCGAACGACTTGTGCACGAAGTTGTTTCACCTCCCGTTGGAGTTCCTGGTCCTTGAGCGCGCGCTCGACGATGATGCGGAGTTCTTCCACGTCGAATGGTTTCGAGAGATAGTCGGCCGCGCCGAACTTCATCGCATCGACGGCGGTTTTGACCGATTTCGTTCCCGTGAGCATGATGACCGGTGCTGTACGGTCCTCGGCGCGTATGGTTTGGAGTACCGACAGCCCGTCGGTACCCGGCAAGATCACGTCCAGGAGGACCAGATGTGGGGCTTCCTTGCGAAACAGCTCGAGGCCCTCCTGCGCATCGGCGGCTTGGATCGTTTCATAGGTCGGCTCCAGCACCGCTTTCAATGATGCCCGAACGCGGGCCTCATCATCGATCAACAACACTCGTTTTTTCATAGTGGTGTCCATAGGGTGTTGGGGGCTATGCGGGTAAGGCGGGCAGGCTCACGAAAAACGTGGTGCCGATACCTACCGAGCTCTTTACCCGGATCTCGCCGTGATGTTCTTGAATAATTTGATGGACAATTGTCAAGCCAAGTCCCGTACCTTCGTGCTCTCCACTCTCGTGTTTGGTCGTGAAAAAAGGGTCGAAAATATGCTCGAGATTCGTATCCTGGATTCCCTCGCCGGTATCCTCGATTTCGATGTGGGCCCAGACTTTCCCTCCCGGCTTCACCAGTTTGCTGGTCTGAACGCGTAAACGTCCACCCGCTCCTGCCATCGAGTCCATGGCATTGAGGAGGAGATTGAGCAGGACCTGCTTGATTTGCTGTCTGTCCAGCATGACACGAGGCAGGTCGGGCGCCAACTCTTTTTCAATCTTGATCCCACGGCTGTCTGCCTTGACGTCGATGAAATAAAGGCATGAGGCGACAATGTCGTTGAAGTCCTCGTCCGTCAGCTTGGGTTCCATATATCGGGCGTAGTCGAGAATTTCCTGGATCAGCCGCTCGATCCGATACACGTCGTCGAGCACCACTTTGCTGAATTCCTGAATAAATTCGCGATCGTCTTTTCGTTCAGGAGCCAATTGGATAAAGGTTTTGATCGACGTAAGGGGGTTTCTGATTTCATGGGCGAAGCCGCCGGCGATCGTCTCAAGGGATTTCAGTCGATCCGTCCGCTTCATGAGTGCGTGTGAACGATGGAGATCCTCATACAGCACAATAGTGTCAAGCGCATTCGTGGCGGTTTGTGCCAGCGCGGCGAGCGCGGACCTGGTCAGAGCATTTTCTTCAGCCAAAGGTTGTGCCGCGCCGAGGAGTGAGAAGGCGATGAGACGGCCTTTATTGAGGTGTGGCACGATGCGTGTGGCCTGCATAGATTCCATGGCAGCTCGTGCGCCAGCTCCTGAGTCAGTCTCTTGGATGTCTGCAGGCGAATCGGCCCGTGTCATGATTCGATTGGTTGCGAGCAGGTGATGGGGTAGAGGATGGTTCACGGCCAGCGTCGGAGGAACATGCGCGAGGGAAACCGGGCCAACCATACTGGCGCGGCGATAGCATTCGTGCTCCCGATCCAGCAGGAACAACGTCCCTTGGGTCGTGGCACCGGCGCGACACAGCTCTTGGATAATGCGATTCCCGAGTGTCGAGAGGTCGGTCATCGTTCCCAGGTCGGCTGCGAACTGTGTGACGATGCTCAATAGCTCGATGGAAGAAGGCGGAAAGATGGCAGTATTCAATGAGCGTGATGTCATAACGAACCGGGAGCGCAGAAGCACCGTGTGATCCGCCAGCGGAAATGCGGATTGAGAATAGAAAGTTCCTGTGTTCAAAGATGTACGGGTGGGAGTATACACGGCTCGGGCACGTTCAGCTAGCGGATTTACCTTTTTCGATGACGACGAAGAGGGCATGCCCATCGAGCGCAGGAAGGATGCGGGGTGTGAGGATGCCGGCTTGCTGGAGGAATGAGGCCAGTGAACGTCGGTCGAAGGTGTGCAGCAAGCCATGGCGGATAGCCTCTCGGAGTCGCCCCAGGTAATGCAGGACGATGTGGGCTTGTGGTCCAAATTCATCCTGATTCGCTCTGTGGAGATGCCGGCGATAGAGCACCGAGAGATCCGTGTCGGGGTGGAAGACCGTGAGGACCAGGCGGCCCTGCGGATGGAGCATGCGGTACAGCTCGCGAATCGTGATCAGTGGAGAGTGGACGAACGGGAGCGACAGATTGCAGACGATACGGTGGAGGGAGTGGTTCTTGAAGGGAAGGCCCTGCGTCCAATCCGCTTGCACCCAATCGGTGGTCAAGGGGGGGTGGATGGTGAGGGTGCCCGCAAAGTCGCTGTCGAGTTCCCGATGCAAGGCACGAAGACTCTGTCGGGCCTGCGTCAGCGAGTCTTGAGAATGTCCCAGCCCGATCACGTGAACGGGACGCTCCGGACTCCATCCACGCTGTCGAGAGCGGTAGGCCTGGTTAACCATCGTGGCCCGGAGGAAATCGCCGTGGCCGACTCCCACATCCACGAGCATGGAGCCCGGTTCGAGCGGGCTGAGTAGCCGGTAGAGATCGTCCAAGAGCTTCCAGTACTCTTGGAGGTTCCCGAGTTGGGGAAGTTGCTGCAGGTGCGCGACCCTCAAGGCCCTACGCGTGATCTGGGAGAGATTGTGGCGCAGACGGCTGCGCTCGATCTCGACGCGCTGTTGACGGGCCAGCAGGTGACGGGTCTGTGCGCGGAATTCAGCCGGAATGGTCGGCAGCGAGACAGTTGCGGCGATTTGCTCCAAGATCTGTCGGAAGGCCAGGGGGTGTGGTTCGTTGAGCGGAAGATCCTGGCCCATCAGCGGTGCGGGGACGGTTGCCAGACGGGTATGGGCTCCCAGCGCGGTGAGAAAAGCCTGCGGGAGGTCAGCAGGAGGCAACGGCCCGAGCGGGCTGATGGGAATCGTGAGAATAGCTGAGGGAGAGCGAAGGAGGCGCAGATCCGCGATCGTGGAGGCCAGATCCGTAAAGTGGCCTGCGACGATATCGCCGACGAAGCGATCGACGTTGACGTTGAGCCCGAGCAGGTTGGCGATCCCGCGTCGGAGCCCGTATCGGTGGTCAGCCACGAGGTCATGACCGTGGACAGTCATGAGCATGGCCTGGACATCGACGACCGGATTGATCAGGAGAAGCAGGTCGAGAGGACGGGATTGCACCGCCATCTTGAGCGCGACGCGTGCGGCCATGTCGCTCGCCATGACGATCAGTGGAGCGGTCGGCCACGTATGTTGCACAAACTCTACGACTTTAAGGAGGTCGGCTTGCATGCTCCGTAACGTCGTCTGTTGCAGTTCGCCGTCGCTTAGCCCCACGTGGTTGGTGTGGTCGTACCGCAAGACGCGGAGCCGGTGATGCGCCAAGTAGTACGATAAGGTAATGGCGTCCAAAGCGGTCTGGCCATACCCGGGCGCGATGATGACGACCGGCGTGTTCGGTGCGAGCGATTGGCCGAGGTGGTCGTCGGTGATCATAATTGCCTGGCCGCGTGGATTCCGGCACTCTCGCGGAATACTGACGACCAACGCCTGTTGCGAGGAGGATTCCGATTCGCTAGGGGACGTCAGGTATTGTCGGACCACACGGTTCACTTCGCGCTCAGCGTAGGGTGTGAGGCCCTGGAAGCGGAGGCCGACACGTAAGGCAGGATCGGAGCCTTGCTCACGAAATTCACCGGGCGTGGTGGGATCCGGAGCCGACCAGATGATCCGGGCGGGAAGGGCGGAGTCCGGCGCACCAGGCTCATGGGTCCCGGGGTGACTTTGGTTCTGTGTGGCGGCGAAGTGTAATGTGGCGAGGCCGCTCAGGAGCTCAGGGCGAGCGTTGAGCTGAAGGCAGGCACCGTCCCGGCTGAGGTTGACCGTCAGCGCGGTCAGACGGTGAGGGTGACCGGTAGAGTCCATCGCATCGAGCCGGACCGGAAGTCTCACGGCAACCCGAACCGCCTCGCGCGGGTCGTAATCTTCCCGCTCGCTTGGTATGAGGGGGGTGGTAGCAGTCAGTTCGACCTGTGGTCCTGCCGCAAGCAGTACTTCAAGGGAGAAAGGTAAAGTCTGTTCCTGCGCAGCCTGGATCAGCGAGGAAAGGACGGCGGCTTCTTCTCGCTTAGGCGAATCAAATGCGATGACGAGATGGGAGACCGGTGTCCCGGAAGAGAGTGAGATGGGCCGTTCCTGCGCATCCCCTTGCAGTTCGAGGATCCCCACGGCAGTTTTGAGTACAACATAGGCATCTTGTGGCGCGATGGTTGGGAAGTCGTTGGGGAGGGTAATGCAGGTGCCGCCGAGGCTGATGTTGGAAATGGTGCCATCCCACGTCGCTGACCCGACGGTGATCGTGGCAGGCAGAGTGGTTGGAATTCGAGGTGAATGGCGTCGTTCCTGTTGCGGACTTCCAGGAACGGCTATTGGAACAGGTGCCATCGTGGCGCTCTTCGTTTCAGGAGCGAGTACGGGCGGGGCGGCAGAAACGGAAATCGGCAGTGGAGGCATCTCAAGGGGCGTGCGAGAGGCGACCGGCAGTCGGAGGATCAGACGAAGGGGGCCCTGCATGGGCGCCGACAAATCCAAGGAGCCACCCAGTTCGCGGACGAGCCGATACGACTCGAGGAGATCAATAGACGGGGGTGAAGTAGCCGGAGATTCTGCCGACCACACAATGTCTGATTCGAGCAGCTCGACTTCGACTTCGGTAGTCGGGGCAAGGGGAAAGAGGGCGGGGGCGTCTGCTGAAATGGAGGAAGGCCCGATCGCGCGCGTGCTCACGATGAGTCGGTGCGGACGGCCAACCGTCACCAAATAGGTCTGCACGTAGTTCAGGACATGGCGAATGAGCATCGTGACCTGCTCACGATCGCCGACGACGGGAGGCAGGTGCGAGGAGAACTGCCGGATAATGCCTGCACCATCCGTGATCGCCGGGGTTATCGACGTGAGCACGTCGTCAAGGACATCGTTGATGGTGCGTCCTGTGGCGCCTTCCTCTCTCTCGTGGAGGGCCTGCGCCAGTTGTGCTCCGAGTTCGGTCGCTTCTGCCGCGTGGCTGGCCAGTGTTTCGGCTCGGTTCTCCAGACGTGCGTCGCGAATGGTGGTGAGGAGTTGCTGGGACTGCGTCACCAGTGAGGCCAGTGGATCGTGCAGCTGTTGGGACAACAGCGTGATTCGCTGGGCCAGTGCGACCAGTTCATCCGTACGTCGGAGTTCTTGGCGAAGTTGATGGATCGTGCGGTCTTGTTGTTTGGGTTGGGATAGGTCTCGGATCAGTCCCACCGTGCCGAGAAATTGGCGAAGGGGGTCATAGAGTCCTCTGGCGTTGACCTCCGCCGTGAGGGTCAGCGGTTTGTTGTCCTGCGACGGCTTCGCTTGAAAGGTCAACTCAACGCGGCTGGTGCCACGCGCTCCGGAACGGCGTTCGTTGAGGCGATACCGAGCCACCGACTCCTGGTCGGGAGGAACGAGGTTGGTATAGGGCAATCCGATGAGTTCATCGGGCGAGTAGCCCAATAGCGTGACGATGCTCGGACTGAGCGTGACAAAACAGCCGCTGGCATCCAGTTCGTAGACGATGTCACTGAGTGATTCGACGAGCCGACGATGACGTTCGCGCGCATGGTCCAGGGCCATTCTCAGGTGACGTTTCTCGAAGGCTTCCTTGGCACAGAACAGGAGTTCCGTGAGAAAGGCCGGAGATTTCTTCGAGAGGAAAAAATCAACATCAGCTTGGAGTGCTTGAAGCGCCGAGGCTGAATCAGTGTGGTCGCTGTGCAGAATAATCGCCGCGTACGGTGCGCGCTGTTTGAGTTCACTGGCCAGTGCGGCGTCTGCCCCGGCGAGGCACTGTTCGTCGATGAGGATGAGGGTCCACTCGTGTGGTGAGGTCCATGCGCGGGCTTCTTCGGCGGAGTAGGCGACGTCCACGCGACAACCAGGGAAAAATCCTCGCAAACTGATGGTGACGAGTTTAATGGATTCAGCGTGATCGCTGATAATGAAGATGGTGACCGGCTCACTCTGCGGCATCAAGATATCCCTGTGCTTCCGGGGAATCCGAGCAAGCCCAGTCCCAGTGCAACAACACAACGTTCGCTCGTAACGTGATCTGAGACAAACCAGCCCCTATTCTTCTGCTGTAACCGACTCGGGGCACGCGTCTGAGGATGAAGATGTGAATAGCACAGGCAGAGGTGGGAAACCCAGTCTCCATGCGGTGGAATGGGCTTCTTCTTTGGTAGGGGGAGAGCCTCACGGACTTCGAGGGCGAACAAAATTGAACGGAATTGGAGGGAAACAGGGCGTCGGTTAGGCGAGGGAACGTCTTGGTACCATGCCGCAGACCGTGCGGCAGATACAGGGGCCTGTGTTGTCGCTACTTGGCGAGTGGAGTAGTGGGTGTCGTCGGACAGGCGCCAGGGGTCATGTACAGCAAATAGTTTCCCATCCCATGTTGTGCCTCTTGTTTTTGCAAGGGATGGTGATGAACCATGACCATCTCATAGTCATCAGCCTTCGTCACAGAAAATCCCTGACTGTCCTTATAGACTTGATGCGGTTGAAACTGGAGGAAGGTCCCGTCCGGTGCGACGTCGGGAACCGTCCGCAGCAGAGTCTGTTTCTTGGTCCTATTGTCCAGCCCGATCATTAAGAGTTCGTCATGCCCATGTGGGTAGGCGAATTTCACGCAGCCATCCATCGAGAACTTGAGAGGCGCGCTGTGGACCCGGACTCCCGAGGCAATTTCAATACCTTCATCCGTCTGGTCTGGGCCTCGTTGTGAGAACTTGCTGAAACACACGATATTGACCCCCACCTGGTACACTTCCATTTCTTTGACGGGTTCGCCCTCGGGTGCCATATACATGGTGAAGGTGGCCATCACATCCTTGGTGATCGGCGCCTTGTGATAAAACGCGACAATCGACATAAGGTGATCACCCTTGGCGAGCTTGACCCCGTAGCCTTCCGGAAAACGCGTCTCGGTCATCTCCAGCCCTGCTCCCGCAAAGAACAACGGTTCGCCCGGGCATGAGACGCTCGGTTTATCGTTGTTGAGCATTAGGATGTGATGGAGATAGTTCTTCGGAAGTTCCTTCCCCGCCTTGGTAAAGACCGCGGTTTTATATCCCACCATATACATATCTTTGGGCAGTTGAAAGTTATGCTTGGGCATCGACGCCGCCAGTTCTCCCTCGTGAGCGGTTGGAAGGTCGACAGGACCGAACGTGAGCGTCACGACATTGTCCTGAATTGTGATGGTCGTGGTTGTTTGATTCTTGAGCGTCGGGACGTCATGGTGATCATGCCCGCCCGACGCAAATGCGGGTGAGCCGATGCACAGAGCGAGAAAACACAACAAGAGCCGCAGCATCGCTCCTCCAGACATTGATGGACAATCAGAAATCAACCTTTTGCGAGGTGGTGCGCTGCCTGGCAGAAAGTAGATAGCGAGTCGATTCATTGTGATAGTGGCACAGGTGTGAGTCGCTTCCACTGGTATGTCCCTCCGTGTTCACGAGGGGGAATGTTCATCCGGGTGCCGACCCGCGAATACCACCACACCCCCTTGGCCTGGGTGCCGTCCTCGGAGAGGAGGAGCTCAAATCCTCCTTCGCGATCGTTCCCCGGCTGCTGCCAGGTACCTTGCCAGAGACGGTCGGTGTATTTCGTGGTGATGAATCGTCCACCGTGCTGGGTATAGGGGCCGTTGCCGGCTTTGTCGAGGGTGGCCTTGTAGCGTTTGTCGTCCTCCACCTCGAGAATTTCCCATTCCCCGCTCAGGTCCGGCGTTGACGAAAGTTGAGCATTGCTCGCCAAGTGTTGCGGGGAAGGTGTCGGGGGACGTTGGGCCAAAGGGGCTGTCAGTTGCATGTTCCGGAGCGACTCATGCCAGGACAGCAGAACCCATTGTCCCTCCCGCTCTTCCAGCACACCGCTTTCCCTCAGAGGAAGCATCGTTTTCCGTAGACTGGGTCCCGCTCCCACAAAGCGGATATAGTCCAGTTCCATGGTGAACCATGCGAGAGTTCCTTTCGTCCAGACTTTCAGCTCATGAATGGGAAGTTCGAGTTTGACCACAGAGGAGAACTCCTCTTGCATGTCCTGCTCGAACTCCGGCCACCCGACATATTTCCGTCCACCGATGGAGTAGCTGATGATATCAGCGTCATGCGCCATGAAGCGAGAGAGGGTCGGCATATCCTGCTCGGCGTTGGCACGAACCAGAGCGCGGATGACTGCCTCCGGACCGGTCGATTCATATGCCAAACCGACCGTCTGGTGCTCGGCCATTAAGAGTAACGCTACGGCGAAGAAAGCGCCACGAACAATGCGGGACATAGGAGCCTCTTTGTGTGGCGGCCTCCTCTAGCAAAGGAGGAGCTGGTTAGAAAATGGAGGCTACACAGCCCGTTTCCTCTTGTCAACGGCGAAGCAGGAGGCACCTAATGGTGATAGGCCACGACGATCACGGTCACATTATCTTCTCCCCCTCTGTTCAGCGCTTGCTCGATCAGGTCGTGGCAGGCCCGGTGGGGATCGCCGTTCGCGCGGGAGAGGATCGATGCGATGGCCGCGTCTTCCAACATTTTCGTGAGTCCGTCGCTGCAGAGCACAATCAGGTCGTGCGGCGTCACCGGCGTTGAGGTCAGCTCCGGTTTCATATCGACGCCCATCCCCAGGCCTTTAGTCAAGATGTGACGCTCAGGATGTGTGAGCGCCGTGGCCGCATCGATCAGGCCACGCTGTACAAATTTCTCGACGAGGGTGTGGTCGCGCGTCAATTGCTTGAGCTGTCCCGTCCGATAGAGGTAGGCACGGCTATCTCCCAAATGGGCGATATGGGCGATCGGCATCGAAGCCGGCGGCATCGCCAAGGCGACGAAGGTCGTGCCCATCCCTTTCAAGGACGGTTTCGCCAGCATGAGGTCATGGATTCGTCGGTTGGCGCTTGTCACGAGTTCTGCCAGGAATTCAGCGGCAGCGCTCGGGTGCTCGCGGAGCCAGGCCGCTCGTTCTTGCGCCCGCTGCGTGGCTACGGCTACGGCGGTTTGGGCTGCGAGATCCCCTGCCGGGTGACCACCCATCCCGTCCGCCACGATCCAGACACCGCAGTCATTCAGGAGGGCCAGCGCATCCTGGTTCGATGCTCGGACATGGCCCGTCTCGGTTCGACCGACCCCGATCCACTGCTGGGGCTCTGTCACGGAGCGACCTCGGTCGGCTCTTGGTGAAGGGTCGGTGGAAATCCCAGAGAAGACGGGCCGAATCGCGCGACCATCTGGTTGTAGAGTAATGATGCGAGCGGTTCGAGGTTTTGGGTATCGGCCGCGTTGTATCTCAGCAACAGCTCGCGTGCGGCCTCGTCTCCCGCGCACCACTGGTGCCACAGGCGAACGGCTTCCCATCCGTCGAGTCCGATCACATCGGTCTCGCGCTCAATCTGGACTTCGTGCTCGATGCGTTTCAGCCCGCCTTGCATGCCGAGCCTGCGCGCCGCGAAACACAGATCGAAGTGGGGTTTCTTGAAATTCAACCGGGGGAACTTCGCCTGCAAGTAGGGAATATCAAACCCGCTGCCGAAAAACGTAATGAAGAGATCTGTTTGTTCCAGTTCCGCGTGCAATCGGTCCTCCGTTAACGTTTCCCCGCGGACCAGGCTGGTCATGTGCCCGTTCCGATACAATCCGACCACCGTCACATGACCCTCGCGCGCAGACATCCCTGTCGTCTCGATGTCGAGATAGAGCGTACGATGACGAAACGTCTCGAAGAGGCGCCAGTGCTCCCGACTTTTTAGGCAGGTGCCAAAGAAGTGCGCGTCGCCTTCTTCCAGGCGCGATTGGGCGATGGCGAGTTCGCGGTCATACCACTCCTTTCTTGTCGAGGAGATGCCGGGCAGGGTCGGAGATCGGAGGAATGAAGCCCAATCGAGAATGCCTTCCTGCCAAAGACGGCGTTCGGAACTTTGGCCGATACCTTTGAGAAGGACGAAGGATGACGTGAGCATATGATCGTGGGATTGTAGTCTTGATTTCACCGAATAAACAAGCTAAAGTCCGCGGCCTGAGCGGGTTTTCATCTTATAGTCGGTATAGTCGCTGAAAAGCGCTGAATAGGACGTCATGCCTGATCTCCCCAACAAAATTCGTATCACCGTCGGCTCTGTGCAACTTGACGCGGAACTCAAGTCGACGAAGACGGCGCAGGAAGTCTATGCCGCGTTGCCGGTTGAAAGTCCGGTCAACACATGGGGCGAGGAGTTCTATTTTAAACTGGTCGGGGTAAAGGATCATCGAGAGACGGCGACGAATCAAGTCAAAGTCGGCGATGTCGCTTTCTGGGGAGCCGGGCAGGTCCTGGCCATTTTCTTTGGACGCACACCGATGAGTATGGGGCAGGATCCGGTCCCGGCCGACCGTGTAAATGTGATCGGCCGCATTCTCGGGGATGCCTCGGTGCTGCGGCGTGTCATGGAGGTCCCGACCATTCGGATCGAGCGGATCTAGCCATGCGACTCTCGAAAGAACGGGTTCGCCACATCTCGGAGTCGCTTGCCACCAGGTTGGAACAGGAGGGGCAGGTGACGATCGTCGGGGATCGCAAGGCGTTCGTCGAACAGATCGATCATGCGATTATCGAAGAACTGTCGATCGAAGACCGCCTGAACGCCGAAGTGCGGCAGCTGTTGAAAGCCTACGAGCAAGATATCGAGCGGGGACAAGTAGACTTTCAGCGGATGTTCACGATGGTGAAGAGTAAGCTGGCACGGGAGCGGGGCATCATCTTATAAAGCGTGAGACGTGAGACGCAGTATGATAGAACGTTCAACCTCAGTACCCTGCGCGTCTTACGTGTGACATTTCACGGATTGCCATGTTGAGCGAAGACAAGATCAGCCATCTCTCCCACATCATTCTTCAAGTGGTCACGAAAAGTCCGTTGGTGACGGTACAGGCCGACGAGGGGCGGGTTCTGAAAGAGATCAAGCGGGTGCTCGCATCCGAGTTGGCGCAAGAAGAAGAAATCGATCGAAAGGTCAGGGCCAAGTTGGCCTCCTACTCGCGCGGGATCGTCGAGGGCAGTGCGGAGTGGGACGTGCTCTATCGGAAAACGTTCGAGGAAGAGACCCGGAAACATACGAAGGGGTGAGATGCCGATGAAACGTGGAAGCGCGATGAAATACTTGTCCCTGCTCGGGATGGTCCTTTTGCTCATCGGGGCAGTCGGCTGTTCCAAGAGCAAGGCGAAGCCGCTGGTCCCGCTGGCGCTCGAGTCCGGAGTGAAGCCGCAAGCCGTGGCCCTGACTGAACAGGGGATGCAGGCCTATCAAGCGAGGCAGTTCGACGACGCGAAGAATTATTTTTCCCAAGCGGTGGCCGCGGCTCCTCAATCGGGGCCAGCGCACTATAACTATGCCTTGGCCTTGAATGCCCTGGGCGATACGGAGCAAGCGCGCCAACAATTCGTGGAAGCGGCCAACCTGGCTCCGGGTGACAAAGTGATCTGGGATTCGCCCGCGCTCCGTCCCTTCGGCAGCCCGGATTCTCCAAAGGAACACAAAGAACATCCAGTCGGCACCAGCAGGCCTGGAATTGGTAGCGGGCCGCGATAACCCTAGCAGCCGGATAAGGACTGAGATGGCCAAGGAACTTGAAGTCAGTGATAAAGCTCCTGCCCTGTCCCTTCCCGATCAGTCTGGGGAAATGGTCAGCCTGAAAGACTTTGCGGGCAAGCAGGTGGTGCTCTATTTTTATCCCAAGGATAATACTTCAGGCTGTACCAAGGAGTCGTGCGACTTTCGCGATGCCATCACGCCGATTAAGAAGGCGGGGGCCGTCGTGCTTGGCGTAAGTTTTGACGGCCGGGAATCCCACCAGAATTTCATCAAGAAATTTACCTTGCCGTTTACGCTGCTTAGCGACGAGGACAAGGTCGCAGCGAAAGCCTACGGGGTATACAAAGAGAAGAGCTTGTACGGCAGAAAGTATTGGGGCATCGAACGCAGTACCTTTGTGATTGACCGGGCCGGCAAGTTGAAGGCGATCTTCCGCAAGGTCAAGGTCGACGGTCATGTGGATGACGTGCTGGCAGCCCTTAAGGCGTGACCTCCTCCGCGTCCACTCCTATGTGGCTGTGCGGCCTATGACTGGTCCCTTCCGTAGAGTCGGTTTCTTCACTATCCTCCTCTTCTGGACTGCGACCACCATCCTCTCCGCGACTGAGAAGATTCCAGGAACCTTGACGGTTCACGATAGCCTCACCTCGCCCAACCAGCCGGCCACCATTGAAGCGACGCTCACACAGAAGGGTATCCTGACAGAGACCGGTCTGGGAGGAGAACCCATCGAGCTGCTCATCGCCGGCAACGTCGTCGCAACCGCGATGACTGGTGGCGATGGTCGGGCCTTCTTGTCATACACCCCGAAAGCCAAAGCGACGGTTTCATTTACCGTGCGCGTCGGAAGCACTCCGAGAGTCGCCGTGACCGAAGCTGGTGCGAATTTATCCGTGTGGGAACGTCGCAGTCCGATCATGGCGGTGGAAATGGAAGCGCTCATGGAGGTCCCAGTCGGAGAGGGGTCGACCATGACCTGGCCCGGGAAGGAGGCGGCAGGCAGACGCCCGATGCCCGACGCCGCAGAGGAACTCGGCAAGCTCACCAAGTTCTACTACAACGTGCTCTATGTGGTGACCCAGGATAAGGCGGTGGGTATCAAGGATCAGGTGAACGCGCAAGCCAGACAATGGCTCAAGGATCAGAAGTTTCCGGTCGGACACATTCTCGTGCTGCCATCCGGTCCAGAGGCATTCGGAGCGAAACTCGATGAACTGCATGCCGCTGGGTGGAAGACGCTCAAAATAGGAGTGGGGAGGTCGAAAGTATTCGCCGAAGCGTTTTTGCAGCGGCGCCTCGAAGCCGTTGTGGTGCCAGAACCAGCCAAGGGTGAAGCGCCGCGCAAAGCGAAGGTGGCGAAGGAGTGGAAGGACGTGCGGAAGAAATTGTGAGGGCGGCCAGGTAGCTCCCCTTGCTCGCAGAACGCGCACGATGAAACCGTGCTCGTTCGATGCGCGCAGTGGAGGAGCCACCTGGCCGCCCTCTTGTGGGGATGCCTTCCGCTCTAGGTGGAGGAAGAAAGTAGAGGACGAAAGAGGCCGTGGTCCCGCGATGCGCGCAGTGAAGGACAGTCCGGTCGCCCGCTTGTTTCGAAACAATTTGCGCACGAGTGGGAGGGAGGCGGATAAGATACGACAGCGGACGGCGCGAACCTCACCTCGCGGCGGTACAAAACGTAAGCGGAAACTCTCTGGGCTCAAGATCCTATCGCAAGATCTGTATCTTCCATTCACCCCTCCTATCCTTTACTATAGGTTCCAGATTTCCTTCTTACTGAGGCTCCTCTAAATGCGGGCGAAAACGAGTTTTTCCTGCCAAGCTTGCGGCCACCAGTCACCACGATGGCTTGGTCGCTGCCCTGATTGCAGCGGCTGGAATACTATGAAAGAGGAGCGGCAGGCGGCGACCGGCAAGGGGCGGCCTGCTGCGATGAAGATGGCGCAGGCAAAAGCCACGCCGATTGCTGACATCGAAGTGGTTGGTGAAGACCGGCGGCTGACGCATATCGGCGAATTCGACCGGGTGCTGGGGGGTGGAGTCATTCCCGGCTCGGTCATCCTGATCGGCGGCGATCCAGGGATTGGGAAGACGACCTTGTTGCTCCAGGCGCTCCCGTGTCTGTCTTCCAAAGATGAACCGGTGCTGTATGTTTCCGGAGAGGAGTCTCTGAGGCAGATCAAGATGCGGGGGCAGCGGCTTGGTATCGAACATCCGAATCTATTAATCCTGGCGGAAACCTCCCTCGAACAAATTCTCAAGGCGGCGCAGGAGATCCAGCCGGCTGCAATGGTCGTTGACTCGATTCAAACGGTCTATACGGAACAGATCACGTCCGCACCGGGCAGCATCAGCCAGGTGCAGGAAGTGGCAGGCCAATTGATGTGGTACGCGAAGCGCAGCAGCGTGCCGGTCTTCATCATCGGGCATGTCACCAAAGAAGGGGCAATCGCCGGGCCGCGGTTGTTGGAACATATCGTGGACACGGTGCTGTATTTCGAGGGGGACAAGGGCCACAGCTTTCGTATTCTCCGCGCGGTGAAGAATCGCTTTGGTTCGACCAACGAGATTGGCGTGTTCGAAATGAAAGACTCCGGGCTGGAGGAAGTGAGCAATCCCTCGGAGTTGTTTTTGGCTGAACGGTCCCAGCGCACGACGGGATCGGTGGTGGTATCGAGTCTCGAAGGATCGCGGCCGATTCTGGTGGAGCTGCAAGCATTGGTGTCCTCCACGAGTTATGCGATGCCGAAACGAATGGCGAACGGCGTGGAGCAGAATCGGGTGTCGCTCTTGCTTGCGGTCATGGAGAAGCGGTTGGGTATGAATCTGTCCGGACAAGACGTCTATGTGAACGTCGTCGGTGGGATGCATATCGACGAGCCGGCTATCGATTTGGGCATTGTGGCTGCGATCACATCGAGTTTGCGGGAAGTGCCGATCGAGCCGGGACTGTTGGTGTTGGGCGAGGTGGGGCTCGGCGGTGAAGTGCGCGCGATCAGTCAGGCTGAAATGCGGATTCGTGAAGCGGCGAAGATGGGGTTCAAGCGCTGTCTGTTGCCGGAACGGAACTTGGCCAAGCTAGAACCCATCGACGGGATCGAATTAATCGGGATTCGTGAAGTGGGGGAGGCATTGGATGTGGTTTTGGCGTAGAAAGGGGACAAGTGGACGAGCCTCTGTGCAAGCGCAACGAGTAGGGTCTCACCCGCCCACCCCCGGTGCGCCAAGACGCATCGATTACCTCGTCGAATGTGCTCGTTGGCCGTGCGCAGTAGAGGCTCGCTTGACGCTCATTTTCTCTGGCGGAGCCGGTGCAAGAGGAGAGAAGCGCGGGCGCCGATGGGCTCTTTTGCTGATTTGTTTTTTCTTAGTTCCCGTTTTCTCCAGCTGCGCCCCTGTTACCCCGCGCGAGGAATTCCGGCTCAAGCAGGCGACGGTGGAGGAACTGACAGCATTACTGAGTCAGCGCGAAGCGGCAATCCAGACGATGAAAGGTCTCTTCAGCGCAAAGGTGCGTGGAGGCATTATCCCCATTGCGTCGCGGATGGAGGGGGCGTTGTACTATCGTCGTCCGAACGCCATGCGCCTGCGCGGGTTCACCGCGGTCGGCAGCGAGCTCTTCGAATTTGTGCAGACTGAGGATCAGTTCCGGTTGCGATTGCCGACGATGGGCCGCGTTCTGTCCGGCAGTCCGTCCGACATGAGTGAGATGGGAAAGCTTGCTCGGCCGTTTCAATTGAGTGTGTGGGCGATGGGTGGCGTGCTGGGCACCGGCACGATCGCGAAAGACGAGACCGTCGCACTCGTGGAAGAGGGAGAACGCTACCGGCTGGAGGTTTCAGGCCCCTCCCCCAACGGGGCACAGACGATGCGCCGGCGTCTCTGGTTTGAGCGGCAGACGTTGCTTGTCGTTCGGGAAGATCGGCTCACAGAGTCCGGTGCGGTGGAAGCGACCATTGAGTACGAGGACTTCCGTGCGATCGGCGGGGCGGAGGCGATATCAAGCGCCGGAGATGGGCGGCTGCTGAGGCCGTTTAAGATTTCGTTGGAAGATGGGAAGGGGCAGGGGAGCGTGCAGGTGACGTTTCACGAGATGATTCCGAATCAGCCGTTGGCCGCCGCCGACCTCGGTCAGGTCTAGCAGGATGAAAGTATTGGCAGTCGAAACGGCAACCTCGTGGCAGAGCGTGGCGATACTCGATGAATCGCGCGTCCTTGCCCGTCACGATCAGGCCGCGGTCGGATCGCATGCCAAGCTGTTGCTGCCCACGATCGATCGGTTGTTTCATGAGACGGGTCTGACGCTCAAGCAGTTGGATGGTCTCGTCGTGTCGATCGGCCCCGGGTCCTTCACGGGACTTCGCGTCGGCCTGGCGACGCTCCTCGGATTCCGGACGATCAGCCAGCTCCCCTTGGCGGTCGTGCCGACACTGGAGGGAATGGCCTGGAATCTTCGGGGAACATCGACGCTACTCTGTCCCGTTCTCAATAGCCGGCGCGGGGAACTCTACTGGGCGCTGTTCCGTTGGACCAGCGAGGGGCAGTTGGAGCGAGTGGTATCAGAACAGGTCGGCACGCCCGCCATACTGGGGAGCAGCCTCACAGGATCGGTTCTAGTATTCGGGGAAGGATGGACGGTCGAAGCGTCAGCTATCCGTGCGTCGATTCCTCCCTCCGTCACGGTTGCCGAGGCGTCGGACCATGCCATGAAACCCTCAGCCGTCTCGATCGGTCTGGCGGGGATTGAGCGGCTTCGACGAGGTGAGTGTGCGCAAACTGGCATCAGCCCGCTGTACGTGCAACGCACCACAGCGGAAATGAAGTACGAAGAGTCCGGCGGCCTGTCCCCGGTGGCGCTGCGGCAGGAGCGGGTCGCAAGAAAAGTGAAGGCGCGAGTGGCGGGGGCACGGATTCCGTCGGCAGGGGCTCGGGTTCTACGAGGGAGAGGCACAGGCGGGACCCGGAACGGCGCGTAACGACGCTGGCGGACTTTTTCAGCATCCTGCCTGAGGGGGAGGGGTGATGGGTGAGTGGGTAATTGAGCCGGCGACCGTCGAGGCGCTTGCTGACATTCTGCAAATCGAAGAAGCTTGCTTCTCGGCCCCCTGGACGCGCAAAATGTTGGAAGCGGAACTGACCGGTAATCCCTTCGCACATTTTCTGTTGGCGAAGCGGGTGACCCCGGACGAAGCGGGTTCCGTTTCGATTGTCGGGTATCTCTGTTTCTGGGTTGTCTTTGAGGAAGTACGGCTGATGAACCTGGCGGTCATCGAGTCGGTGCGGCACAGGGGCATCGCGAGAGCCTTGGTCATACAGGCCCTGGAGGCGGGGGTGGCACAGGCGGCGATGCGCGCCGTGCTCGAAGTGCGGGCCTCGAACCATGCCGCGCACGCACTCTACCGAAGTCTTGGGTTTCGCGACGTGTCGACCCGACCAACCTACTACACCAATCCCGTTGAAGATGCGTTGCTGATGGAGATGGAGCCGATTGTGTCGGAGTCTGGTCGACTGACACACGAAGTCGGTCGCGAGGGAGAACGTATCAGGCCACTGCAGTAATTTCATAACCAGGAGGTGCGACATGCTGACAGACAGTATGATTGCGGAACGGTTGCGCGAATCCAGTCACGAATTCCGTGGACTGGAAGAGGCTCACCACCGGCTAGACCTGGAATTGATCCAACTGCAGAGGCGGCACGTATTGGCTCCGGCCGAAGAACAGGCCATGAAGCATTTGCAGAAAGAGAAGTTGGCGAAGAAAGATAAGATGGCCGAGCTGATTCGTGTCTATCGAGACCATGAACTGCAGGCCGCTCCACATTGAGGAGCATCGTCGTGGGGCTGAGATCAGCCAGCAGCAGGGACTGGAGACATGGCACAGATCCTCAATCCTCTTGCCGCACATATCCAGACCATAAAGAAGCGTGTGATCATCATCGGGGCCACGATCTTAGTGGCCCTGATGGTGTCGTTTGCCTTTTCCAGCGAGATGGTCGCGTGGCTGAATCGCCCGTTTCCCAATCAACTGGTCTTCTACGGACCGACGGAAGCCTTGTTCGCCTCGATCAAAGTGTCCTTCCTGGCGGCCATTCTTGCGAGCCTGCCAGTCATCTTCTATCAGTGTTGGAAGTTTATTGAACCAGCGCTGCTTCCGAAGGAGCAGCGCTGGGGCATTCCGCTGTTTGCGCTGGCCGGGGCGCTGTTTGCGCTCGGGTTGATCTTCTGCAATCTTGTCATCCTCCCGCTGGTCATCGATTTCTTCGTCAGCTTCGGCATGGATCACGACGTGACCCCGCTCCTGAGTGTCGGGACCTACATCGATTTCAATGTCAAATTTCTGCTGATGTTCGGCTGCGCCTTTGAATTGCCGCTGGTGCTTACCATCCTGGCGCGACTCGGCGTGGTCTCGGCACAAGTGTTGGTGAAGTATCGGAAACACGCGATCATGACCGCGTTGATCGTATCGGCCATCGTGACGCCCGATGCGACCCTCTTTACCATGCTCTTGATGGCGGTGCCCTTGATGGTGTTGTATGAGATTGGGATTCTTGGCGCACGCATCTTTGGACGGGGAGGCCCGATCGAAGTCAGCTTGCCGCTCGATCCGGATTTGCCGATAGGACCGGCCGGGCAACGGGTTCGGTAAGGAGCTGAGTGTGGGAAAGGAATCGAGATGAATCCTGTCGGAATCGGCCCGGTTCTTCTCCTGCTGCTTGTGAGTACCGCCGTGGTGGGATCGGCAGCATCAGAATCGCCGCCGACGGGACAGCCGCAGCCGCATACGGCACCGGCTGACGGAGCCGGCGCAGCGCAGAGCCATTCGTTCGGCCAGGAGGCGACCAGTATTCAGGCACTCACGTCTGTCGGGAACGACCTGGTCTATGCCGGCTCGTTTGGCCTTGGCCTATTTCGCAGCGAGGATCGCGGCGCAACCTGGACGAAATCGGGCCAGGGCGTCACTGATCCGTTTATTCTGACTCTTACCACAGGGAAAGACGGCGCGATCTATGCCGGCACCTTCCGTGGCGGGGTCTTTCGCTCGCGTGATCGAGGGAAGAGCTGGCAGGCGATCAATAGTGGGCTCAAGCGCCAAGAAATCAAAGCCCTTCTGGCGGTGGGTGATGTGGTGTACGCAGGAACGGCCGACGGGGTCTATCGACTGAGCGCGGTTAATGACCGCTGGTCGGTGGTCACCACCGGCTTGGATGACATCCTGGTGCATGCGTTGGCCCTCTCGTCCGACGGGACGCTGTATGCCGGCACTTCAGGAAAAGGCATCTTGCGATTTAAGGCTCAATCGACCGGCTGGGTGCGCCAGCAGTATGGACTCAAAGATCATGAAGGCATGATCGAGAACTTTATTCGTGTGTTGACGATCGATCCCGAGGGCAGCATCTACGCCGGCACGTTCGATGGAGGCGTCTTTCGCAGTGCCGATGGGGGCGTAACCTGGCGGGCGATCAGCCGGGCGCTCCCGAACGATTCGATCCGCGGGATTTTGTTCAACAGCCGGGGGCTCTTTGTGGCGACGGGGCACGGCATTTTTAAAACGACCGACAAGGGGCATCAGTGGGTGCCGCTCAACAAGGGGTTGACGAGCATGTCGATCCAAGTGTTGATCGAGTCCGGCGCCGGAGTGCTCTATGCAGGTACGAGCGAGGGGGCATTCCGAAGCGATGACGAGGGACGGACGTGGAATCCGATTAATCAGGGTCTAGAGGGAGGGGCGGCCCCGTCGCCCTTTCTTTTTCGCTAACAAGAAAGGATGGAGGACGATGTCTGAGCCGACGGAAAAGACGCGAGCCATGATTGCGGTCAGCAGTAAGGGGACCCAGCTCGGCGAGATTGTATTGAGATTTTTTCACGATGTGGCGCCAGGTCACGTGAAGAACTTCACGAAGTTGGCCCAAGAGGGGTTCTATAACGGCACGACCTTTCATCGCGTCATTCCCGGCTTCATGATTCAGGGCGGCGATCCGAACAGCAAGAATCCGGATCGTGCGTCGCATGGCATGGGGGGACCGGGGTATCAGATCAAGGCCGAGTTCAACAGCAAGCCGCACAAGCGCGGGGTCGTTTCCATGGCGCGCTCGAACGACCCCGACAGTGCCGGCTCCCAGTTTTTCATCTGCGTGGCGGACGCAAATTTCCTCGATTGGCAGTACACCGCATTCGGCGAAGTGGTCAGCGGGATGGACGTGGCGGACAAGGTGGTCGGCATGAAGCGGGACGGCCGGGACAATCCGCTCGAACGAGTCGAGATGACGGTCACGATTGCCAAATAGCGTGAGGAGTTTAGACCGAAGAGAACATGGACTGCCGGAATCAGTGTGCGAGTCTTTCAAGGTGATCACCTTACGCCTCACGCCTTACGCCTTACTGTTCTTGGTCGGCTGTGCCATTCCGACGGTGCCCTATCGCTCGGTCTATGAAGATCCGGTCAATTTCGTTCGGCTCGAACGTGATGAAACGGTCCTGGCGGAGTGGCCACCCAGCGCGCACGCGCATCCGAAGGCGATGAGCGCCGAAGACGTGGCTCGTATCCTCGGCGGTATCCTGGTCAAAGAACAGCGGATATGGATACAGAAGTGGCTACAGGGCGAGGCGCCGCTGATACCGGCGTTTCGTCCTGAGGAACTTGCTCTCTTGTCTCGGGAGATCGCAGAGGCCTTCGCCATAGCCCAACCGGACGAACGCGTGACGTTTTATCTCAGCCAACCGCAAACGTCCGTTAAGCGCATCATCACCTCAGGCGGCGCCTATCTCCACGGCACGGAGCTGCATTTTACGCTGGGGAACTGGCAGGTCATCTACGGCATTCCAACCTATGGGATGATCTACGATCGGCGCTATCCCATGCGACCAACGGCCGCGAAGGGGTTCAATCTTTTTTTTGATCCTAGCGAGGCGACGATCATACAACGGCACAGCTTCTTGGATACGTTGTTGGCCAACACCAGGGATGAATTGGTGATCGATCTGACGAAGGTCGTCTCCGGGCCTATCGCCTCTCTCGTAGGACGCTGAAAACACCCTCCAGCTTCGTTCTCGCCTCGAAAGCATGCTCCACGTAGCCCGGAGGCTACGCCTCCGGTGCTTTCATCGGCTGCG
>Ga0209048_10000193_pt1 | contig 65331 bp, 58 predicted proteins | sample FrelakmetCRP12CR_FD_187146 | JGI IMG/M metagenome (GOLD analysis project Ga0209048, IMG submission 187146) | Freshwater lake sediment microbial communities from the University of Notre Dame, USA, for methane emissions studies - CRP12 CR (SPAdes)... | ecosystem: Environmental > Aquatic >...
CAAAGCTGGCAGCAGTATCCCATTTATCAATGTATCCTGCATCTTTTGCCAGTTCTTCGCATTCCTCCATGGTAACAGAAACCCCATCGGGGTGCATTAATAATCCATTTGCCTCAAGGAATTTGGCGAAAAGCATTTTATGCCAGTATTCATAGGCCAGTTCGTACGTAAGATGGTCTATATGTTGGTATCCGCTTGAAGGTAATTCATCTCCCAATAACCTTGCTTTGGTTCGAAGTCTATTGCGTAAACTTCGCTGTTCAGGGTTTATATGAGGAAAAGGTTCGGGATTATCCACAGCTATTGCCTTTAGGGCATTCTTTGCACCGGACTCCGATAGTTTACGGGCCTGCTTAACCGAAGATTCGAGTGTATTTCGTTGTTGAGGGGTAAGTACCGGCATTATTTAAGAATTATTGAAGAAGAGTCCTTTAATAAATTTTCCAGTTCTGTCTTAATTTCTGCAATGTATGCTTCAATATCAGCTTTGTTGGTGATTGTTTTTCTTGGAAGATTGTAAGTTTTTGCCTGTGGAGCCAATAATTTTATTGCATCTTCTACTGCTGCCTGGAATTGTCCTGGTAATGCAGCTATTTTTGTTTGCCAGGTCTCAAGTGATGCTTTTTGTAAATTCAGTAGCAAAGATTTGGCATCTAATGCTTTTATCTCAGGCTTGCCAATTAGTTGATGATCTCTTAAAATGGGATTCTTTTGTTCAGGAGTGAGTTTACTGAAGTACTCATTGGCCTGCAGGTCTGTCATCTTTGTATCATAAAGATCATTGTAACTTTGTTTTAATTCATTCAGCCTGGTTTTTAATTTTTCGGTAAGGTCAGTCAGTTTTGGCTGGATAGGATCTGGTTCCTGCAGAAGCAACCTGTTTTCACGGATTGCTTCAATTTCGGTCTTTAATTTCTCCATACTTTCGCTGGAGTAGGCATAGTTGGACAAATCCGACAGGAGAATCCAGAGTGGTTCCCTTTTCTCAATTACGGCTGCTTTCTTTTTCCATTCTTTATTTTTGGTTCTCAGGTCTTCCTGTTCATCCAATATGCGGAGCAACCTTTCATTTCCATCCAGATTTTCGATGTCTTTTAAGAATTGTATGTTAACTGGTTCAGGTTTTGGAGCATCCCCTCCAATTGAATCAGCTAATTCCTTCAGTTGATTCAAATAAGTATTGGAATGTAGGAACTCTTCGCCAGGTTTGCAGGAAATTCCTGCATCCTGATATAATTTCCGGAGTTTAATTTTGTCAGCAGCTGTTAATGTATGCACTTCTTTTTTAAATGCTGCATTTCCGATTTTTGCCTGATTCAGACTGGGTTCCAATGTGGAAATATGTTCTGAGTTCCGTAGCAGAAGAATAATCGTGTCAATTGAATCCTGGCTCCAGCCATAGGGTGATTTTATGAAATGATTTCGAATTTCTTTCCCCTGTTTAGTTGCATTCCCGATAAACCTTAAAATCTCAATTGCAACAGGGTGATCTTTTGGTTCTTTCTCCCAACCTATCTTTTTCAAGGCATCCGGATCCCCTGATAAGGCTTTTGTGAGTGCCTTGTCCCAGTCTTTATAATCGGCTTTACCTTTGAAATCAGGGAATTGTCTATCTGCAATGCTGTTTAAGGCTTCATCTATATTATCTTTTATAGTGCCCGATTCAACTTTATTTCCACCAGCCAGATAAACAACGCTTTCCATGCAAATTTTCCCAATGAGTTCCTCAATCTCAATTTTTGCCAATCCCTGGCGGGTTTCCATGCTTTTTTTAGCTTGTTCTTCTTCAGGGGTTGTAGGTTGCCCCTTGGCTTCAAGTGTTTTTTCTGCAGCTATGAATTGAATAATTGCACTTCGTAGATCCTGATCCCTGAATTTTTTCACATATGCATATGCCAGGGGAGAATCTGCACCTTCTTCCCGGATTTCATTAATTACGGTAGATTCATTCTCATTCCAGCCATTACGTATCCATACATTCAATTTGTTTGTTGTTGTGGGTCTCTCTCCTTTATCCCAGATTTCAAAATCACGGATCTGCTTCGAAGTACCATGAAGGACTTTAATGGCTCTTGTTTTATCCCTGAAAAAGGCAATTAACTTATCATTGCGGAGACCTTGAATCAGATCGTCTCCGGAACTGTTAAGTTTAACTGCCTGAGAAGTGTACTCCTTTTCCCATTCGGCTCCGATTTTGGTCTGAAGTTTGAACTCATCGTTTACTACCATCAGGACTTTCTCTTCCACTAATTTTTTGATGAGGTCTTTAACCTTTGTCCGGAATTTGTCGGATGATTCAACGATAGTGTCAAGAAGCAATTCAGATATGGTGGTTTCATTTGATTTTATTCGGCTACCGGTGCCATCTTTGGGTAGCTGTTCAATAAGAAAAATAACACTTAAAATCCTGCCTTCCAGATAAGCATCTCCACCCTTGGATTTCCTTCCAACAATTAAATTGTTGGTGTCATTCAACAGCAAAGCATTTTGAAGTAGTTGTGCCTGTTTCTGTTCGAAGATAATGTCGGCTGGCACAATATTTCCGACCTCTTTCCCGGCAACCTTTTTAATGCTTTCATCTACAATTCTTAACTGGCTTCTCAATTGGCCAGAAGTACCAGCCGTATCAATTACCTGAAGAATTTTCTTCCAGAATTTTCGTGTAGATGGCAGAATAGGATAATCGGCCACTAAAACAGACCGGTCACTGGTTAAATAGCCAAAATCAGTACCAGAAAGATTCCGTGAAATTTCCCCTAAAGCACCTTCCAGTGTTCCCTCCAGGGTTTTTATAATGGATGGTTTCTTCTCCAACACAGTCTTTCGGGTTACCGTTTCAACATCAGTATCAGATAAGGACACTTTTACAGTAAACCGGTCCTGCATTCTTTGCAACAAGCTGGTCTCAGAAAGGGCATTCTGCCCGGTACCGATCAGGAGGAACTTACCGTCAAAATTGCTGCAAATGTCCTGTGCCAGATTTTGAACATCAATACTCTTGTCGCTATCAGTTCCTATGAACTGTTGAATCTCATCGAGAACAATTATGGTCAGCGGAATTTTATCTCCGAAGAACATGGGAAGGATCTCATTCTTGATACAATCAATAAACTGGTCCCTGTTAATGCTATCAATCCTTCTGAAATTGGCCTTAAAATTCTCTTTTACCTTTGCTTCGTTCTCGGCAAATTCCGGTTTCAATTCCAATATTGCTTTTGCCAGTGCAGAGGATACAAACAGGTTCTCATATTCCTGTTTAAAGTTCTTGCCCTGTGCTTCTATCAGAGATTTTAAGTCATCATAAATACCCTCCTGTTTCGCCCAGTAAACAAATTTAAAATGATGGTATTGAGCAGGTAATCCGAGTTTATTAAGGAATAATTGCAGGAAGGAGTATCTGATATCAGCAGAGGGAAAATCTTTTAAGGTGCCGGAGATTGAGAGCCTGTTGTTTAATTTTTGCCTTCTGTCGAGTTCAACCATCAAATCCTTAACATCATCAGGTAATGGTTTGATTGATCTGGCAGTATCTCCGTTTGGAAATGTAAAATCCTCCCATAAGTAACCTAAAATCTTCACCAGGTGTGATTTACCACTTCCAAAAAAACCGCTTACCCACACAGCAGGTTGTTTTGGCTGATCAAGATGTTTTAAATAAGTATCCAATATGCGTTACAGGCCACGCTGATACTCCCCTTCACATACAAATGTTTTGATTTCGTGGTGAATAATTTTAAGTCCTTTATCATCTTTTGCAGTGTTAATTTCAACCACTCCATCATTAATAAGGTTATTGTCATCGGGATTCAGGGTGAATAGTTCTTTGTTCTTCATAGTAAATTATAGTTAAGCAATTATGGGTCTGGCCAGGTAACTCCATCCGTCTCTTGCATCGAGTAAACGGTAATGGTTTTTTTCAAATTCTCCGGGAAAGAATATCAATACCCTGCCTTTAAAAGCACCGGCACATCCGTTTAACACGTCTGATATACGGTTGAAGCCAAATAAGGATGATATGTCTTTTACAACAATCAATGTATTATCATCAACATTTTGTTTTTCAATTTCAGAGGTCAGAAATCCAATAGCATAGTGTTTAAATTCAACTTCAAGCTGATCCACCAGGGTTTCCGGGTCACTGAAATATTCTTCTTTGTATTCATGTTCTGCCATCCAGAAAGGGAAGCAGTTCTTCATTGAGATTAATACCCATCTTTTCCCTGCCTTCACAGTAGAAGTTTCAAATTCTTCTAATCTCAGATCAACTTTTCGTTGTTCGGATGGGTCATAAACCAGGAACCAGATTCTTTCCTGTCCTGATAATGCAGTTGTCCATGGTTCGTTCACGACTAATTCAAAAGCCGATAAAAGTTGATCAATTTTCGAGGCCATTTATGTTCAGTTTTAGTAGAAGGTTATTAAAAGTTAAGGAAGTTACATTCCCGGCAAACTGGTACTGGAGTAGATCCCGCTTCCCTGCTTCAATGGCAAGATAGCGAACTGTCCTTTCATCCAATGAGAGTGCCTTCACCCAGTCGCTTTTAAGAATAAAATCTCCCCGCAATCCATTCAGGTAAGCTAATAATAGCGCAAATGTCACGACCAGATAATTAATCTCCGGTTGGGTCCTGATGTTTTTTACTTTACCCGTTATAAAACCAGCTTGTTTCCATGAACTGGCTATGTTCTGTGCCATGGATCGCCTGGTATTTACAGAATATTTTTGTGGAAAAAAGTTTTCAATATTCTCTTCAAAACTCTCCACAGTAGTTTTCTTGCCCAATTCAGTGTTTATGATTATAGGTATGCTTTCCCTTAAAAGGTAATCGTTCGTAATAGCATAAAGAAATGCGAGTATAGGCCTTTCATGATCATTTGAGATTTTCCAGAAATGCTTGAACGCTTTAAAGGCAGGTTGTGAAATATCAAAATCGTATAATTTTTTAAGATATAGAGAAGTATAAGATATACCGGATTTTGTTGCTTTATTAAAAACGTTTTGTTTTAAAGCATCTATGTAATCATCATTATCCAAACCATGATCCATAACCTTTCTAAGTTCTGCGTACATGATTGTCCTGTGGGTATGTACCGTTTTATTTGTTTTCACGTCCGATGACTATTTGCTGATAATTAAATCTTTCACATCAACTTTTAAGATCTCAGCTATTTTATATAGCACTTCAAGGCTTGGTTGCCTGCGGTTCTGAACATAGGAGTTAACCATATTAAAACTCTTCCCCAATTGCTCTGCGAGCCAGGTCTGCTTTATTCCCCGCTCATCAAGTACTTCCTTTATCCTGTTCATGGATTATCAATTTTAATGAAGTATGAAGATAAAAAAAATATCTCATGGATTGAGATATTTTTACAAAAATGCGATTTATAAGTTTAGAGTAATATCAACATATTATTTTCTGAAAGCATAATTAACTTGCTGCATTTTCAAACTGGTCTATTGTCATATCATAATTTCTCTTAATTTCTGCATATATGATATCGCTCTTTTTATGCAACTGTTCGTCAGTACTGAGGATGTACAGAAATGAAAGCATAAAACTATCCTCCATATCTATATACCTCATTTTTACTATCTCATTTATATCATCTATATATCTATAGGAATCATTAATGTGAGACCCATAAGGGTATTGGTTTTCTGCCAAGAATGTCAGGAAAAAGAAAAATATCTTTTCAAATTCCGACATTGTTACCGGGAACCAATTAATGAACTCAAAATAATAATGCATAATTACTTCTTGATTTTTATCATTAAAAAGAATTGAACGGTATTTCGGAAATTGTTCTGGAGTAATAACAACTGAATAATCCAATACTCGGACATTATTATATATCTTCCCGTCAAACTCCTGGTCTCTGTAATAAGCAATTCTGTCCATCGCTATATGGCTCTTTGCTTTAATGAAATCAGTAACAATGCTCCGAGTTTCGATTGTTGTTTTGTCATTGTCACTATTATTGGTTATCTCATGTTTTCTTATATCTATTTTCCATTCAATTAAGTCTGCTGGAGAACAATGTTTTACCATTGATCTGCCAAGTTGAAAACTTAGACTATCCCGGAATGGATAGCGATATTTCTTGTTGAAGTCATTTACACGTGTTTCAATCTCTACATTATTAAGAATATTATCAAAATATATTGTAGATAGTTCGCTTGGATTGTAAGTCTTAAACCCAGAATAATTATTATGTACTGAGTCATTATTAAATGTTTCCATTCTTTGATTTTTTAAATTGCGGTTGAATTATTAATTCATTAAAGTCAACCAGGTTATTTTTTATTTATAAGGGTTTAGGTCTTTTTGTTATGTAGACCGGAATATCTGGAACAGCTTTTTTAATATGTCTCATAACAATATTGGCATTAACGAACTTAGGGTCTTTGTCATTAATTAGCAATTCAACATAAACAACCTTAAGACAACATTCGCAGGGACAATATTTCAACACTATTTCCATACGGTAATTAGTTAAATTCAATGAATAAAACTCGGCTGGCATCGATATTGTGAGTCCGTCCACCGTGCTTGTCACCCAGGCGCAAACTCCACTTAAGGTTGACATGTCAAATCTAATTGGTGTTTCCTTCTCAAGGTATTCCAGAAAATCTAAAACAATTTTTTCCGGTTCCTCAATTTTGTGAGCATTATCATTCGTCATGGTTTTGATTTTTAATAATATTATTTTTTATAGCTTGTTGAATAAGCTGGCGAGTGTAAGTTCCTATTCTCAAATAGGACTCTTCCGCACTTTTCTTGATTTCATTAAAAAAATCAAGATCAACCCAAAGGTTGATTCTCCTGTACTCTTTTTTACTCATTGGTTTTAATTTTTAAATAGAATTATTTTTTTGCTTTATCATAAATACGAGAATTGTGTAAAAAAGAACCATAAAAACGCATCTTGTAGCATATTTCTTTTTGAGTCACATTATGTAACACAATTACAAGATGTTATGACGTTTGAATTTTAAAATGCTTTGGTTTCTTACGAATCGTAGAAAAATCTATCCTAACCAGTGCGTACCACCTTACGATGTACTACAATTTTTTCTTGTTTCCCTAACAAAAGGATCAAGTTGAAGTATTTATAGAAAATCGATGTAAGACATGGAAAAAGCGGATGAAATCAAAGTAGAAAGACTTGACAGACTAATAACCATAAGGATGACTGATGAGGATTATAATGCATTACTGAGTATTAGTGAGAATAAGAGGTCAAATGTTTCCAACATTATAAGGACCATTGTAAGCATTGTAATAGATATGGTTAAAGAAAATAACAGCAAAGACAAAGTATCATGATGTGATTGCAGGTAATTACATAGCGAACGTTTCTGGAAAATATAAATGCCTAATCCATCTTGACCGGTTAAGCATTACTTTCCGGCATTGGTCCGGGTCAACCTTCCATGACATAAGGAATCCGGACTACATCCCCGCTGAACAGATTTATAATAGTATTACCCTGACATATGACAACTCACCGGGACCAGGAGCGTTCTATCATAGCTATATAGTCTATTATAAGGGTAACCTGGTTGGAAGACTGCATACCGCTACTAAGTTGAAGAAACATGAACTCCAGTTTGATTTTGCGAAAGAGGTGTTCTATTCATTTAATTCCGGATACTGGCATGAAGTTTACCTGGCATTGATGGGTGAACTTGGTATCACATATAATAATATCATGTGTGTTGAAATCTCGGTTGATACCGATAAAAATCTCGTTGAACAATTTAGTTGTTATTACAGAAATACCCGTAATAACAAACTAAGGCTAAGTGATAGTTATCTCTTGAGGAAGGGTACCGTAGTAAATGTTATGGCCAATGGCGAATCCTTTGTGATTGGAGGAAGGGATAATGAAGTGGTCATTTATGATAAGACCTTACATGCCGAAGATTATATCCGAGATTATTTCTTAAATAATGGATTGGATGGTAAAGATGTGAATCGTATTGAAAGCAGATTAACATGGAATTATATACGGTATCTGCGCAATAAGAAACAAATGGCTATTAATGTTGAGGCATTGTTAGACCCGAGGAAATTGGTTACTATTTTTCAGATATCGACTATGCATAAAATCACATTCAGGGATATGATGAGTAAGAATTTTGATGGAAACCGGAATGCCCAATACCAGGAAGTTAGTGTAATTGACGACTTGCCGTTGGATTCTTCTGAGATTGGAAAGTTAAATAACAGTATGCAAATCACCCATTATAAAACTGAAATGGTGGATGAAAACATACTCCGCCAGTGTTATTACAGGTTTATTGAAACATGTAATCGTGAATATTTCCGGAACTTCAAAGCCATTAGCAAGGTTGCCGGCCTTGAAAAGCCGGAGGTCTTAATTCTCATAAAAAAATTCAATACCAGGTATAAAGGGAATCGCACATTAGATATCCAGGAGAAAATGGATTATGCAATAAGAGAATATTCTAAGAATTCGATGCTTAACATAAATCTGGTGTGGTCCGGGATTTTATTTAAAATGAAATGGATGTTCCTCTGGTAATCCCTATTTTGTATGACATTGGCTTGAAATAACATGTACTTTAATTCCAGATTATATGTACTAAAACCCCCTTTCTTACAGCTAATAAACATAAGAACATTTAAATCCTTCTAATAATGAGATCCGGAAAATAATTCTGAATTCAAATTAACCAACTGGTAGTCAGCATTAAGTAGATTTCCTCAATTCAATAAAATGGACGTTTACTGCACCAACACTAATGTCAATATTATGTGGTTTTTTTTCCGCACTTTGAATCAATATATTGTATTACAATTGGCCTTAAGAATTCTAAGCTTTTAGTAGGCGGCTTTGCACTATTCTCATTCTTCTCTATAGGTATTAGAAATTTCTCTGTAGCTTTTTTATAATCGTCATCACTGTAATTGGCAGGATGTCTCCAACAGGTGAGATTGTCTCTAAGGATAATTTGACTACCTTCTCGATTTACAAGTATGAAAAGAACATAAGAAGGGTCATACGGAGCATAACATCTAACTTCCAGAATCAATTTATCCGGAATATTTGTTATAAAAAGTACCATATTACCATATTTGTCCTCAATCCATACTCTTCCATTACGTTGAAAAGCTTCTTCTTCATATGAAAGAAGTTTTACATCTGTATTTCTTTCAAGAAACTTCTCATATGTTTGTCTTGTTTTTATCGCATACCGCTTGACCATAATTTTAAATTTTAATAAATATTATTTTTCGTTAAATGATGTTGATTCTTGTTTTGCATTGGTTCTCACCCGGGAATTTGCGATTAGCAAAAATTTCCGGTTTAACATAAGTTCATCTTTAAACAGATGTTTAAATGGTAATGAGATTATTCTGTGATTCAGGTGGAACATCATGTAACGTTTCACATAAATACAGATCTTTCGGAAAAAATAAGTGTTTATATGTCTTTCAGACAAAAAAAAAGATTCAGGAGGATGAAAGTATTGTGATTTGTGTTGAAAACAAGGTGTAACTATGTCTGATCAATCTTTTTAGATGATCAGGACAAGTTCTTATCTTTATTATAGTTGGGTCACATTATGTCTAATTTATAATCCTTGAAAAAAATCTTCAAGCGAAGATATTTCAAGTTTCAGTAAAACGCTGATAAATAATCTCATAGAGACGCTCTTACCCAACTCGATTCTATTCAATGTTACTTTATTAATATTCGATGCCTTCGAAAAGGATTCATAATTTGAATATTTCTCTTTCCTTAACTCTCTTACCCTTTCACCTATCTGCTGTAGTTTCTGATTAACATCTAAATAGGACTCCGGTACTTTCTTCGGTTTCATGTGGATTTTCTTATAAAATTAAGAAAATACATAACAATATATGTAATTATAACGTATTACATATAAATATATGTATTTTTGCAATATGAAGGGCAGACCAATATTTATTCAATTGTCTTTTAGCACCGATGACTCATACCTGAAAAGGTTTATAATAATTGCAGAAGTGGTCAATGAGGAAGTTCAACACGTGCATCTTGTACCTGTACCGTCCTGGTTAGTATTTTATTCAGAGGAATATAAATTCTATTGCATAAATTTAAATTGATAAAGAGGATATGAAGTCTAAAGGAGTTTATTTCACCTTGAATGACTGGAATAAATTAAGTACAGTTAAAATATCCCGGTATTCAGAACATTCACTTTTGTCTAAAACTGAATGTTTTCTTGTAATCGACTGATATGCAATGAATAAAGTACGAGTCACAAATATGCGTGTTTCACTATTATGGATAACCCAACAAAACTGAATGTTTTATGAGCAAAAAATACAGCAACACAACCGCAGATTATCTATCATGGGATCAGAACCTGAATTTGATCCGAAAACTTTATAATGATGGAGAGTATAAATTGTCTCTCTTGATTGCAGCCGGAAGTTTCTGGGGCCTCCGGATCAGTGATCTCCTAAAACTTAAGTGGAATGATATTCTTGACAAAGATGTTTTTGTCCTGGTTGAAATAAAAACACAAAAGTCAAGGGAGATCCGGATTAACGCTCAATTACAAAAGCACATAAGCGAATGTTACTGTCATATAAATCCGTCCTCCAATGATAAAGAAATCTTTCTTAGCCAGAAAAACTCAGTTTATTCCGTCCAGTGGCTTAATAAAATCTTTAAATCCATTAAAACTCGGTATAATTTGCGTATCGATAACTTTTCAACCCACAGCATGAGAAAAACATTCGGGAGAGAAGTGTTTTCAAAGGCAGGTACAAATGCAGAAATTGCAATAGTACGTTTAAGCCAGTTATTTAATCATTCTTCGGTCATGATAACCCGCAGGTATCTTGGGATCACACGGGATGAGTTGTTGGAAGCATATGATTCATTGAGTTTTTAGTGTGGAGTTATGATTAGTTACTAACTTTATTGATGATAATTTCTTAACAAAGTTTTCTTTTGATAAACGCATAAACAATAATCATATGCCAGTAAGCACAAGAATCAATTGCCCAAAATGCGGGCACGAATTCAATGTTGAGGATGTCCTGGCTCAACAGATTGAAGAAAAATACCGAAATGAAATGAATATTAGCATTACGAAGATTCAGGATGATTATGCTCTAAAGGAAAATTCGCTTAAGCAGAAAGAAACTGAACTAAAGCAACAACAAACTGATATTGACTCTTTGGTTGCCCAAAAACTTAAAACGGAATCAGAAAAAGCAGTCATGAACCTTAAAAGTCAATTCGAGCAACAATATGAACAACAGATAAAAACTCTTTCTGATGAAACAGTAGCCGCAAATAAAGAAATATCCGGTCTGAAAAATGCAAAGATTGAAAATGAGCAGCTTAAAAGGAAACTTAAAGATCAGGAACAGGATCTTGCATTAGTTTATGAACAAAAACTTACTGAAAAACTCAAGCAGGAGGGGGAAGTAATCCAGAAAAGAGAATCTGAGAGGGTAGAACTAAAACTAAAAGAACGGGATGAATTAATCGGGTCACTGACCAAACAGGTAGACGAAATGAAACGAAAAGCTGAACAGGGTTCCATGCAAATGCAGGGGGAAGTTCAGGAATTAGCAATAGAAGAAATCCTCAGGAATCTTTTCCCGGTAGATTTAATTGAAGAGGTTGGGAAAGGCATTAAAGGAGCCGATACAATCCATACAGTCAGGAACCGGATTGGTGTTGATTGTGGGAAAATTTTGTACGAGAGCAAACGGACAAAAACATTTGTCCAGGATTGGATTCCGAAACTTAAAGCCGATGCTTTGACTGTGAAAGCAGATTTGCTTGTTATCATAACAGAAGCACTTCCTGATGGTATTGAGAAGATTGGCCAGAAAGATGGTGTTTGGATATGTACTTTTAACGATTTCAAGGGAATGGTGATAGTTCTTCGGGAAAGTCTTGTAAAAATCTCCGAAGCCTATTCTTCGCAGATCAATAAAGGTGAGAAGATGCAAATGCTATACGATTATCTGACAAGCAATGAATTCATGTTTCAGGTCTCCGCAATTGTTGAAGGCTTCTCTGATTTACAGGACAGCTATGTAAGAGAAAAGAGAGCAATGGAAAGAATATGGAAAGAGAGGGAAAAGCAACTTGAAAAAGTTCTCCTTAACACTAATCATTTTATTGGATCCATCAAGGGGATTGCCGGGACATCAATTCCGCAGCTTAAAGAAATTGGTAAGCAAGATGATTCTCTGAAATTGACAGAATGAACTTTATCCACATAAAGATCAAAATATTTATAATTTATTTAAAATAATGAATATTGGAATGCCTTATGAATAAAGGCCTTTGGAACAAATCTGCATAAATATGAAATTTTATGCATAAATATGATTTTCTGGATTAAAAACACTCCAATATACAAAAGCCGGATAACCTGACCACCTATGACCGGTCATATTATTATACCTCTAAGTTATTTGATGACAAATAAATTCATCCAGCAAGAAATGGTCAAGAGTACCAGTTCCCCAATATTTGCAACGATTTTGATACAACAATATCGTTTTTCTATTACATTGCTTAATTAAGATCATTTTATGTGCCAACCCAAAATAGCCGAATGGACAGAGAAGCCATGGAACCCTGTGACAGGATGTACTAAAGTATCTTCTGGATGTCTTCATTGTTATGCCGAAAAACTTGCTACAACAACATTTCAGAGATGGCATAATCCAAGATATTTAAATGGTTTTAAGATAACCCTTCATTCGGATTTGCTAAATGTTCCTACTCATTGGAAAAAACCTCAAAGAATTTTTACTTGCTCAATGTCTGATCTATTCCATCCTGAGATACCTGAATTATATTTATTAAGAATATTTGAAACGATGAGAAAATGTCTCCAACATACATTTCTTGTCCTAACAAAAAGGAGTGAAAGGCTTGCTGAACTTTCATCTAAGATTGATTGGCCGGAAAATATTTGGATGGGAGTGACAGTGGAAGAAGATAAATGTAGGTATAGAATAGACGATTTACGAAGAACCAGTGCCAAGCATAAATTTATATCCGCAGAACCATTGCTTACAGATTTGGGAGTTCTTGATTTAAGTGAAATAGACTGGGTATTTGTTGGTGGTGAGTCAGGACCTAATGCTCGGACGATGAAGGAATCATGGGTAATTGGAATCATGGATCAATGTGAAGCTCAACAGGTAATGTTCACTTTTAAGCAATGGGGAGGGAGAAACAGGAAGAAGAATGGTTCGCTATTGCAAGGAAGATATTATCATGAAATGCCCCATGTAATGAGGGATTAGAAAGAAATATTTGGGGTGCTTATATTCTAATTATCAGCTTCTTAAAAATAGGGTATTTTTATTTTACACCCTGAATGATCTTTCTTGATTCTCTATTTAATGTAAACTTGAAATCTCAATTTTTAGGACGATCAACACTTTTTCCGGCTTTACTATTCTGGATAATTAATATTACGTTATTACCCTTTTATATACAATAAGACAATACTAATTATCCATTCAATAGATAATTAGTATATTTGTATTGCCATTTAATATACAATAAGTTAATAATAAATGTCTATTTGATGAAAAACGAATTTAGCTGGGACATAATTAAAAAGTTTTCTGGTAATGACCAGGTTTGTTTTACCTTTCAGGATATTGTTACTACATATCCTGATACAGATAAAATTTATCTATCGAAAGTTCTTTCCGGGATGATGGAGAAGGGGATGTTAATTAAATTAAGCCGTAATCTCTATCATATAGTTCCATCCAGTGCAGAGTCAAACACTTACATTCCGGATTGGCATTTGGTTGCCAAATATTTAATGCAAGGAAGGAAATACTATATAGGCTTTTATTCGGCCATGCAGATACATGGATTAATTACTCAGCCAAGTTTAAAAGAAATAATTGTAACCGATCGTCAAGTTATTCCTTCTTCAAGGAAAATTAGGGGTGTTGAATTCCAATTTGTCAAACATAAAGCATCAAGGTTCTTTGGATGTAATAATACTTGGATCAATCAGCATGAAAAGGTGATGGTCAGTGACCTGGAAAAGACTATAGTGGATGCATTGACACAACCCCAATTATGCGGAGGAATGGTTGAGGTTGGGAAAGCAATATATGAAACAAGAGAAAAAATCAATTTAGGTACTCTAATTTCGTACCTGACTCAGAATGAAAGTCAAGCTGCTATAAAAAGATACTTATTCATTTGTGATTTAGTTGATGTTCAATGGACTTCACATCACGAAGGAATGTTGAAAAATATTGGGAACAGTTACTCTTTATTAGATACCTCAGGTCCGGACCAGGGACGAAAAGATTCGAGATTTGGCCTGAAAATTAACATAGATACCACAACAATTAAAAATTCAATATTCACATGATAAAACCACAGGAACTAAATAAGATCGCAGGTATAACCGGTGTCCGACAACAACAAATTGAAAAAGATTATATCATATCATGGGTATTATGGGGGATATATAACCATGACAAACTGAAAGATGCATTAATATTCAAGGGTGGAACATGTATCAAGAAAGTTCACATAGAAGATTATCGATTCTCAGAGGATATAGATTTCACTCTCAATCCGGATATTGAAAAAACCATTACAAATGATGAAATCTACAATGCATTTGCTGAAATATTTGTGAAAATCAAGGAGTCAGCTAATATAGATCTTTCAATACCCGAGGCATCAAAGGAACCTCATGTGTCGAACAGTATTAAATTTTTTATTGATTATGTGGGCCCACTTGGAGGCAAAGGTGATCATCTAAAAACAGATATTTCCAGAGGAGAGAAACTCGAATTTGATATTGAGCAAAAGAAGATGCTAAATCAATATTCAGATCTGAAAGAGGAGGATGAAATAATCATAACGACATATTGTCTTGAAGAAATGGTTATTGAAAAGATGGCAGCATTAATGGGAAGGACCATACCAAGGGATTTATACGATTTTGATTACTTGACAAATATAGAGGGAATAGAATTACAGAATATTTTCACTGAATTTCAGAGTAAAGCAAAACATAAGGGTCAGAATCCTGATGAGTTTGTTAAAAAGGTTACTGCAAAGGAAAGTGTTCTTGAGAAAGCCTGGACAGATAATCTTAGCCACCAAATTAAAGATCTTCAGAAATTCAAAGATGTCTGGCGAGAATTTAATAAGCAGCTCCGGAATTTTGAAAAATGTAAGTGAAACCTATATTCATTGACTCTTACTTCTCTCATTCCCTAATAAGTTTGTTCCGGTCAAGAGTTCGAGGCCCCAATTCCTGACCAAATAACCTCAGAACTTGATTGACTTTATCTATCCTTAGAGTAGTCTTCCCCTGCTCCATATCACGAACAAACCTTAGACCAACACCCGCTTTTAGAGCCAATTGTTGTTGAGTAAGATTCAACTTCTTTCGTCTTCCTTTAAGAAAGGCTGATAATGTTATATATGTCTGATCCATGTTTTATACCTTTTCGGGTATAAAGATATATGTTTCTATAATATTTATACCTCTTCGGGTATAATTTCAATAATCCAAATTAACTAACTTTCATACACTTCTAAATAAGCAGGTGCTTATATACAATAATAATTGGTTCATGAAAACCATATATTCTTTATGAAAAACGTTCTAAAAGATGGTCATTTCATGAAAAACACTTATAAAACGGTCTGATCCATGAAACCCGTTTATAAAAGGACTGGGTTTTCATTACTGCCATTCCTTCAGAAAGTCTTTAAACAGGTGTGTTTTATGGTGATCAGTTAATAATGAGTCAGGATCATTGATCAAAGGATCGTACCATGAAACTTTTTTCTCTGCCCAATTCACCCATGTCTTCAATTCTTCAGAAACAGTTCCATTCTTACCAGCATTCGCTTCAACTGTCTGGATGTAATTCCGGAGGATGTTTGCCTGATGAAGACGAATAGCCTGGAGAAAGAGTTTTTTAAAAGCGTGTGCCTCTTTATCCTGTCGTTCCTTGAGTTCTCGTTCAATTTTTTCCTGCTCTTCCCATATTTTTCTCCGGATTTCAGATGCATTCCTTTCTTCCTTCATCCTTTTACCCTCTAACTCAAGCATTGCAATAATAGTGGAAATCTTAGTTTCAATTGGTTCATATCCATCTTTGACTTCTTTTCGGTTATACGATCTAATATCAATGACAAAAACAAATTCCCCGGTTGATTCATATTGTTGTCCACCATAACTGGTTTTAATATCAGATATTCTTTGTTTTTCTCTTAACCTGAATTTTACTTGTTCATCACCAATCTTTGCATATGTTGTAAAATAATCGGCTATTATATCGTGTTTCCGGGACCTGAGCACCTTAATGATAGTGTCCAATAGTCTAAATGCTCTTGGTCTGCTTTCTTCCTGAACCTGGATATTCAGAACATTAATTCTGTCAGGATGGGTTCCATTATGGCTTTTATAATATCTCCTGACTGCATCATAATAGTCCATAGTGCTTTTGATAAGTGTATCCGGTCTGGATGAAAGTCTGTCCGGAACTTTTAATGGCAAGTCCTTTGTATTTTCGATAGTCTCAATTAGTCTCCGCTGTTGTACAATGGGAGAATCAACATTAATATCACCTTCTCCTTTTTCTCCAAGGGTTATTTCATCTTTCCCTTCATATTTCACAGGTAGTTTTGTGATAATAACTTTCTTCCCATATTGGATTTTTTGCCAATGTCCCATAGCAGGTATAGGAATATTCATTCGCTTGCAGATCTTCCGCAGGCCATTATCTGAGATCTTGTACTTCTTTGCAAGTCTGGAGAGTGGTTCCGTCCAAACTAAATCATAGAGTTCTTTGCGAGTTAATGTTACCTGTTCCATGTTATTTCATTAAAAATGTTAAAAAAAAGGTAGTAATGCTACCAATATCGGAACATATTTAATGAAATGTAGCTTTGAACCTAATGATATAAATCAGAAATCAAATTCCAGAAGTTCCTCATCCTTGGTTACTTCGTACCAAGATCTCATGGACATTAGTTCATCGTATTCTTCTATATCCATTAACCTCCAAAGTACATATGTGCCTTTCTGCATAGTATGACGAACTGTAATTATCTTATTCTTAGATGTGAAAAACAAACTGCAGTATAAATATCCTCTTTCTACATGGACATTTGTTAGTCGTACAATTTCAAGATTGGAACCTTCATCGTACGTGTATAAACTATTTAATTTAAGCACTTTGCCTAATGTACAAATATTATCACTTTCGATGAAATACCATGATGAAAAGAAGTGACATCCAAGTCGAAGGAACCAGGATTCTAATTGTTTTCCCAGGCAATGAAAGAAAAATCTAATTTTAATGCAAAATATACACATAATCTGATGTTTTGATGTATCCCCGAGGATCTCTCCCCCGTTATACCCCCGGTCTACCTGTCCGAAGGTGCTACAGAGGGAATTTCTACAATCATAATATGATTTGCCCCGTATACATTAATAAATACCTGGCTAAGCCGAAAAGTAACCAATAATTGAATCAGAAAAAATATTCTGGAAAAGAAATCTTTATGGCCAATATTCCTTATTGGAAAAAAAATTATAAAAATTTATAAAATTTCTAATAAATTGCAGTTATATAATTGATATAGAGATTATATCAAAGATTTTATTAAAAAATTCTTATCGTAAGTAAGGGCAAGAGTTTAAGGAAAAAGTTTGTGGCAGATTGTGTGGCAAAAAATGCAAAAAAACTTGATAATCAAGAGGTATTAAGGGTCAAGGGGCGTTGCGGACAGAATACCAAAAAATCCTCCCACCAAATAAATATTATTTTTTAAATGTCTGATATTTAATTAATTATAATCAAAGACTCCCTCCTAAGTTTTACCACCAAAAAACCAGTTACTTATTTGATATCTCGCTCATTTAATAATCGGTTATAATCAGAAATTTAATTCTTCACTTTGTTTATCTACTTAATGCAAGATTATCCCAACGCCCCAAGTGAACAAAAGTATGTGTGTACAGCATAAATAAGTAATAAGTAAAATATAACCTGTAGTATTTTGTTAATTAGGGAAATCAAAAATTTGAAAAAAATCTGGATTTGTTTTGATTTTTGAAATACTGACCTATTATAATAAACCTAGAAAAATTTTCAGCATTTGTAAAATGAGTTAGATTTCTGACCGTTTTTTAAGAAATAGTACTACATTCAGAAGTTATTCTTAAGATAAACTTTTGAACTAGGCATTTAAATGGGTACCAATGATTCAATGGCTAAATTCACGATCAGTTAAACGGGTATATGACAATGATCAAATTATCTCTACTAACCAATGAATATTCTCGGAATTTCAGCATTTTATCATGATTCTGCCGCTGCCATTATTGTAGATGGAGAAATCATGGCTGCTGCACAGGAAGAGAGATTCACACGTAAAAAGCATGATTCTTCATTTCCTTCAAATGCCATCAAATATTGTCTTGAGGCTGCCGGAATTGAAGTAGAACAAATCGATACCGTGGTTTTTTATGATAAACCCTTCCTTAAATTTGAACGACTGCTGGAAACCTATTATGCTTTTGCACCCAGAGGTTTGGCATCATTTGTTACGGCCATGCCGGCATGGATAAAGGAAAAAATATTCCTGAAAGATTTGATTTATAAGGAATTTGTGAAAATAGGATGGGCTAAATCAGCCTATCGCAAAATTCTATTTCCTGAACACCATTTGTCTCATGCCGCCAGCGCTTTTTTCCCATCACCCTTTACTGAGGCTGCTATTATCACAATTGACGGGGTCGGAGAATGGGCGACTGCCTCTATTTGCACCGGGAAAGGCAATCAGATAAAAATCCTTAAAGAATTAAGGTTTCCCCATTCAATTGGATTACTTTATTCGTCCTTTACCTATTATCTCGGATTCATAGTAAACTCCGGCGAATACAAACTTATGGGACTTGCGCCATTTGGTAATCCCGAAGATGAACAAACTCAGGTATATATCGACCAAATTAAATCAAAACTTATAAGTGTTTCAGACGATGGATCCATTAAACTAAACATGGATTTGTTTTCATTTGCTACAGGTCTGCGAATGGTGAAGGAAAAAAAATGGGAAGAATTATTTGGTTTTAAACGTAGGGGAGAGGACGATCCTATTCAGCAACACCATTGTAACCTTGCGTATGCCATCCAGTTTGTGACAGAGCAATTGTTTCTCTGGATAGCTCAAACTGCATATGAATTGAGTAATGGTGTTGAGAATCTATGTCTGGCCGGAGGGGTCGCCTTGAATTGCGTTGCGAATGGCAAGTTGTTAAAAAATGGGCCCTTCAGGAATATTTTCATTCAACCTGCTGCCGGTGACGCTGGCGGTGCACTTGGAGCAGCGCTTGCAGTCTGGTATATATATTATGGCAAGGAAAGATCAACACTTGGGATCGATAAAATGAAAGGTTCATATCTTGGACCTGAATATTCCAGGTCTTCAATTATTCGTTTATTGAATAAATATAAGGCTGTGGCTGTGGAAGTTGTCCAAGAGGATAAGTTATGCCATACAGTAGCAAAACTTATAGATGCTGGTTCCATTGTAGGATGGTTTCAAGGGCGGATGGAATTTGGCCCCCGAGCGTTGGGGAATAGGAGTATTTTAGGTGATCCCCGCAATCTTGAAATGCAGAAGAAATTAAATTTGAAAATCAAGTTCAGGGAAGGATTCCGGCCTTTTGCGCCTGCTGTAAACATCGAATGGGTCGATGAATATTTTGAAAATGGTTTTATGTCACCGTATATGCTGCTCATTGATTATGTGAAAGAAGAGCGAAGGCAGAAATTGCCAGATTCATACTATGAATTGCCTTTAATGGAAATGTTGTATACCCGGAGGTCCGATATTCAAGCCGTTACTCATGTTGACTTTACTGCTCGTGTTCAGACAGTACATTTTGAAACTAATCCACGTTTTCATAATCTAATTCATTCATTCAGAGAACAAACCGGCTGCGGACTGCTGGTAAATACAAGTTTTAATGTGCGAGGGGAACCAATAGTTTGTACACCAGAAGATGCTTACAAGTGTTTTATGAGGACAGAAATGGATTATCTTGTACTTGGCGATTTTGTGTTTGAGAAAGAAAAACAACCAACCTGGAAGGAGGATCTGGCATGGAAAAAGCAGCTCAAAAAAGATTAATGAAATCCTCTGACAATCAATAATAACCAAAAATGGATAGAAAAAAAATACTTGAAACAGGTCTGGTTATTGTAACTGGTTTGTTGGCCATATATATATTGTCAGCAAAATCATGGATTATCCCGGTTGCTGTAGCTATTGGTGCCATATTTATCTTTATCCCTCCACTTGCAAGGCTTATCCACATCGGCTGGATGTCACTTGCCGAAGCCCTTGGATGGTTCATGCCAAAGTTGATACTTTCGTTGATTTGGTTTATCATTTTTACTCCATTAGCCTTGGTTTACAGATTAACTGGCCATGACGAACTTCAATTGAAAAATAATAAAGATCCACGGTTTACTGATTGTCCTAAAGTATATTCCCCATCGGATTTTGAAAAACCTTGGTAAGGGAATCAGAAAGCAGCCTAACAAACACCCTGCGTTTTATTCCGAAAGTTTGAAAATCCTTTCAATTAAATGCCATTTTTCATCAGCGGTTGCTTCCAAGGTTGATCGCTGGAATTTTGAAACATATGACTCCCATTCTTTTTGACGTGGTTTATTAGCCAGTTCAATCATGGCCTTTTCATGGTCAAATTCAGGAATTGTGTCCATGATCATGAAAAGCCGTGTCCCGGAAATATAGATCTCCATATCAATAATTCCCACCTCCCTGATTCCTTTTGTGATCTCAGGCCATGATGCCCCTTCAGCATGTACTTTCTTATATTCTTTTATCAATTCAGGATCATCTTTAAGTTCAAGTGATTTACAATATCTTTTGAACATGCCATAATTGCTCTTCTCATTATATTCCATAACTACTAATTTAAAACTTTATGCCCTTTTAGGGCGAAATATAGAATAAACACAAACAGGGGAATAGGAACAAGAAAACCTATTTCCATGGAGGATACATCCGCAATCCAACCCATAAACATGGGGAAAATTGCACCACCTACAATAGCCATTACTATAAATGATGAAGCCTTTTTTGTTTTTTCACCTAAATCTCTGATTCCCAGTGCAAAAATTGTTGGGAACATAATTGACATCAGAAAGAAGATCAGGAACAATGAAATAATGGAGATCCAGCCGAAGCCACCACTTACTATGGGCAATAAAAAGCAACAGCCTGTTGCATATATCGCCAATATACGTGTGGGCTTTACATACCTCATTAGCCAGCTCCCTGATACTCTTCCGATCATAAATAATCCAAAACCACCCAGACCCAGCATCATAGCTGCAGTCTTATTGTCAAAATGTGGATGCAGATTTTTGTCGGTCATATAATTCACAAAAAAGCTGAATACACCTGTCTGTGCTGCGACATAACAAAACTGTGCAATGACAGCAAATATAAAGTGCCTTTGTTTTATAAGTGGTTTATTTGACAGTTGAATGGAATCTGTAGCATCTCCAATATTATCAATTGAATCTTCCTTAATTTCAGGCAAAGGTGTTTTGATGTAAATTAGCGCTATAATCAACACAATGGTTCCGATAACTGCATAGGGCAATACTAGAGCATTCAATTTATTACCGGTTTCACCTCCATTATTTCCCAGAATAAATAATCCACCAATGATGGGACCAATTATCCATGCTAAACCATTGAACGACTGGGAAAAGTTGATACGTCGCTCACCGGTTTCTTTTGGGCCTAACATGGTTGTATAAGGATTAGCCGCAGTCTCCAGGGTTGTTAATCCACAACCCAGCACAAACAAACCAGTCAGAAACAGCCAGAAGGATTGAATTATGGACGCAGGTATAATAAGGTAAGCTCCAACGGCAAATAGAAGCAATCCCATCACAATTCCGCTTTTATAACCGAACCTTTTCATATAACTGCCTGCAGGAATTGCCATTGAAAAATAGGCCATATATACAGAAAACTGAATTAATCCTGATCTTGATTTTGAAATTTGCAGTACATCCTGAAAATGTTTATTTAATACGTCCAGCATACCATGAGCCATTCCCCATAAAAAGAAGAGTGCGGTTATCAGTATAAATGGTATAAGGTTCTCTTTAGTGGTAAGTTTTTCACGCTTCATATCGGTTTGTTGTATTATTGTAATATGTTAATATACTATGTATTGGCCCATGTTTTTTTAATTACCACATAATAAAGCATCAGAGATAAGCTTTCAATCCAAGCGATTTCATGTGTTCCACCAGTTTTTTGACATCCTCGCCCCTGTCCCTTTTACAAACCAGTGTAGCATTCCCATCCTGAATCACCAGTAAATCTTTTACGCCAATGAGAGCAATAATTCCATCTTGTGAATTGACGTATGAATTTTCAGTGTCTTCAAAAATGACCTGTCCTTCATAAGCATTTTTGAATTTATCCTTTCCGCTCATTTCATATACCTGTCCCCAACCACCCAGATCATTCCATAGAAAGTCTCCTTTTACCATATAGGTTCTATCAGACTTCTCCATAATTGCATAATCGATTGAAACACCATTTATTTTACTGTAAATAGCCGCGATATCTTCAAAATAATCAGGTGAGTCAAGATGCTTACTGATCTCTATAAGAGAAGAGTATATGGCAGGCTCATATTTTCTGATGGCATCCCACAACACCGAACATTTGAAAACAAATAGCCCGCTATTCCAATAATATTCACCAGTTGAACAATATTTGCCTGCAGTTTTAACATCAGGTTTTTCTACAAACTGGTTAACCTTGAACGCTTTTATTTCAGAACAAGAGTCGAGCTCATTAGATATCCTGATATAGCCATAACTTGTTGAAGGGTATGATGGAGTTATACCAATTGTAACAATGCCATCATGGTTTGCAGCAATTCTACAGGCTGCATAGATAGCTTTCTCAAATGCTGGCTGGTTATCAATTAAGTGATCGGATGGTGACACGACTACTATTCCATTGGGATCTGTTTTTTGGATAAATAAGGATGCCAAACCTATGGCTGGTAATGTGTTTTTTCCTAAAGGTTCATAAATGATATTCTCCGCATTAATTGGAAGGTTCTGTTTGATAACTTCTTCTTTCTGAACCAATTTGGAAATTATGTATATATTTTCCTTTGAAGTAATTTGAAGAAACCTGTTAACCGAATTTTGTAAAAGTGTTTCCTGTCCCTGGACAGAAAGAAATTGTTTAGGTTTATTATCACGGCTTCGTGGCCAGAAACGCGTGCCTGAACCACCAGCCATGATCAGACTGTAAATATTATGCATCTTTTCAGTATCTTACTTTTATCTTAATTGCCCCTTCTATTTTCTTATCGGATGCAACAACAACATACCCGCCTCCGCTGCCTGATGTGATTGCGCCGGGATAATTTGGGAAATATTTGTGTTCCATTTCATTCAAAACCCAATCCGGTACCGTTTGAGGCAGAATTTTCCTCCATGCCAGAAAGGATTTGGTCATTGCTTTTCCCAATCCATAAACATCTTTCTTCAGAATACTTTCCCAGCAAAGCGTCCCTGATTCTCCGAGTTCCCTGACAAATTCCTTCTTTAAATTCTTTTCTGCAATCGGGTCGTATCCTATGGGTCTCGGATCTAGTGGAATTAAATGAAGGACATCTGAAAGCCATTGGCAAATATCAGGGTCAATACAATTATCAATTTTGTCCGGCCAGTATCCACCTTCGTAAAATAATCTGTTAATTCCGGGAACAAGCAATCCAATCTGATCCTGAGATCCTGAAATATATTTACTGTAGGGAGGATTCTCAGCACCGAACAATAGTTGAGCATTTCTGACTGTATCTCCTTCAGGGATTTTTCCACCCCAAAGTTCCAGTGCTACCTTGCGTGAACTTGTGGCCATACCGGATCGGTCATTAAAATCAATTGTTGGCCGCAACTGAGCCACAACAACTGATCCTGGATTAATCTCAGAAACCCATGGTTGATCTATCCATCCACCTGCAATGCATATTCTATAAGGGAATCGTGTCTCCTTCTTTGTTCCTGAACTTGATCTGGGAGGTAATCCTTCTTCCGGTATTCGTTCAAGAACCATGTATTCAACACCAAACTTTTTGCAAAGTTGTTCCTTTTCAGGTGTGTGACCATCCGTATTAACTATAAATATATCAGGCTTAATAAGGTGCATATCTGGTTCAAAATCAAGCATGCCACTACCTGTTGAAATTCTGGCTTCATGAACATATTTGATCGAACTTACAATAAACCTTCTTTCGTCCTGTGAGAAATATGGTGCTTTCCCTTTTAACTGCTGTAGATTCTGGTCCTGGCCAATTAATACATATAATTTTCCAAAAGCTGCAGCTGTCTTAAAAAATGCAATATGACCACCATGCAGAAGATCAAAACAGCCGCTTACCATCACTTTTTTTTCTTTCATGGAAATGAAAAGATGTTTTAATTCAACTTAAAGAAAGATGCATCATTAGTTATAAATGGATTTATGCCCTTTTACACCTGAAGTCTTCTTATTTGCATCCTTATCATTAAACATTTGTTCCTTGATCCAGTAAAAAGTTTTGGTTAATCCATCCTTAAGCGAAATTGAAGGTTCCCACCCAAGATATTCCTTTATTAAAGTATTTTCGCTGTTACGTCCCCGAACGCCTTTAGGAGCATTAAGGTCATATTTACGTGTCAGCTTATAGCCGGCGATACCCTCAACGATATCAACTAGTTGATTGATTGAAACCATTTCACTGCTCCCCAGGTTTATTGGTTCTTCAATATTGCTATACATGATATCAATTATCCCTTTAATGCAATCATCAATGTACATAAAGCTCCTCGTCTGATGACCATCTCCCCATATAGTTATTTCATCTATACCATTTAATTCTTTGTCGATCACTTTGCGGCAAATGGCAGCAGGGGCTTTTTCTCTGCCACCATCATATGTTCCGTTAGGTCCGTAGACATTATGAAAACGGGCAACACGGGTAACCAACCCGAAGTCCTCCTTAAAATGCCTGCACATTCTTTCACTGAACAGCTTCTCCCAGCCATAACCATCTTCGGATAATGCGGGATAAGCGTCTGACTCTTTCAACCCGGGATTTTCCGTATCAGTCTGTTTATCTCCGTTATAAACACATGCTGATGAAGCATAAAAATATCTTTCAATGCCACAATCTTTTGAAGCTAAAAGCATGTGAGTATTTATCAATACACTCAGCATGCAATCTGCCTTGTGGGTTTCGATGAATCCCATTCCCCCCATATCGGCGGCCAGATTGAATACTTCGTTAAACCCGTTCACTGCTTTATAACAATTTTCTCTGATATTTAAATCCAGAACAAGATTTTCAACATCCTCCGAGATTTGGTACCACTTGTTAAGGGGTTTTTTATCGACTGCCCTGACCTGATATCCGGCCTTTTTTAATGCAACAACAAGATGGCCCGCAATAAAGCCTCCTGCTCCGGTTACTACTGCTTTTTTCATTTTCTTACTTTTTGTTTTATTATTTATATTCTTATTATTTATTGTCTCAGTTATCCAGTGAGATACTTTTAACTGGAAAACTCAGACTCATTTCTTTTTGGAGACTGAATTATTCCATTGAAAATCTTCATCAATTAAAATTTCGGATGGAGATGTAGTAGATATACCCTGTATCTCATCAATAAGCAAATTAGCTGTGATTCTACCCATTATCCTGGGATCCTGGTTTATAATAGAAAGAGTAGGACTGAATAATTGTGCAGTTTCGCTAAAACCATAACCAATTATCCCTATGTCATCAGGTATCGTCAATCCCGCTTTTTTAATTGCTTTGTAAGCACCCTGTGCAACACGGTCATTTACAGCCAGAATAACTTCAGGTAAATTTGCCGTTGAATTCAATTTCTCAAATGCCTTGTACCCATCTTCAATTTCATAACCACCTTCAATTATCCATTCCTTTTTTGAGGGAATTTCATTTCTCCTAAGCGCAGATTGATAACTATTACATCTCTCCTTTCCAATATTGATATTGCCGTAACCAGCAAAGTGTGCTATTTTTCTATATCCTTCGTTAACAACCTGGTTTATAGCATCTGTGGTTCCTCTTTTATCATCAAATACAACATAACTAAAACCAATGTTCTTTATAGCCCTGTCGAAAAATACAAGTGGAATTCCTATCTTCTTAGCATATTTGAATATTTCAGGACTTGTGGTTAGCTGGGAAACACAAACAAGTAATCCATCAACACGCATACCTATTAGATTAAGGATGTTTTGTTTTTCAATCTCCTCTTTCTCACGAGAAACTGTAAGTATGATATGGTAATTGCGTTCAGTAGATGTATCAATTATGCTATCAATGAGGTAAGCAAAAAAACTGTTTTCCAGATCAGGGATCACGATTCCAATAGTTAAGGTTTTTCCTAGAGATAGCTGTTTTGCAATGAGGTTGGGAGAGTATCCCATTTCCTCAACTGTTTTTCTGACCTTTTCTTTCATTTCAGTAGAAATGTCGGGATGGTTTCTCAATGCTTTGGATACAGTTATACGCGAAACCTTTAGTTTTTTCGCAATATCTTCTTGTGTAACGGGTCCTTTTTTCATATTACTTACACGATTACTTACGCGGTAACTTTCGCGTGTAAAAATATATAAAATTCTGATTGCTGCAAAATTTTTTTGTTTTTTTGATGATCAATATAATAATACAGATACCCTGTTTTATAATTGTATTGTCTTTTTTACTACAAGATCCAACATCAATATAATGAGGATAAGGTAGTTGCCTAATGGATTGTAAAACCAGTGATATAATAATTCTTAAGTAGTTTAAGAATCAGTTATTTATGTCATTAGGCTTTATCAAGGTACTTCGCCTCTCTGATAATTAAAATGAATCTGAAAAGGCTATCCAATGATTCTGAAATACAGAAAACTCTTTTTTTTGTAGTTTTGACCTGGAAATAAAAAACCCAATTATGAAAAGTGTAGTCTTAAATATCTTTAATTGTTATTCCATATAACAGAAATTTAACTAATTTGGCTTAGAATTATGAGCATGGAAGTAGGCAACAAAGAACTAATAGATATTTATAACTTACCCTTATGGTCAGCACCTTTTGGAATTGAGTTGCTGAGGCATATCAATTATAAATCCAATCAAAAAATACTTGATATTGGTTTTGGAAACGGATTTCCAATCATGGAGTTAGCACAAAGATTTGGGGTAACTTCTACTTTGTATGGGATTGATATCGACATTGAATCAATAAAAAATCTAAAGGAAAAACTATCAAGGCAAAAGATCATCAATGTAATTATACAACATTCTACTGCCGAAAGTCTGCCATTTGATGATGGTTTTTTTGATTTGATTGTATCAAACAATGGAATAAATAATGTAAATGATAAAAAAGCAGCGATAAGAGAATGTTCAAGAGTCTGTAAAATAGGTGGAGAATTTATATTCACTTTCAATTTAAATTCTACTTTTAGTGAATTTTACGCAATATTTAAAAATGTGGTTAAAGAATTCCAATTGTTTGAACAGATAGAATTAATTGATTTACATATAAATGAAAAAAGGCCAGCATTAGAAATTATAGATAGATATCTTGCTCTTTTTTCTTTTGAAGTTTTAGAAATATGCAGACATGAATTTGAGTTGAGTTTTACTGATGGGACAACATTTTTTAACCATTACTTAATTAGAAATTGGTTTCTACCTGAATGGGGGAAAATTATTCCTCTTAACTTTCGCCAAAAGGTTTTAGAAAAAATTGAATATGAACTTAATAAAAAATCAGATCAAAGCTATTTATCTTTTAAAGTACCATTCGTCTGTATTAAATGCAGGAAAAATTAAATGGAATTTAAGAATAGTTTATTAGAATCTTCTGATAGTGAATTGGAATTATTATTGTGTCCAAATACAACTTTAAAAGCTTGGTCTTTTTATGGCAAAGATATTAGAGAAGCATTAGAAGGAAAATGGGTTTTGAATCCATCAGATTGATATTAGAAAATTACTATTAATCTTACAGAACCAAATTAAACCGCAATATGGAATTTCTAAATGACCTATGGCAATTTTTAAAAGAAAGAAAAAAATGGTGGCTTATTCCAATTATCATTATTCTTATTTTCTTTGGTATTTTAATTGTCTTCGGAGGAGGAAGTGCCATCGCGCCTTTTATATATACCCTGTTTTAGCGGTGAGATATTGATACGATACTCTTAATATGTAAACTCACTAATCAATTAATTATCAGGGTCTTTTCTGACAAGCTTATCCAAATCCGGAATTTTCCCCCCACTCAATCGTTCTGCTTCCAATAAATCTGACTTTGCCAAAGAATCATCTCCTGATCGCTTATGAGCTATGGACCTCATGGCATAAGCTCTGAAATTTGAAGGTTTTAAAGTTATTACTGCATCCAGATCCCTAATACATTGTTTATACCTTTCCGCCTTCAGGTAAATACCTGCTCGCTTCAGGTAAAGAGGAGCTTTTTCATCACCCCTATTAAGTAACGTGTCAATAACTAGTAATTGTGAAACCATGTTTTTTATAACTTGAAAATCCTTTAAGTAGGGGATATTTCTCTTTTCAACAATCTTCTGGTAACGGATCAGGTTTTCCCAGCAATCTTTTAAGTTATTTTCATAGAATTTGATTCTTGCAATATTGTAATAGTCTCCTTCATACCTGATACATTCTTGTATATCCCAATCTGCCGCAGCTGTTTCGGAAAGCATAAACAGCAGTTTGCCCCGCTTTGCATAAAGGTTGGCCGAATTTGGTGTTTTAAAAAGGGTGGAATCAATTATCTTAATTGTATCAATTATGTAGCCATAAATTTTGTTTTGATCTTCAGATGATTTACCATATTGCTTTTTAAAAATGTCATCTGTAATTGGATTGATAAAATTCCTGATTAATAAATTTCTGTATAATTCTTCATATTTTGAGTTGCCACTTTCCAGTGTCATAAGATTGCGACAGGTTTTTAAAGCTCTTGAATAATAGCCTGCCTTAGTAAGTTGTAGGCAATAATTATACAATTGTTTAGCATTGCCAGGAGTAGTATAGATTTGTGTTCCCTGGAGCAAGAGTATCTTTTCTGAATCTTTAGGATTATTCTTTAAAGTCAGTCGTATTCTTTTATCTAACTGTACCTTTTCGGAACAGGAGGATAATAGAAGAAAACTGCCGGCAAATAAATATACTATGAATTGTCTCATTTTATTGTAGATATTTTTCAAGGAAAAGAGCAACTTTCTCATGTCCGGCTTCACTCCAGTGATTGTCATTGGGGATATAATATTTTTTATTTGCAACTTCAGGATTTTCTCCATCAATAAACACCGGATAAAGATTAATGAAATCTATTCCTTCATTCACACAGAAGTCTTTCCATTTTTCCACATAATAATCAATGGTATCTTGCTTGGAAACCTGAATTTGCCACGGATGTACACTTATTTTCATTTTAATATTATTGTTTTTGCAGAGATCTGCAAGTAGTTTCATGTTTTTCATGCCAAGACTAATGCCCCTTTCAGCAAGTTTAATAGTTGTCGGATCGTAATACCATTTACCCACCCCATGAAAAGCAGGACTTCGTATCAGGTCCTTATCATTAAAATCTTTGAAAAAAGTAGAGTACAATTCGATGATATTGTCAGGCTTATAACTCTGACTCTTTTCATCGAATGTTTTCATTGAATCTGTAAAATCTTTGATCCTTTTTTTATCTATCCGGGATGAAATAGTATGATATAGAAAGGAATGAGCAGCCATGAACTTATTGAATTTGTTCGAATACTTCCACCAGCTGGTCTCTCTTGTGGGAATAAATGCTTCATATGCAAGTTCATTCTGTAAATCAGAGAGATCAAGAAATACCCACAGTTCGTTAAAGGAAAGATGAGCTTCTTCAATCAGATATTTTGTTTTAAGGTAATGAGTTTTAGGGCTGTAGCTGACCACTGACCCGTTAAGCATATCGATATTTTTACGTTGAGCAACTATAGAAAGTCTTCCAAAAAAACTATCCTCGAAATTAATTCCTACTGCCTCGGTATGGGAATCACCCAGGATAAGAATTCGTTTTTTATCAGTTGTAAGCTTAATCTCTCTGCATGATGAATCGCGAAATCCAAGTGAGTTTGTTGAAAAAGGATAAACAAGAGGGCCCCATGCTGCCAGTCCCTTTTGATAAGGCATGAGTCCATGATGATAAGTAGGATGCAGGGTTCTGAAAAATGAAAAGTTTCTGGGGATGAAAATGCTTCCAAATCCAAAATCGAGTAAAAGACTGAAAAAGATGATGAACAGCGGATAGATCATTGATGATCCTTTTTTATCAATTATTTTTCCCATGGCAATAAGATCTCTGGCTGTAAAGTTAGAATAAAACAGTATTCCTTAAAAAATCATTTTTCGGGTATCAAGGCTGCGGAAATTTTTACCCGATTTACGATACATAGATAATTATAAATATTAAAGCCAATGTTTTTTTTGCGTTTTTATGCAAAACCTGTCGGATCAGAAATCTATAGAAATAGATCAAAAAATATCAAAATTAAAGAAATAAGTCACTGTATAAGCCTGATTATTAATAATATAAAAAATATATTCAGAAAAAGGAAAATTTATTTGTTTTTTGATAATATGTGTTTTAAATTTGACAAGAAATAAATGAAACGTTTACATATATAGCTTGAATATAGCATAATAAAAAACAGATAATAAGGTATATATACTCTGAAAACGATTACATTTTATGACAAATTTAAGACTATTTCCCAGGTATTCCGGGTTTTTGAAGTTTATTGAAGAAAAACATGAGGTTTTTGTATATGTCATGAAAATTCATCCTTCTTATAATAATTAATGATCAGGATAAAAACTTTAAACTTAAAAACTACTTAATTAAAAAGAAAGAGTATGAAACAACCCGGAAATAAATGAAAAGGCAGGAAACACAAAGTGAGTTTCCTGCCAGTCAAAATCGCTTCAATCGATGAATGAGAGTAAGTTGGTTCGTACCCCATTCTTCGAAATTTATAATTTTTAACTTAACGAAAGTATGAAAAAAAAATCGAAATTATTGTTTTTATCTCATTTGCAAATCAGATTTGATCTGATTATGAGATTTTCTTTACTGATTGCCTTTCTGGCTACAGTTCAAATGACAGCATTAGCCAGTCCCTATTCCACCCTAATTAGTACGCATTCAAACTATAGTGATTCACCTCAGCAAATGAAAGTAACAGGTACCATTACAGATGCCTCTACGGGTGAAAAACTTATTGGTGTTAATATAGTTATTGAAGGTACTACTACAGGAGTAATCTCCGATATAAACGGCAAATACAGCATTGATGTACCTAACGGCAATGCTGTATTGAAGGTTTCTTATATTGGTTATGCTACCAAAAATGTCCAGGTGAATGGCATGACGGTAGTTGATATTGTTCTAACTCCTGATCTTCAAGCTTTGGGAGAAATTGTGGTTGTCGGTTATGGAACACAAAAAAAAGAAAGTGTTACTGCTTCAATTTCTTCAGTAAGTAGTAAAGAGCTGTCTACATCCCCCGCATCAAACGTGAGTAATATGATTGCAGGCCGGATCACCGGTATTTTGTCAGTACAGGATAATGGAACGCCGGGTAATGATAATAGTAATATTTTTATTCGCGGTATGGCAACAACTGGATCAACAACACCACTTTATGTTATTGATGGTATTCCACGGTCATCACTCGATTTTAGTCGGCTTACTCCAACAGATATTGAAAGCATTTCTGTATTAAAAGATGCTGCTGCAGCCGCGGTGTATGGAAGTAGTGGAGCTAATGGTGTATTGCTGATTACCACCAAAAGAGGTTCTTCACAAAGAGCTTCATTCAGCTATTCAGCCAATTTTGGCATACAAAAGTCAACACGTATGCCAGATTTTCTCGATTCATATGGATATGCTAAACTTTATAATGAAGCCTTAGCAAATGAAGACAGGCCACCTTTATATACTGCTAATGATTTGCAGTTATATAAAGACGGATCTGATCCCATCTTTCATCCAAACACTGATTGGACAAAAGTGCTGCGGCGTCCTGCTCCAATGCAGCAACATAACTTTACAGTAACCGGAGGTAATGAAAATGTCAAATACTATCTCTCTTATAACTATCTGAATCAGAAAAGCATATTAAGCAATAGTTTGGGTTTTGTCAGGCATAATTTCCGTTCGAATATTGATGTACAGGCAACCAAAACAACGAAAGTTGCACTAGACATATCGGGTTACATGGGCACAACTGATGAACCAGGGGGAGAAACTTACTGGGTCACTCGTAATGCTAACATAACCTCACCAACTGTAGTCGGCCAGTACCCAAACGGATTATATGGGAATGGAGATATGAACATGAATGCACTGGCTATTCCTGATAATAGTGGCTACAGACGCAGAGTGAATGATGCTGTTCTTACCCGTTTGGAAATCAAGCAGGAAATATCATTTATTAAAGGACTTTCAGTAAAAGCAATAGGTGCTTTTGACTACAAACCCAATGTTGAAAAGGACTGGGTTTTGCAACCCAAACTTTATAATGCTGTTGATGAAGGTGGTGGTGTAATAAGGTATGATCAGGTATCAGGTTTTGGAAAACCTACATTAAGAGAATTGAGAGGTGTTTCAAAAAATTTTGTACTTGAAGGCGATATCAATTACATCCGATCTTTCGGTAAACATAACATAACTGGTTTGCTGGTTTTTTCAGAGCAATCGAAGACCGACGAATGGATACAGACAAGCAGAAGCGGATATCTTTCACCAGATCTTGACATAATAAATGCAGGTGCTACAGCTAATCAATTGGCAAATGGTTCAGCAAGTCAATACCGTCGCCAGAGTATTATAGGTCGTATTGCATACGATTATAACAATAGATATTTGTTAGAATTTAATTCAAGATATGATGGCTCTGATTTGTTTGACCAGGGTAAACGATTCGGATTTTTCCCGGCGTTTTCAGCAGGCTGGGTAGTCTCGAAAGAAAAGTTTATGCAGGATGTGTCCTTTATCAATAATCTAAAAATAAGGGGATCCTATGGAACACTTGGGAATGATCAGATTGATGCGTACCAATATTTGACTTTTTACAGTTTTGGTCCAGGTGCTTCTATAGGGCTACCTCCTTCAAGCTTTCAGAATAACATCTATCTCTCACGTATGGCAAATAAAGATGTGACATGGGAAAAATCACAAAAAACAGACATTGGGTTTGAATCTCGTTTCCTTCATGATTTTTCGCTGGAAATTGATCTATTTTGGGAGAAGCGCGGCAATATTTTAGGCAAACGAGATGCAACTATTCCATCATATATGGGTATTAATGGAGATCAGATGCCTTTTGAAAATTTTGAGAAGGTAAACAACCAGGGCATTGAAATTACTGCAGGCTATAACAAACAATTTGGCAGTGGTTTCAATTTACAGACCCGCTTTGACGTAACCAGTACTAAAAATACGGTAATTGATATTGGTGAAGCTAATGATGTACCTGCCAGATTAAAACAGGAAGGCAGACCTTTAAATCCAATGTATGGTTTGGTTGCACTGGGTCTCTTTCAGTCGAAACAACAAATCATCGATGCCTATGGTGAAGATTACATGAATGAGCGGGGTTTGAAGCCTGGTGATATATATTTTAAAGACCTGAATGGGGACAAGAAGATTGATGATCAGGATAGAACCTATATAGGAAGTAGTAATATTCCAAAAGCAGTTTTTGGATTCAATTCTGTTTTGAGTTATAAAGGATTTGAATTTTCAATGTTCTTGCAGGCTGCTACGGGTGGGAAACAATTCTTAAGTATTTGGATGGCTCAGCCTTTTGTCAGTGGGGGAAAAGCACTGGTCGAACACCAGGATTACTGGAGACCTGATAATACAAATGCAAAGTATCCACGCGTTACAACTCAATCAAACTGGAACTATGGCGAAGATCCCAACACATTCTGGCTATATAATATGAGTTATCTCCGTTTAAAAAATGCTGAAATCGCCTATTCCCTTCCTAAAAAGTGGATTAGCAAAATCTCTATTCAAAACCTGAGAGTTTATTGCAATGCCGTAAACCTGCTTACATTCTCAGCGTATAAAGAAATTGATCCTGAAATAGGTAGTGACTTTGGGAACGGTTACCCACAATCCATCGTTTACAACTTTGGAGTTCAAATCTCATTCTAACTTAAGAAAGAGTGATTTTTAGTAAACATTATCAACTCAATTAAAAATACAAATAGTATGAAATCAAATACTTATGCGATTATTTTAATCTTTGCAGCTGTTTTTCTTCTTCAAGGCTGTGAAAAAAGTCCTTTCCTGGATACCAAGCCACTTGATGTTCTTAGCGGGGCAGATATTTTTAGCGATCAGGATCTGGCCAAAGCGAATTTATTAACTAATTACGAAGGTATCCCGTGGGTATTTGGCCGACCGGTAGCAATTCCCTGGGATGCTGAAACAGGTGATGTTAACAGCAACTACGACTGGGGATTAGACATCCGTATGCGCGAAGGTGATTATGATGCATCGAGTTGCGATTGGGGCCCATGGGGAAGGGATTATGATTATATAAGGAGAGCTAATACTTTTATTGAAGGGGTTACGGGTTCCAAATTTGATGAGGCAACAAAGAATGCTTTTATTGCCGAAGCACGGGCATTACGTGCAGTTAACTATTCCAGTCTTTATCGTTGTTACGGACAGGCTGTTATAATGACAGAAGCACTTCCTATAACCGCGAAAATTGATCAAAAATTAAACTCCAGCGATGAAGTCTTCAATTTTATTATTTCAGAATTGACAGCAGTAGCTCCTGATTTACCTGTAAAATGGGATGACAATAATAGGGGAAGGTTCGAGAAGGGAGCTGCACTGGGAATCAAAGCGCGTGTACTTTTGCACCAGGCTACCATTAAGAATGACCAGACCCTCTATGGACAAGCTGCTGATGCAGCTAAAGAAGTTATTGACCTTAACAGGTATAAGTTATACCCGGATTATGGACAGTTGTTCCTGGCAATGACTGATAACGATGAAATGATGCTTTATTATCAGTATGCGACTAATCCTGGTCGTCATCATTGGGATGGTTCACCATGGTTGCCTATGAATACTGCCATCAGTATGGGTGGATGGGGTGGCTCAGAGCCCACACTTAACCTGGTGGATCAGTTCGAAATGACGGATGGGAATTTATATAGCGAATCGCCTCTTTATAATGATCAGGATCCATATGCAAACCGTGATCCTAGGTTCTATGCTTCGATATACTATCAGGGTAGCAAATCCAGGGGAAGAGATTTTGAAAACTGGCCCGCAGATCCGGATAATGACATTGCCGAAGGCAAAGATTATAAAGTGAATGCAGGCATTACTACAGGATTTTTTATTAAAAAGGGAATAGATGAAAGTATTCTTGATATACATGGTAGCGAAACTGTTGGTGGCGCCATGAAACAGTACGATCCCTTCCTGCGCTATGCCGATATTTTGCTGATTTATGCTGAAGCTGAAAATGAAGTAGCAGGCCCTGTTGCTTCTGTATATGATGCAATCAACCAGGTACGTACAAGAGCCGGTATGCCGAATCTGCAGGCAGGACTGACCAAAGATCAGATGCGTGATAAGGTCCGTCATGAGCGCAGGGTTGAGTTATGTTTTGAAGAAAGTCATTTTTATGATATGCGCCGCTATGGTCTTGATTATGCTCTAACTGTCGCTAACGTACCAATGATGCGTCAGACAATTACAAAGAATCCTGATGGGACTATTACATATGGCCGTGCAGTTTTCATGGATCACCACTTCAATGCAAGGAATTTGCTGTGGCCAGTTCCTCAGAGTGAGATTGATAAAAATTCAGGTCTGGGACAGAATCCAGGATATTAGGTTTTGGGAAAGTTTGGGTAGTTAGTTAGTTGGTTAATTTAAGGTCTTACCGCTAACATGGTAAGACCTTTTATTAGAATCTGTGAATTTTTAGGAAAGTTCTAAAATCAGTATTATGACTCCAATGTTAACACCTTTTTAGTTAAGTTGGTCAATTGTAACCTATTGAGCAGTCGATTTTTACTCTCGATTAACAAAATGAGAAAAGGATATAAAAAAATGTTGATTACTTAAAATTTTATAAGATGCAAAAAGAAGATGATCTCAAATTATCAGGAATCAACGAAGTTGCTGAAAAAGCGGGTGTTTCCATTGCTACTGTCTCAAGAGTGCTGAATAATAGCTCCAGCGTAAGTGCGAAAACCCGTATTAAGGTTTTACAAATAATAAAAGAACTAAAATATCATCCAAGTCGTGTAGCCAAGCGTTTGAGAAACAAAAAAGCCTCAGGAAATTTACTGGGAGTATTGATTCCTGATATTCAAAACCCATTTTATGTTGAAGTATTAAGGGGTATTGAAGATGTTGCTTACGAAAATAAATACGCGCTCATAATGTGCAATTTTTCGCAAGACGAAAAAAAGGAAAAACTCTATCTTGATATTCTGCAATCAGAGTCAATTGATGGTTTGATAGCAGCACCGGTACACGAACATGACCAAAAGGTGATAAATCTTGTAAAAGGAGGGTTACCCATAGTTTGTTTCGATAGAGGTTTGTCAGGAGTTGATGTTGATGTAGTTCTTGTTGAAAATAGAAATGGAGCATTTTCTGCTGTTGATTACCTTGCGAAATCAGGCTATAAAAAGATAGCTTATATTTCAGGATTACCACAACTTCCATCGAGCCAGCAACGCGAATCAGGATACACAGATGCATTGATTGCCAACGGCTTGAGTATTGACAAGTCTCTAATAAAATATAGTGACTCAAGGCATGAAAGCGGAGTAAAACTATGTGATGAACTGTTAAATCTATCAAGTCCCCCCGATGCTATTTTTACTGGGAACAACCTTATCACTCTGGGTGCTTTGGAAACAATCCATAAAAGGGGACTTAAAATACCTGAAGAAGTTGCCATAATAGGTTTTGATGATATGTACTGGTCAATCTCACTGAATCCACCACTGACAGCTGTCAGGCAGCCTGCATATGAAATTGGTAAACGTGCAGCTGAACAATTGATTCTGCGTATAAATGATCCGACCAGACCAACAGCAAATATGACACTTAAGACTGAATTAATGATAAGAAAATCCTGTTAAAAAGGAGACACCTGAATTTCTTTATCTGGTTAAATGTAGTGGTTACTAATTTTGAATTTAATCATTATCGTTAAATACTTGTTTGTGAATAGAATAATGCTATATAATCCAGGAAGGGTGGTTTTTGGCCAGGGTAGTTTGGTACAGATGACTGAAGACTATTTGAACTTAGGTTTTAAACGTCTTTTCATCCTTACTATTCCATCTGTTTTTGATAAAATATCACCAGCCTTAAATTCTTTGACTAAACGAGGGATTTCTTTGAAAACAAGTTTTAGCATAATTGGAGAACCTTCATTTGCTGATTTTGAAGCAATTCTTATGGAGGCAGAGGTTTTCAATGCTGATTGCATTGTCGGTATCGGTGGCGGAAGTGTCATGGATGTTGCCAAACTTGTTGCCACACTACTTTTTAGTGACCAGAATATCAGATCTGTAATAGGCAATGGGAATGTCAGACATCGTAATACTCATCTGATTTGTTTGCCTACAACATCAGGGACAGGAAGTGAAGTTTCACCAAACGCTCTTCTGATGGACATTGAAAACAACTCTAAAGTTGGTATTATAAGTCCTTTTCTCGTTCCAGATAGTGTCTATATTGATCCTTCACTGACACTTAGTTTGCCACCATCTGTTACAGCATATACAGGCATTGATGCATTAACGCATTGCATAGAAGCATTTACCAGCCGTTTTGCTCATCCTATGATAGATATTTTAGCAATAGAAGGCATTAGGCTAATAACAGCCAACCTCAGTACTGCATTTAAAAATGGGGAGAACCTTGAAGCCAGGTCAAAATTGTCGTTAGGAAGTTTCTATGGAGGAATGTGTCTTGGTCCGGTAAATACTGCTGCTGTACATGCTTTGTCCTATCCTCTGGGATGTGAATTTAATATTGCTCATGGTTTGTCAAATGCATTGCTTCTTCCATATGTAATGGATTTCAATCTCATTGGAAATGAAACCAGATATGCTGAAATTGCTTTAGCCATGGGTGTTATTAAGGAAAAAACTGATTTTGATACTGCTGTGAATGGAGTGGCTGTGGTTCGTAATCTTATAAGTGTTTGCGGTCTTCCATCACATTTATCAGAAATGGGAATCCCTGTTGATGCCATTCCTGAAATGTCGCAATCAGCTATTTCTATTCAAAGACTGATAAAAAACAACCCAAAAGAAATATCGTTAGATGATGCTGAATGTATTTATAAAGCTGCCTATTAGATGAAAAATAGTAATAAAAATATAAAAGGAGTTATAGTACCTATGGTGACTCCATTAAATAAAGACTTATCACTTGATCTTGCATCTGTGAAAAGAATTTTGGATTCGTTTATTGAAGCAAAAGTGTCTGTATTTATATTGGGTACCACAGGTGAGTCTGTCTCCATTTCTGAAAAACAAAAGCTTCTGTTGGTAAAAATAACTTGTGAATATTTGAATGGGGAATTGAAAATATATGCTGGCATTTCAGGAAATTGTCTATCAGAATCAATTGAACAGGCAAAATCTTTTGTTCAAATGGGGGTAACTGCAGTAGTTGCTCATCTTCCTTTTTATTACCCGTTGGAATCAGATCAAATGCTTAGGTATTTTGAACAGCTGGCAGACAATGTCACATGTCCCCTTATTTTGTATAATATTCCAGCGACAATAAAGCAATCAATTCCAATAAATGTTGTTGACCAACTTAGTCATCATCCAAATATTATAGGTATAAAAGATTCTGAAAAAGGAACAGAAAGGGTAGATGAGTCTTTAAAAATATGGAGAAATCGTAGTGACTTTTTCTACCTTATGGGGTGCTCCGTTCACTCAACATACTCACTTCAAAAAGGATCTGCAGGACTCGTGCCTAGTACTGCAAATTTACTTCCTAAACTTTACCAGGATTTATATGAAACAGCTGTTGCCGGTGACATTTCCAAAGCAATGGAAATCCAGAACAGAGTAAACATAATCTCAGAAATATATCAGAAAAACAGAAGTTTAGGCCAGTCGATACCAGCATTAAAAACAATGATGTATGCTTACGGATTATGTCAACCCTATGTATTTCCACCATTATTGAGTTTAGATGCCAGTGAACAAAAATGTATTATCGAGAAGACGATTGAAGAAATGAATAAATAATCAAGTGCTGGATTGCACTTTCTGTTAAAAATATGTATACGATAACTGATTGTGAAGGAATACCGAAAACTGATATAAGAATGAAGAATAAGGATTCAAAATATATTCCTATCCTGGCAATTACAATGGGTGATCCTTCAGGAATAGGACCTGAGATTGCTGCAAAAGCATTTTCAGAAAAATCAATTTATAAACAAAGCAGGCCAATTCTGATAGGACATGTTCCCACTATGGCAAAGGCAATTACGATCGCCAGAACCAAACTGAAGATTAATACCATAAAAGATCCTTCTGAAGCTAAGTATCAACCTGGAATCATGGATGTATTTGAAATTGGAGGAGCTGACAGTGATCAGATTCTTTTTGGTGAAATATCCGCTTTGGCAGGTGATTTTGCATTCCGTTCAGTAAAAGCAGCTATCGATCTTGCATTAGAGAAAAAAGTAGATGGAACAGTAACTGGTCCTATTCATAAGGAAGCCATAAATAAAGCAGGCTATCATTTTTCAGGGCATACTGAAATATATGCGAACCTCACAAATTCTAAAAAATACGCCATGCTTCTGATATATAATGACCTTAAAATTATTCATGTAAGTACTCATGTTTCATTGAGGCATGCTTGTGATCTTGTAAATATGGAGAGAATCATTGATGTTACTCTTCTACTAGACAACTTTTTAAAAAAGACCGGAATACTAATTCCAAGGATAGGTATAGCTGGCCTCAATCCTCATGCCAGTGATGGAGGTCTGTTTGGCAATGAGGAGAATGATGAAATTATTCCAGCGATTGAAAAATTGAGGGATCAGGGTATTGTAATCGATGGACCTGTTCCTGCAGATGCTCTATTTTCAATGGCATTGGGTGGTAAATTCGACGGTTGTGTCGCTATGTATCATGATCAAGGACATATTCCATTAAAACTTCTTGGATTTAAATGGAACAAAAAAAAGAATAAAATGGAAAGTGTAAGCGGGGTAAATATAACACTTGGACTTCCCATTCTGAGGACATCTGTTGATCATGGAACAGCTTTTGAAATTGCAGGTAAAGGAATTGCAAGTCCTGATGCATTAATGAATGCTATCGAATATGCTGTAAAACTTCTAAACTAGTATTAATTAATAACTTAACTATAAAATGATTGCTGTTATTGCTGATGATTTTACAGGTGCGGCCGAAATAGGGGGTGTTGGACTAAGGAATGGTCTAAAGGTCGTAATTGAAACTGAGAGCATTAAGGCCAGCGATGCTGATATATTAATAATTGCAACAGATACCCGCTCTCTTCAAGCTTCTGAAGCATCAAAAATTATTGTCGGAATAACAGAACAATTGATTAAACTTAATCCAACATTCATATTTAAAAAAGTTGATTCGGTATTAAGAGGTAATATCACCGAGGAATTATTTGCACAAGCAATAGCATCACAGAAAAAAAGGACACTTATAGTTGCTGCAAATCCGATGTTCAAAAGAGTTATAAGAGATGGGATTTATTATATCGACAATATACCATTAGATAAAACCTGGTTTGCTTCCGATCCGAAATATCCAATTCGTTCATCTTCAGTACTCAAGATCCTTGGAAATTCTGATAAATGTCCCATCAGAAGTCTGAAACATTATGATATATTACCTGATAATGGTTTAATTATCGGAGATGTAACCGAGATGGATGATTTTGAAAAATGGAGCCATAGAATTGATAATCGAACACTTCCCGCAGGTAGTTCTGGCTTTTTTAACGCCTTACTGGAAAAACGGAATATAAAGGGCACCAAAAAATTTCCAGAAATCATTCCTTTTGGTAAGAGGGCGCTTTATATTTTGGGGAGTACTTACCCAAAAGAGGCTGACTTGCTGAAAAAGCTGGAAGGGAATAGTCATTATATTTCAAACATTCCGGAAGAGATATACTTTAATAAGAATTTCAATATAAGTAATCTTAATTCATGGGCAGATGATATAGTAAGAGGTATTCAGAGTCATAGAAAAGTAATTGCATCTATTATACATACTCATTCAAATGAACCAGACATAGCTAACCGACTGGGGAAAAATATAGGTGAATTGATGAAGAATGTCTTGGGGAAAATTGAACTTAACGAATTACTGATTGAAGGAGGCAGCACAACTTCAGTAGTATTAAGACATCTGAATATTAACAAATTGATCCCGATCCAGGAATTCGATACCGGTGTAATTCGTATGAAAATAGATGAGATCCCGAATCTTTGCATAACAACAAAACCAGGTAGTTATTATTGGCCTGAAAGTATCTGGTTTTCATCAGATCTTCCTAATACTGAAAACTAACTTATAAAAAATAAAATAAATGTTTAAATCTTCCTTACATATAATTGATTATCTGATTATTTCCGGCTCCCTTATAATCCCTTTTGTAATCAGCCTAAAGTATGCGAAAAAACAGAACAATACCAAAAACTACTTTATTGCTGAAGGTTCTGTGCCTTCATGGGCAATAGGATTATCAATTCTTGCCACGCTTATAAGCAGTATCACATTTTTGGCTTATCCGGGGGAGGGTTATTCATCCAACTGGATACTACTTGTACAAGGATTAATGATACCATTTGTGCTAATTGTTTTTATCGGATTTTTGGTACCTCTATACAGAAAGGTAATAAAACTAAGTGCGTACGAGTATTTTGAGCAACGATTTGGATTTGGTGCAAGGTTGTATAGTTCTGTTGGATTTTTCCTGTCTCACTTTTCAAAAATGGGAACAGTATTTTTCTTACTGGCTCTGGCTTTCGCAAAAATGACCGGATTCAATACAACCCAGATGATTTGGATTATAGGCATTGTTGTTATTTTTATTACGCTTATCGGAGGAATAGAATCTATAATATGGATCGATGTATTTCAGGGTATTTTACTTATCGTAGGTGGAGTTGTTTCTCTTTTAATTATACTGTTTACTACACCTGGCGGACCTACAGCTATCTGGAATGTAGCTCTTGAAAACGGAAGGATCGGATTTGGTCCATATGATTTGAATTTAGTGCATCTGACATTTGTTGTAATGGCATTGAACGGGATTTTCTATGCTATTCAGAAGTATGGAACGGACCAGACGATTGTTCAACGTTATCTGACAGCAAAATCAGACAAGGGTGCTATTAAGGCATCATTGATCGGTGTGTTACTTTGCGTTCCTGTCTGGGCTTTATTTATGTTTATCGGAACGGCATTATTCGCCTATTATAAAATCAATACTGGTGTGTTGCCAGCCAATTTGAGTTCTGATGAAGTCTTTCCTTTTTTTATAATGACTAAACTACCTGTTGGTATTGTTGGATTAGTTCTTGCTGCACTTCTGGCAGCTGCAATATCTACTCTTACTGCAGATCTGAATTGCCTATCAGCAATTTGCGTTGGGGATTATTATAACAGAGTCAAACCAAATAGCACTGAAAGCCAACGGATGCTTGTTAGTCGCTTGGTTATTATTCTCGCAGGTTTAGCATGTATTATGATCGCAACTCATTATACAAAAATCGGAGGAGAAGGTGCTCTTGGTACAATTTTTCTTTTGTATTCGATATTTTCAGGAGGAATTGCAGGATTGTTTTTATTGGGGATATTCTGCAAGCGAGCAAATAAAAATGGTGCTTACATAGGTATTGCCGTAAGTATACTTTTTACTGCATATGCAATTTTAACTTCAACTCCTTTGGAAATTGGTGGTCAAAAACGCCTCATAATGGATTTGGGTGGACTTAATTACACGCATCATAAGTTATTAATAGGGGTATACAGCCATATTGTGTTATTCGTCGTTGGATATTTTGCTAGCTTCTTTTTTAAAAGCACCCGAGAGATTAGTCATTTAACCGTTCAGTGGTGGCAGGGAAAAGAAAAAAATGTAAAACTAGTTAGCTGACCCTTAATATATAAGAGATAAACAATAACAATTAATAATATACAAAGATGAAAGAAGTTGGAATTGTAAACAGAGATATTGCAGCAGCGATTTCGAAACAGGGACATACAGATTTATTAATGGTGGTGGATGCCGGATTTGCCATACCTCAGGAAGTTGATGTTATTGATATTTCACTTGGTGAGAATAAACCTATGGTTTTGGAGGTTCTCACAGAATTAAGAAAATTCTTTTCTGTTGAGAAAATGGTTTTGGCCAATCAGACTAAAAATGTTAGTCCGACCCTGTTTGCGAATATTTCCAAAGCTTTTGGAGAGGGGATTCCAGTTGAAACTATGGATCATTCCACAATTAAGGAAATGAGCAAAACCGTGAAAACAGTGATTCGGACAGGTGATTTCACTGCGTATGGTAATGTGATTCTGGTTTCCGGTGCCGGGAACAGATGGAAAATCGAGAACCCAGGTTGATTTTTGCCTACTTACAGAATAGAATAAGACACTCATGAATTTTTTTTTGATCGTTGTAATTGGTATAATCTTATGAATAATATAAAAATAGACACAATTGACCTGATTATAATTATTGTTTATATAATAGGTATTCTTTTTATTGGATTGTGGTCTGTGAGGAAAAGTAAAATGACAAGCGACAACTACTTTTTAGCAGGGCGGGGTTTAAAATGGCTGATTGTTGGTGCCGCACTCTTTGCTTCAAACATTTCTACGATACACATGGTTGGTCTGGCAGCTTCGGGTTATAACGATGGATTGGTTTGGGGTAATTTTGAATGGATGGCAGTTTTTACCCTTATTTTGTTAGGATTGATTTTTGCACCGTTTTATATTAAAACCAGAATTGCAACCCTTCCGGAATTCCTTGAAAAACGCTATGGGCCTGCATCCCGGACTTTCCTTGCATTTATGGGGATACTGGCTGCATTGTTTATTCACATGGGGATGAGCCTTTATGCCGGAGCAGTGGTGTTCGAATCTTTCTTCGGCATTAGTGTTATACATTCTATTATAATAATTTCAGTTATAACAACAATTTATACAGTTGTTGGCGGGCTTAAAGCTGTAATGGTGACTGAGTCCGTGCAGACAATAATTCTCATTGCCGGCGCAATCTTGGTTACAGTTTTTGGTATACTCGCTTTACCGGCGCATGGTATTAACTCATTAGCAGCATTTAAAGCAGCCGCTAAAGTAGGTCAACTTAGTATGTTGCATTCTACAGGTTCCTTAAAAGCACTCAGCCAGACTGCTGCAAGCACAGGATTAACCTGGTATGCAGTATTCTTAGGCTATCCTGTTATGGGAATCTGGTACTGGTGTACCGACCAGACACATGTACAGCGTGTATTAAGCGCCAGATCAATGGATGATGCCCAGAAAGGCTCATTGTTTGCCGGTGTTTTGAAAATCCTTCCTGTGTTTATTCTGGTTCTTCCTGGTGTAATTGGATATGTCTTGTTTAAAGACCTTATAGGTACCGATGCAAACCAGACCTTTCCTGTTCTTATAAAACAATTGTTGCCCATTGGTTTAAAGGGTATAGTTTCCGCAGCTTTGCTCGCTGCCCTGATGAGTGTGCTTGCAGCAGCGCTGAATAGTTCAGCTACGCTTGTATCAGTTGATATAGTGAAGCGGTTAAGGCCATCTACAACCGATAAAGGTCAGGTTCTTATTGGTCGTATTGCAGCAGTAGTAATTATGATTATAGCTATGTTATGGTCAACTCAAGGCGGAAAATTTACAAGTATTTTCGAAGCTATCAATAAGATAGCTGCAGCAATGGCACCTCCTATCACAACAGTATTTTTGCTCGGCGTCTTCAGCAAACGGGGAACAAAACAGGCTTCTATAGTAACTCTTTGTGTTGGATTCCTTCTTGGTGTAATATCATTTTGCCTTGATTTTGTACCGATCAGTGGTAAAATGTACATAACCGAAGGCCTTGGAATACCCTTTATGATGCAAGCCTGGTGGTTATTCTGTATAAATTGTGTTATCTATTATATTGTAAGTTATCTAACACCGAAACCTGATCCTTCAGTAATTGCAGAATGTACCTGGAAAACTCCTCTTGCAGTAATTACAGAAGGTAAACTTAAGGGCATATCTGATGTCAGAATATTGGCAGGAATTCTTCTTACTGTCATGGTTATTTTATATGCAATCTTTGGCTAGGCAATTATTTTTATAAAAATTATTCATTTAAAATGCAATTTCAACTTAATATAGCTCATTATGAGACAAGCTATTATGACTTCACCTGGAGTGATTGAACACAGGGAAATACCTGAGCCAGGACAATTAAAAGGTAACGAGATCTTGTTGAGGATTAAAAGAATAGGAGTTTGCGGATCTGATATACATGTATTTCATGGAAAACATCCGGCGACTCCCTATCCTGTAATTCAGGGTCATGAATACTCTGCCATCGTTGAGGCAGTGGGACATAACGTTACCAAAGTGAAACCAGGAATGAGAGCCACAGCCAGACCACAACTTGTTTGCGGAGAATGCGGCCCTTGTAAAAGAGGTCAGTATAATGCCTGCTCAAAATTGAAAGTGCAGGGATTTCAGGCACCCGGGGTTGCCCAGGATCTTTTTGTTGTAACCGAAGACAGGATAGTTGCCTTTCCGGATACTATGACACTTGAACAAGGAGCAATGATTGAACCCGCCGCCGTCGGAGCTCATTCGACTAACAGGGTATCAGGTCTGAAAGGAAAAAATGTTGTTGTTGCCGGAGCGGGAACAATTGGAAACCTTGTTGCGCAGTTTGCTAAAGCCAGGGGTGCAGCTAAAGTCCTCATCACTGATATAAGCGATTACCGGTTAGATATTGCCCGTCATTGTGGTATTGATGGCACCCTTAACGTGAAAACAGGTTCTTTTGAAGAAGGAATAAAATCGTTCTTTAGTGGTGAAGACTTTCAGATCGGATTTGAAGCTGCAGGCGTTCAGTCATCACTTGACTCTCTGATGAAATATGTTGAAAAGGGTGGAGAAGTTGTAATTCTTGGAGTATACTCCCAAAATCCGGTTGTCAATATGTTTTATCTGGGTGAACATGAGCTGAATGTTTTTGGCTCAATGATGTACCGTCATGAGGATTATGAAGCTGCGGTTGAAATGATTACTTCAGGTAAAATTATCACCGCTCCGCTCCTGACCAACAGTTTCCCTTTTAATAAATACCTTGAAGCTTATAAATTTATAGAGGAACAAGGTGAAAAGAGCATGAAGGTAATGATCGAACTTTAATGAATAAGAGATGAAGGAAAAACCTTTGATAGCCGGTATTGGTGAATTGCTCTGGGATATTTTGCCATCAGGCAGACAACTTGGCGGGGCACCATGCAATTTTGTTTTTCATGCAATGCAAGCCGGATGCATCGGGTATACAGTCAGTTCCATCGGTAAGGATAGTCTTGGCAAGGAGCTAATACAAAATATTAATGAACTTGGAATAAGTAATCAGTACATACAGGAAAATGAGTTTCCGACAAGTACAGTAACTGTAAAGCTTGATGAAGAGGGACATCCCGATTTCACAATCCATGAAAATGTAGCCTGGGATCATATAAGGTGGAATATGGATTTGGAGAAACTCGCAAAAAAACTAGATGCAGTTTGTTTTGGCAGTCTTGCTCAGCGTAACCCTGAATCTGAAAATTCCATCAGATCTTTTGTCGAAGCAACAAGTCCTGAATGCCTGAGAGTGTTTGATATAAATCTCAGACAACATTACTACTCAAGAGAAATCATAATAAATTCTCTGGAACTTGCAGATATACTGAAGTTAAACGAGGATGAACTGCCTATAGTTTCCGGATATCTTGGTTTTAAAGGGAACCATGAATTACAGTTAGATCAAATACTCAGCCAATTCAATTTAAAATATGTTGTTTATACTCTTGGTAGTAAAGGAAGCATTATTATAAGTGCTCAGGAGGCATCATTTATAGAGGTCCCTAAAGTACAAGTAGCAGATACCGTAGGTGCAGGGGATTCTTTTACAGCTATTTTCATTGCAGGAATCCTAAAAGGAATTCCATTGAAAGAGATACATAAAAAGGCAACCGAAATCTCGGCATATGTCTGCACTCAAAAGGGTGCAACACCAAAACTAAACCTGAATATATTTTATGAATAAATAGAAATTTATATGAAAAATTTTAACTATCACCAGTCAACTAAGATTCTATTTGGGAAAGGGCGTATTAATGAACTTGCTGAAGTTGTATTGATGTACGGGGAAAAGGTATTGTTAGTCACAACTCCTGCAGCTATACCTGCACTTAAGACACAATATGACAGGATTAAAAAAATCCTTACAGAAAAGGGTATTGAAGTTGCTCATTACGCTGGAGTTATTCCTAATCCAACAGTGAATATTATCAATGACGGTGCAAAAATGGCCAGGGAATCGGGCGCGCAGGTAATAGTAGGTCTTGGTGGTGGTTCGAGCATGGATGCCGCAAAAGCGATCTCTGTCGAAGCCACACATCCGGGTACCAGCTGGGATTATTTATTTTACAAAACCCCCCAACCTGATGAGAAGAAACTACTGCCGGTAATTGCCGTTTCAACAACGTCAGGAACTGGTTCCCAGGTAACCCAGGTTGCTGTTATAACCAACCCGACAAAAAGAGATAAATCAGCATTATACAATAACATCCTTTACCCGAAAGTTTGCATCGTCGATCCTGAACTTATGCTCAGTGTGCCTGAATTCGTGACAGCAACAACCGGGTTTGATATATTTTGCCATGCCTTTGAAAGTACTATTAATCCGGGAACTGGTGAATATGTTGATTTAATGGCATGGGAAGCAATCTCAATCGTTGCTGAATATCTTCCGAAAGCACTAGCTGATTTGAGCGATATTAATGCCAGGGAGAAGATGGCATGGGCCGACACTCTTGCCGGGTTATGCATTGCCAATGCCGGAGTTACTCTTCCGCATGGAATGGGAATGGCTATAGGCGGAATGTATCCCAATGTGGCTCATGGGGAAGCCCTTGCAATTGTTTATCCTGCATTTACACGTTTTACATGGCAATATGCTACCGATCAGTTTGCTAAAATGGCAAGAATATTTAATCAGGACCTTGAAAAGTCAACTGATAAGGAAGCTGCGGGAAGATCTGTTGAAGAGATCGATAAATTCCTCAGGAAGATTGGATTATGGATCTGCCTTAAAGACAAGGGAATGCCGGAGAGTGAGATCGACGCTCTGGCGAAACAGTGCATGGTATTACCCGATTATAAAGGCAATCCCAGAGTTGCGACCGAAAAAGAGATGGTTGACCTCGTAAGACAGAGTTATGTGAAAAGAAAAGATATCATTTTATAAATAACATATTCATATTTCAAATTATCTAAAATGAAAATAATAAGGATTTTGCTACTTTCATCAACTGTTCTAATTCTTCTACGGGGAGAATCATATTCTCAACCCACAAAAGAGCCGGTACGGTCTGAAAGGACCCAATGGTGGCGCGACGCAAAATTCGGAATGTTTATTCATTGGGGATTGTATTCAATACCCGCAGGGGAATGGAAATCAGATAATGTATCCGGACAGAAGTACAGCGAATGGATCATGTACCAGTTAAAGATCCCCGTAAAAGATTATGAGTTGCTGGCTCGCCAGTTCAACCCGGTAAAATTTGATGCGAGACAATGGGTGAAAATCGCCAGGGCGGCAGGTATGAAATACATTGTGATTACATCAAAGCATCACGATGGTTTCTCTATGTTCGGATCAAAGGTCTCCGGATATAATGTCGTTGATGCAACTCCCTGGCATAAAGATCCTCTGAAAGAACTTGCAAGAGCTTGTAAAGAAGAAGGTTTAAAACTTGGAATTTATTATTCTGTTGATCGCGACTGGCATCACCCCAACGCACAGGGAAACTACCTTAAACAATCCAATTTCTGGGATTATCCGGATGAAAATTCCAAAGATTTCGGGAAATACCTTGACACATTCGCAATACCTCAGCTGACCGAGCTTTTAACCAATTATGGTAAAATTGACATTATTTGGTTCGATGATATTGGCAAGAAAACAGATAAACAAAATCAGAAAATAATAGATCTCATCCGCAAGTATCAGCCTGAATGTTTGATAAACAGCCGTTTAGGAGAATGGAATCATTATAACTATGGAGATTACAGAGAGATGAACGATAATGAAATTCTGAATAAAGATGTTGGTTATGGTTGGGAAAATCCCGGTACAATTGGTAAGTCTTATGCATTCAATAAATATGACACAATATGGAAATCCACCGGAGACCTGATTCATCTTTTTGTTACCATAGTCAGTGAAGGAGGAAACTATTTATTAAATGTCGGACCGACAGCAGAAGGAGTTATACCTGAACAGGCTCAGCTCAGACTTCGCGAGTTTGGCGACTGGATGAATGTTAACAATGCAAGCATTTATTCTACGTACGCAAGCAAATTGTTACAACCCGACTGGGGAAGGATAACTTCAAAAGACAATAAAGAATTTTTACACATATTTGACTTACCGTCAAACAAGGAGATATACCTGAAAGACTTCGTTGAAAAGGTCGAAAAAGTCTATTTTCTTGCTGACAAAAAGAAAAATCCTCTGAAGTTCAGTCAAAACCACCTCGGACTTACAATAAAAATTTCCGTGGCATCTGATAAGTATGATACAGTGGTAGTTGTAGAAAAAGCATCAAAATGATAACCGGGTAATCCTGAATACTCTTATGTTCAAGTACTTCATAATAAGTTGCTCAATAATTTTACTGTCCGGACAGATTTGGTCCCAGGAGGTAATTAATGAAAAACCTGTAGCCTGGTGGAAATTTGATACCATTGATGACTGCAGGACAATCGATGCAGTTTCAGGGCTTCAGGATAGTATTACCGGATATTTCAGGTTGGAGAATGGAGTGTCAGGCAAATCATTGAAACTGGATGGCTATACAACAAAAGTACTCCGGAAAAGCAAAGCCTTTCCGTCGCTTAATAATGGCCTTACCCTTGAGGCATGGGTGGCGTTGAATTCATATCCATGGAACTGGACCGCAATAATTAATCAGGGAGGAGACACTATTAAAACAGTCAAAAATGATAACCCAGCTGTAAATCTCAATAAACTATCTGCAGGTTTGATCGGGACCCAGTTTGGTGATCCAAAGGTTCAGAGAGCGCAGGGCAAATCTGAATTATTTACATCAGATAATGACTGGACAGGAGGAATGAATGACTGGTCGGCCCGATGGCGGGGTTACATTACAGCACCGTTTACAGGAAATGTCATTTTCAAAGCAAATTCAGATGCCGGATTGCAGCTTTTGATAAATGACAGATATGTTATTGACAGCTGGACTTCAAAAGCTGAACGGATCGGGAGCATTACTATGGTCAAAGGGGAAAAATATCCTGTTGTTATTACCTACAGCCACGATGGAGGCAATTCATTTCTGAAACTTTTCTGGAGCTGGTCCGGACAGGAGATACAGATCATACCCTCAGATGCTTTTGGTTATAGTGAACGTGACAATATCATGGCACGCGAGGAAATCGTTCCCCCTTCTCCCCCGGAAACTAATTTTTCTGATCGTATATTTTTCGGAATTGATGCATACGGGCATCCCGGATTCCGGTTAAATATTGAGGGAAAAGTTTACGAATGTATTTCAGGGGAAAAGCTACCCCTTTTAAAATGGAACCATGTAGCCGCCACATTCAGCCAGAATGATGGAATGAAAATATTCATCAATGGAATCGCTGCCGGAGAGTTTAAAATAAAAGGTATTATCTCTCCTGAAAAAGGCTCTGATCTGCTTATAGGTATGAACCATGCTAGATTGGGGCCGACCGGATCAGAACGCCAGGCAAGTGCAAATATTTTATCACCAATGGTAATTGACGGATTATTGGATGAAGTGAAAATATATGATATTGCTTTATCTCCGGAAAAACTGAAAAAAACATTCGAAACCGGAAAGCCGGATAAGATACAGCCGTTACAGTGGCAGAAAATGCCTTCCGGACCTGCGATTCTCCCAAAGAAATTTGATGCTCTATATACTAGGTTAATGTATACTGAGGAGTGGGAATCAAAATGGCGGGTAAGTGAAAACCCCGATATTCTTATCCATTTCGATCTTCTTCCAATAAGGTACATCTTCTGGAGAGGCACAGGTTACGGTGGTGCCTGGGTAACAGAGAATGGCATATGGATGTGTGACCAAAGCCTCGAACGTGCCAATGAAGGGAAATCACCCTGGGGCTGTTCAGAGCATATGTCGGATAAGCAGACAAGATATTCAAGTGTCAGGATCGTTGAAAAAAATGATGCCCGGATAGTTCTCCACTGGCGCTACGCCGTCTCTGACATAACATATGCAATTTTTGGAACCGATAGCGGAACAGGTTGGGGTGAATGGGCTGATGAGTATTATTATATATACCCTGATGGCGTTTCAACCCGCCACCAGATATTGTATACCAATTATTTAAGTCATGAATGGCAGGAAACAATTGTTCTCAACCAGGCTGGTACAACTCCTGATGACAATATTGATCTGAATGCAATGTCACTTGCAAACATGAAAGGTGAGTTTAAAACTTATTCATGGGAAAATGGCCCTCCAAAAGCGTTTCCTGAGCCTGAGAATATTAATATTCAAATGGTAAATCTTAAATCGGTTTATAAGCCATTTATCATCTTTGAACCAAGTCCGGGTATTAAACCGTTCAAGGGATCAGTAAGACCCGGCTATTCTCATTTCCCCTGGTGGAACCACTGGCCGGTGGCACAGCTTGCAAATGACGGCCGGATGGCATTTGCTCCTGACAGACCATCTCATTCATCTCTGAGCCAATCTGTTGAAGCATCTCCGGTAATTCATAAACTTGATGACAGGTCTTACTCTGTTATCACACTTGTCGGAATGACGGATAACCCGGTATCGGAACTGGCTCCACTGGCCCGTTCCTGGAATGATCCTCCCGAAATAACTTTAAACAGTACAGGATACGAGGACAAGGGTTATGATAAAAATCAACGGGCATATAAATTATCAAACATGAATAAAGGTATTCCTTCCGGGCTTAAAATGACTCTTCAGGCAAATGAAAAGTCACCTGCAATCAATCCGGCATTCGTTATTGAGAACTGGGGTAATGCTGATCCAAAGGTGGAAATTGACGGCAAAGAACTTAAAAGAAATGAATTTTTCAGGTTTGGTCATGAAGTGAAGATGCAAGGAAGTGATCTGATTATATGGCTGAAGATAGAAGAAATAAAACCGGTGAATATCACAATAAAACCAATTGAAAAATAAATGTTACAGAAAAACTGCATATCTGTTTACAGTAGTATTATTAATTTAATATTGATAATTGTTCTGTCAAATCTTGCTTCAGCCTCAGGTCAGGAGCTACAAAATACAGATATACAGCTCCTTCCCTCGGGTACGGAAGGAGCTGCTCCTTTTGGTGCATATTATACAAAGCTCCTCTATGAACCTGAATGGGACAAATTATGGCCGGTCAATAATGTAGCAGATGTTGTTGTGCGCTTTGATGATAAAGAACCACGATTCATATTCTGGAGAGGCACCAGTTATATTCCATGTTGGGCCACATTCAAAGGAGCCTGGTTTACAAATGAATTTTTCGAACGTGGCGGAGGAGCAAAAAGCGGTACAATAAGCATGGTGGAACCGATGTCTGACAAGCAATGCCGCTATTCAAATGTCAGGATAATAGAAAACAATGAAGCAAGGGTTGTGATTCACTGGAGGTATGCCCCTACGGATTTAGATTATAATATGGCGTTTGTTGATAAAAATACAAATTGGGGAGACTGGGCAGATGAAGTTTATGTAATATATCCTGATGCGGTTTCTATCCGTAAAGCTGCTTTGTTTACATCAGCACTTAATGAATGGATTGAATATCAGGAGAGTATAGTGGTCAATCAGCCCGGAACTTTTCCGGAAGATAATATAAACTACGATGCTGTCACCTTGCTGAACCTGAAAGGGCAAAGTAAAAATTATACCTGGACTGATGAAGGAGGACCTGGATTGAAAGATCCGCCCGAAGGGTTCTGCATCCAAAAAGTAAATTTCAAGTCGGAGTACAAACCATTCACTGTGGTTAATCCTGAAGAAGTCACAGTTGATTCATATAGCGGTCATGCCCCCGGGTCTCATTTCAATTTCTGGAATCACTGGCCGGTATCTCAGTCAAAATCAGACACAAGGGTTGCCGGATCATCACTAAGGCCATCACATAGCTCCCTCTCGCATCTTACCTGGAAAGCTTATGAGGAGGATAAAAATTCCAGGACCTGGATTATGATGCATGGTATGACAAACGCAGACGATGACCAGTTGGTTTTATTGGCTAAATCATGGATTAATCCGCCTCATCTTAAAATAACTCATGGCGCTTTTAAGGATGAGGGGTATGATCCATCCCAGCGCGCATATATTATTTCTTCAGCAGGCACTTCAGAAAAATCATCTGTTGGAATTGAGCTTCGTGCTGATGAAGGATCTCCTGTAGTGAATCCTGCTTTTCTTATAAAGAACTGGAATAAAAAAAATATCTCGCTAAAAATTGATGGCAAGTCCGTTGAGAGGGGGGAAAAATATCGTTACAGCCAGCTTTCAACACCTGATGGTTTTGATCAGATAATATGGCTGAATCTGACCTCAAAAAAAAATGTATTTATAGAACTCAAATAATAATATCCTATGAAGAAAATAACACTGATCGCTTTGGCCACACTAATTATGCTTTTAACCGGATGTTCTGAAAAAAAGGGGAAAACAACCAGGGCTGTCTGGACAAAAGAACAAGCAAATGAGTGGTACAAAAAGTGGGGTTGGCTGCGTGGGTCCGATTTCACTCCGAGTAGTGCAATTAATCAACTAGAAATGTGGCAGGCTGAGACATTCGATACCATGGCAATTAACAGGGAACTGGGATGGGCTTCCTCAATCGGTATGAACTGTATGAGGGTTTATCTTCATCATGTTGCCTGGGAAACTGACTCAACAGGGTTCAAAAAGAGAATGCATGAATATCTTGACATTGCAGGGAAACATGGCATTTCCACAATATTTGTTTTTTTTGATGATTGCTGGAACGCTGAATACTATGCCGGAAAACAGCCTGAACCAAAAACAGGTATCCACAATTCAGGATGGGTAAGAGATCCCGGCGACTTAATTTTCAGAGACACTGCTCTATATGTTGTTCTGGGAAAGTATGTTAAAGATATTCTTCATGAATTTTCTCAGGATAACCGTATTGTTCTCTGGGATTTATACAATGAACCAGGAAATTCCGATTCAGGTAATAAGACATTACCTCTTTTAAAGAAAGTTTTTTTGTGGGGCCGGGAAATAAATCCTTCACAGCCTTTATCTGCCGGAGTTTGGGATGAAAGTCTAGCGGATTTGACAAAGTATCAGATTGAAAATTCGGACGTAATTACCTATCATGATTATAACCCTCTAGAGGAACATATAGCTCGGATTACCAGGTTAAAGAAATATGGCAGACCACTTATCTGCACAGAATATATGGCACGTAAACGAAACAGCACTTTCGCCAGCATAATGCCAATGTTAAAGAAAGAGAATATAGGTGCAATAAACTGGGGGCTGGTTTCAGGCAAAACAAATACCATTTATGCCTGGGATACCCCAATTGAAAGCGGAGCAGAACCAGACCTGTGGTTTCACGACATCTTCAGAAAAGATGGAACCCCTTACAGGCAGAATGAAGTTGATATGATAAAACAGCTAACTGATAAATAACATACCATATTATTAGTGATATATATATTCCAAATTTTGAGAAAATGAAAAAAAGTTTAATCCTTCCTTTGCTTTTATTGTGTGCATTACTGTTCTGTTCCTGCAACAAATCAAAAGTCATTAATAAAATTAATTTACCGATTTCGGATTCAACTTCCTTCCATAATCCAATTTTATATTCAGGTGCAGATCCGTGGGTTTTCAGCAAGGATGGATGGTATTATTTTACTAGCACAACCGGAAATCTCACGCTCAGAAGAACCAGAATTATAACTGATTTGACAAATGCCGAGAAAAAGGTCATCTGGTCACCCCCTACAACAGGAATGTGGTCAAATTCTATCTGGGCCCCTGAAATTCATTTTCTAGAAGGCAAATGGTATGTCTATTTTGCAGCCGATAACGGCGATAATGCTAACCTGAGGATGTATGCTGTTGAAAACTCCTCAGTTGATCCATTCCAGGGGGAATGGATTATGAAAGGACAACTTAAACCTGCAACCGACCGATGGGCAATTGACGGATCTGTTTTTGAAGATAATGGAAAACTGTTTTTCATCTGGTCGGGAATGGCAGGAAAAGAAGAAAATATTGCCCAGAATATTTACATCGCTCAGATGGATAACCCATGGACAATAAAAGGTGACCGTGTCCTGATATCAACCCCTGAATTTGACTGGGAATCTAAAGGAGCCTCAGCAACCGAACCAAAGGTTAACGAAGGTCCGGCATTGTTGAAGGGTAAAGACAAATTATTCATTACGTTCTCTGCATCCGGATGCTGGACTGACGATTACTGTCTTGGCATGCTGACAGCTGAAGCAGGATCCGACCTTCTTAATCCGGCATCATGGGTAAAATCGAAGGAACCAGTCCTGCAAAAATCTGTTACAGACAAAGTTTATGCCCCGGGGCATAACGGTTTTTTCAAATCACCGGATGGCAGCGAGGACTGGATAATCTTTCATGCTAACGATAACTCAGGTGACGGGTGTGGTGGAGATCGCAAACCTCATATCCAGAAAATTATTTGGAGGACTGATGGAACACCTGATTTTGGCAAACCCGTTTCAAACCTTACTCATGTTAAAAAACCAGCAGGAGAATAAAGTAAAATATTTTTGAATATAAGTAATAATAAAAAATCCCCTTAAAATGAAAAATTTCTTCCTTCATCAATTAAAAAGATCACACATTTTTATGTACATATCGGCACTATTACTGGTTATCACCAGTTGTGGTCCGGCTGTTAAATCTGAAAATAAACAGGGACTGATAGGTGCAATATATGAAGAACCGGATCTTACCCGTATCGGGTATGCAAGTTTCCTTGATTCGCTCGACCGGGTGTGGGACGACGAAGATGAAAGCCAGTGGTCGGCAAAATGGGAAGGCGACATCACGGCTCCTGCTTCAGGAGAACTGACATTTACTGTTAAGACAAACAGACATTTAATACTAAAGATCAACGGCAGTATAATTGCTGAAGCTTCGGGTGAAAATTCAAAAGGTGAAGGAAGTATAAATGTTAGTAAGGGGAAAATGTACGCTATCGAATTAGCTTATTTACACCAGGGCAAAGGGTTGAGCTTCCAGGAAATAAAATGGAGATGGGATAACAGGGAATCGACTTCAATACCCAAAGAGTATTTCACCCATTCTCCTGAAAGGGCTTCATTTTATAACTGGAGGCCGGATCCCGACCCAAGGGAAGTTGATATGTCCCTATTTATTAAGGTACCAGTTGAAAATGTAATTGTATACAAAGAAGAGGGACATTTCGGAGGATGGCCTGCAAACAACGGAATATGGATATGGGGAAATGAGATCGTGGTCGGATTTGAAAGGGGCTTTTATCTGAAAAATGAAACCGGTAATCATTCTATCGATTTCAGCAGACCGCAGAAAAATGTGCTTGCTCGCAGCAAAGATGGAGGAAAAACCTGGGCATGGACCGATCCGGAGAATTATGTAGGAGATATAAGCGACCAGGAATATAAGTACAATCTTGATATAAAGAGGAGTAAAGGTGATTCCCTTAATTCCAAAAAAGAAAGCAAAAAGATTACTTACGCAGATGGAATAAACTTTGCTCATCCCGACTTTGCCATGAGAGTCAGCGGTAATTTGATTTTTGTATCATACGATCGCTGCAATACATGGAATGGTCCCTACCTCCTTGAAAACTTTGGAAGGGAGCTTACTTCAAGAACCGATTACCTTGTTAACGGAGAAAAAGATTGTCTCTTTTTCGTTTCTGTCAAGGATACCAATATAAAAGCAAATCTTAAAGACAGATCGCTGTGTATCGGAACAACTGATGGCGGAAAAACATTCCGTCAGCTGGGATGGATGACAGGGGAACCGGTCAATGTCCGTTCTGTAATGTCAAGCACGGTAAGGATATCTGAAAATCATCTTGTATCGGCAATGCGCCGTAAAGTTGAACAGACCTGGACTGACAGGCCGATGGCTACGAAAGACTGGATTGATGTCTATGAATCAAAAGATAATGGCGAAACATGGCAGTTCCTGAGCTTTGTTGCAGAAACAGATCTGGGCGACAGGAATGGAAATCCTCCATCCATGATCAGACTAAGTGATGGCCGTTTATGTGTCACCTACGGGTATCGTTCCGTGCTCAGGAGTATCCGTGCCAGAATAAGCTCTGATAATGGTAAGACATGGAGTAAGGAAATACTACTTCGCGGTGATGCAGGGACATGGGATATGGGATATACGCGGTCTGTTCAGAGACCCGATGGGAAAATTGTGACAATTTATTACTACAACACAGTAGAAAACCCTGAACAGCATATTGTTGCAACGATATGGGATCCGGCTAATATTAGTAAATAGAATATTTAACCTGTAAAAAAGCAGATCTTGAAAACAATAATGTTATTCCTGCTCCTAGTTGCTGTATTGACAGGAAAAGGCTTATCACAGTCATTCTCGATGGCCGGTTCAATCACTAACAAGGTTGAGATTAGCGATCCTTCAGCGTTGCAATATGAGAATGGATATTATATGATATTCGGATCAGGAGGGGGAATCAATCCCTGGTATTACGATGTCAAAAAGTGGATATGGAGCCTGGGGAACAAGATCTTTGCCGGTACAGATATGCCTGCATGGTGGGATAAACAGTTCCCGGTCAACGAAGGGATCTTCTGGGCCCCGGATGTTCCGTCAAAATGGATAATGTATTATTCCTTTGAGGCAGATGATGAGAGTGCTTCAGCTATAGGACGGGCAGTGGCAACTGGCAATGCACCTTATCTGAAATGGAGGGACGATGGTCCGGTCCTTATAATGCCCGCCTGCAGGGAAAAAGACCGTTTATGCCCCATAGCCATTGATCCTTCAGTCTTCTCCGATGAAAATGGTAACCTGTTTATGTCATTCGGATCAGGTACCACCGGTATCTGGATTGCAGAGATGGATCCGATAACCGGACATTTATCCGCTAAAGCTGCTGAGGGCTGGTCGGAAAATAATCCGGCATATCATCGGGTTGCATACAGGAATCCTGCAAATGATGATTATGTTGAAGCCTCGTATGTATTCCAGCATCCCGGCAATGGCTACTACTATCTTTTTGTAAACTGGGGTTTTTGTTGCAGAGGTGTTAAAAGTACTTACAATATAAGGGTTGGCCGGTCAAAATCTCCGACAGGTCCATTCATAGATAAAGAAGGGAAAGATATGGTGAATGAAGGCGGGAGCCTGGTGCTTCAGTCGGAGGATCGTTATATTGGGCCGGGACATGCAGGCATTTATCAGCACCCTGACGGACGATTTGCTTTTTCATTCTATTTTTTTGACGGGCAGGTGATGGGATTGCCCCGGCTGGCTGTCAGAAATCTTATATGGGTTGATGACTGGCCTGTGATATTAAAAACCGACTTTCAACTGTAAAATGGATGAAACAAGAAAAATATGCTCCTTGTTTTTTTCTAACCTGAAATTAGCCTTAAGGCACCTTTCACGGAATAAGCTCTTTACCATCATTAATATTATTGGATTGTCTATCGGATTAGACTGTTGTATCCTGCTGATTCTGCATGTGAATTTTGAGCTTGGTTTCGACAGGTTCCACACCAACAGGTCAAGGTTGTTCAGGGTTACTTCTCAAAGCAGCTCTCTAACTCCATACCCGATGGCACCTGCCATTAAGGAAGTATTGCCGCAGGTAGCGGAGTATTGCAGAATACTTCAATATGATCATATTCCGGTATATGTTATCCACGAAAATAACCCAGTGGCAGAGAAGGTGTTGATGTATGCAGATTCTTCCTTTTTTGAATTATTTTCTTTCAGGCTTTTATCAGGTAATAAAAAGCAAATCCTGAGAAATCCCGACAAAATTCTCATGTCAAAATCAATGGCATTGAAATATTTTGGCAGTACAGATATAATTGGTAAAACAGTTGACATTAAACAGTTTGAAAAAAGTGTTTATACTATAGAGGGCATTTTTGAGGATTTCCCGCTGAATTCAACTATTCAGGCCACAATTATTGGCAGCACTCTTTACCTCGAAAAAATATGGGGATCATACATGATACATTCATGGGGCGACAGAAATTTTAAAACATATCTTCTCCTTGATAATAAGGAGGCTGCAAATGATATGAATACGAAAATCACGAGCCTTTATCAAACGAACTATAATGAAGAAGAAGCAAAAGAGGAGGAGTTTAGTTTACAACCGGTTACAAGAATGCATTTATTTTCTTCCGGTCTCGATTCGTATGTAGGCTCAACTTCAGAAATCAGAGGCAGCATAGTGAAAGTCAGAATATTTTCGATTATCGCCATTTTAATCCTCCTGATCGCATTCGTAAATTTTATTACCCTTTCAACAGCACAATCATTCAGCAGGCTTAAAGAATTTGGTATAAGAAAAGTATTTGGCGGTTCCCTCAAAAATCTTATCCGGAATGTCTCTTTGGAATTTCTTATTATATATATCGTTTCAATACTGGTCGCTTTTATATTAATCGGATTTTTAAAACCACTCTTCTCAAATAGCTTTTCTTTCCGTATGCCTGCCGGTCAGAGTAATTCATTGGGGCTGATCAGTGCTTTCGTAATCCTGGCTTTACTGGCCGGATTTTTGGCAAGTACTTACATAACCTGGGTCATTACAAGGCATCACCCCATGGATGTCCTGAAAAACAGGCTGATATCGGGGAAAAACAAAAATACTTCAAGGGGAATGCTGGTAATTTTTCAGTTCTTCATTCTTACGATCCTGGTTATCTGCTCAATGGTTATCGTAAAGCAAAACAGGCTGTTATATAATAAAGACCTGGGTTTTGATAAGCAATCTTTGCTTGTGGTTTCAATGCCCCCTTGGAGTCGTTCAAACTTCAAAAATATTGCCAGGGATTACAGATTGCTGGTTGATAGATTTAATGAAATACCCGGGATAGTAAATATATCAGGTGTAACATACCTTCCTCCGGAGGTGCAGATAAAAAGATATAACTATAAAAAACATGGCAATGATGAATTTAAAGAACTGGAGACAATCTCTTCAGACTATAATCTTATTGAAACCCTGAGAATAAAATTATCATCGGGGCGAGTGTTCAGTAATAAATATTCCTCAGACAGTACTTCGAACATCATTATTAACGAACTGGCTGCAAAGAGACTGGGTCTCACTGATCCGGTCGGAGAATCTGTCATCATGGAAGACAACAATGGGCATGTATATAATAAAACCATAATAGGAGTTGTTAAAGATTTTCACATGCGGTCATTGTTCGATGATATAGAGCCAATGGCAATGATTTATGATCTGGATGAAATCCGGAAAGTGGTTATGAGGGTTGCCCCAAACAGTATGGACAAAGCCCTGAAAGAAATTAAAGCAGTTTTCGCCAGGCTATTTCCTGAAGAACCTTTTGAATATACATTTGTGGAGGAGGGACTTAAAGCAAAATACATTTCTGAAACCAGGCTTCAATATGTAGTGATATTTTTCAGTATCCTGGCAATCTGTATTTCAATCTCAGGACTAATGGGACTGGCAATCTTCACCACTCAGAAACGCACCCATGAGATCGGTTTGCGAAAAGTAAACGGGGCAGTAACAATTCAAATAATAACTATGCTAAATGCAGGTTATTTTAAATGGATTGCAATAGCCTTCATTCTTGCCTGCCCCATTGCTTATTATGCCATGAATAAATGGCTCCAGGGTTTTGCTTTCAAAACCGGATTAAGCTGGTGGCTGTTTCTTGCTGCCGGTGCGATTGCATCCATTATTGCCCTGATGACGGTAACCTCGCTGAGCTGGAAGACAGCAACAAGAAATCCTGCAGAAAGCTTAAGATTTGAGTGAAAAACCCAGACTCAATTTAATAACTATCACCAAATAATTAATATAACATATGCTTCTCTACAATTTAAAATTAGCTCTGAGGCATCTGTCACAGAATAAGCTCTTTACCATCATTAATATTATTGGTCTGTCGGTTGGATTAGCCTGTTGTATACTGCTGATTCTGAATGTGAGGTATGAGCTTAGCTTCGATAAGTTCCACACGAACAAGGACAAATTATTCAGGATTGTTCATCAATCCGGGTCTTCTATGACGTACCCGTTGGCTCCGGCTTTGAAGGCAGAATTGCCACAGGTTGTTGATTATTGCAGAACATGGCAGGAGAATTCTGGCCCCTTCCACGTTATCCGAAAAGATGGCTCAGTGGCTGAGAAGGGATTATTATTTGCCGACTCTTCTTTTTTTAATATGTTTCCCTTCAGGCTATTAAGAGGCAATAAAAACCAGGTCCTGCGAAATCCAAATGGGATTCTCCTGTCGGTTTCAATGGCAAAAAAATACTTTGGCAGCACAGATATAATTGGCAAAACAATTGATATTAAGCAACTTTGTAAGGGAGTTTACACAATTGAGGGAGTATTTGAGGATTTTCCTCTGAATTCCAGTATCCAGGCCTCAATGATCGGTAGCACCCTGAACACTGAAAGACTCTGGGGAGCAGAACATATAAATAATTGGGCAAACACTGCTTTTAAAACATATCTGCTTTTAAAAAAAAAGGAGTCTGCAAAATCATTAAATCCGGAAATCAACAAGATTTATCAAAGAAATATTAATGAAGAATGGGCGAAAGAAAGAAAGTTCAGGTTACAGCCATTGACTGAAATACATCTCTATTCTGCCGGCATAGATAATTCAGAATTTAACGGGAATATATCGAAGGTAATGATATTTTCAACTATAGCCATCCTGATACTCCTTATAGCTCTTATAAATTTTATTACCCTTTCAACAGCCAAATCATTCAGTAGACTTAAAGAATTTGGTGTAAAAAAAGTCTTTGGGGCAAACATGGTGAATCTTATAAAAAATATTTCATGCGAATTTCTGTTTATCTACATGGCTTCAATCCTGCTTGCACTTTTACTGGTCGGTATTTTAAACCCTATTTTCTCAAATAGCTTTTCTTTCCGTATGCCACAGGATTTGAATAGTTCTCTTGGATTAATAACTCTTTTTATCATTCTGACATTATTTACAGGATTTTTTGTCAGCAGTTACGTTACATGGATCATTTCCAAACCCCATCCGATAGATGTTCTCAAAAACAAACTTGTCTCGGGGAGAAACAAGAGTATTTTCAGGGGGATCCTGGTCACTGTTCAGTTTCTTATCCTAACAGCACTGATCATATGTTCAATGGTAATCATAAAGCAAAACAAACTTCTGCTTAATAAAGACCTGGGTTTTGATAAGCAATCGCTTCTGGTGGTTTCATTGCCAATGGATTTTTCCAACCGGGATACCAGCGGAATTATTTATAAAAGACTCCAGGCCGGATTAAATGGGATACCTTCTATTACAAGAATATCAGGTGCTACATATCTTCCACCTGAACAGCAGCAAATTACCTACAAATTTAAAAATCCTGCCGATGCTGAATTTGAAGATATTGAAACAATCAATTCAGATTACAATTTAATTGAGACAATGGGAATCGAACTGCTTTCCGGTCGAAAGTTCATCAACCATATTTCATCAGACAATACATCAAATATCATTATAAACGAAATGGCGGCAAAGAAACTTGGCTTTACCAATCCGGTTGGTAAATCTGTTCTTATGGAGGGTTCAAATCAGGGAGGGGATATGAAAACGATTATAGGAGTAGTCAAAGATTTCCATATGCGGTCATTATACCAGGAGGTTGAGCCTATGGTAATACTATATTCTCTGAATGATATACGGAAAGTGGTTTTGCGTGTTGCCCCAAACAGTATAGACAAAGCCCTGAAAGAAATTAAAGCAGTTTTCACCAGACTATTCCCCGAAGAACCTTTTGAATATACATTTATGGATGAAGGACTTAAAGCAAAATACATATCGGAAACCAGGCTGCAATATGTTGTAATATTTTTCAGCATTCTTGCAATCTGTATTTCAATATTAGGACTATTGGGACTGGCACTTTATACTACTCTGAAACGCACCCATGAGATCGGCTTGCGAAAAGTAAATGGAGCGAGTACAATTCAGATAATCATAATGCTTAATAACGGGTTTTTTAAATGGATTGCCATAGCATTTATTTTTGCATGCCCAATTGCTTATTATGCCATGAATAAATGGCTTCAGGGTTTTGCTTTCAAAACGGGAATGAGCTGGTGGCTATTTCTTGCAACAGGGACGATTGTGTTCATTACTGCTCTAATAACGGTAACCTCGTTGAGCTGGAAGACAGCAACAAGAAATCCCGCAGAAAGCTTGAGATATGAGTGATCTAAGTCCAAACTATTTTTGTATAACAATTTAATATTGGTATAATAGTCAGAATCATATTGATTATGTCTATGGTCTTTCTGCGGAAAGATTTAATAACCAAATTCTATGAGATCATCTTTCTTGTCGACTTCTCGCCATAATCTTCTGGACATTAATTCATCGAATTCTTTTATATCCATTATCCTACAACGTACATATGTACCTTTCAGCAAAGTATGACGAACTGTAATTATCTTATTCTTAGAGGTGAAAAACAAGCTGCAGCATTAATATTTTTTTTCAATATGGACATTAGTTAGTCGTACAATTTCAAGATTAGAACTTTCATTATACTTATATAAGCTATTTATTTTAAGCACTTTGCCTAATGTGCAAATATTATCACTCTCGATGAAATACCATGATGAAAAGAAATGACATCCAAGTCGAAGGAAAAAGGATTTTAATTGATTTCTCAGATAACGTAAGAAAAATCGTATTCTAATGCATAATGTACACATAATCAGATGTTGTGATGTATCCTAGGGATCCCTACCCCCGGCATACCCATGGTCTCCAAGGTTAGAGGTGCTACAGAGAGGAATTCTTAAAGCAAAATATGTTTTGTTCTGTTTCTAATAATAAATTCCTATCAGAAATGAAATATCCTTAAAAGTTGTTTGGAAAAAAAATCTGAAAAAGAAATTTTGATGACCAAAATGTCTTTTTTTTAAATTTTTTACAAAAATTTTAAAAAAAACATAAATTGGGCATAAATAATTGATATAGAGATTATATCAAAGCAATTATTTATACGAATATCATAATTTCCAAGTGCAAAGGTTGCGGAGAAAGTTTGTGGCAAATTTGGCGGATTTTGTGGCAGATTCTGTGGCAGGCACTAAAAAACCCCTTGAAAATCAAGGGGTTATGAGGTCTTAAGGGCGGTGCGGACGGGACTCGAACCCGCGACCCACGGCGTGACAGGCCGTTATTCTAACCAACTGAACTACCGCACCAATTGTAAAACGAGTTGCAAAATTAACCTAATTTTTATATCCGCCAATTATTTTTAAAAATATTATCTGTTAATTCCTAACGTACTATTCTATGCAATGAATTGTAATATATTATTATTCAGATACTTAATGAATTAAAAAAACTGAAATTCACTCCGCCGTAATTACGGTGCTCAAAAAATAATTTATGACTCGCAAAACTTATAACCCTGGGATGTTCAAGTATGAAAATTCCGCCATCTTTAATAACCCCTGCCTGCGTGACAAGGTCAGGC
>Ga0209048_10000194_pt1 | contig 65217 bp, 62 predicted proteins | sample FrelakmetCRP12CR_FD_187146 | JGI IMG/M metagenome (GOLD analysis project Ga0209048, IMG submission 187146) | Freshwater lake sediment microbial communities from the University of Notre Dame, USA, for methane emissions studies - CRP12 CR (SPAdes)... | ecosystem: Environmental > Aquatic >...
GCCGCAGCGGACTACCTGCTCAAGCCGGTGCAGGGCGGTCGGCTGGCACAGACCTGCGCGCGCCTGCACGCAACGCTGGCTGAGCGCAGCCTCGCGCCTGGCGCGGCAGCGCCTGCGCTGCAGGCCGCGGTCGAGCAGCTGCGCCGGTTGCTCGATGCGCCAACGCAGTCGGCGCTCGGGACGACGACGGCCGAGCGGCTGCAGGTGATACCGGTCGGTATCGGCGCGAAGGTCCAGATGGTGCCGGTGGGTTCGGTGCTCTACTTCGAGGCCGCCGACAAGTATGTGCGCGTGATCACCGCCGAGCGCGAACACCTGATCCGCACGTCGCTGCGCGAACTGCTGCCGCGGCTCGACCCGCAGCGCTTCTGGCAGATCCACCGCGGTACCGTGGTCCGCAGCGACGCCGTCGCCAGTGCGCTGCGCGACGAGTCGGGCAGGTTGACGCTGACGCTCGCGGGCCATCCCGACCGCCTGACCGTGAGCCGCCTCTGCGCGCATCGTTTCAGGGCAATGTAGTGCCGAGCCGATGACTTTCACCCCCGCAAGGAGCAAGCCGTGAGCCATACAAGCGACGCCGACGACATCGAATCCCGCGCGCGCCGCCGCGTCCGCATGAAGATGGGCTTCTACACGCACGCCCTGGTCTACCTGCTCGTCAACCTCGCGCTCTTGGCCATCAACAGCGTCGGCGGTCGCGACCACTGGCACATCTGGCCGCTGCTCTGGTGGGGGATCGGACTCGCGATCCACGGCATCGTCACCTTCGTCGACCTGAACAGCGAAAGCCTGCGCAAGCGCATGCTCGAACAGGAGATCGCGCGCCTGCGCGACAAGCCCTGATCGAGCCGCGACTCAAGACTGCGCCGATAGAATCCGAAGCACCCTACTCCGACGCTGCGCCGACCGCGCACGCCACGGTCCATGAGCGCCCCCAAAGAAGAGATCAAGTCCGGCAACTTCCTGCGCGCCGTGATCGAGCGCGACCTCGACGCGGGCACCTATGCGCGGCGCCGGTTCGCCGGCACGCCGGGCGACGCCGCGCACCACGCTGCCGGGCCGCTGGACGTGGCGCGCATCCGGACCCGCTTTCCGCCCGAGCCCAATGGATACCTGCACATCGGGCACGCCAAGAGCATCTGCATCAACTTCGGCCTCGCGCGCTCGTTTGGCGGCGTGTGCCACATGCGCTTCGACGACACCAACCCCGAGAAGGAGGAGCAGGAGTACGTCGACAGCATTCTCGAGTCGGTGCGCTGGCTCGGCTTCTCGTGGGACGTGGGCGGCACGAGCCATCTCTACCACGCGAGCGACTATTTCGACTTCATGTATCGCGCGGCGGAGGCGCTGATCGAGGCCGGCAACGCCTACGTCGACGAGCAGAGCGGCGACGAGATGCGCTCTCGGCGTGGCGACTTCGGTACGCCCGGCACCAACAGTCCGTTCCGCAGCCGCACGCCGGCCGAGAACCTGGCGCGGTTTCGCGAGATGCGCTCGGGCATGCTGGCCGACGGCGCAGCGGTGCTGCGGGCGAAGATCGATATGGCGAGCCCGAACATCAACCTGCGCGACCCGGCGCTGTACCGCATCAAGCGTGCGACTCATCACAATACGGGCGACCGCTGGTGCATCTACCCGATGTACACCTACGCGCACCCGATCGAGGACGCGCTGGAGAACATCACTCACAGCATCTGCACGCTCGAGTTCGAGGACCAGCGGCCGTTCTACGACTGGCTGCTCGACACGCTGTGCGCGCTCGGCCTGCTGGCGCAGCCGCGGCCGCACCAGTACGAATTCGCGCGACTTAACGTGACCCACGTGATCACGAGCAAGCGCAAGCTCAAGCAGCTCGTCGACGAGCGGATCGTCGGCGGTTGGGACGACCCGCGCATGCCGACCATCGTCGGCATGCGCCGTCGCGGCTACACGCCGGAAGCGATCCAGCTCTTCGCCGAACGCACGGGCGTGACCAAGTCCGGCGGCTGGACCGATTACGCCGCGCTCGACGCCGCGCTGCGCGACGACCTCGACGCCAAGGCGGCGCGCGCAATGGCCGTGCTCGACCCGGTCAAGCTCGTACTCACGAACTGGGATGAACTGATGGGCGCAGGCGCGATCGATGCCTGCAGCGCGCCGGTGCACCCGGCGCAACCCGAGCGCGGCCGCCGCAGCTTCGGCATCGGGCGCGAGATCTGGATCGAGCGCGACGACTTCATGCTGGTGCCGGCAAAGGGCTACTTCCGACTCTTCCCCGGCAACCGAGTGCGGCTGAAGTACGGCCACGTGATCGAGTGCAGCGGCTGCACGCTGGGCGCCGACGGCCGCGTTGCCGAGGTGCAGGCGATGCTGGTGCCCGACACCAAGAGCGGTACGCCGGGCGCCGACGCGGCCAAGGTCAAGGGCGTGATCACCTGGGTCGGCGTGAACGACGGCGTCGCGGCCGAGGTCCGCCTGTACGAGCGGCTCTTCACCGACGAGCAGCCCGACGCCGGAGGGCGCGACTTCAAGGCCAGCCTGAACCCGCACAGCCTGCGTGACGTGGCCGCGGTCGTCGAACCGACGCTGGCCGCGGCGCGAAAGGAAGAGCACTTCCAGTTCGAGCGCCACGGCTACTTCGTCGCCGACCGCGTCGATCACGGCGACGGCCGGCTCGTCTTCAACCGCACGGCAACGTTGAAGGACTCGTTCGCGAAGTGACTCGCGGAGGCTCGCGACACAGGGCAACGCAAACACACCGAACGATGGCGAACCCGGGGCGAATCGCGAGCGGCCTGAGAGTTGTCGCGCTCTATGAGGGTGCGAAGGCCGTGCTCGTGCTCATCGCCGGTTTCGGGCTGCTCTCCGCGATCCACCACGGCGCGGCGCTCCTGGCCGAGGAGCTGGTGCGGCAGATGCATCTGAACCCCGCCCAAGGCTATCCGCGGGTCTTCATCGACCTCACGCGCGATGCGTCGAACGCGCAGCTCTGGCTTTTCGCCAGCGGCGCGTTCGCGTACGCCGCACTGCGCAGCGTGCAGGCGGTTGGACTCTGGCAGCAGCGCCGCTGGGCCGAATGGTTGTCGGTGGCCAGCAGCGGCGTGTACGTGCCCGTCGAGCTGTACGAGCTCGCCCGCGGCTACAGCGCGATCAAGCTCGCAGCGCTGCTCGCTAACGTAGCCATCGTCGTCTACATGGCCTACGCGCTGCGGGCTTCGCCCAAGCCGGGGGATGCGTGATGCGCATGACGAGCCTTCGCCGCAGTCACCGGGTCAAGCCTGGGTGCTGATCGAATTGCCGACCGCGGGCGAACTCGAGCTGCCGTAGCCGAGATCCTGCTGCAACGCGGTCAGCAAGGCTTGCAGCGTTGCCTGCGGCGACGCGGTGGTCGCGCCGGCCGATGCCGTTGCAGCATTCACCGGCGCTGGCGCCGCCGGCTGCAGATCAACCACCAAGTTCGCGAAAGCGGTCTGAAGGTCAGTTGGCGCGGTCCCGTTGCCGACCTGAGAGATCAGCGCCGACAGGCCATCGGCGAAGCTCGTCTTGCTCGAGGTCGGGTCCGACGCGTAGGAAGGGGACGCAGTGGACGAAGCGGAAGCGGCGCCCGCCGCCGGTTCGCTCCGCACTGCCTGAAACAGCGCGTGCATGAACTGGCGCATGTCCTGCTTGACGCTGCCGGCCGCGGAGTTCGAACCGTCGGAGTCGCCGTCGCTGTCGGTCGACGCCGGAGTCTGGCTCGAAGCCGCGGCGCCGGTTGCGCTCTGAGGCATCGACAGACCCAGGCTTTGAAGCGCCTGCGTCAGCGCCTGACGCATCTGACCATGGCCGCGGTGCGACGCGTGCACGCGCCCGCCGCCGCCGTCACCGTCACCGTCGGGGTCCGACGCGTTGTTGACGCTGGGCGACTGAAGACTTGTGATTCCGGCAAGCGGAGACGACGAACTCGAGGTGGCACTGACGTTCATGGGCGGCCTTTCGGTGGAGGAACAGAGGGCCTCCATCAGACATCGGCACCCGCCGCCGCGATTCGCGCAAGAAGCGCCCTAAAGCCAGGCTATTTACCTTGGCTTAACACTCCTTTGCAGAGGAGAACTCAGCTCAGCCGCCACCCACAATCTGGACGCGCTCGATCCTGTCGGCCAGTTCGAAACCGAACACCTGCGCATAAAAACTCGCCTCGGCCTCGAGCGTGCGCGCGATGGTCTCCTTGCGCCGGAATCCGTGTCCCTCCCCTTCGAACGCCAGGTACGCCGCCGGGATGCCGCGCGCCTTCATCGCCGCGACCATCACCTCCGATTGCTCCGGCAGCACGACCTTGTCGTCCAGCCCCTGGAAGAAGATCACCGGGCATGACAAGCGCTCGGCGTGCAGCGCCGGCGAGCGTTCGGCGTAGAGCCTCTCGCGCTCGGGTGGCGGCGCGATGAGGTAGTTGTTGTACCGTGACTCGAACTTGTGCGTGTCGTCGTCGAGCGCCTTCAGGTCGCTCACTCCGTAGTAGCTCGCACCGGCCTTGAAGGCGCGATGAAAGGTCAGCGCGCACAGCGTGGTGAAGCCACCCGCACTGCCGCCGCGAATCGCCATCCGCTCGCGGTCGACGCGGACGGTCGCCACCAGGGCGAGCGCGCCGGCGATGCAGTCCTCGACGTCAACGATGCCCCATTGCCCCTTGAGCAGATCGCGGTACGCGCGCCCGTAGCCGCTGCTGCCACCGTAGTTCACGTCGAGCACCGCGAAGCCACGGCTCGTCCAGTACTGGATTGCAAGTCTCAGGCTGCTCGTGCTCATCGAGGTCGGTCCGCCGTGACTCATCACGACGAGCGGCGGCCGCTCGCCAGCAGGCGCTTGGAAGTCGCAGTTGCGCGGCGGATAGAAGAACGCGTGCGCGAGGCGGCCGCCGCTGCTCGGGTACACGATCGGCTCGGGCTGCGAGAGGTAGCCCGCGTGCGGCAGATCATCGACGCTTCGCGCGAGAACTTCGTGTGCGCCGCTTGCAACGTCGATCCGCACGACCTGTGCCGCAAGAACCGCAGACGCTGCGATCGCGACCACGAAGCCGGCTCCGGTGCACAGATCGTCAAGGTCGGTGAAACGAGTGTCCAACGGATGCGAGGTACCGCGCTTCAGATCGATCCGAACGAGCTTGCTTGTCCCCTGCTCGATGAACGTGGCGACGATCTCGTCCCCGCCGGTAAAGCCATACATCGCCTGCCCGAATACCCATTGCGGCCGGCCGAACTCGGCCTTCATGGGGCATACGGCCTGCAGCGCTTGGCCCTCGACGCGATACAGGTTCCACCAGCCCGTTCGGTCGGAGACGACGAACAGCTGCCCGCGCGGCGACCACAACGGCTGGCACAGCGATTCGTCCGCACCGCCAGCGATGCGTCGCGAGCGAACGAGTTCGCCTCCAACATCCACATCGGCCAGCCAGAGCTCGCTGCCCTGCCAGGGCATGAGCGGATGGTTCCAGCATAGCCATGCGAGTTGCCGCCCGTCGGGCGAGAGCCGCGGCGCGGCGTAGAAATCGAACCCTCCGGCGAGCTCACTCTCGGCGCCACCGGAGAGGCCAATCGCGACCAGGCTGCTCCGCGCCTCGCGATCCGGCTGCGAATGGTCTTCGCGCACCGCGATCAGGCGCTGCCGCCCGCGGTCGAGCACGAAGTCGGCGTGGCGATGCAGTCCGTTCGCAGTCAGCGCCTCTGCCTGCGCCAGACCCTTCTGGCGATAGACGAGGTTGTCAGCGAAATTGGAAAAGTACAGCGCGCCCCCGGCGGCCAGCAACGCTCCGCCGCCGTACTCGTGGACACGGCTGCGCACGTTGAATGGCGGCGGCGTCACGACCGCGCTGCCGCCATCCGGCGCGCCGCGCACTGCGGCCACACGTCCGCCTTCGGCCGCCCGCCCCTCGAGCCAGTAGACGTGCTCGCCGTCGATCTGCGGCGCGGCAAGCGGCCTCGTGCCTGCGGCCACCCATTGGGCGGTGACGGGTGACTTCCAGCTGCCGAACGGCGCGACGGTGGGTGCGTTCATGGTGGTTCCTCGCCGCGCTTGCTTCGCGGGCCCGCGCAGGTTTTACCAGAGCACGGTCTAGCGCTGCCGACCCTGCGACCGCCGCAGACGCGTCAGCGGCCGGCGCCGCGCAGCGGTCGAAGCGCTTGGGCCATGCGGGCCAGCGCTTGGCGATCGAGCTTGCCGGCTCCGGTCTGCGGCAGTGCCGTGACGAAGCAGACGCTTCGCGGCCGCTTGTACGGTGCCAGCCTTGCGCGGATGTGCTCGATGATTGCACTGTTGGTCGCAAGCGCGCCGTCGGCCACCAGCGCGGCGGCGACCGTCTGGCCCCAGGTCTCGTCGGGAACGCCGAACACCGCCGCCGCTGCGACTCCTGCGCAGCCTTCGAGTACGCGCTCGACTTCAGCCGGATAGACGTTCTCGCCGCCGGTGACGATGAGGTCAGAGCGGCGTGCGTGTACGTGCAGGCAACCCCCGGCATCAATCTCGCCCAGATCGCCGGTATCGAACCACGCCCGCGGATCGAGCGCAGGCTCGCTGAGGTAACCCGCCATCAACATCGGCCCGCGGACTTCGATTCGGCCATCGATCACGCGAATCTGCGCCCCTGCGAGCGGCCTGCCGGCGCCATGATCCGCAGCCTCGTAGCGCATCGCATACGGCGTGCTCACCACCTGAGAGCAGGTCTCGGTGCAGCCGTAGGTGATGACGATCGGCAGCCGGCGTTCAGCCGCGCGATCGAGCAGCTTGCGCGAAGCCGCAGCGCCACCAAGCAGGATCGCGCGCAGGTGGCACGGGGGCCTCCAGTCTGGGTGCGCGGCCAGGCATTGCGCGAGCATCGTCGGCACCAGCGAGACGAGCGTGACGCGCTGCTCGACGATCCACTGCGGCAGGAGCCGGGCGTCGAATGCGGGTGCCAGCGCCACGCAGCGCCGCGCCGCCAGGCAGCGCGTGACGATCGACAAACCGCCCACCCGCGCGACGGGCATCGCGAGCAGCCAGCAATCGTCGTCCTGCCAGCCCAGGTTGGCCGCGCTCGCCTGTGCCGAGGCGAGCAGCGCGGCGCGGGTCAGCACCGCGCCACGGGCTTGCCCGGTCGTACCCGAGGTGTAGATCACCGCCGCGGCGCCGGGATGGTTGACGCGGCCCGCTCGGTGCGCGGCGGCGAGCACGGCTGCACGCTCGGCGTCGGTCTGGCGCGAATGCAGCAGCAGCGCCGGCACGCGCGCCTCGAGCAGTGCGTACAGCGTGACGAGCGTCTCCAGCGCGTTGGTGCCGCTCAGCGGATAAGCCGCGCCGTCGCTCGGGTCGAGGTTGAGCGACCGAAGCCGCTCGCGCACGAGCTCGGCGAGCTGACCGAAGTTGAAGTGCTGCTCTCCTAGGCGCAGCGCGGTCACGCCACCAGCGTCCTGCGCGGCCGCGAAGATGGACAGTGCGCTGCTCAACGTCGAGCCCGCCAATCCATCGGCGGCTTGGTCACGGGAGACGCGGGAACTTGCGGAAATCGGGCTTTCGCTTCTCGAGGTAGGCATTGCGCCCTTCCTGGCCCTCTTGCGACATGTAGAAGAGCAAGGTTGCATTGCCCGCGAGTTCCTGCAGGCCGGCCTGGCCGTCGCAGTCGGCGTTCAGCGCCGCCTTCAGGCAACGCAGCGCAATCGGGCTGTTGGCCAGCATCTCGCGGCACCACTGCACCGTCTCCTCCTCCAGCCGCTCGTACGGCACGACGCAGTTGACGAGCCCCATCTCGAGCGCCTGCGCCGCGTCGTATTGTCGGCACAGAAACCAGATCTCGCGCGCCTTCTTCTGGCCGACGATGCGCGCCATGTACGACGCGCCGTAGCCGCCGTCGAAGCTGCCGACGCGCGGCCCGGTCTGGCCGAAACGCGCGTTGTCGGCCGCGATCGTGATGTCGCAGACCATGTGCAGCACGTGCCCGCCGCCGATCGCGTAGCCAGCGACCATCGCGACCACGGGCTTGGGCAGCGTGCGGATCTGGCGCTGCAGATCGAGCACGTTCAAGCGCGGCACGCCGTCGCCACCGACATAGCCGGCATCGCCGCGAATGCGCTGGTCGCCGCCGGAGCAGAACGCATCCTTGCCCTCGCCCGTGAGGATGACGACGCCGATATTCGGGTCTTCACGCGCGTCGGTGAACGCTGCCTGCAGTTCCTTGATCGTCTCGGGCCGGAATGCGTTGCGGACTTCGGGCCGGTTGATCGATATCTTCGAGATGCCCTCTCCCGACTTCGCCACGATGATGTCCTTGTAGCCTGAGACGGTCGTCCACTTCGGCACCCGCGGCAGCTTCTTCGCCTTCGCTGTCTTCGTCTTCTTCATCCGCTTCTCCTTCTACTGGGTTCGGTCGTGGGGGGCGCTTTCGGCTGCCGTCGCGCGGCGCCAGTACCCTTTGGCAAGGATGCGGCCCGTGGTGCTCGCCTGAACGGCGCAGCCAGGGCTCCGCGCTCTACGGGCGCTCTTCCCGCCCGCGAAACAAGGCTGGACTTCGCGCGGGCACGCGACAGCCGGGATTATCCGGCCTCGACGCCCCCTTGCGCGCCGGAGCAGGGACTCGAGTCCGCGGCGCGGCGCGTCGATCGCACATGCAAGAGGGGGCTCGACTTGCGCCGAGCCCCCTCTTGTCCGGACCACTCGGCGGGCGAAGCCCGCCGCCACGGTCGTGATCGATGCTTCAGGCAGCGACAGCCACGCCCTCGGCACCCTTGCGCCTGGCGCGCGCCACCGGCGCCTTCGCGGCCTTGCGCTGCGCCGCTGTCTTGCGGCTCAGGCTGGCCTTGGCCGCGGCGGTCTTGCGAACGACCGCGCGCTTGGCACGAACCGCCTTCTTCGCGACGCGAACGACCTTGGCCTTCTTGCCGGCAGCGACGCGTGACAGTGCGCCGGCACCTTCGACGGCCTTGGCCGACACCGCCAGCACGGCCTTCGCGCCAGGAAGACTGAGTCGAGTCGCGGCCTCGATTCCGCTGACGACCACGCGGTTGTCGATAGCTGCAGCGAACTCAGCCACCTGCGTGACGCCCTTGATGGCGGTGTTCGAACTCACTTCGATCGCCTTCTCGGTGCCGGTGCTCACGCCGTCGACGCCCTTGACGACAATGTCGGTCAGGCCGCTTCGAAACTGCGTCAGCGTGCTGGTCAGTTGCGGAACAAACTTGTCGGTACGGCTGTACACGCTTCTCTCCAAACCGCCGTTGACGGCCTCGATCATGCGGTGGCTGCCGATGCGATAGGCCTCGACCGTCAGAGTCGCGGCATGGCGGCAGTTCTCGATCGTTTGCAGTGTCACGGTGCTCAGTGCTTGTGTCTTCATGATGTGCCTTCGTTAGTGTGGTTGCAGGAACTCTGGTCGGAACTCGTCGAACCGTTTGCGATGACTGTTCTGACGACGAATGAAGTCTCGTCGCTGTGCCTAGAGAGCGAAACCCAAACCGCGGGCAGACATTAGAGCCAGCTCTCGACTCACGTGCTGATGCGTCGCTGCTGCCGTCGCCCCGATCCGATGGCTCAGGCAGCGTCGCCCACAAGCAGCTGGCTGTAGCGCGCGAGGTCGATGTTTCCCCCGCTGATGATGATGCCCACGCGCCGGCCCTGCAGCGCCACGCCAGCGTGGCGTGCACCGGCGAAGGCGAGGCAACCCGTCGGCTCGACGACGAGCTTCATCCGCTCGGCGAAGAAGCGCATCGCCTCGACGAGTTGCGCATCGCTCGCGGTGACGATGTCGTTCACGTCGCGGCGGATGATCGCGAACGTGAGCTCGCCCAGGTGCTGCGTCTGCGCGCCGTCGGCAATCGTATTCGGAGTGTCGATATGCACGACCTCGCCCCGCGCCAGCGACTGCTGTCCGTCGTTGCCGGCCTCGGGCTCGACGCCGTGGACCCGGCATGCGGGCGCGAGCGCGCGCACCGCGAGCGCGGCACCACTCAGCAGCCCGCCACCGCCAAGGCAGACGAACAGCTCGTCGAGCTCGCCCACTTCCTCGATCAACTCCTTCGTCGCCGTGCCCTGGCCGGCGATCACGTCGGCGTGGTCGTAGGGCGGAACGAGCGTCATCCCGCGCTCCTGCGCCAGGCCGCGGCCGATCGCTTCGCGGTCTTGCGTGTAGCGGTCGAACATGATCACCTCGGCGCCATAGCCGCGAGTGGCGGCCACCTTGGCCGCCGGCGCGTCCAGCGGCATCACGATGCAGGCGGGTATGGCCAGCAGGCGCCCGGCGAGCGCGATCGCCTGCGCGTGGTTGCCGGACGAGAATGCGACCACCCCGGCGCGGCGCTGCTCGGCGCTGAAGCGCGCGAGCGCGTTGTACGCGCCGCGGAACTTGAACGCGCCGGCGCGCTGCAGGTTCTCGCACTTGAAGAACACTTCGGCGCCGAGCAGCGCATCTGCGGTGCGCGAGCGCAGAACGGGCGTGCGGTGCGCGTGGCCGGCGATACGCCGCGACGCGGCGGCAACGTCGTCGAATGTGGGCAGTTCAAGCATGGTTCAGGCAAGGCGTGATCGGCTTGGAGGGATGGAACGCCCGCCAGTCTATGCGCCCGCGTCGCCGACAATCCTGCCACCGCAGCCCAAGCCTCCGTCTGCACCGAGCCGATGTCCATCTTCCTGATCCGCCACGGCGAAACGGCACTCAATGCGGCGCGAGTGCTGCAACCAGCCGACGCGCCACTGAACGAGCGCGGATTGCGACAGGCCGACGCCCTGGCGCGCCGGCTCGCCCCGCTCGGCGTGGCGGCGATCGTGAGCAGCGACCTGCAGCGTGCCTGGCGCACCGCCGAAGCGATCGCGGGCGCCACAGGCGCTTCGATCGTCGCCAGCGCGCTGCTGCAAGAGCGCAACTTCGGCGTCTTGCGCGGTCAGCCCTACGACAGGCTCGGCTTCGATCCGCTGGCGATGGATGCAGCGCCGCCCGGAGGCGAGTCGGCCGCGGCGTTCGAGCAGCGCGTCGCCGCGGCGTTCGGGTTCGTGGTCGCGATGCGCGCCGGCCTGCACGGCCCGCTCGCGGTCGTCACGCACGGCCTCGTGATCCGCACGATCCTGGGCGCCCACGTGGTACTGCCCGCCGGGACCGAACTGCCGCAGCGCTTCGGCAACACGTCGCTGACGGTCGTCTCGGCGCGTGCTCCGCACGCGGTGACCGAGCTCAATGGCACGCATCATCTCGACGACGGCGCGCCCGACGACCGGTGCAGCCCTTTCGGCGCGTAGCGCGACGATGGCGGGAGCAGTCACGACGCAGAGCGCCGTAGCCGGGTCCTCGGCGTTGGCCGGGGCAGCTCAGCGCCGTCGGCTTCGGGCCCACTCGACGCCGATGATGCAGGCGGCGAGCCACGCGGTTCCCGAGGCGAAGCCACCGATGACGTCGCTCGCGAAATGCGCCTCGAGGAAGATGCGGCTGGCGCCGACCGAGAATGCCGTGGCCGCGGCGAGCAATACCGCCGGCAAGTGCCAGCGCCCGGGCAGCGTGCGCATCAGCACATAGGCCAGCATGCCGTAGCTGACGAGCGCGCCGGAGGTGTGTCCGCTCGGGAAGCTCCAGCCATGAGCCAGCGGCATGCCGGCCTCGTGCGGCGGGCGCACGCGCTCGAACACCCGTTTGAGCCCTGCGTTGAGCAGCCCGTTTCCACCCATCGCCACGACGAGACCGATCGCCAGCACGCGCTCGTCACGGAGGCGCAACGCCACCGCGCCGACGATGCACAGCACGGCCAACCAAGCCCCGTCGCCGAGGAGCGTGATCCATCCGAAGACCTCGACCGTTCGCGCGGAACTGCTGCTGCGGACGGCCTCCAGAAAGGCATGGTCGACGCGCACGAATCCGCCTGCGGCCCTGACCCCGAGAGCGATGGACGCGAACCCCAGTAGCGCGCAGACGACCACGGCAACGCCGAGCCAGCCGTTGAACGTCTTGCCGGTCGACGCGCGACCGTCGTCAACCTGATCGCGCTGCGTCGCGCGCCGCGCGGCCCGATCGATGAGCGCCACCGCGAACAACAAGAGCGCAAGCGTGGCCAGGAACCAAGCCTGCGCGTGCATGCCCGCGGCTTGCGCCAGTGCCGTCAGCGTGGCCTCAGTGGTTGCGGATGAGTTCATCGAAGTTCGGCCCGTCGGTGGCCGCAAGCGCGAGGTTCCACGCCGGAGCGCCATCGCCTACGCTCCACCGCGAGACGACGCGATAAGAGGCGAACGAGGTAGCGTAATCGATCGTGGCCGTCACGCTACATTGCCGGCGCAGCTCGAATGTCCGCTGCGAGTCAGCCAAGACCTGCTCAGTAGTGCAACCCTGTCTCGTCGGGCTCGTCGGTCGAGGTCGCGATCACGCTGACCGGCCTGCCCTTCATGCGCTTCCAGATATAGACCCCATACCCCGACAGTCCGTACGCGACGAACAGGCCGAACAGCACGCTCGGCGGGTGAAAGCTGATCACGGCGATCCCGAGCGCGATGGCAACGATGACGATGAACGGGACCGTGCGCTTGAAACTCACGTCCTTGAAGCTGTAGAACGGCACGTTGGTCACCATCGTGAGCCCGGCGTACAGGGTGACGCAGAACGCGGTCCAGTCAAGCCAGTGACCTTCCCTGAAGCCCCTCAATCCGGCGTCGTCGAGCACCCAGATGAAACCCATCACGATCGCCGCCGCGGCCGGGCTCGGGAGCCCCTGGAAGAAGCGCTTGTCGACCACGGTCAGGTTGGTGTTGAAACGTGCCAGGCGCAGCGCAGCGGCCGCGCAATAGACGAACGCGGCCACCCAGCCGAGCTTGCCGAGGTCTTTGAGTGCCCATTCGTACACGACCAGCGCCGGTGCGGCGCCAAATGAGACCATGTCCGACAGGCTGTCCATCTGCTCGCCGAAGGTGCTCTGGGTGTGCGTCATGCGCGCGACGCGGCCGTCCAGGCTGTCGAGCACCATCGCGCAGAAGACGCCGATCGCCGCCTGCTCGAAGCGCCCGTTCATCGCCATCACGATCGCGTAGAAGCCGCCGAACAGCGCGGCGAGCGTGAACAGGTTTGGCAGGATGTAGATGCCCTTGCGACGAGGACGCTGCGGCAGCTCCACGCCATCTTGCGGGTCGCCGGCAGCCGCGCCGATGACGTCCTGGATCTCGCTCATGGCGCGCCGCGCGGGCAGTTTCGATTCATGGCCGCGAGGATACCCCAGCGTCGGTCACGCGCGCCGATAGGCGCGCGCGCGTCCTGCCCCTCGTACCGTCAGTTCTTGCTCTGGTCGACCAGACGGTTCTTCTTGATCCACGGCATCATCGCGCGCAGCTGCTCGCCCACGACCTCGATCGGGTGCTCGGCCATGAGCCTTCGGCGCGACAGCAGCGTCGGCGCGCCGGCGCGGTTCTCGAGGATGAAGCTCTTCGCGTATTCGCCCGTCTGGATATCCTTCAGCGCCTTGCGCATCACGGTGCGTGTCTCGTCGTTCACGATCTTCGGCCCGGTCACGTACTCGCCGTACTCGGCGTTGTTCGAGATCGAGTAGTTCATGTTCGCGATGCCGCCCTCGTAGATCAGGTCGACGATCAGCTTGAGTTCGTGCAGGCACTCGAAGTAGGCCATCTCCGGCGCGTAGCCGGCCTCGGTCAGCGTCTCGAAGCCGGCCTTGATCAGCTCGACCGCGCCGCCGCAGAGCACGGCCTGCTCGCCGAAGAGGTCGGTTTCGGTTTCCTCGCGGAAGCTCGTCTCGATCACGCCTGCCTTGCCACCGCCGTTCGCCGCGGCGTAGCTGAGCGCGAGGTCGCGCGCCTTGCCGGTGCGGTCGGCATGTACGGCGATGAGTTGCGGCACACCTCCGCCTTGGGTATAGGTCGAGCGCACCGTGTGGCCGGGCGCCTTCGGCGCGACCATCCAGACGTCGAGGTCGGCGCGCGGCACGACCTGTCCGTAGTGCACGTTGAAGCCATGCGCGAACGCGAGCGACGCGCCCTGCTTCATGTTCGGGCCGACCTCGCTCGCATAAACAGCGGCGATCTGCTCGTCGGGAAGCAGCATCATCACGACGTCGGCGGCCTTCACCGCCGCCGCGACGTCGGCCACCGCGAGCCCTGCCTTCTCGGCCTTGAGCCAACTGGCGCCGCCCCGACGCAGGCCGACGGTGACCTTCACGCCGCTGTCGCTCAGGTTCAGCGCGTGCGCATGGCCCTGCGAGCCGTAGCCGATGATGGCGACATTCTTGCCCTTGATGAGGCTCAGGTCGGCGTCCTTGTCGTAATAGACCTTCATGGCGTTCTCCAGTGGGTGATCGGGGATGAGGTGGGTGGCTTCAGACGCGCAGGATGCGATCGCCGCGGCCGATGCCACTGGTGCCGGTGCGCACCGTCTCGAGGATGGCGCTGCGGTCTATCGCCTGCAGGAACGCGTCGAGCTTGGCCGAGTCGCCGGTCAGCTCGATGGTGTAGCTCTTTTCGGTGACGTCGATGATGCGGCCGCGAAAGATGTCGGCCATGCGGTTCATCTCCTCGCGCTCCTTGCCGACCGCGCGCACCTTGATCAGCATCAGCTCGCGTCCGGTGAAGCTCCCTTCGGTGAGGTCGACCACCTTGACGACATCGATGAGGCGATTCAGGTGCTTGGTGATCTGCTCGATCACCTCGTCCGAGCCCGAGGTGACGATCGTCATGCGCGACAGCGACGCGTCCTCGGTCGCCGCGACGGTCAGGCTCTCGATGTTGTAGCCGCGGGCGGAAAAGAGCGCGACGACGCGCGACAGCGCGCCCGGTTCGTTCTCGAGCAGCAGGGCAATTATGTGTTTCATGGTGCGGTGTGAGCGCGCTCTTCACGCCGCCGGCGGTAACCGGCGGCCCTTGGCCACGCTTCGCGATGATGATAGAGAGACTTCGCCGAAGCAGTGCCGCGCATCCTGCGGGAGCCCGGCCGGGCGCGGTAACGCGCGGCCCGTCGCCCGCATTCGACGCGTCACAGGTCTTCGGACCCCAGCAACATCTCCGTGATGCCTTGCCCGGCCTTGACCATCGGCCAGACGTTCTCGGTCGGGTCGGTGCGGATGTCGAGGAACACGGTGCGGTCCTTGAGCCTGATCGCTTCGCGCAGCGCGCCTTCGACGTCGCCCGGCTTCTCGACCAGCAGACCGACGTGACCATAGGCCTCGGCCAGCTTGACGAAGTCGGGCAGCGCGTCCATATAGCTGTGCGAGTAGCGCCCTTCGTAGTCGAGTTGCTGCCACTGGCGAACCATGCCGAGGTAGCGGTTGTTGAGCGCGACGATCTTCACCGGCGTCTTGTACTGCTGGCAGGTCGAGAGCTCCTGGATGCACATCTGGATCGAGCCTTCGCCGGTGATGCAGAACACGTCCGATTCTGGTTTTGCGAGCTTGATCCCCATCGCGTAAGGCAGGCCGACACCCATCGTGCCCAGACCGCCTGAGTTGATCCAGCGCCGCGGCCGATCAAAACGGTAGTACTGCGCCGCCCACATCTGGTGCTGGCCGACGTCCGAAGTGATGTAGGCGTCGCTGCCCTTCGTCAGTTCCCACAGCTTGTCGACAACGAACTGCGGCTTGATGACCTCAGTGCTGCGCTTGTACTTCAGGCACTCGCGCTTGCGCCACTCATTGATCTGACCCCACCAGGCGGAGAGCGCCGATGCGTCGGGCTTGGCCTGCGCGTCGCGCACCTGCACGATCAATTCCTGCAGCACGTCCTTGACGTCACCGACGATCGGAACGTCGACCTTGACCCGCTTGCTGATCGACGACGGGTCGATGTCGATGTGCACGATCTTTCGCTCCACCGTCGCGAAATGCTTCGGGTTGCCGATCACGCGGTCGTCGAAGCGCGCGCCGACGGCGAGCAGCACATCGCAATGCTGCATCGTCATGTTCGCTTCGTAGGTGCCATGCATGCCGAGCATGCCGAGGAACTTCGGGTCGCTCGCCGCGATCGAGCCCAACCCCATCAGCGTATTGGTGCAGGGGTAGCCGAGCAGGTCGACGAGCTCGCGCAACTCCGCCGACGCGTTGCCCTGCACCACGCCGCCGCCGGTGTAGATGTAGGGGCGCCTCGCCTGGAGCAGTAACTGAACCGCCTTGCGGATCTGCCCGCCGTGGCCCTTCTTCACCGGGCTGTACGAGCGCATCTCGACCGTCGCCGGGTAACTGAATGGTGCGGTCTTGAGCGACACGTCCTTCGGGATGTCGACCACCACCGGCCCGGGACGCCCGGTGCGTGCGATGTGAAATGCCTTCTTCATCGTCAAGGCGAGGTCGCGCACGTCCTTGACGAGGAAGTTGTGCTTCACGACCGGGCGCGTGATGCCCACGGCATCGCATTCCTGAAAGGCGTCGAGCCCGATCGCGTGCGTGGGGACCTGGCCGGTCACGATCACCATCGGGATCGAGTCCATGTAGGCCGTCGCGATGCCGGTGACGGCGTTGGTCACTCCCGGCCCCGACGTTACGAGCGCGACGCCAACCTCGCCCGTCGCGCGGGCGTAGCCATCGGCGGCGTGAACGGCGGCCTGCTCGTGGCGCACCAGCACATGCTCGATCGCGTCCTGCTTGTAGAGCGCATCGTAGATGTAGAGTACCGCACCGCCGGGATAGCCCCAGAGGTACTTGACGCCTTCGGCCTGAAGGCAACGGACCAGTATCTCGGAGCCGTTGAGCTCTGTGGGTGCGGCGTGCGGCTGTGCCGTGGCGGCGCGCTTTGCTTCCGTGGCAGACACTTCCATTTCGAACCTTTGTGAATTTCTCTGACGAAAAACCATCGGTGTTCCTTCGCGCGCCCTCGTGAGGCGGCAGCGGAACCTGCGCAGTCTGCGACAAGGCGCCCCGGTCGGGCAGCGAGATCGAGACCAGTCTGTTGTGCGAAGCAGCATTATGTCATCGCATGTTTCCACGCCAGCGGCAGATCCGGGCTCAAGGGTCGCGATGACATAATCGGCCGCCTTCTCCGCCCTGCCAGCGCCTCCGCACCCTTGGCTACCGACAAAGAACTCTCCGACTTTCTTAGGAGCGTCGAGAAGCGAGCATTCAAGCGGACCGCATACGCGGTACGCGACGAGGATGCCGCACTGGACATCGTGCAGGACTCGATGATCCGCCTGGCCGAGAAGTACTTTGATCGCCCTCCGGCCGAGCTCGCACTCGTTTTTCAGCGCATCCTGTCGAACGCGACGATGGACTGGTTTCGACGGCAGAAAGTTCGCACCTCGGTGGTGCAGAATTTCTCGCAGTTCGAGTCCTCGGGCGAAGACGGCGACTTTGACCTGCTCGAGATCCTGGAGGCCGCCGATGGCTCGACCGCGTCGGAGAGCGCGGCCGACTCGGTCTCCCGGGCGCAGATCCTGCTTGCCATCGAGGCCGAGGTGGCCAAACTGCCCGCACGTCAACGCGAGGCCTTCCTGCTGCGTTATTGGGACGAGTTCGATGTCGCTGAGACAGCTTCCGTCATGGGTTGCTCGGAAGGAAGTGTCAAGACGCACTGTTGGCGGGCTGTGCAAGCCTTGGCAATCGCTCTGAAAGCCAAGGGAATCGAACCATGAACGAAGCGAGTATCCAGATGACTTACCACGACATCGAGACGGAAGCCCTGCAGTCGCGCTTCGCGTTGCGGGTCGCGGCCTGCCTGTCGGAACAGTCCGAACTCCCACGTCACGATGTGAGCGAGCGCCTGCGCTTTGCGCGCGAGAAAGCAATCGATCTCGCGCGGATCCAGCGGGTCGCGTTGGCGGCTCCGGTGCTGCAGGCGGCCGGCGGTGGCGCCGCCGCGCTGATGCTCGGCACCGGGCTGCGCTGGCCTTCACGCTGGTTCGTCAGGATTGCCTCAGTGCTGCCCCTGTTGATGCTCGCGGCAGGCCTCGTGTTGATCCAGAACCAGCATGTTCGCACCCGAATCGCCGCGGCCGCCGAGATCGACGTCGATCTGCTGAGCGATGAGCTTCCGCCGAACGCGTATGGCGATCCCGGATTCCTCGAGTTCCTGAAGGCGACACGGGATTGACCGACCAGCGCCCGCCATCCGCGCTGCCCTACCGCGCGATGTGCTCGGACGCATCGGCGTGGTTCAGAGCGGGCAAGGCGCTGCTGCGCATACCTCCGCGCAGACCCGGCCGCGTCGAAATCGCTTCTTGCGCGCTCGCGGCCGCGTTGATGATCGGTGCTGCCGCAACCCATGCCCAGGCACCACCCAAGCCGGCGACTCCGGGATCCTCAGTTCGCCCACTGTCGCCCGCAAACCCCGAGCAGGGGCCGGCCTGGTCGACGCTCAAGCCCGCACAGCGGGACGCGCTGAAGCCACTTGAGCACGATTGGCCGAGCATCGACATCGCGCGCAAGCGCAAGTGGATCGAGATCGCCGACCGCTATCCGAGCATGCCCGCGCAAGATCAAGCCCGGCTGCAGACGCGCATGGCCGAGTGGACCCGGATGACTCCGCAGGAGCGCAGCGAGCTGCGCATGAACTACCAAGAGGCCAGGCGGATATCGACACAAGACAGGCAAGCCAGTTGGGATGCCTATCAGTCACTGTCAGCGGAACAGCGCGGCGAGCTCGCGGCCCGTGCCGCGACTGCGGCAGCCAGTGGCGGTCGTCGTGGTCAGCCTTCGGCGAACGCGGCGTCTGCACCACCGGCCGATGCGCGCGCACGCGTGAAGCCGCAGCCGAAGTCCAATACCGTGCCCGATCCTGCTTTGGCGGCGCGACCCAAACCGGTGGCACCCTCCGTGGTCCAGGTCCAGCCCGGTGCGACGACGACGTTGATCTCCAAGCAGCCAGCACCACCCGTGCACCAGCAAACGGGAATGCCGAAGATCGCGGCGACGCCAGAGTTCGTCGACAACAAGACCTTGCTGCCGAAGAAGGGCGCCCAAAGCGATAAGACTGGGTCCGTCGCGGCTTCCACACCGTCTTCGCGCCCGTGAGCGGCCTGTCCGCCTCCGCGCCAGACGTCGCGCCAGGCGCGCGCTCACCCGCGCCAGGGCTGCTGCGGCGCCTGGCCTGTCTCTTGTACGAGGGAGTGCTGTTGTTGGGCGTGCTGATGACAGCAGGTTTGCTTTACGCCGGACTCACCGGACAGCGCGACGCCATGCTCGGCCGGCATGGCCTGCAAGCCTTCCTCTTCGTCGTGCTGGGCGTCTACTTCACCTGGTTCTGGGCGCACGGCGGCCAGACCGTCGCGATGAAGACCTGGGGGATCCGTCTCGTTCGCGCCGATGGCCAGCCGGTATCGAAGACACGCGCCGCGGCGCGATACCTGCTGAGCTGGCTCTGGTTCGCGCCGGCACTGCTCTGGCTGTGGCTAGGCCGCGCTGCAAGCGCAGTGCCGATCGCGGCCACTTTGGGCGCAGGTGCAGTCGGTTACGCGGCCCTGGTCTGGCTCGACCCGGACCGGCAGTTCTGGCACGACACCGTATGCGGCACACGGCTCGTGAACTGGCAGCCCGTGACGCGTGGTTGTCGCTGAGCGACCGAACGTGGGCCACGGCCCGCGTCGGCCGACTGGGCCTATCGGCCCAAGGCACAATTCCGACCCATGACCAACGCCCGCCGCGGTCCTGCGAGCCCCGCCGAGGCGAATGTGCTGTCGTTATGCGTCTATTGCGGGTCCCGCCGCGGCAATGATGCGGCGTACGATTCGGCCGCCCGAGCCGTCGGCAGCGCGATCGCACAGCGCGGATGGCGTCTTGTCTACGGCGGTGGACGCGCCGGGCTGATGGGAAGCGTCGCCGATGCCGCGCTGGCAGCTGGCGCGCATGTGATCGGCGTGATTCCGAAGGCGCTGATGGGGCGCGAGCTTGGCCACGGCGGACTCACCGAATTGCACGTCGTAGGCACCATGCACGAGCGCAAGCGGCTGATGGCTGAACGAAGCGACGCCTTCTTGGCGTTGCCGGGCGGTATCGGCACCTTCGAGGAGCTGTTCGAGGTCTGGACCTGGCTGCAGCTCGGCTACCACGACAAGCCGGTCGGCCTGCTCAATGCCGCCGGTTACTACGACTGCCTGCTCGAGTTTCTAGACCACAGCGTCGCGCGGGGCTTCGTGCCGGCGGCGCAGCGCGGCCTGTTGCAAGTGCATTCCGATCCGGACGCCCTGCTCGACCGGCTGGCGTCGCTCGCTTGGCCGGCCCCGTCCGCGGAGAACTACCGCCAGATTTGAGCCTCGCCGCAACGCCAACCGACGCGGGCGAAGAATGCGCGTTCACGGAACTCGCGCCCCGCCTGCGCCACGCCCCAGTGCGCAGGCACTGCGGCGTGTCCTCAGACGGCGTCTTCGTCGGTCTCGCCGGTGCGGATGCGGACGACCTGTTCGACCGAAGTGACGAAGATCTTGCCGTCGCCAATCTTGCCCGTCTTGGCCGCCTTCACGATGGCGTCGATGCAGCGATCGACGTCGCCATCCTTGACCACGACCTCGACCTTCACCTTGGGCAGAAAGTCGACCACGTACTCGGCGCCCCGGTAGAGCTCGGTGTGCCCCTTCTGACGGCCGAAGCCCTTGACTTCGGTCACCGTGAGGCCCGTCACGCCGACCGCGGCGAGACCTTCGCGGACTTCTTCGAGCTTGAAGGGCTTGACGACGGCAATGATCTGTTTCATGGCGCGCTCCGCAATGACGTGTTGGCTGGAAGCTAGTGTATTCGCGGTCAGCGGCGGCGGCGCTCAACCCTGCCGGCCGCGCATTGGCTTGCAGGCGAATGCCCCTTGGCTGCGGCCGGCGGCTGCGCCGCCTTCACATCGCGCGCGATATGAGCCTTCGCCGCAGCACGCTCTGCGTGCTGTCACCAGCGTTCGTCCGCGCGCAGGCGCGGCCGCACGTCCGGCTCAGGCCCTGAACTTCGACGTGATCGGGTAGCGCCAGTCCTTCCCGAACGACCGGTGCGTAATGCGGATGCCAACCGGGGACTGGCGCCGCTTGTACTCGTTCACCTTGATCAGGTGCGTCACGCGCTGCACGTCGGCCTCGGCGAAACCTGCAGCGATGATCTCATCAATGCTCTGGTCTTCCTCCATGTAGCGCTGCAGGATGGCGTCGAGCACCTCGTACGGCGGCAGGCTGTCCTGGTCTGTCTGATCCGGCCGCAGCTCGGCTGACGGCGCGCGCGTGATGATGCGTTCGGGAATGATCTCGCGCCCCTGCGCGTTCTTCCATCTCGCAAGCCGGTAGACGAGCGTCTTGGCCACGTCCTTGATGACGGCGAAGCCGCCCGCCATGTCGCCGTACAGCGTGCAGTAACCGGTCGCCATCTCGCTCTTGTTGCCGGTCGTCAGCACAATCGCACCGAACTTGTTCGACAGCGCCATCAGGAGCGTGCCGCGAATGCGCGCCTGGATATTCTCTTCGGTCGCGTCCTCGGGAAGACCGGAGAATTCGGCCGCCAGGCTGGCGCGGAAGGCGTCGAACATCGGCACGATCGAAATCTCGTCGTAGCGCACATCCAGGCGCTGCGCCATCTCGCGTGCGTCGATCGACGAAATGTCGGCCGTGTAGGGCGACGGCATCATCAGGCAGCGCACCCGCTCGGCGCCGAGCGCATCGACGGCGACCGCGAGCACGAGTGCCGAATCGACACCGCCGGACAACCCGATGATCACGCCAGGAAAGCCGTTCTTGCCGACGTAGTCGCGTACCCCGGTGACAAGCGCCTTCCAGGCCTGTTCCTCGATCCCGGCGATCGGCGCAATTTCCCCGCCGATCCGCCCGTCGGCGTGGACGTCGATCATCGACAGCGCCTCCTCGAACATCGGCGCGCGCGCTCGCAACCGGCCCTGCGCGTCGAGCGCAAACGACGCGCCATCGAAGACCACTTCGTCCTGACCGCCGGTCAGGTGCGCGTAGAGCAGCGGCAGGCCGGCATCGCGCGCGCGCCAGGCCATGCGCTCCTCACGCTCGGCCAGCTTGCCGAGATGAAACGGCGACGCATTGAGCACGCATAGCACCTGAGCGCCGGCCGCCTTCGCCGCGCGCGCCGGTTCGTCGAACCACGCGTCTTCGCAGATGTTGAGACCGAATCTGATGCCGCCGACCTCGAACACGACCGCGCCCTGCCCGCAGTCGCGACCCGACGCGAAATAGCGCCGCTCGTCGAACACCTGGTAGTTCGGCAACTCGCGCTTGCAGTAGGTCGCAACGACGTGTCCCCCTGTCAGCACCGATGCCGCGTTGCATCGTTGCGGCACCGAATGCGAGCGCGACCTAAGATCACCTCTTTCACCGAACTGATGCGGATGTCCGACCACCACGTACAAGCCCTCGCAACCGGCCAGTTGCGCTGCCAGATCTTGCAGTGTGCTCGCGCAGGCCTGCATGAACGCACTGCGCAGCAGCAGGTCTTCCGGCGGATACCCGCAAAGGCCGAGCTCGGGTGTCAGCATCAGGCGCGCGCCCATTGCGTGGGCACGCCGCGCCGCGTCGGAGATCAGGCGCGAGTTACCGGCCAGGTCGCCGACCGTGGCGTTGATCTGCGCCAGCGCCACTTTCACCGCGATCTGGCTTGACATATGGGTCTGGAGGATACGTCGGGGCACTATGTTATCCGGGTGCTCTCGGACCCCGGCCAGGTCAGCGCAGCACAGTGGAACGCGTTGCTCGACGCGCAGCCGTCGGCCACACCGTTCATGCGCCACGAGTACCTGCTCGCACTGCTTGAGTCGGGCAGTGCCTCGCCCGAGACCGGTTGGACGGCGCAGTTCATCGCGATCTTCGCCGACGAGGGAGGGCGCGAGGTTCTCGTCGCCGCGTGCCCGCTGTATCTGAAGGACCACTCCTACGGCGAGTACGTGTTCGATTGGGCCTGGGCCGACGCTTACCAGCGCCACGGTCTGGCGTACTACCCCAAGCTGCTCTGCGCGGTGCCCTTCACGCCGGTGCCGGGGCCAAGGCTGCTGGCGCGCGACGACGACCTGCGCGGCGTCCTTCTTCAGGCGATGCAGCGCCTTGCGCACGACGCCGGCTGGTCGTCAATCCACCTGCTGTTCCTCGACGACGCTGACCAGCGCGCTGCGCAGGCTGCCGGATGGATGATGCGCAGCACCTTGCAGTTCCACTGGACCAACCGCGAACCTGCGCCCTACGCGGATTTCAGCGACTTCCTCGCCGGGCTGCAGCGCGAGAAGCGCAAGAAGATCGGCCAGGAGCGGCGCAAGGTGCTCGCGGCCGGTGTCAGCTTCGTCATTCTCACCGGAGCGCAGATCGGGCCCGAAGACTGGGACTTCTTCCACCGCTGCTACACGCTGACCTATCGCGCCCACCACTCCACCCCCTACCTGACGCGCGATTTCTTCGCTCGCATGGCCGCGGCCATGCCCGAGCATTGGCTGCTCTTCATCGCCGAACGCGGCGGCAGACGCATAGCGGCATCGTTGATCGCCATCGACCCGTCGCGCGGCAACGCCTTCGGCCGCTACTGGGGCGCGACCGAGCACGTGGACTGCCTTCACTTCGAAGCCTGCTACTACCAGCCGCTCGCCTGGTGCATCGCCCAGGGCTACCGCCGTTTCGAGGGCGGCGCGCAGGGCGAGCACAAGATGGCGCGCGGGCTGATGCCGATCGCGACCGCGTCGGCGCACTGGCTGGCGCATCCACAGTTTGCGCAGGCGGTGGCCGATTTCCTGCGCCGCGAAGGCCGGGCGGTCGAAGGCTACCTGGACGAGTTGAACGATCGGCGGCCGTTCAAGGCGGTGCCGCCAGCACCATGAAGCGCAGCGGCCCCGCATCGCGGGGCCGCTCGATCGAGACGGGGCGCAGTTCGCGCCCGGCCACAGGCCGTGCCCTCAGAGCTTGGCACCCTGCATGAAGGTATCGAACCGCATCTCCGTGAAGCGGAACCACAGGTTCTGGTCGCGACGGAAGTTCGAGAAATCGGCGTAGATCTTCTTCCAATGCGGGTTCTTCTCGCCCAGTTCAGAAAACATCGCCATCGACTCGGCAAACGACCGCTCCATCACGTCTTTCGGGAACGGCAAGAGCTTGGTGCCCTGCGAGACCAGCGTCTTCAGCGCTGCCGGGTTGCGCGCGTCATACTTGGCCTGCATGTCGACGTGGGCATGAGAAGCCGCCGCTTCGACGATGGCCTTGTTCTCCGGGCTCAGCGCCTCATAGGCCTTGATGCCGATCATGAAGTCCAGTTGCGGGCCGCCTTCCCACCATCCGGGGTAGTAGTAGAACGGCGCAACCTTGTTGAAGCCCAGCTTCAGATCGTCGTAAGGTCCGACCCACTCGGCGCCATCGATCGTACCTTTCTCCAGTGCCTGGTAGATCTCCCCTCCCGGAATCGTCTGCGGCACCACGCCGATACGCGACAGCACCGCGCCGGCGCATGCACTGATGCGGAACTTGAGGCCCTTGAGGTCCGCAACCGACTTGATCTCCTTGCTGAACCAGCCTCCCATCTGGGCGCCGGTGTTGCCGCCGGGGAAGCTGATGATGCCGTAGTTCGCGTAGAACTCGCGCAACAGCTTGAGGCCATTGCCTTCGTACATCCACGCGGTCATCTGGCGGCTGTTCAGACCGAACGGAATCGCGCACGACAGTGCGAACGTCTCATCCTTGCCGTAGAAGTAGTACGCCGCCGTGTGTGCCATCTCGACGGTTCCGTTCTGCACCGCGTCGACGACGGCGAACGCGGGCATCAGTTCGCCCGCTGCGTGGGTCGAGATCTGGAACTTGCCGCCGCTCATTTCGCCGACCTTCTTCGCGAACGTCTCGGAGGCGCCGAAGATCGTGTCGAGCGATTTCGGAAAGCTCGACGCCAGGCGCCAGCGGATGTTGGCCTGGGCATGTACCACGGCAGGTGCAACACCGGCGGCAAGGATTCCGGCCAAGCCGGTCTGGCGTATGAAGGCACGACGCTCCATGACTAGACTCCTGTAAGAAGATTCACGCAATAGGATCCGATGGGCGAAATTCTAGGAGCCCCCAGGCCTCGCCGGCGCAAGTGTTTACCCGTCCGGGAATGCACGTGATCGATGGTTCCCGCCCGGCATCGGCGGCCGGAAGCTCCGGCAGCCTACGAGCCCGCCACCGTCATCCGCTCGACCAGCACCGAGCCGATCGTCTTGCTGCCCATCGTGTAGACATCGGCCCCGACGGCGACGATGGCCTTGAACATGTCGCGCAGGTTGCCGGCAATGGTGATCTCGTGTACCGGGTAGGCGATGCGCCCGCCCTCGACCCAGAACCCCGCCGCGCCGCGCGAATAGTCGCCGGTGACATGGTTCACGCCCTGGCCCATCAGTTCGATCACGAACAGGCCGCGGCCGAGCTTGCGCAGCATCGCGTCGAGGTCGTCCCCGGGCTCGGTCAGGCGGCTCTCCAATCGCAGGTTCTGCGCGCCGCCGGCGTGCCCGGTGGTGCGCATGCCGAGCTTGCGCGCCGAGTAGGTCGACAGGAAGTAGCCCTGCACCACACCTTCGCTGACCACCCTGCGTGGTCGGGTCGCGACGCCTTCGTCGTCGAACGGCGCGCTGCCTTTCGCGCGCGGAATGTGGGGATCTTCGACCACGTCGACGTGCGCAGGCAGCACGGCCTTGCCGAGGCTGTCGAGGAGGAAGCTCGACTTTCGGTAGAGTGACCCGCCGCTGGTGGCCTGAACGTAGGCACCGAGCAGGCTCGATGCGAGCGCCGACTCGAACAGCACCGGCACCTCGCAGGTCGCGATCTTGCGCGACGCGAGGCGCGCCAACGCACGCTCGGCGGCATAGCGCCCGACGGCTTCGGGCGCGGCGAGGTCCTGAGGCGCGCGCATCGAGCTGTACCAGGCGTCGCGCTGCATGTCGTCGCCGCCGCGGCGCGGCAGCGATGCGATCGGCGCCACCGACAGCGAATGGCGCGAGCTTGCGTAGCCGCCTCGAAAGCCGCGGCTGTTACCAGCGAAGAAGTGCGACTGTTGCGCCGAGACGCCCGCGCCTTCGGAGTTCGTGATCCGGCGGTCGGTCGCGAACGACGCAGCCTCGCACCGGTTCGCGATCTCGGCCGCCTGGCTGGCGTCGATCAGCCAGGGGTGGAACAGGTCGAGGTCGCGTGTCGCGTCCTCGCCGGCGGCGAGGTCGGCGGCGTCGGGCAGGCCCGCAGCCGGATCCTCGGCCGTGAAGCGGGCGATGTCGAACGCGGCCCGGACCGTCTGCTCCAGCGCGGCGCGAGAATAGTCCGACGTGCTCGCATTGCCGCGCCGCTGGCGGAGGTACACCGTGACGCTCATCGACTTGTCGCGGTTGCGCTCAACGTGCTCGATCTCGCCCTTGCGCACCGACACCGACAGCCCGGCGCCCTCCGACACTTCGACACCGGCATCGCTGGCACCGAGATTGCGCGCAAGAGCGAGCGCATCCTCGACCAGCTGCTGGAAGACCTCGCGGGAGTATGCGAAGCCATGCGGAGAGGAAGGCTGGGCCGAACCGGTGGTGCTGGACATGGTGTCGCTTTGCGGGGCGCGCGCGGGTGAATCCCGGGAGGCGACGGCTATCATACCGATGCCCCTTCGCAGAGCGCGTTTCATGACCCCGCCCGACCTCAGCGCCCTACCCGACACCGCCGACGAAGCGCCGGCTCGGGAGCGCCCGAGCAAGACACAGCTGAAGAAGGCGATGCACGAATTGCAGGAACTCGGCGAGGCGCTCGTCACGCTGCCCGACGAGCGCGTCGCCGCGCTGGCGCTGCCCGAGTCGCTGCAGTCCGCGGTGCAGGAATTCAAGCGCACGCGATCGCACGAGGGCAGGCGGCGCCAGATGCAGTACATCGGCAAGCTGATGCGCCGCACCGACCCAGAGCCTATCCGCCAGGCGGTCGCGGCGACGGCCCTCGGTCAGGCCAAGGACGCGCTCTCGCTGCACCAGGCAGAGGCCTGGCGCAAGCGCCTGATCGAGAGCGACGCTACGGTCACCGGCTGGGCGGCCGAGTTTGCGGCGAGCGATCTGCAGCAGTTGCGCACCCTGATACGCGGCGCCCGCAGGGACGCAGCCAGCGCCCCCGAGCAACGCAGCGGCCGCGCCTATCGCGAGCTCTTCCAGTTCATCAAGCAGGCCCAACTGGGCAAGGAAACCTGACATGGTGCGCAGCTTGGATTCCGTCAAGGTTGGCATCGTCTCGATCAGCGACCGCGCCGCAAGCGGCGTGTACGAAGATCAGGGTTTGCCTGCCTTGCAGGCTTGGCTGGGCAGCGCAGTGCGCAACCCGATCGCGTGGGAGGCGCGCCTGATCCCGGACGACGAGGCCACCATCGCCGCGACGCTGCGCGAGCTCGTCGACGCGGCGCGCTGCGACCTCGTGCTGACCACCGGCGGCACAGGCCCGGCGCCGCGCGACGTGACGCCCGAAGCCACGCTCGCGGTCGCGACCAAGGTCATGCCCGGCTTCGGCGAGCAGATGCGCCAGATCAGCCTGCGCTTCGTGCCGACCGCGATCCTCTCACGCCAGGTGGCGGTGATCCGCGGCCGGGCGTTGATCGTCAACCTGCCCGGCCAACCGAAGGCCATCGCCGAGACCCTGGGCGGACTGCCGCAGGCGCAGCCGCCATTGCCAGGCGTCTTCTCCGCCGTCCCCTACTGCATCGACCTGATCGGCGGGCCCTACATCGAGACCGACGACGCCGTGTGCAAGGCGTTCCGGCCGAAGTCGGCGCAGCGCCCGACGAACAGTTGACTCGCGCAGGCGCCAAGCGTGCGGCGCCACGCTGCCGCGCCGGCGGATCACTTCACGAGCTGACTCAGCCGCTCGGCGTCGAACGACTCGATCGTGTGCGCGTCCTGCGGCACGCATTGCTCATCCACGGGTTCGCGCGAGCGCGCCGAGAGCGTCTCGATCGCGTGCCACAGCAGCGCGATCTGGTGCTCCTGTCCGGACGCGTTGTCGATCAGCCCCTTCATCGCCTGCGAGACCGGATCGTCGCCCTGCGTGATGCCATACGCCGAAAAGCCCATCTTCGCCGCCGCGGCTTCGCGCTGGGCGTCGGCCTCGGCATGCAGCACGCGGGCCGGGTTGCCGACTGCGGTGGCACCCGCAGGCACCGCCCTGAGCACCACCGCGTTCGAGCCGACGCGCGCGCCATCGCCGACGGTAAAGCCCCCGAGCACCTGCGAGTTGGCGCCGACGATCACGCCGCGGCCAAGCGTCGGATGGCGCTTGGCTCCCCTGGCCAATACCGTGCCGCCGAGCGTGACACCCTGGTAGATCGTACAGTCGTCGCCGATCTCGGCAGTCTCTCCGACGACGACACCCATGCCGTGGTCGATGAACACGCGACGCCCTATCGTCGCCGCCGGATGGATCTCGATCCCGGTGAAGAAGCGCGCCAGGTTCGAGATGAAGCGGCCGAGCCAGTGCAGGCCGTACGACCAGCAGCCATGGGCCCACCGGTGCAAGATCAGCGCGTGCAGACCCGGATAGCAGGTCAGCACCTCCCAGCCGCTGCGCGCCGCGGGGTCGCGCTCCAGGATGCAGGCGATATCTTCTCGAAGGCGCTGGAACATAGGGCGGGGGGCAGATGAGCGTCGGCGCAGTGTAGCCGCGCACCCGCCTGCGCTGACCCAGCGCAGGTTACGCGGCGGGTTGCTGTCTTGGGCGCCGCGCAGACGTCAAAACGGCTCCCGAGGGAGCCGTCCAAATCGCTGCTGCGAGACGCTCAGGTCGAGCGGCGGCGAACTCTGAAGCCGATGACGGCAAGGCCGGCAAGCATCAGCGCGTAAGTCCCCGGCTCGGGAACCGGGGTTACGGCAGTGACGTTGGATATCTCAAAGGCGTTCGTGTTCGCGCTGAAGACAAGCGAGGTAATTTCCGTGGCCGCGCCGGTCGGCGTGAAGTTGACGTAGCTGGCGAAGCTCTGAAGTCCATTGGGCGTGGGCAGTATGCCCAGCCCCAAAGCCGTGAACGTTAAGGAGCCATGATCCGTATTGACCGTCAGCGTGTTCCAGCCAGCGGGGTCTGGCGAGCCCCAGAGGAAACTCACGTAGGTAGTACCCTCGGCCAGCGTAAGGGTGGCGCTGCCGCCGCCGTTGTTGGTATTGCTCGGTCCCACCGCCAGCCAGTTCCCGACCGTTGAGATCAGTGGAGCGGAATTCTCTGGGATGGCAGCGGTGTTCGGGAAGTTCTGGCTATCCAGATAGATCGCGCCGCCAGACACATTCGTGCTACTCAGCGTGAGGAAATTGGCGCTGTCGTTTAACCCGCCAACCGCACCAGCTACCTGCGCGAATGCGCCGGTACTCGCTAGAACCGCCAGCGCGGCGACCAGTGCTCTCGAGAATTTCATGTGTTTCCCCAAGCGTTGGGCACGTCGAACGCATTCACCCACCTACCCGCACCCATGTTTTCAGTCTACGCCTCGGGGCGTGCGTAGCAACCCCCTTGCTCGGGGGTATCTAGAGAAAGCGCGTCGCCACCTTCAGCGCGACTAGCGCCGCCGCACAATCCGGAGGACGTTGGCCTGGCTGGTCGGCGTCGGCATGCGCGTCTCGGAAACGCGGACGCCCGCCAGTTCTTCTGTCAACCCGGCTCGGCGCGCAAGCCCGAACCGATATCAACGCGCCCCGGGTATGCGGGCGCGGTGGCGCTGCAAGGCCGTGGCCGCCAAGGACAAGAGCAAGAGACTCACCGAAGTCCAGATGTGGCCGGTCGGCCGAAAATCCCAGCAACCTCCGATGGATCCCTATGCGACGTGCGTCCTGCCTGCCAGTGCGTTTTCGTGCCTGCCTGCAGCTGGGGAAGCGCCGCGAGAGTGCCCGGCACGCACTGGCGCCTTCGCGCCCGGAGGTCAGGGCCGCTTCTGCATTGCCCGAGCCATGCCGCGCAGGATATCGACCTCTTCGGTGCTTAGTTGCGCGCGATTGATCAGCCGGTTCAGGCGCGGCATGAGCTTCTTCGGTGCGGCGGGGTCGAGGAATCCGATCTCCACCAGTGCATGCTGCCAATGGTCGAGCAGTCCCTGGACTTGCGCAACACTTGCGAGCTTGTTGTCGAGGGTGCGCGGCAGCACCCCGAAACCACCCAGCGCGAGTCGCCATTCGTAGGCGATCAGTTGCAGCGCCTGCGCCAGGTTGAGCGAGCCGTAGGCGGGATCGGTCGGGATGCTCACGCACGCATGGCAGCGGTAGACGTCGGCGTTGCTCATGCCGAATCGCTCGGAGCCGAAGACGAACGCGACACGATGGCCGCTCCGGGCCAGGTCCACGAACAGCTCGCGCGGTGCGTGCGTCGGCGGCCCGAAGTCGCGCGGCGTCATCGCCGTCGCGCAGGCGTAAGTGACGCCCTCCATCGCTTCGGCCAGCGTGGGCGCGACGCGAGCCTGCAGCAGGATGTCGGCAGCGCCACTGGCCCGCGCCAGCGCTTCGGGGTGCGCCATCACGTCGGCCAGGCGCGGCGCGACGAGCACGAGGTCGTGAAACCCCATCACCTTCATCGCCCGCGCCGCCGCGCCGACGTTTCCAGGGTGGCTGGCGCCGAGCAGAATGAAGCGTGCCTGCTCGCGCGCTTGCGCCGGCTCCGGGGCGTGCGCTGGATTGCTGAGGTCGGGCATCGTCGGCGGCTAAAATTGCGATTATCGGTAGCGCTTCATCCGCGTCGCGTCGGCCTCACTGCTTGCGCCCGTCGCTCTCGGTCGCCGGCAGTGGCTGATTCCCCCGCCGGTCCCATCGCTCATTCGTTCCAGACAGGTCTCCCATGGCGCAAGCGCTGCACCCGATGCTCAACACCGCCGTCAAGGCCGCTCGCGCCGCCGGCGCACTGATCAACCGCGCGTCGATGGATCTCGATCTGATCAAGGTGAACACCAAGTCGCCGAACGACTTCGTCACCGAGGTCGACCATGCAGCGGAGAACATCATCATCGAGACGCTACTCGGCGCCTACCCCGGCCACTCGATCCTGGCCGAAGAGTCGGGACAGAGCCGGGGCGCCAAGGACAGCGAGTACGTCTGGATCATCGACCCCCTGGACGGCACGACCAACTTCATCCACGGTCTTCCGGTGTACGCGGTATCGATCGCGCTTGCCCACCGCGGCCAGGTGCAGCAGGCCGTCGTCTACGACCCGACACGCAACGACCTGTTCTTCGCCTCCAAGGGGCGCGGTGCGTTCCGCAATGACAAACGGCTGCGCGTGTCCAAGCGGCTGCGGCTGGCCGAATCGCTGATCGGCACCGGATTCCCGTTCCGCCGCGGCGACAACCTCAAGCGCTACGTACAGATGTTCGAGGACGTGATACAGCACTGCGCCGGACTGCGCCGCCCTGGCGCCGCGGCGCTCGACCTGTGTTACGTCGCGGCGGGCTACTACGACGGGTTCTTCGAAACCGGCCTGAGCCCGTGGGACATCGCCGCCGGCTCGCTGATGATCACCGAGGCCGGCGGCCTGGTCGGCAACTTCACCGGCGAGGCCGACTACATGTACCAGCGCGAAGTCGTGGCCGGCAACCCGAAGGTCTACGCGCAACTTGTGAGCATCCTAGCGCCCTACACGCAGGCGCTCGCGAAGCCCGCGGCAGCGCCGGAAACGATGGATACGCCGCTGGCGGCGCTCAAACGCGCGAGCCTGATGGACGGCGCACCCACATCGCCGCGGCCGCCAGTGCGCATGCGCAAGGGCGACCGCGGCTGATCGGCGACCGACGAGCACGTTCGATCGGTGTGCCGCCCTGCCCGACCCCGCACGCGCGAGCCCCGGGCGGGCTACTGCGGTGCCCTGCCCATCTGAGCACGCGATGACCGATCCCGCCTTCGCCGCCCACACGCCGGTCATGCAGCAGTACCTGCGAATTAAGGCCGAGTACGCGGACACGCTCGTCTTCTACCGCATGGGCGACTTCTACGAGCTGTTCTTTGACGACGCGCGACGCGCCAGCGCCATGCTCGACATCACGTTGACGACGCGCGGCCAGTCGGCCGGTGAACCGATCGCGATGGCCGGCGTGCCGGTGCACGCGCTGGAAGCCTACCTCGCGCGACTGATCAAACTCGGAGAGGCCGTCGCCATTTGCGAGCAGGTCGGCGATGTCGCCACCGCCAAGGGCCCGGTCGAGCGCAAGGTCGTGCGCGTCGTCACTCCTGGGACGCTGACCGACAGCGCGCTGCTGGCCGACAAGAGCGATTCGCTGCTGCTTGCGCTCAGCCCGCAGGGCGCGCGCTGGGGTCTGGCGTGGCTGGCGCTCGCAAGCGGGCAACTCGGCCTCGCTGAATGCAGCGAACACGAGCTGGCGGGGTGGCTGGCGCGGCTCGCCGCTGCCGAGACGCTCTGCGACCGCGACCACGTGCCGGCCGCGCTGCAGCACGCGAAAACGACGGTGACGCACCGCCCCGCGTGGCAGTTCGACCCGGCGCTGGGTCAACGCAAGTTGTGCACTCAGCTCGGGGTCGCGAGCCTTGCCGGCTTCAACGCGCACGAGCTCAAGACCGCGCACGCCGCGGCCGCAGCGCTGCTGAGCTACGCCGAGCACACCCAGGGTCAGGCGCTGGCACATGTGCGCACCTTGCAGGTCGAGCGTGCGAGCGAGCTGATCGAGCTGCCGCCAGCGACGCAGCGCAACCTCGAAGTCACGCAGACGCTGCGCGGCGAAGATCAACCGACATTGCTGTCGCTGCTCGACACCTGCCGCTGCGGCATGGGCAGCCGCGCACTGCGGCAATGGCTGACGCGGCCGCGGCGCGATCGCGCGGTCGCACGGCAGCGGCACGACGCGATAGACGCCCTGCTTGCCTGCGGCTTCGGGCCGCTGCGCGATGCGCTGCGCGGCGTGAGCGATGTCGAGCGGATCACCGCCCGCGTTGCGCTACGCCACGTGCGGCCGCGCGAACTCGCCGGCCTGCGCTCGACGCTGCTGGGCTTGCCCGCGCTGCGCGAAGGGGTTCCGCAGACCGGGAGCGAATTGCTCGGCGAACTGCGCGCGGCGCTCAGCCCGCCGGCGCAGATCGCCGAGTTGCTCACCCGCGCGATCGCCGGCGAGCCGGCGGTGCTGCTGCGAGACGGTGGCGTGATCGCCAGCGGCTTCGATGCCGAGCTCGACGAATTGCGCGCGATCAGCCAGAACTGCGACGCCTTCCTGCTCGACCTCGAAGCGCGCGAACGGGCGCGGACAGGCATTGCCAGCCTGCGCGTGCAATTCAACAAGGTGCACGGCTTCTACATCGAGGTCACGCAGAGCCAGGCCGTCAAGGTGCCCCCCGACTACCAGCGACGGCAGACGCTGAAGAACGCCGAGCGGTACATCACGCCCGAGCTGAAGACCTTCGAGGACAAGGCCCTTTCGGCGCAGGAACGCTCGCTCGCACGCGAGAAGATGCTCTACGAGCAGCTGATTGATGCGCTGCAACCCCACCTCGGCGCACTGGGGTCGCTGGCCCGCGCGCTAGCCGCTCTCGACGCGCTGGCGTCGCTCGCGGAGCGCGCCGCCACGCTCGACTGGTGCCGGCCCGGGTTCGTCGCGATGCCGTGCATCGAGATCGAGGCCGGGCGCCACCCAGTCGTCGAGGCGCGGCTGCGCGAGACCGGTGGCGGCGCCTTCATCGCCAACGATTGCCGGCTCGACGCGACTCGGCGCATGCTCGTGATCACCGGGCCGAACATGGGCGGCAAGTCGACCTTCATGCGCGAGGTCGCGCTGATCGCGCTGCTCGCATCGATCGGGTCGTACGTGCCGGCAGATGCCTGCAGACTCGGGCCGCTGGACGCGATCCACACGCGAATCGGCGCCGCCGACGACCTCGCGAATGCGCAATCGACCTTCATGGTCGAGATGACCGAGGCGGCCGCGATCGTCCACGGCGCCACCGAGCAGTCGCTGGTGCTTATGGACGAGATCGGGCGCGGCACCTCGACCTTCGACGGCCTCGCGCTGGCTGGCGCGATCGCGAGCCACTTGCACGACCGCAACCGCTCGTTCACGCTGTTCGCGACGCACTACTTCGAGTTGACGGCATTCCCGCTCAAGCATGAGCGGGCGCTGAACGTGCACGTCTCGGCGACCGAGAACCCGGCCAGCGGCGGCATCGTGTTCCTGCACGAAGTCGAACCCGGCCCGGCGAGCCGCAGCTACGGCGTGCAAGTGGCGCGCCTTGCCGGCATGCCGGCCGGCCTGCTACGTCAGGCGCGCGCCACGCTCGAAGCTCTCGAAGCGCAACAGCGCTCGGGGGACGCGCAGATCGACCTCTTTGCGCCCGCCGCCGCGGCACCCGAACCGGTGCGATCCGCGCTCGACGAGGCGCTCTCGCGCGTCGAGCCTGATACGCTGACGCCGCGCGAAGCGCTTGACGCGCTCTACCGCCTTAAGGCATTGCAAGGAAACGCCCCATGACCTACTGCATAGGCATCCGTCTCGACGCCGGCCTCGTCTTCCTCTCCGACTCGCGAACCAACGCCGGGCTCGACCAGATCGGCAGCTTTCGCAAGATGATCATCTACGAGCGCCCGGGCGACCGCTTCATGGTGCTGCTTTCGGCAGGCAACCTGTCGATCTCGCAGTCGGTGCGCGAGATCCTGCAAGTCGAGAAACTCGACAACGGCCACGAGCCGCCGATCACGATATGGAATGCCACGAGCATGTTCGACGCCGCGCGCGTTCTCGGCTCTGCGGTGCGCCGCGTATATACCGAAGACGGCCCGTCGCTGAAGGCCTCAGGCGTCGATTTCAACGCGTCGATGATCCTCGGCGGCCAGATCGGCGGCGAGGCGATGCGCCTGTTCCTCGTCTACGCGGCCGGCAACTTCATCGAGGCGACGCGCGAGACGCCCTACTTCCAGCTTGGCGAGAGCAAGTACGGCAAGCCGATCCTCGACCGCGTCATTACCCCGGCGACGAAACTCGAGGAAGCCGCCAAGTGCGCGCTGGTGTCGATGGACTCGACGCTCAAGTCCAACCTCTCGGTCGGGCTGCCGCTGGACCTCGTGGTCTACAAGGCCGGCGCGCTGCAGAGCGAGCAGATTGTCTGCATCGACGACGGCAACCCGTACTTCTCGATGATCCACGACACCTGGGGTCAGCGGCTGCGCCAGGTCTTCGAGGGTATAGACGACCCGCAATGGAACGGCGGCGAAGCCGAGCATCCGCTGTGCGTCCGGTCGAACCGCTACGAAGCGATGCGCAAGATCGGGCATCCGGGCGAGAAGGTCGTCTAAACGGCACTGCGGATCGAGACCGTTGAAGACGCCACCCTCGATCGTCTTCTCGCACGCCAACGGCTTTCCGGCCGGCACCTATCGCGCGCTGTTCGAGGCCTGGCGCGCCGCGGGCTGGAGCGTTCGCGGGCTCGAGAAGTTCGGCCACGACCCGCGCTTTCCCGTCACCGACAACTGGCCGCATCTGCGCGACCAGTTGCTCCACTTCGTCGACGAGCAGGCCAGAGCGCCTGTCTACCTCGTCGGGCATTCGATGGGCGGCTACCTGAGCGTGCTGGCCGCCTCACGCCGTCCCGAACTCGTGCGCGGCGTGGTGCTGCTCGATGCGCCGATCCTCGGCGGCCTGCTCGCCCAGCTGGTACGCTTCGGAAAGGCCACCGGCGCGGTGGAGAGATATTCGCCAGGTCGCGTCTCGCGTCAGCGCCGCCACCACTGGCCCAGCGCCGGCGCGGCCTGGGCGCATTTCGCCGCCAAGCCGGCCTTCGCGCGCTGGGCGCCCGAGGTTCTGCGCGACTACATCGCATGCGGCGTGCATGCCGCGCGTGGGATCGAAGGTGACGGGCACGGCCTGGCGTTCCGGCGCGAGGTCGAGACGGCGATTTACAACACCGTTCCGCACCACCTGAGCCGACTGCTGCGCAGGCACCCGCTTCGCTGCCCGATGGCCTTCGTAGGCGGGACTGGATCGGTGGAGGTCAGGCGCATCGGCATGAGCGCGACCGAGCGCCTGACGCACGGCCGCTTGAGCTGGATCGAAGGTTCGCACCTGTTTCTCTTCGAGCACCCGGATGCCACCGCGAAGCAGGTGCTCGAGTGGCTGCAGGCGTTTGGCGACGCGCCCCGAGCTTGAGTTCGCCCCGGGGGTCGACTCGTATAATTGCGCTTTACCACCACGGCAACTCCATCGAGACGCCGCATGCAATGACCAAGTTCGTCTTCGTCACCGGCGGTGTGGTGTCCTCGCTCGGCAAGGGCATCGCGGCGGCGTCGCTGGCTGCGATCCTCGAATCGCGGGGCCTGAAGGTCACCCTGATCAAGCTCGACCCGTACATCAACGTCGATCCGGGGACGATGTCGCCGTTCCAGCACGGCGAGGTGTTCGTGACGGACGACGGCGCCGAGACCGATCTTGACCTCGGCCACTACGAGCGCTACATCACGACGCGCATGACGCGCAGCAACAACTTCACCACCGGGCAGATCTACGACTCCGTGATCCGCAAGGAGCGCCGCGGCGAATACCTCGGCAAGACGGTGCAGGTGATCCCGCACGTGACGAACGAGATCCAGGACTTCATCCGCCGCGGCGCCGGTGTCGGTACCGCGCACGAAATGGAAGTCGCGATCGTCGAGGTCGGTGGCACGGTGGGCGACATCGAATCGCTGCCGTTCCTCGAGGCAGTGCGCCAGATGAGCCTGAAGATGGGGCCGGCCAACGCTGCCTTCGTCCACCTGACGCTGGTGCCGTGGATTCCGGCGGCCGGCGAATTGAAGACCAAGCCCACGCAGCACAGCGTGCAAAAACTGCGCGAGATCGGCATCATGCCCGACGCGCTGCTGTGCCGCGCCGACCGGCCCATCCCCGACGAGGAACGCGCCAAGATTTCCCTTTTCGCCAACGTGCCCGAGTTCGGCGTGATCTCGGTCTGGGACGCCGACACGATCTACAAGGTGCCGCGCATGCTGCACTCGCAAGGCCTGGACGAACTGATCTGCGCCAAGCTGCACCTGCACACCAGGCCTGCCAACCTCGCGCGCTGGGACAAGCTCGTCGACGAAGTCGAGCACCCGCAGCACGACGTGACGATCGCGATGTGCGGCAAGTACGTCGAGCTATCGGACTCGTACAAGTCGCTCAACGAGGCGCTGCGCCACGCCGGCATCCACAACCACGCACGGGTGAGGATCGAATACGTCGACTCCGAAGACCTGACGCCGGCCAACGTCGCCAACCTGGCGCGCTTCGACGCGGTCCTGGTACCGGGCGGCTTCGGCAAGCGCGGCGTCGAAGGCAAGATCCTCGCGGCGCAGTTCGCGCGCGAACACAAGCTGCCGTACCTGGGGATCTGCCTCGGCATGCAGGTCGCGACGATCGAATACGCGCGCCACAAGGCGGCTCTCGCCGGTGCCAACAGTACCGAGTTCGAACCCGCGACTGCGCACCCGGTGATCGCGCTGATCGAGGAGTGGCAGGACGCCGACGGCTCGATCCAGAGGCGCAACGCGCAGTCGGACATGGGCGGCACGATGCGCCTGGGCGCGCAGAGCTCCGACGTCAAGCCCGGAACGCTGGCGCACGAAATCTACGGCGACGTGGTGACCGAGCGCCACCGCCACCGTTACGAGGCGAACGTCAACTACCTCGATCGGCTGACCGAGGCCGGCCTCGTCGTGTCGGCGCTGACGCAGCGCGAGAAACTGACCGAGATCGTCGAGTTGCCCCGCAGCGTGCACCCCTGGTACATGGGCGTCCAGTTCCACCCCGAGTTCAAGAGCACGCCCTGGGGCGGACACCCGCTGTTCAAGTCGTTCATCGCAGCGGCGCTGCGGCACCAGGCCGAACGTACGGAGAAGGCAGCCGCATGAGGTTGTGCGGCTTCGATGCGATTGCCAGAGGGCGAAAGAGAGGGCCCGCAGCAGGCCGGGATCGCAGCCCGGCGGCGATCGTGCCCGCGTCGTGCGAGTTCGCGCCATGAAGCTGTGTGGCTTCGACGTGGGCCTCGGGCACTCCCTCTTCCTCATCGCCGGCCCTTGCGTCGTCGAGTCCGAGCAACTGCAGATGGACGTGGCCGGCGCGCTCAAAGAGATCACCACCGGGCTCGGTATTGCGTTCATCTTCAAGTCGAGCTACGACAAGGCCAACCGCTCCAGCGGCACGTCGTTTCGCGGCCCCGGCATGGAGCGCGGGCTCGAGATCCTGGGCAAGGTGAAGCGCGAACTGAGTGTGCCGGTGCTAACCGACGTGCACAGTGAAGCGGAGATCGCCGCCGTCGCCAGCGTCGTCGACGTGCTGCAGACGCCTGCGTTCCTGTGCCGCCAGACCGACTTCATCCGCGCCGTCGCGCAATCGGGCAGGCCGGTGAACATCAAGAAGGGCCAGTTCCTCGCCCCGGGCGACATGAAGAACGTGATCGCCAAGGCTCGTGCCGCCGCACGCGAGAAGGGCCTGCCCGAAGACAACTTCCTCGCCTGCGAGCGCGGCGCGAGCTTCGGCTACAACAACCTCGTCTCCGACATGCGCTCGCTTGCGATCATGCGCGAGACCGGCGCGCCGGTGGTGTTCGACGCGACGCATTCGGTGCAGCTTCCCGGCGGCCAGGGCACTTCCAGCGGAGGCCAGCGCGAGTTCGTTCCGGTGCTGGCGCGCGCGGCCGTTGCCGTCGGCATCGCCGGCCTGTTCATGGAAACGCACCCCGACCCGGCCCACGCGATGAGCGATGGGCCGAACGCGGTCCCACTCAGGCACATGAAGGCGCTGCTCGCGACGCTGGCCGAGCTCGACCGCGCGACGAAGAAGAACGGCTTCCTCGAGAACGACTTCAATCCCTGAACCGCGACATGGGCGCCTACGTCATCGCCGACATCAACGTCACCGACCCGGTGCAGTACGAGCAGTACAAGAAACTCTCGACGCTGGCGATGAAGGCGCATGGCGCCGAATTCTGCGTGCGCGGCGGCGCCGTCGAGGTGCTCGAAGGCGACTGGCAGCCCGAGCGGCTGGTGATGGCCAGGTTCGCCAGCGTCGCGCAAGCGAGGGCGTTCTACAACTCTGCCGAGTACGCATTGGCGCGCGAAGCGCGCGCCGGCGCGGCGCAGATGCGCATGGTGATCGTCGAAGGCCTGTGACGACGGCGCCGGAGCGCACGGCAGGCCCCAGAGCACCCTATTGAATTGAAACCCCGGAGAGCCACCCATGAGTGCCATCGTTGACATCGTCGGCCGCGAGATCCTCGACAGCCGCGGCAACCCCACCGTCGAATGCGACGTGCTGCTCGAGTCGGGCGTGATGGGCCGCGCGGCGGTGCCTTCGGGCGCGTCCACCGGCTCGCGCGAGGCGATCGAGCTGCGCGACGGCGACAAGTCGCGCTACGGCGGCAAGGGCGTCTTGAAGGCCGTCGAGCACGTCAACACCGAGATCTCGGAAGCCGTGCTCGGCCTCGACGCGAGCGAGCAGGCGTTCCTCGACCGCACGCTGATCGACCTTGACGGCAGCGACAACAAGAGCCGCCTCGGCGCCAACGCGACGCTGGCCGTCAGCATGGCCGTGGCGCGCGCCGCGGCCGAGGAGTCGGGCCTGCCGCTGTACCGCTACTTCGGCGGCTCGGGCGCGATGCAACTGCCGGTGCCAATGATGAACGTCATCAACGGCGGCGCGCACGCGAACAACAACCTCGACCTGCAGGAGCTGATGATCATCCCGCTGGGTGCGCCGAGCTTTCGCGAGGCGGTGCGCTACGGCGCCGAGGTGTTCCATGCCCTCAAGAGCATCATCCACGACCGCGGCATGAGCACTGCCGTTGGCGACGAGGGAGGCTTCGCGCCGACGGTCGCGAGCCACGAGGCGGCGATCCAGCTGATCCTGGAGGCGATCGACAAGGCCGGGTTCACGGCCGGCACGCAGGTGGCCCTCGGCCTGGATTGCGCGGCGAGCGAGTTCTGGAAGGAAGGCAAGTACGTGCTCGGCAGCGAAGGCCTGACGCTGACGGCGCCCGAGTGGACCGACATCCTCGCCGCATGGGTCGACAAGTACCCGATCATCAGCATCGAAGACGGCATGGCCGAGCGTGACTGGGACGGCTGGAAACATCTGTACGACCGCCTGGGCAGCAAGGTGCAGATCGTCGGCGACGATCTGTTCGTCACCAACACCAAGATCCTGAAGGTCGGCATCGACAAGCGCGTCGCCAACTCCGTCCTCGTCAAGATCAACCAAATCGGCACGCTGACCGAGACCTTCGCCGCGATCGAGATGGCCAAGCGCGCCGGCTGGACGGCCGTGATCAGCCACCGCTCGGGCGAGACCGAAGACTCGACCATCGCCGACATCGCGGTCGGCACCAACGCCGGCCAGATCAAGACCGGCTCGATGAGCCGCAGCGACCGCATCGCCAAGTACAACCAGTTGCTGCGGATCGAGGAAGACCTGGGCGACGTCGCGAGCTACCCGGGGCGGGGGGCGTTCTACAACCTGCGGTAGCCGTTCCCTGGCCTCCTCGGTCCGTTCCAGAGTTCGGTACCTTTTTATGGTACCGTGCGCCGCATGCGACGGACGCACCGGCAGACTCCCGAATTGGTGTTCACCCGTCCCACGAGCGCCAACATCCAGTGGCGCGACATCGAGGCGCTGTTTGCGGAGCTGGGCGCGCAAGTCACTGGACGCGAGGGTAGCCGCGTGGCGGTTGTCTTGCTTGGGGAAGTCAGAGTCTTCCATAGGCCGCTTCCGACCCCGAACACCGACAAGGGTGCCGTAGCCAGCGTCCGCAAGTGGCTGGAACAACACGGAGTCGAGCCATGAACGTAATGAGCATTGACGGGTACCACGCCAAGATCGAATACGACCCCGAACTCGATCTCTTTCGGGGTGAAATTCTCGGGCTGAATGGTGGTGCCGACTTCTACGGGAAGAGCCCGAAAGAACTGCGCGCGGAGTTCAAGAAGTCGCTCGATGTCTTCTTGGAGGTGTGCAAGGAGAAAGGCATCGAGCCTCGCCGAAACTTCTCGGGAAAGTTCAACCTGAGAATCCCGCCCGACTTGCACGAGCGCCTCGCCATCGCGGCGCAGGCGGAGGGCAAGAGCATCAACACCCTGGCGCAGGAGGCGCTGCGTGAGCGCGTCGCTTCTTGAACCCGAGTCCAACGGAACATAGCGCAAACGCCACTCGCAAAGCCGTGGCCTTCGTCTTGCGTCAGACCTTGGAATCGAAATGACCACCGTCGGACTCATTCATATCAACCTTCGTGCCCATCGAGAACACCTGGACAAGCTCAAGGATTTCTACTGCGAGGTAGCGGGCTTGCAGCACCGCGCCCGTCCGCCCATCCGAGGATTCGGCTACTGGCTCTACACAGATGATCGAGCCATCGTTCACGTCTATGAAGCCGAGCCAGACGAAGAACGACGGGCGCACATCGCGACCACCATCGATCACTTTGCGTTCGACTGCACGAATCGAGCCGGCGTCGAGGAAGCCCTGAAGCGCCGAGGCGTGGACTATCGATCGATGGTCGCTCCAGCGACCCGGCAGGTGCCGCTCTTCATCGGAGACCCGGCGGGAAGCAGCGTCGAGTTGAACTTTGCGGGACACGACTCCTGAAGATGCGCCTCGCCACCCTCGCCCTCCTGGCCCTGCTGGCCGTTGTTCATGCCGAGCTCTGGTTCGGCAAGGGCGGTGTGCCGCGCAAGATGGAGCTTCAAGCGAAGCTGCAGGGGCAGAACGCCGCGAACGATGCCGCTCGCGCGCGCAACGAACGTCTTGCAGCCGAGGTCAGCGACCTGAAGGAAGGGCTGGAGATGGTCGAGGAAAAGGCCCGCTTCGAGCTTGGCATGATCAAGCCCGACGAGATCCTGGTGCAGATCTCGAGCAAGCCCTGACCCCGCTCGCTTCGTCTCCATGAGCGCCCTGCTGCAACCGCTGCAGCCCCTCTTCGCGCCTGCGTTCACGGCCTGGGGCTCGCCCGTCACCTGGCTCGAGTGCGTCGCCTTCGTGCTCGCGCTGGCAATGGTTGTGCTCAACATCCGCGTCAACCCGCTGGCCTGGCCGCTCGCGATCGTCAGCTCCCTGCTCTACTTCGCGCTGTTCTGGAACAGCCGCCTGTACGGCGATGCGAGCCTGCAGATCTTCTTCGCGCTCGTCGCCGCCTGGGGCTGGTGGCAGTGGCTGCGCGGCACGGCCGCTGATGGCTCGGAGCTGCGGGTCACCTGGCTTTCGGCGCGCGCGCGCTGGGCGCTCGTCGCCGCGATGGCGCTCGCCTGGCCGGCAACGGGCCTCTTCCTGCGCCGCTTCACCGACACCGATGTGCCGTGGTGGGACGCCTTCCCCACCGCGGGCAGCGTGATCGGCCAGTGGCTGCTCGGCCGCAAGCATGTCGAGACCTGGGTCGTGTGGATCGCCGTCAATGCGGTCAGCGTCGCCCTCTTCGCCTACAAGGGTCTGTGGCTCACGGTGCTGCTCTATCTGGCGTTCATCGCGCTATCGGTGCTCGGGTGGCGTAAGTGGGCGAAGCTGGCGACGGAGCCATGAAGCGCGCGTTCGTGATCGGCATCGTCGGCGCCGAGAGCAGCGGCAAGACGCGGCTCGCCGGCTGGTTGCAGGCGCAGTTCGTCGCCACCGCACTGCCCGCCACAATGGTCGCCGAGACGCTGCGCGAGTTCTGCGACCGCCACCATCGCACACCACGCGCCCACGAGCAGGCGGCGATCGCCGCCGAGCAGACGCGGCGCATCGCTGCAGCAGCCGCGGCGCATGCCGTCGTCGTCGCCGACACGACGGCGCTGATGACGGCCATCTACAGCGAGCTCGTCTTCGCCGACCGCAGCCTCTACGCGATGGCCGAGGAGGCGCATCGCCGCTGCGACCTGACGCTGCTGACCGCGCTCGACCTGCCCTGGCAGGCCGACGGCCTGCAGCGCGACGGCGCGCATGTGCGCGAGCCGGTCGATGCCTTGATCCGCGCCGCGTTGCAGCGTATCGGTCAGCCTTTCTCCGTCGTCTCGGGTCATGGCGAAGCGCGGCGGCAATCGGCCTGGCTTGCGGCGCAACACGCACTGCGTCTGCGACAAGGCGAAGACGCTGAGGGCGCACGCAACGCGAACCGGCATCGGTTCTGCGAGCGCTGCGGCGACTCAGCTTGCGAGCGGCACCTGCTGCCGCGCCTGTGACGGCGCGCCTGGATCGGAACTGCTAGCCTCGGCCCATGTCCACTCCACCTTCCGCGCGCAAGGCAATGAGTTCGACCGCCGTCGTGCTGATGCTCACGTTGCTTCTGGGCATTCAACCGATCACGACCGACCTCTACCTGCCCGCCCTGCCGGCGCTGGCGAGCGCGCTCGGCGCCGGCATGGGCGCGACGCAACTAACGCTGTCTGCGCTGATCATCTGTTTCGGCGTCGCGCAGCTCATCTGGGGGCCGCTGTCCGACCGTCTCGGGCGCCGACCGGTGCTGCTCGCCGGCCTGGCGCTGTACTGCGTGGCCGGCCTGGGAACGCTATTCGCGCCGTCGATGTCCTGGCTGATCGGCTGGCGTGCGCTGCAGGGCGCCGGGATGGCCGCGGCGGTCACCTGCGGGCGCTCGATCGTGCGCGACCTGTACGAGCCGCGCGAAGGTGCACGGGTGATGTCGCGCGCGCTCGGCGGCCTGGGCGTGCTGGCGATGCTCGGCCCGCTGCTCGGCGGCGCGCTCGTGCACTGGCTGCACTGGCGGGCGACGCTGGCCGCGGTGGCGCTGTTCGGCGCCGTCACAATGGCGGCCGTCGCCTGGCGCCTGCGTGAGACGCTGCCACGACGCAACCCGCGCGCGGCCGAGCTGGCGCGGCTCGCGATCAACTGGAAGCGCATCCTGCGCCACCCCACCTTCATCGCCTGGACGGCGCTGCAGTGCGCCACCTGGGGCGGCCTGTTCACGATGCTCGCGTCGTCGTCGTTCATCTTCATCGACGTGCTCGGCGCGAGCCAGATCGCCTACGGCGCGGTGCTCGCCGCGAGCTCGCTCTCGTACATCGTCGGCACGTTCGTCTGCCGCTTCCTGCTGCGCCACGGCAATGCGTCGCAGGCGGTGGCCGTCGGCGCCGTCTTCAGCCTCGGCGGCGGCGCGCTGCTGGCCGGGCTTTCGCTCGCCGGCGTGCAATCGATTTGGGCGATGGTCGTGCCTCTGCTGCTCTATGCCGTCGGTCATGGCATCCACCAGCCGTGCGGCAACGCGGGTGCGATCAGCCCGTTCCCCGACGCCGCCGGCACCGCAGCGTCGCTGTCGGGCTTCGCGATGATGCTCACCGCGTTCGCGGTCGGCCTGGCGCTCGGGCGCAGCATGAACGGGACCGTCTTCCCGCTCACGCTGGGCGTCGGCGCATTCAGCGTCGGCGTCGCCACCATCGCGTGGACACTCGTGCGGTGGCACGGAGACCGCCGCGTACTCGCGCCAGCTGCGCAGCCGGCATGAGGATGAAGGGCCGCCCTGGGTCCCATCCCCGCTCCGACGGGCCGCACGTGGCGCGCGGGGTACCCCGATGAACTACCTCTGTATCGCGGGCCCCACGGCGTCGGGCAAGACGGCGGCGGCACTGGCCGTGGCCGAAGCCCTGGCCGCGACGCGACCGGTGGAGATCGTCAGCGTCGACTCCGCGCTCGTCTACCGCGGCATGGACATCGGCACCGCCAAGCCGACCGCGGCCGAGCGGGCGCGCGTGCCGCACCACTTGATCGACATCCTCGACCCGGCCGAAGCGTACTCGGCAGCGCGCTTCGTCGGAGACGCGCAGCGCCTCGTCGGCGAGATCGCCGCGCGCGGCCACCTGCCCCTGCTGGTGGGGGGAACGATGCTCTACTTCAAGGCGCTGTTCGACGGGCTGGACGCGATGCCGGCCGCCGATCGCACCATTCGCGCAGCGCTCCAAGCCCAGGCCGCAGCCGAGGGAATGTACTCACTGTACGAGGAACTGCGGCGTGTCGATCCGGCCACCGCGGCCCGGCTGCCGGCGGGCGATTCGCAGCGCATCCAGCGCGCGCTCGAGGTGTATCGCGTCAGCGGCAGGCCGATTTCGCAGCATCACGGCCTGAAGGCGGCGCCAAAGCCGCACGCGCCGCTGATCTCGCTCGAACCCACCGCCCGTGCCTGGCTGCACGAACGCATCGAGCGGCGCTTTCGTCGGATGCTCGAAGCCGGCCTGCTGCGCGAGGTGCGCGCATTGCGGTCGCGGCGCGAGCTCACGCCCGACATGCCTTCGATGCGCTGCGTTGGCTACCGCCAGGTCTGGGAAGCGCTCGATTCAGGCACGCTCGCGACCGTGGCCGAGCGCGGCATCGCCGCGACGCGCCAGCTCGCCAAGCGCCAGCTCACGTGGTTGCGCAGCATGCCCGAGCGACACGTGATCGCCTGCGACGCGCCTGACGCCGCGGCGCGTGTCGTCGCCGTAGTGCACACCCTGCTCGATGCCAACCATGGCGCTGCTTGAAGTTGCCGCGCTGGCCAAGCACTACGGCGAGACGCCTGTCTTCGCCGGCGTCGATCTCGAGGTCGGGGCGGGCGAGTTCGTCGCCATCCTCGGCGAGTCGGGCGTCGGCAAGTCGACGCTGCTGAACTGCATCGCCGGGCTCGACAGCGTGGACGCCGGCGCGGTGCGCATAGCCGGCACCGACATCACGACCTTGCCCGAGCCCGAGGCCGCGCTGCTGCGCAGGCGCCGGCTCGGCTTCGTGTTCCAGGCCTTTCACGTGCTGCCGCACCTGAGCGTGTTCCACAACGTCGCACTGCCGTTGCTGCTGCTCAAGCGGCCCGACCCGGCGCGCGTGCGCGAGGTGCTCGCCGCCGTCGGCCTGGCCGCGCTCGAGGCGCGGCTGCCGCAGCAGCTTTCGGGCGGGCAGCTGCAGCGCGTCGCGATCGCACGCGCTCTGGTGCATCGGCCCGACCTGATCCTGGCCGACGAGCCTACGGGCAACCTCGACCCCACCACCGCCGAGCGCGTGATCGACCTGCTCGCGGCGCAGGTGCGCAGCGAAGGCGCCGCCTGCATACTGGTGACGCATTCGCGCATGGCGGCCGCCCGCGCCGACCGCACGCTCATGCTCAACGCTGACGGCATCGTGCAGGCCTGATGCCCGCGCTGCTGCAAGCCCTGTCCTGGCCCGAGCTGCGGTTGCACCCCTGGCGCAACGCCACGGCCCTGCTCGCGGTCGTGCTCGGCGTCGCACTCGCGTTCTCGGTGCAGTTGATCAACGAGTCGGCGCTGAGCGAGTTCGGCGCCGCGGTGCGCTCGGTCAACGGCGAGCCCGACTTCGAACTGCGTTCGGCCTACCGTGGCGCTGCCGGTGGCTTCGACGAGACGCTCTACGCCCGCGTCGCCACCCACCCAATGGTCGCGATCGCAAGCCCGGTGATCGAGCTCGACACCTACGCCATCGCCGCCGACGGCAAGCGCGTCGCGATGCGCGTGCTGGGGCTGGACCCGCTGGTCGCAACGCAGCTCGCGCCAGGGCTGCTGCCGCGTGCGTTCGCCGGCGACGCGCGGCTGCCGATGCTCGACCCCGACACGCTGTTCCTGAATCCCGCGGCCCGGCAGGCTCTCGGGCTCGCCGGGCAAACCTCGAACGTCGAACTGCGCGTACTCGGCGGCAGCACGACGCAGGCACTGCGCGTCGCGGGGGACGTGGGCGCGGGCGGGTCGCCTCTGGCGGTGATCGACATCGCCGGCGCGCAGGCCCACTTCGGACTGCTCGGCAAGCTGAGCCGCATCGATGTCAGGCTGCTGCCCGGCGCGCATCAGGACGCCGTGCTGAACGAATTCGCACTGCCGCCCGGCGTGCGCGCTGCCGCGCCCGAGGAGGCCGAGCAACGCCTGTCCAACGTCTCGCGCGCCTACCGGGTGAACCTGACCGTGCTGGCGCTGGTGGCGCTGTTCACCGGCGCGTTCCTCGTCTTCTCGGTGCTGTCGCTATCGGTCGCGCGGCGCCAGCCGCAGTTCGCGCTGCTCGGCGTGCTCGGAATGAGCGCGCACGAACGGCTGCGCCTCGTCATCGCCGAATCGGCGCTGCTCGGCCTGGTTGGCAGCGCGATCGGGCTGGCGCTCGGCACTGCGCTCGCTGCGCTCGCGCTGCGCTGGCTGGCAGGCGACCTCGGCGGAGGATTCTTCCAGGGCGTGGCTGCGCCGTTGCAGTTCGGCGTCGGCGCGGCGCTGCTCTATGGAGCGCTCGGCGTGGCGGCGGCCGTGGCCGGCGGCTGGCTGCCGGCGCGCGGCGCGCAGAAGCTCCCTCCGGCACAGGCGCTCAAGGGACTCGCACTGCAGTCAGATGCGGCCGAGCGCCCCTGGCTCGGCCCGGCACTGCTGGCGGCCGGCGTGCTGCTCGCGTTCGCGCCGCCGCTGTACGGGCTACCGCTGGCCGCCTATGTGGCGGTGGCCTGCCTGCTGCTGGGTGGCATCGGCTGCGTTCCGGCAACGGTGGGCCTGTTGCTACGCAGGCTTGCACCGCCGCAGTCGGTGCTGCCCTTGCTCGCGGTGGAGCGCGCGCGCCAGCAGCGCCAGAGCGCGACCGTCGCAGTGGCCGGGGTCGTCGCGAGCCTGGCCCTCTCGGTAGCACTGACGGTGATGGTCGCGAGCTTTCGCGATTCGATGACGCGCTGGCTTGCCGCGGTGTTGCCGGCCGAACTGTACGTTCGCGCTGCGGGAAGCCTGAGCGCCGCCGACAGCGTCTTCCTGGCGCCGGCGTTCGTCGAGGCCGTGGCTCGGGTGCCCGGTGTCGGGCGCGCCGAGCCGCAGCGTATGACGCAGGTATTGCTGGCACCGCAGCAGCCGGCGGTGTCGCTGATCGCCCGCCCCCTGGCCGACGCGGCGCGCTCGGTCCCGCTGGTGGGTGCGCTGCTTGCGCCCGCGCCGGGCCGCACAGGCGTGTACGTCAGCGAAGCGATCGTCAGCCTGTACGCCGCTGCGCCGGGCACGACGCTGCGGCTGCCACTGCCCGACGGCCGCACCGAGCCGCTGTACGTGCGCGGCGTCTGGCGAGACTACGCGCGCCAGGGCGGCGCGCTGCTGCTCGACCTCGCCGACTACCGCCACATCAGTGGCGACGAGCGCGTCAACGATCTCGCCGTTTGGCTCGAGCCGGGCAGCGATCTGGCGGCCGTGCAGCAGGCGATCAGTGCGCTCGCGGGCAACACGCGGGTCGAGTTCGCCACCACGGGCGAGATCCGAACCGCCTCGATGCAGATCTTCGATCGCAGCTTCGCCGTGACGTACTGGCTGCAGGCAGTGGCGATCGCGATCGGGCTGTTCGGCGTCGCGGCGAGCTTTTCCGCGCAGGTGCTGTCGCGGCGCAAGGAGTTCGGCCTGCTGGTGCACCTGGGCTTGACGCGGCGCCAGATCGTCGGCGTCGTCGCCGCCGAGGGCGCGCTATGGACCACCGCAGGCACGTTGCTCGGGCTGGCGCTCGGGCTTGCGGTGAGCGTGGTACTGGTCGAGGTCGTGAATCCGCAGAGCTTTCACTGGACGATGGACCTCTCGTTCCCGCTCACGCGGCTGGCGCTGCTGTGCGCAGGCGTCGTCGCCGCGGCAACGCTGACGGCATGGATCTCGGCACGGGCCCTCACGTCGCAGGACATGGCGCTCGCGGTGAAGGAGGACTGGTGATGCGGCGGCGCGCCGTGCTGCTGTCCTGCGCTGGACTGACCGGTCTGCGCGCCGCGGCGCAAGCCGGAGTGAGGCAGGGTCAGCCGATCGCGCTGCCGCGCGATTTCGGCTCACACCCCACGTTCCGCACCGAGTGGTGGTACGTCACCGGCGCACTCGAAGTGCCTGGAGTTGCCGATCCTTACGGGTTCCAGCTCACGTTCTTCCGCTCGCGCACCGACGTGGCGATCGATCATCCGAGCGCGTTCGCCGCCAGGCAGCTCGTGTTCGCGCACGCCGCCCTCACCGACCCGGTGGCCGGCAGGCTGCGCCACGACCAGCGCATCGCGCGCGAAGGCTTCGGCATCGCGCAGGCGAGCGAGCACGACACCGACCTGCGGTTGCGCGGCTGGACGCTGGCGCGCGAGAGCGCGGCGGACGGCCACCGCTACCGAGCCCGACTCGACGCGAGTGCGCAAGGCTTCGACTTTGAGCTCGAACTCAAGGCGACGCAGCCGGTGCTGCTTCAAGGCGACGCCGGCTACTCGCGCAAGGGGCCCGACCCCGCGCAGGCGAGCTACTACCTGAGCGAACCGCAACTTGCCGTCAGCGGCAGACTGACTCTCGGCGGGCGGGCGCGCGCCGTCACCGGCCGCGCCTGGCTCGACCATGAGTGGAGCGACTCACTACTGCATCCCGACGCCGTCGGCTGGGACTGGCTCGGCGTGAACCTCGACGATGGCGGCGCGCTGACCGCCTTTCGCCTGCGACGCAAGGACGGCACTGCGCTCTGGTCCGGCGGCAGCCTGCGTTCGCGCGACGGCACGCTGCGCATCTTCGGCCCCGACGATATCGTCTTCACGCCGCTGCGCCTTTGGACGAGCCCGGCGACCCAGGCGCGCTACCCGGTGCAGTGGCGCATCGCGACACCCGCGGGGCAGTACGAGATCCGGCCCCGGCTCGACGCGCAGGAACTCGACAGCCGGGCGTCGACCGGCACCGTGTACTGGGAGGGCCTGAGCGACCTGTTCGACAAGCTGGGCCGGCGCATCGGGCGTGGCTACCTTGAGTTGACCGGATACGCCTCGCCGCTGCGGTTGGGCTGAAACGGCAACGTGCGAACGCAGTTACGGCCGTCTGCCTTGGCCGCTTGCAGCGCGGTTTCGGCCTCGTGGATCATCCAGTCCAGAGAAGGCAGCTCGGATCGCAGCGGCGCGACGCCGACGCTCACCGTGGTGCCGACCTCGAGCCCTTGCCACGGCAGGCGCAGCGCCTGTACCGTGGAGCGGATACGCTCGGCCACGTCGAGCGCGCCGAGCAGTTCGGTTTGCGGCAGGAACACGGCCAACGCCTCGCCGCTGAAGCGCGCAAGCAGGTCGGGCTGGCGCAGCGATCCGGCCGCGGCCTGCGCAATGCGGCGCAGCAGTTCGTCGCCACACAACTGGCCATGGTCGTCGTTGACGCGCTTGAAGTGGTCGCCGTCGATGAGCAGCAGCGCGGCGTCGTTACCGTAGCGTCGCGCGCGCTCCCACTCGCGCTGGGCGCCGATCAGGAAATGGCGCCGATTCGAAACGCCCGTCAAGTCGTCGAGCGTCGACAGCACGTCGATCTTCTTCCGCGCGGCCTCGAGCTCGACCACGAGCCTGAGCAGCGCCGCGCCGAGCGGCGGCGCGAGCGACAGCGAGATCACCACGGCCGACACCAGCGCGACGAGGCGGTCGCCCCGTCCGAGCACGCTGATCATGGCCTGCGCCAGCACCACAGCGAGCACGGCAGCGACCGCGGTCAGGGCGGCGATCGAACGCCACAGACCCAGCTGGAGCGCGCTTTGGCGCAGCCGGCGCAGCGGATGGGTCGACATCACGACCTGCGTGCCGGAGGGCAGTCTTGCATGCATGGCGTCTTCAGAGGCGGCTTCGGCATTCGATCATAGTCCCGCCGCTTGCGCACGTCCGTGCCGCCGGCGGGCCGCCGCCACGGAGATATTCCCTGGGGTTGGTGCTTGGCTGCTCCAAGCTCTGCCGCACCGCGGGCAATTGAAGTAGCGGCCGAATTGTCGAACGTCAACGCGCACCTGAAGGCGAGGCTCCAAACTGAGTGCGTTCACTGAGGGAGAAGGACCATGTCCGCGCCGTTGACCATTGCCTCGATCGAAGCCGCCGTCGACCACCTGCTCGACCGCATTTCCGGCACCATCGTGCTCGGCATCCCGCTCGGGATCGGCAAACCCAACGTGTTCGTCAATGCGCTGTACCGTCGCATCAAGGCGAACCCTGCTCGGCGGCTGCGCATCATCACCGCGCTGTCGCTGGAGAAGCCGGTTGGAAAGAGCGAGCTCGAGCGGCACTTCCTCGAACCGCTGGTCGAGCGAGTGTTCGGCGACTACCCCGACCTCGAGTACGTGAAGGACTCGCGCGGAGCCGGCCTGCCACCCAACATCGAGGTCCACGAAATCTTCATGAAGACTGGCGACTACCTCGGCAACAGCGCGGCGCAGCAGGACTACATCTCGAGCAACTACACGCACATCGCGCGCGACATGGCGCTGCAGGGCATGAACGTCATTGCGCAGGCAGTCGCGGCGCGCGAGGGCGCCGACGGCCTGCACCTGAGCCTGTCGAGCAACCCCGACGTGATCTTCGAGGGGATCGAGAAGTTCAAGGCGATGGGCCTGCCGCTGATGGTGATCGGCGTCGTCAATCGCCAGATGCCCTTCATGCCCAATACCGCCGAGGTGACGCCCGACTTCTTCGACGTCGTCGTCACCGACCCGGCAGCGACGCACGCGCTGTTCGGGCCGCCGAACAACAAAGTCAGCGCGGCCGATTACGCGATCGGCCTGCACGCGTCCAGCCTGGTGCCCGACGGCGGCACGCTGCAAATCGGCATCGGCTCGCTCGGCGACTCGATCGCGCAGGCGCTGATCGTTCGCGACCGCCATGGCGACGAGTACCAGCGCATCCTGGAATCGCTCTGCCCCGACGGGCTGGCCGGGCGTGACCTGGGACGATTCGACCAGGGCCTGTACGGCTGCTCCGAAATGTTCGTCAACGGATTCCTCAAGCTGATCGAGGCCGGCATCGTCCGCCGTGAGGTGTTTGCCGACGTGGCGCTGCAGCAGATCCTGAACGAAGGCAGCGGTGACGAAACCGTGACGCCGCAGATGCTGCGCGCGTTGCTCGACCGGCGGCGAATCCGCGCCCGGCTCGACAAGGCCGACCTGGCGTTCCTGCAGCATTTCGGCGTGCTCAAGCCCGAGGTGCAGATCGACGGCGACAGCCTCGTGATGGATGACTCGCGGGCACCCAACGACCTGCGCAACGACGCCGCCTTTGAAGTCATATCGACTGCGATGCTCGGCAAGCGGCTGGCCCACGGCATCTTCATGGCCGGTGGCTTCTTCCTCGGTCCGCGCGACTTCTACGAGCGGCTGCGCACGATGCCACCGCAGGAGCTGGCCAAGATCGACATGACGCGGATCGACTTCATCAACCAGCTCTACGGCGGCGAGGAGCTCAAGCGCGCGCAGCGGCGCAAGGGGCGCTTCATGAACACGACGATGATCGTGACCCTGCTCGGCGCCGCGGCGAGCGACGCGCTCGAGTCGGGTCAGGTGGTCAGCGGCGTGGGCGGGCAGTACAACTTCGTCGCGATGTCGCATGCGCTGCCGGACGCGCGGCTGATCATGATGCTGCGCGCGACGCACGAGCACGAGGAAGGCACCAGGAGCAGCATCGTCTGGAACTACGGCCACGTGACGATCCCGCGCCACCTGCGCGATGTCGTGATTACCGAGTACGGGGTAGCCGAGCTGCGCGGCCAGCCCGACGGCGAGGTGGTCAAGCGCCTGATCGCGATCGCCGACTCGCGCTTCCAGGACGAGCTGGCGCGCCAGGCCAAGGCGCACGGCAAGCTCGACGCGCACTACGAGATCCCCGAGCGCTACCGCAGCAACCTGCCGCAGGCGCTGGAAGACAAGCTCCATCCCTGGACCGAGGCGGGGCTGCTGCCGGACTTTCCGTTCGGTACCGACCTGACCGCCGACGAACTGCACATCGTGCGTGCGCTGAAGAAGCTCAAGCAAACCAGCCAGCACCCGGTGGAGCTGGTGACGCTGGCGGTGAGGAGCCTATGGGAAGGCAAGGAGGCGCCGCCCGCCTACCTGGAACGCCTGGGGCTGGCCGACGCGCACAGCTTCAAGGACCTGTTCGTGCGGCGGCTGTTCGCGGGAAACCTTTGAACGACCGGCGCTTCGGTGCAGGCCACGCCGGCCGCGCGATCCGCAGTCGACAGGCGCTACCGCAAGGCGGCGGATCCGATGCGCCCGTGAACTGCCCCGAAGTCCTTGAACGCTTCTCGTGCCCGCGCTGCGCTGGCGCAGCGCTTCACTTCTTCGCCGACCTCGCCGCGGGCCCGCCGCGCTTGACCGTCCTGGCGGCCTTCCTCGCGCCGACCCGGGCCCCGGGCCTGACCATCGCATCGAGTTCCGCCATGAGGCGCTCGCACAATGTGCGCAAGATCTTGACCCGGGCGTGGTTCTTGTCATTGGCTTCGACCAGCGTCCAGGGGGCGGCGCCGGTACTGGTGCGCTCGACCATGTCGCAGACGGCCTGCTGATAGGCGACCCACTTCTCGCGGTTGCGCCAGTCTTCCTGGGTGATCTTGAAGCGCTTGAATTCGATCTTCTCGCGCTCCTGGAAGCGTCCGAGCTGCTCCTCCTGGCTGATCTGCAGCCAGAACTTGGCGACGATCACCCCCGCGTCGGTCAGTTCGTGCTCGAAGTCGTTGATCTCGGTGTAGGCACGCGACCAGTCGTTCTCGCTGCAGAACCCCTCTACCCGCTCGACCAGGACGCGGCCGTACCAGGTGCGATCGAAGATGACCACATGCCCCTGGCGCGGCAGATGGCGCCAGAATCGCCACAGGTAGGGTTGTGCCCGCTCTTCCTCGGTCGGCGCAGCGACAGGAACGACCCTGTATTGCCGCGCATCCAGCGCAGCACTGACGCGCCTGATGGCGCCGCCCTTGCCCGCGGCATCCGCGCCCTCGAAGGCACACACGAGTGACCGGCTCTTGAAGCGCGGGTCGCGCATCAACTCGGACAGCCGTGCCTGCCACTTGGCGAGTTCAGCCCGATACGGCTTGTCCGCCAGCTTGAGGTTGAGATCGAGCTCGGAGAGGACATTGCGGCCATCGGTGTCCACGCGCACCATCGGCGACAGCGGCGTCGCCGGCCTGTCGGGGCTGGCCAGCTTCTGCTTCATCGCGTCGAGCAGTATCTTGCCGACAGTCAGCGAGCGATAGCGGTCATCGGTGCCTTCCACCACGACCCAGGGCGCCCACGATGTGTTGGTCACGCGCAGCAGGTGGCCGGCAACCTCCTGCAGGCGGTCGTAGGTCTTGAGCCGGTCCCAGTTCCACTGCGTCACTCGCCATGCGGTGTGGGGGTCGCTTTCCAGCGCCTTGAGCCGCTTCTTCTGTCCCTCCTTGGTCAGGTGAAACCAGAACTTCAGGACCAGCGCGCCCTCGTTGACCAGCATCTCTTCAAAGCGGTTGATCTGGTCGGCCCGCGCATCGAGATCGCGCATCGGGATCTCGCCCTGGACCCGCTGGCGGATCGGATCCGAATACCAGGAACCGGCAAAGATTCCGATCCGGCCCTTGGGCGGCAGCGATCGCCAGTAGCGCCACATGACCGGGCGGTCGCGTTCCTCGTCCGTGGGCTCGGCAAAGGCGAGCGTGGAAATGAACCGGGGATCCATCCACTCATAGAGCGTGTTGATGGTCTCGCCCTTGCCCGCGCCGTCCTGGCCGCTGATCAGCACCACGACCGGGTTCTTCTTGATCGTGTCCAGGTCAACCTGCGCTTCGAGCAGTGCGGCACGCAACGCCGGCAGCGCCTCGCGGTACGCCGCCTTGCTGATCTGGTGACCGATCTCTGCGGATTCGAACATCAGCGCTCTCCGGTTGCAGACTTGCCGCAGGGAAGCGTGAAGCTCCTCGCGCGCGAGCTCATCATGTTACTCATGCCACCCCTTGACGCTGAGTGCCGTCACCCGGAGGCGTCAAGCCGAAGTCACGAACGACGTCAGCGATAGACTACCCACATTTCCGACCACACGGAGACACTCATGAACATCAGGAGCGTTCTTTCGGCAGCGGGCAAGACCCTTCTCGGGCTGACCGCCATCACCGCGCTGAGCGGCTTGGCACGGGCCGACGTTCTTGACGACGTCAAGGCCAACGGCCTGGTCAAATGCGGCGTGACGCTGGCCGCGCCCGGTTTTTCGGCCGAGAACAACGAAGGCAAGCGCGAGGGCTTCGACGTCGACCTTTGCAAGGCCATCGCCGCCTCCGCGCTCGGCGACGAAACCAAGATCCAGCTCGTCCCGATGGATCTGAAGACCGCATTCGCCGGTCTGCCCACCGGCGCCGTCGACGTCCTCACACATCGATTCACATGGACGCAGAGCCGGGATGTCGGCGGCCTCAAGTTTCCGAAGGTCATGTTCTTCGACGGCCAGGGTTTCATCGTCACCAAGAAATCCAACGCCAACAAGATCGCCGATCTCAACAATGCCACCATCTGCACTGCGCAGGGAAGCACGTCGGAGCTGATCGTGGCGGACTACTTCCGCGCGCACAAGCTCAAGTACAAGATCGTGACTTTCGCGTCGCAGGAGCAGGCCTGGGATGCCTTCGTCGGCAAGCGCTGCGACGCCGCCATCAACGACCGCTCCGGCCTGGCCGCGCGGCTGGCCAAACTGCCGAACCGGGATGACTTCAAGGTCCTGGCCGAGACGGTATCGAACGAACCCATCGGGCCGATCGTGGCGCAGGGCCAGCCGCGTTGGGAAGCGCTGGTCAGGTTCACGCTGAACGCGCTGGTGGCCGCCGAAGAGCTCGAAGTGACCCAGGCCAACGTCGACGCGCAGCGCAGCTCGCAGAGTCCCGACATTCAGCGCCTGCTCGGCGTCACCGGAGATTTCGGCGCCAAGCTCGGTGTCGGCAACGACTGGGCGTACAAGGCGATCAAGGCGGTCGGCAACTACGGCGAAGTGTGGGAGCGCAACGTCGGCCTGAAGACGCCGCTGCGCCTGGAGCGCGGGCGCAACGCGCTGGTCGCCAACGGCGGCCTGATGATGTCGATTCCCGTGCGCTGACCGTCGCGGGTGCCTGCCGAAGAAGCGCGGCGCTCCCCGATTCCCCCGCATGCCGGCGCTTCCCACCACGGCGGTGTCGCGTGGCGTTCTGGCCGAGCGCCTGCGGGACTACCTTGCTCAGGCGGCGCTGCTGGCCGTCGTGCTCTGGCTGATCTGGCGCGGTCTGTCGAACTTCCTCGGCAATCTGCATGCGCTCGGCGTCTCGGCGGGCTATGGCTTCCTGCGTGCGGAAGCCGGCTTCGAAATCGCGCAATCGCTGATCGCGTTCAGCCCGGCGTCGTCGTACCTCGACGCGGTGATCGTGGCCACGCTGAACTCGCTGCTGGTGATTGCGCTTGCGGGTCTGCTCAGCACCCTGATCGGGCTTGGCATCGCCTTCGGCCGGCTGACCGCGCATCCGCTGATTCGTGGAGCGTCATCGGCCTATGTCGAGGTGTTCCGCAACATCCCCCTGCTGCTGCAGATCTTCTTCTGGTACTTCTCGGCGATGGCGCTGCTGCCCGGGGTGGGCGAGAGTCTTGGTTTCGGCGCTGCACTGCTGAACAACCGTGGTCTATTCTTCCCTCGTCTGCTGATGACGTCGACGGGTGCCTGGGCAGTCTTGTCGGCGTTCGCCGCTGTTGTCCTGCTGTTCATCGCGGCGCGAAGCTGGCTCAAGTCGAAAGCGATCACCGGACCTGGCGCGCTGACACTCGCATTGGCGGCGCTCATCGTGCTGTGCCTTGCGCCGCTGGGCCTGATGACTGACCACTTCGCGCTGAACAGACCACTCGTCGAAGGCTTCAACGTAGGCGGTGGCTTCGCCTTGCTTCCCGAGCTGATGGCGCTCACGCTCGGGCTGTCGATCTACAACGGCACCTTTCTGGCCGAGATCTTCCGCGCCGGCATCTTGTCGGTTCCGCGCGGACAGTCCGAAGCGGCGGCTTCGGTGGGCCTGAGCGGCGTGCGCGCCGCCTTGCTGATCACATTGCCGCAGGCGCTGCGTGTCGCGCTGCCTCCGGCAGCGGGGCAGTATCAGACGCTGGCCAAGGCGTCCGCGCTGGCTGCGGCCATCGGTTATCCGGACATCATGCAAATCGTCGGCGGCACGGTGCTGAGCCAGACCAGCCAGGCACTGGAGGCAATGACGCTGGTGGTCCTGCTCTATGCGGCGATCAACCTGGCCATCGCCCTCGCGGTGAACCTGGCCAATCGTCGCTTGCTCAGGCGCGAGGGACGCTGAAATGACACGCTTCGTGCGCCAAGCGCTGATCGATCCGCGCGTCATGCCAGCAGTACAGGTGCCCGCAAGCGTGCGTTGGCGCAGCGCCTGGTTCCCGACGCCTGCAATGGGCGTGCTGTCGTCACTGCTGGCGCTGGTGTTCATCGCCTTCGGCTGGCACTTCTTCAGCTGGGCCGTCGTGCATGCGCATTGGCGCGGCAGCAGCAGCGCGGCCTGCCCGGGCGATGCCGGCGCGTGCTGGGCCTTCGTCGTTGCACGCTGGAAGCCGTGGCTCGTGGGCGACTACCCCACCGACCAGCTTTGGCGAGCGTGGGCGTGCTTCGTCGCGTTCGCCCTTTTCTGGACCTGGGTCGTTCGGCGCGCCGCCGGAGCCAGCATTCAGCGCGTGCTGCTCGGTTTCATTGTTCTGCCCGCGGCGTTATTTGCACTGCTGGGCGGCGGCGGTCCACTGCCCGCAGTTGCTCCGACGCGGTGGGGCGGTCTGCTGCTGACGCTGGTAGTGACGCTGGCGACCTTTGCCACTGCCATGCCGATGGGTCTTTGCCTCGCCCTCGGGCGTCGCTCGAGGATGCCCGTGTTGCGCTGGTTGTGCACCACCTTTGTCGAAGGCATGCGCTCGGTGCCACTGCTGGCGGTACTCTTCATCGCCGCCACGCTATTGCCGATGTTCCTTCCCAATGGCTTGAATATCGACTTGTTCACGCGCGCAGTGGTGGCGTTCGCGCTCTTCAACGCGGCGATGGCGGCCGAAGTGTTTCGAGGTGGCCTGCAATCGGTCGGGCGCGGCCAGTTCGAAGCCGCCACCACCGTGGGCTTGAGCGATTTCGCGGCGATGCGCCTGATCGTTCTGCCTCAGGCGCTGACTGCGGTGGTACCCGCACTCGTAAACATCATGATCGCCGTGATCAAGGAAACCACGCTGCTCTCGGTCATCGGCGTCAACGACCTGCTGGGCGCCGTGGAAACCGGCGCCAAATCGCCCGACTGGGTCGGCGAGTCCAATATCCTGACCTCGGGCCAGGTGTTCCTGGCGCTGGCGTATCTGGCCATCTGCTCCGGCCTGTCACGCTACAGTCGCCGGCTGGAAGCCAAGCGCTGAGCCCGCCTGCAGCAGCCCATGATGATCAACTCTTTCGCCACGCCCGACGCCGATGCCGCCCACCGTCGTTGAGCTGAGCGGCATCAACAAGTGGTATGGCGCCTACCATGCGCTGCGCGACATCGACATGCAGGTGGGCGGCGGCGAGCGGATCGTGATCTGCGGACCGTCGGGCTCGGGCAAGTCCACGCTCGTGCGCACGGTGAATCTGCTGGAGCCGTTTCAGCAGGGTCGCCTGCAGGTCTGCGGCGTGCAAGTCGGCGCTGACCAGATAACGCGTGCGGCGCGGCTCGCCGTAAACCGGCGCGTCGGCATGGTGTTCCAGCAGTTCAACCTGTTCCCCCACATGACGGTACTGCAGAACCTCACGGTGGGCCCGGTCTGGGGCATTGGATTGAGCCGGCGCGAAGCGCACGAGCGCGCGATTCATTACCTGGAACGCGTCGGGCTGATGGACCAGATCGGCAAGTATCCGGCGCAACTTTCAGGTGGCCAGCAGCAACGGGTGGCGATCGCACGCACGCTGTGCACGAAACCGCAGGTCGTGCTCTTCGACGAACCGACCGCTTCGCTCGACCCGGAGATGGTGAGCGAAGTGCTCCAGACGATGGAGAGCCTGGCCGGCGAGGGCATGACGATGATGATCGTCACCCACGAGATGGGGTTCGCGCGGCGTGTGGCGGACCGCGTGATCTTCATGGACCAGGGGCAGATCATCGAGACCGCGTCCCCGGATGACTTCTTCGAGAGGCCGCAGAGCCCGAGATTGAAGTCGTTTCTGGGACAGTTGCTGTCGCATTGAGGGTATAAGTGTCGGCGTCCGCCCAAGACGGCCAGCGGGCAAGCTTGGAATCAAACCACGCAAGGTCAGGAGACTTGAGTCATGACGGTGATCGATGTCCACACCCACATGTTCACGGCCAAATGGCTCGAATTGCTCAAGAGCGAAGGTGGCCTCTACAACATCAAGACGCGCCCCGACGGGCAACAGGAAATATTCAGGGGCAACACGCCGGTCGTCATTCCGCAGCGCGGCCATTTCGACTATGCGCTTCGCATCAAGCACATGGACGCCGCGGGCATCGACATCTCGATCGTGTCGCTCACCTGTCCCAACGTCTACTGGGGCAACGAAGACGTGAGCTGTCGTGCCGCCAGCGAGTCCAACGACACGATGGCGCAGGCGCAGGCGACTTACCCGGATCGCATCCGCTGGTTCACCTCGCTGCCGTGGGAGTATCCGCAGCGCGCAATCGACGAGTTGCGCCGCACCTGCGACAACGGTGCCGCCGGAGTCATGGTGCTGGCCAACGTCGCCGGCCGCAGCCTGACCGACCCCCTGTTTGCGCCGATCTGGGCCGAGATCGAGCGGCGCGCCCTGCCCGTCTTGGTGCATCCGACCGATCCGCCCGGCGTGGACATGATGGACATGACCAAGTTCGACTTGAGCTGGTCGGTGGGATTCATGTTCGACACCACGCTGGCCATCACGCGAATGATCTTTGAAGGCTTCTTCGATCAGCATCCGAATCTGAAGATCATCGCGTCGCACGGTGGCGGCACGCTGCCCTATCTGGTGGGCCGTTTCGAAAAGGGCGATCAGGTGGAGATCCCGCAGCGACGCCAGATGAAGCGCAAGCCCACCGACTATTTGCGTCACATCTACTACGACAGCATCACCTACGATCTGGGGGCGCTGAAATACCTGATCTCGGTGGTCGGCGCGGACCACGTGATGCTCGGCACCGACTGGCCGCATCAGGTGCACGACACTCAGGGCGCCTTTGCCAACACGGCCGCCTTGCCTCGAGACCAATGCGGCGCGATTCGCGGTGCGAACGCCCTGCGGGTTTTCAACATCACCCGTTGAGCAGATCGCAAAGTCACCCGATGGCGTCTGCCACGGCGCGCCCCAACATCGTCTTCATCGTTGCGGACGACCTCGGCTTTGCCGACCTGGGCTGCTATGGCGGTCGCGCTGCCAGGTTTGGACCCGTCTCGCCCGTGCTGGACGATCTGGCCGCCCATGGGCTCAAGTTCACCCAGGGCTACGCCAACTCGCCGGTGTGCTCGCCGACGCGATTTGCCTTGATGACCGCGCGCTACCAGTACCGGCTGCGCGGTGCCGCTGAAGAGCCGATCAACAGCAGGAGCCGTGGCAGCACCGTCCTGGGACTGCCGCCCGAGATTCCCACCCTGCCTTCGCTGCTGCGCCAGGCCGGCTATCGCACCGCACTGATGGGCAAGTGGCACCTGGGCTATCCGCCCGCGTTCAGCCCGATTCGCTCGGGCTACGAAGAGTTCTTCGGACCGATGGCGGGCGGCGTCGACTACTTCACGCACTGCAACTTCACCGGCACGCACGACCTTTGGTTCGGTGAAGAAGAGCGTGCCGAGGAAGGCTACCTCACTGACCTGATCACCGACCACTGCGTCGACTACATCGAGCGCATGGCGGCTGGCGCCAGGGCCGGCCGGCCCTTCTTCCTGAGCATGCACTACACCGCGCCGCACTGGCCCTGGGAATCGCGCGACGACGCCGCGCTGGCGCACGAGATCAAGGGCAACATCATCCACCTGCACGGCGGCGACATCCATACCTATCAGCGCATGATCCACCACATGGACGAAGGCATCGGCAAGGTGATGACGGTGCTGCGCAAGAACGGACTCGTGGACAGCACGCTGATCGTGTTCACGAGCGACAACGGCGGTGAGCGCTTCTCTGACAACTGGCCTCTGGTGGGCGGCAAGATGGACCTCACCGAAGGCGGCATCCGCGTACCCTGGATCGCGCACTGGCCCGCCGCCATTGCCGCCGGCGGCGTCAGCACTCAGTTGTGCATGACGATGGACTGGTCGGCCACCCTGCTGGAGCTCGGCGGCGCTCAAGCGCCAGCGGACTACCCCTGGGACGGCATCTCGCTCGCAGCCGTGCTGCGCGAACCCTCGCACCGGTTCGCGCGCCCGCTTTACTGGCGCATGAACCATCGCGGACAGCGAGCGCTGCGCGACGGCGACTGGAAGTACCTGCGTGTCGACGAGAACGACTACCTCTTCAACATTCCCGGCGATGAACGCGAACGAGCCAATCTGGGGCGGGTGGAGCCGCAGCGCTTGGCCGATATGCGGGCCGCGTGGGAGGCCTGGGAGCGCACCATGCCCCCCATTCCCGCTGACGCGACCGTGAGCCTCGGCTATACGGCGAAGGACATGCCCGCACGCTAACCAGGCGCATCAGCGGCGAGTCGGCCTCGGCTGCGCGAACCGGATGCGCGAAGACGGGTGCGTTTCGATGCCGGCACTGCAGAGTCAGTCGTGGAGATGCGCCAAAGGCAGCGCCGTCGTGTCCTTGATCCGCTCCAGGACGAAGTTCGAACGAATGTCGATCACGCCGGGCTGCTTGAGCAGCTTGTCCATGATGAAGCGCGAGAAGTGATCGAGATCCTCGACCTGGATGCGCATCAGGTAGTCCACATCACCGGTCATCGAGTAGCACGACACCACTTCGGACCAGCCCTGCACCGCGCGGGTGAACTGCTCGACCGGCATCTTGCCCTTCTTCTCCAGCTTGACGCTCACATAGGCGATCATCGCGAGGCCGATCTTCGCCGGATCGAGCAGCGCGACGTACTGGCGAATCACGCCCGAACGTTCCAGCGCGCGCACGCGCCGCAGGCATGGGCTCGGCGACAGCGATACGCGCTCAGCCAGTTCCTGGTTTGACAGGCGTCCCTCCACCTGGAGGCGCGCAAGAATGCTGCGATCCAGCCGATCCAGCTTCATTCTTGGCAGTCTATTGCTCATTGGTTGACATTCTCGCCTCAATTCACCAGCATATTGCCAGATGATAGGCATAGACTAGCCGCACTTGGAGGAATCCCATGAGTGCCGTGCTCCAATCCGCAATCCAGCCCGCGACGACGCGCGCGTTTCTCTCCGGCAACGAGGCGGTCGCACGCGGCGCGCGCGATGCCGGCGTCGAGCTCGCAGCGGCCTACCCGGGAACTCCGTCGACCGAAATCGTCGAGACGTTGGCGACATTTCCAGGCATCTATGCCGAATGGTCGACCAACGAGAAGGTGGCGCTCGAAGTGGCGCTGGGCGCCTCGATGACCGGGCGGCGCGCGATCACGGCGATGAAACACGTGGGGCTGAACGTCGCTTCGGACTCGCTGATGACGCTTGGCCAGGTGGGCGCCAAGGCCGGACTCGTGATCGCCGTTTCCGACGACGTCGGCTTCTCGTCCTCACAGAACGAGCAGGACTCGCGCTTCTGGGGCCGCTTCGTGCATCTGCCCGTGCTCGAACCCTCTGACGCGAGCGAAGCCTATGCCATGACGCGCGATGCGTTCGCGCTCTCCGAGCGCTTCGAGGTGCCCGTGCTGCTTCGCCTGACGACGCGCATTTCGCACGTCAAGCGCATGGCGCAAACGTCGGCGCCGGAAGCGCCCGACGCTGGGCGCCACGGTTACGTCAAAGATGCGGCACGCTGGATCACGACGCCGAACCACGTTGCGAAGCGGCTCGAGCTGCGCGCCGAGCGCGATGCCCTGCTCGCACTCGAGGCCGAGTCCTCGGCGTGGAACAGGCTCGAGCCCGGGAGCGACCGCCACATCGGTTTCATCGTCTCCGGGCCCGCGTATCACGTCGTGCGCGAGGCCTATCCGGATGCGCCGGTCGCGAAGCTCGGCTTGTCGCATCCGCTGCCGCTAGGTCTCGCCAAGCGGCTCGCCGCAAGCGTGGACCAGGTGCTCGTCGTCGAGGAAGTCGACGCCATCGTCGAGAACGAACTGCGCGCGGCGGGCCTCGTCGTCCACGGCAAGGACGTCCTGCCGCGCGGGGGCGAGATCACGGTTCCGGTCCTCGAGCATGCGGTCGCGCGCCTCACCGATGGCGCCTCCAAGGGCAGCGGCGCAGCTCGCGCGGCGAATCTGTTTCCGCGCCCGCCGACGCTGTGCGCCGGCTGCCCTTACACCGGAGTCTATTTCTGGCTCGGGCAGTTGAAGGACACCATCATCTGCGGCGACATCGGCTGCTACACGCTCGGCTGCGGCTCGCCCTGGGACGCGATGGACATGGTCATTTCGATGGGCGCTTCGCTCGGCGTCGCGCATGGCATGGCCAAGGCGCTGGAAGGCGACGCGAAGAGGAAGTCGGTGCTCGCGGTCATCGGCGACTCGACCTTCCTGCACACCGGCATGCCGGCGCTGGCCAACATCACGTATCAGGGTGGCAACGTGACCGTGCTGTTGCTGGACAACCGCTCCACCGCCATGACCGGCGGCCAGAACAACCCCGGCAATGGCCACAGGTTCGATGGCACGCCCGCGCCGCGCGTCGACTTCGCGCGCCTCGTCGAGGCCCTGGGCGTGAAGCCCGAACGCATCCGCATGGCCGATCCGTACGAACTTCCCACCTTCTTCAAGGTATTGCGCGAAGAGATGAAGGTGCCCGAACCCTCGGTCATCATCACGACGCGTCCGTGCGTCTTCACGCCCGAATTCGAACGCAGCCCGCCGCTCAAGGTCGTCGACGAGATCTGCAACGGATGCGCGCGCTGCCTCGATGTCGGCTGTCCGGCGATCACGGTGACGCGGCGCGAGCAGCAGACGCGTGCTTCGGGCAAGGTGGTCGAACTCGCCTGGACGACCATAGAGCAGGCGGCCTGCACCGGATGCGACCTGTGCGCGAAAGCGTGCTCGCACGGCGCGATCGTCCCCGCATGAATACCGACATTCTCGTTGTCGGGATCGGCGGCCAGGGCGTGATGACCGCTGCCGAAACCATCGCCCGCGGCGCGCTCGCCGCGGGGCTCGAGGCGACCAAGACCGAGGTTGCCGGAATGTCGCAGCGCGGCGGCGTGGTTTGTTCGCAGGTGCGCATCGGCAGGCACATCGAGGCGACGGAGATACCCGCCGGGCGGGCGACGCTGCTGCTCGCGTTCGAGTCGGCCGAGGGTCTGCGCTGGAGCCATTACCTCGCGCCGCGCGGCAAGGCGTTCGTCGATTCGTGGCGTGCCGTGCCACCGATCGTTTCTTCCGGGCACTTCGACTATCCGAAGGAACCCGCGGCAGACATGCGCGCCGCCGGCGTCAGCGTGACCGAGCTCGACGCGCGCTCGGTCGCGGCCGCGCTTGGGGACGTGCGTCTGGCCAACAGCGTGATGCTCGGCGCCGCCGCGGGCAGCCTGCCTTACGCACCCGAGGTCCTGCGCGCCGAAGTGCTGCGCCGGTTCGGCAAGAGCGCGGCGCTCGCGGAATCGAATGGGCGCGCGTTCGACGCCGGGCAGAGTCTGGCCGCCTAGGCGTCGGCGGCGAGCGCGCTGCGCCCGACGCGCGCGCCCAGTGAAGGTTCAGGCAGCGATCGCGCCGTCTCTGGCGAGCGACTCGAACTACTTCGTGTTGAACTTCTCCAGCGCCGGTAGCAGTTCGACCATCAGGCGCTGCACGCTCTTGCGCTGCATCATGCGATCGAAATAGGCGCTGATGTTCCTTCGATCCTTGAACGGATGCAGGCGCTGGGCGTAGAACAGCGGCGGGAAGAGCGCGCAGTCCGCCATGCTGATCTCGTTGCCGCAGGTGAACGCGTTGTCCTTCAGGCTGGCTTCAATGAAGTCGAACGAGATACCGAGGACCTCGCGCGCCTTGGCCACCGCCTCCGGGTCTTGCTTGTCGGCTGGCTTGAGCGAGTCGAAGAAGAGCGACGAGACCTTCTCGTTCACGTACAGATCGCACACGCGGTCCTTGAAGCGAACCCGCCGCGCAAGGGTCTTGTCGTCGGGAATGAGCTTGGCGCCTGAATTGGGGAATTCGTTTTCCAGGTACTCGATGATGATCGTCGATTCGGGAATGAATATGTCGTCGCCGGTCAGCAAGGGGATCTTCCCCAGCGGATAGAGCTTCTTGTAAGCGGCGCGACCGGCCGGTTCGAACAGCTCGACCTTTGCCGGCGTGAAGTCCACGCCCTTCTCGTAGAACGCAAGAATCACCTTCTGCGAGTAGGTCGAGGCAATGGCGTAGTGAAGCGTCAGGTTCATGGTGGCCCCTTCGGTCGAACAATCGGTCGTGTCTCCGCGATGGAGTCGAGCGGCGTGCGACGCAACCGAGCCGCTGTGCGTGAACGCGCAGCGTCCCGTCCAGTCGCCGAGGTCCGCAGCAACACGGCAAGCGATGATGGCCGACAGCCGCCAGCTTGCACTTGCGCGCTGAAATTATCGACCTGGGCCGCCAGATGCTCGAGTACCAGCACTGACCGAGGGGTGTTCATCTGCGCGTCGTCGTCGCTGCCCACCCGACGGAGCGTCGGCGGCGGACCACCGTGCCACTGACAACGGCGCAGGCCCGTCGGCCGCCGATCCTTT
>Ga0209048_10000195_pt1 | contig 65206 bp, 57 predicted proteins | sample FrelakmetCRP12CR_FD_187146 | JGI IMG/M metagenome (GOLD analysis project Ga0209048, IMG submission 187146) | Freshwater lake sediment microbial communities from the University of Notre Dame, USA, for methane emissions studies - CRP12 CR (SPAdes)... | ecosystem: Environmental > Aquatic >...
ATCCGAAAACCGGATACTCAAGCGCGAGAACGTCGCACCCGTGCGCGCTGAATACTCGTCGCACTCGTGTGATCGGGGTAGCGAGTCTCAAACCGGGGAACAAACCGGGGAACGAAACCCGTATTTACTTGTGCGGGCCTAGCATTCATGCGGCTTTGCTGGCAGTGTTCGATCCCGTCCTGGTCAACGTGGCGCGAGGCATGCAGGCGGCGCGGCCCGTCTACGATGCGCCGATGACTGCGCTATGGGCGGCATCTGCAGAGAACTGGACGCCCAGCCCGGCTTCTGTCTAAAATAGCACGGTCGTTCTATTTTCATGTCTTCTCTTTGCCCGGCACGGTGCCCGCGCGATCGGATCGGACACGACACTAGAATTTCGCATTCGAACGGATCCGATCGAATCAACGCAAAGCGCAGGAGCATCTCATCATGAAAGTGCTGGTCCCGGTGAAGCGGGTGGTCGACTACAACGTCAAGGTTCGTGTCAAGAGCGACGGCACGGGCGTGGACATCGCCAACGTCAAGATGAGCATGAACCCGTTCGACGAGATCGCCGTCGAGGAAGGTGTTCGACTCAAGGAGAAGGGCATCGCGACCGAGATCGTCGCCGTCTCGTGCGGCGTCACACAGTGCCAGGAGACGCTGCGCACTGCGATGGCGATAGGCGCCGACCGTGCGATCCTGGTCGAGACCGATGTCGAATTGCAGCCGCTGGCCGTGGCCAAGCTGCTGAAGGCATTGGTCGACAAGGAGAAGCCTGGCCTCGTGATCCTCGGCAAGCAGGCGATCGACGACGACTGCAACCAGACCGGGCAGATGCTGGCGGCGCTGACCGGGCTGTCCCAGGGCACCTTCGCGAGCAAGGTCGAGATCGCCGATGGCTATGCGCTCGTGACCCGTGAGGTCGACGGCGGTTCCGAGACCCTGAGGCTCAGCCTGCCGGCCGTTCTCACGACTGACCTTCGCCTGAACGAGCCACGCTACGTGACGCTGCCGAACATCATGAAGGCAAAGAAGAAGCCGCTCGAGGTCCTTAAGCCGGCCGACCTCGGCGTCGACGTCGCGCCCCGCATCAAGACCTTGAAAGTCGGCGAGCCACCCAAGCGCAGCGCCGGCATCAAGGTGGCGGATGTCGCCGCGCTGGTGGCCAAGCTCAAGAACGAAGCCAAGGTGATCTGACATGACTGCACTCGTCATCGCTGAACACGACAACAAGTCGATCAGGGGAGCGACCCTCAACACCATCACTGCTGCCATTGCGTGCGGCGGCGAGGTGCATGTGCTGATCGCCGGGCACAACGCAGCGGCCGCGGCACAGGTGGCGGCGCAGATCGCCGGCGTGGCCAAGGTGCTGCATGCCGACGCGGCGTGCTTCGAGCACGGCCTTGCCGAACCGGTCGCGGCGCAGGTGGTGGCCCTTGCGGGCGCCTACAGCCACCTCGTGTTCCCGGCCACCGCGTCGGGCAAGAACGTGGCGCCGCGGGTGGCGGCGTTGCTCGACGTGGCGCAGGTTTCCGACGTCACCAAGGTGCTCGCCCCCGACACCTTCGAGCGCCCGATCTACGCCGGTGGCGCGATCGCCACCGTGCAGAGCACCGACGCGACGAAGGTGATCACCGTGCGCACGACCGGTTTCGACCCGGCCACTGCCAGTGGCGGCAGCGCGGCGGTCGAGAGCGTGAGCGCCGCTGCCGATCCAGGCCTGTCGAGCTTCAACGGCAGCGAGATTGCGAAGAACGACCGCCCCGAGCTGACGGCTGCGAAGGTCATCGTCTCGGGGGGCCGGGCCATGGGTTCGGCCGACAAGTTCAACGACGTGCTGACACCGCTGGCCGACAAGCTGGGCGCCGCGCTCGGCGCGAGCCGCGCCGCGGTCGATGCCGGCTATGCGCCGAACGACTGGCAAGTCGGGCAGACCGGCAAGATCGTCGCACCGCAGCTCTACATCGCGGCCGGTATCAGCGGTGCGATCCAGCACCTGGCAGGCATGAAGGACTCGAAGGTGATCGTCGCGATCAACAAGGACCCCGAGGCGCCGATCTTCAGCGTCGCCGACTACGGGCTCGAGGCCGACTTGTTCACTGCCATCCCCGAATTGGTGAAGGCGCTAGGCTGATACTCACTCGCAGCTCGACAAGCTAACCTCGAGGGCGCGCAACGCGAGTTGCCGCGCCCTCACTGCTTCAGGAGACAGACATGACCTACCGCGCCCCAGTGAAAGACATGCTCTTTTGCATGACCGAACTGGCCCATCTCGACGAAGTGGCCAAGATCCCCGGATTCGAGGACTTCGGCGCGGAAACCGCCCGGGCCGTGCTCGAGGAGTGCGCCAGGTTCAATGAGGGTGTGATCGCACCGCTGAACCGCGAAGGCGACAAGGCGCCGTCGTCATGGAAGGACGGCCAGGTCACGGCCGCGGCCGGCTTCAAGGAAGCGTTCCGCCAGTTTGGAGAAGGGGGCTGGCAGGGGCTTCAGCATCCGCCCGAGTTCGGCGGTCAGGGCCTGCCCAAGACGATCGGCGCGGCTTGCCTCGAAATGATCAACAGCGCGAACATGAGCTTTGCGCTGTGCCCGCTGCTGACCGACGGCGCGATTGAAGCGCTGCTCACTGCGGGCGCCCCCGCGCAGCAGGCCACGTTCATCCCAAAGATGATCTCCGGCGAGTGGACAGGCACGATGAATCTGACCGAGCCGCAGGCGGGAAGCGACCTGGCGCAGGTGCGCACCCGTGCCGAGCCGCAGGCCGATGGAACGTTCAAGATCTTCGGCACCAAGATCTTCATTACCTGGGGCGAGCACGACATGGCCGAGAACATCGTCCATCTGGTGCTGGCGCGCGTGGTCGGCGCGCCGGAAGGCGTGAAGGGCATCAGCCTGTTCGTCGTTCCGAAGTTCATGCTCAACGCCGACGGTTCGCTCGGCGCGCGCAACGATGTCCACTGCGTGAGCATCGAGCACAAGCTCGGTATCAAGGCGAGCCCGACCGCGGTGCTGCAGTTCGGCGACCACGGGGGCGCCGTCGGCGAACTCATCGGCCAGGAGAACCGCGGCCTCGAGTACATGTTCATCATGATGAACGCAGCCCGCTACGGCGTGGGTGTGCAGGGCGTCGCGGTGTCGGAGAGAGCCTACCAGATGGCTGCGCAATTCGCCAAGGAGCGCGTGCAGTCGCGTCCGGTCGACGGCTCGCTGCCGGGTAGCGCGGCGATCATCCATCACCCCGACGTGAAACGCATGCTGATGACGATGCGCGCGCTGACCGAAGGCTGCCGCGCGATGGCCCTGACGGCCGCTTCGGCGTACGATGCGGCGCACGCGCATCCGGATGCAGGTGTGCGCAAGCAGAACAAGGCCTTCTACGAATTCATGGTGCCGCTCGTCAAGGGCTACAGCACCGAGATGAGCCTCGAGGTCACGAACCTCGGTGTGCAGGTGCATGGCGGTATGGGCTACATCGAGGAGACCGGCGCTGCCCAGTACTATCGCGACGCCAAGATCCTGACGATCTACGAAGGCACCTCGGCGATCCAGGCCAACGACCTGGTCGGCCGCAAAACCGCGCGCGACGGCGGCCAGACCGCCAAAGCGATCGCCAGTCAGATCGCCGCCACCGAGGCGCAGTTGTCGGAGCGGCCCGGCCTCGCCGGGCGCACGATGGGCAAGCGCCTGCGAGCGGCGCGCAAGGCCTTCGAGCAAGTTGTGGACTTCGTCGTCGGCAACGCAGCGGCGAACCCGAACGCGGTGTATGCGGGATCGGTGCCCTACATGATGCTTGCCGGCAACCTGGTCGCGGGCTGGCAACTGGCACGCGCGCTGATCGTGGCCGAGGACAGCCTCGCCGCTGGCGACGACATTGCCTTCATGACGGCCAAGATTGCCACCGCGCGGTTCTATGCCGAGCACATCCTGGCCCGCGTGCCGGGACTGTGCGACAGCATCGTCGAGGGCGGCGACAGCGTCACCGCTCTCGCACTCGAAGCCTTCTGATCGCGCGGCGCGGCACTGTCGCCGAAGTGACCGCCGCGCCTACACGCACCTCGCAGCATCCACCGCATCGACCGGCAAACTGCCGGGCCAGGAGAGTCCCGTGCCGCTTCCCCCCGTTCTTCGCGACCTGCCGCTGCCGATCATCGGAGCACCGCTGTTCATCATCAGCAATCCGACGCTCGTCATCGAGCAGTGCAAGGCCGGGGCCGTTGGCGCCATGCCGGCGCTCAACGCGCGCCCGGCAGCGCAACTGGATGAGTGGCTGGCCGAGATCACCGAAGCGCTGGCCGCGCACGACAAGGCGCACCCGGCCCGTCGGGCGGCGCCGTTCGCGATCAACCAGATCGTGCACAAGAGCAACGACCGCCTCGAGCACGACATGCAGGTCTGCGCCAAGTACAGGGTGCCGATCGTCATCTCATCGCTCGGCGCGCGCACCGACATCAACGATGCCGTTCACGCCTGGGGCGGCATCGTGCTGCATGACGTCATCAACGACACGTTCGCCAGGAAGGCGATCGAGAAGGGCGCCGACGGCCTGATCGCGGTGGCGGCAGGCGCGGGCGGGCATGCCGGCGTGAAGAACCCGTTCGCGCTGATCCAGGAAATCCGCGAATGGTTCGACGGGCCCGTTGCGCTCAGCGGCGCGATCGCCCATGGCGGCGCCGTGCTCGCCGCACAGGCGATGGGCGCCGACTTCGCCTACATCGGCTCGGCCTTCATCGCCACCGTCGAGGCGCGGGCAGCAGCGGCCTACAAGCAGGCGATCGTCGACGGCAACTCGGACGACATCGTCTACAGCAACCTGTTCACCGGTGTGCACGGCAATTACCTGAAACCGTCGATCCGCGCCGCCGGGCTGGACCCCGACCACCTGCCCGAAAGCGACCCGAGCAAGATGAACTTCGGCGGCGACGCGAAGAAGGCCTGGAAGGACATCTGGGGTTGCGGCCAAGGCATCGGCGCGGTGCACTCGATCGTTCCGGCCGCCGAACTCGTCGCGCGACTGAAGCGCGAGTACCTCGAGGCCCGGCGTCGCCTTGCGCTGTGAGCACGCCTTTGCCGCCCGCCCGGCCGTCGTGAGCGCACACGCGGCTTAACGCCGCCTGACATCGGGCCCGCTGTGGCGGGATCACAATCGCAGCTTTGGCGGGCCGGAGCGGCGGTGTTAAATTGCCGGCTGCAAGAGCAAACAGTTCCTTCCCGTCCCCTTGCTGGAAACAGTCAAGGCGGGTCGCTAGTCCGCCAACCGGTGCAGCCGTGCCGCGGAAGGTTTTTCAACCCATCGGTGCGCCGGAAACCGGCGCGAAAGGTGAGCGAGATGATGCAGCAGACCAGGTCGACCTCGTACCTGTTCGGGGGCAATGCGCCGTATGTCGAAGAGATGTACGAGGCCTACCTCGACAACCCCGGCTCGGTGAGCGAAAACTGGCGCGCCTATTTCGACGCGCTGCAGAACGTTCCCGCCGCCGACGGCAGCACCGCACGCGACGTGGCACACGCGCCGGTCGTCGAGTCGTTTGCGCAGCGTGCCAAGGCCAACGCCTTCGGCAACAAGGCGAGCAGCGCCGACCTCGCGGTGGCGCGCAAGCAGGTGCACGTGCAGTCGCTGATCGCGGCCTACCGCTTCCTCGGCTCGCGCTGGGCCGACCTCGACCCGCTGAAGCGCCAGGAGCGCCCGAAGATTCCCGAACTCGAGCCGGCGTTCTACGACCTGAGCGAGTCAGACATGGACATCTCGTTCAGCGCGAGCAACACGTATTTTTCGGCCGCCGAGCACATGACGCTGCGCGAGATCGTGCAGGCGCTGCGCGAGACCTACTGCGGTTCGATCGGCGCCGAGTTCATGCACATCACCGATCCGGCCGAGAAGCGTTGGTGGCAGCAGCGCCTGGAGTCTGTTCGCTCGAAACCGGACTTTTCGGCGGAGCAGAAGCTCCACATCCTCGAGCGGTTGACAGCGGCAGAGGGACTCGAGCGCTACCTGCACACCAAGTACGTCGGCCAGAAGCGCTTCTCGCTCGAAGGCGGCGAGAGCTTCATCTCGTCGATGGACGAACTCGTGCAGCGCGCCGGTGCGAAGGGCGTGCAGGAGATCGTCATCGGCATGGCGCACCGCGGGCGGCTCAACGTTCTCGTCAACACGCTGGGCAAGAGCCCGGCCGGGCTGTTCTCGGAGTTCGACCACACGGCCCCGGAGGAACTGACCTCAGGCGACGTGAAGTACCACCAGGGCTTCTCGAGCGACGTCACGACCCTGGGCGGGCCGGTGCACCTCAGCCTCGCGTTCAATCCGTCGCACCTGGAAATCGTCAATCCGGTGGTCGAGGGTTCGGTCAAGGCGCGTCTCGACCGCCGTGGCGACAAGGCGGGCGACTCGGTGTTGCCGATCCTTGTACACGGCGACGCGGCGTTCGCCGGGCAGGGCGTGGTGATGGAGACACTCGCATTGGCCCAGACGCGCGGCTACTACACCGGCGGTACGGTGCATCTGGTGATCAACAACCAGATCGGCTTCACCACCAGCGACCCGCGCGACAGCCGCTCCACGCTGTACTGCACCGACGTCGTGAAGATGATCGAGGCCCCGGTCTTGCACGTCAACGGCGACGACCCGGAGGCGGTGGTGCTTGCGACCCAGATAGCGCTCGACTACCGACAGGACTTCAACAAGGACGTGGTGGTCGACATCGTCTGCTTCCGCAAGCTCGGCCACAACGAACAGGACACGCCGGCACTGACGCAGCCGCTGATGTACAAGAAGATCGGCACCCATCCCGGTACGCGCAAGCTGTACGGTGACAAGCTCGTGACTCAGGGCGTGTTGCCTGCCGACGGCCCGGACGCGATGGTGAAGGCTTTCCGCGCGGCGATGGACCAGGGCAAGAACACCTACGACCCGGTGCTCACCAACTACAAGAGTAAGTATGCGGTCGACTGGGCGCCGTTCCTGAACCGCAAGTGGACCGACTCCGCCGACACCGCGCTGCCGCTGGCCGAGATCAAACGCCTGGCCGAGCGAATCACCACGCTGCCGGCGAACTTCAAGGCGCATTCGCTGGTGGAAAAAGTGCTGGCCGATCGCGCGGCGATGGGACGTGGCGAGATCAACATGGACTGGGGCATGGGCGAGCACCTGGCGTTTGCCTCGCTCGTCGGTAGCGGCTACGCGGTACGTCTGTCGGGCGAGGACTGCGGGCGCGGCACCTTCACCCACCGACACGCCGTGCTGCACGACCAGAATCGCGAACGGTGGGACGAAGGTACCTTCACGCCGCTGCAGCACGTGTCCGAAGGCCAGGCGCCGTTCGTCGTGATCGACTCGTTGCTGTCGGAGGAGGCGGTGCTCGGCTTCGAGTACGGCTATGCGAGCGCAGATCCGAACACGCTTGTCATCTGGGAGGCGCAGTTCGGCGACTTCGTCAACGGCGCACAGGTCGTGATCGACCAGTTCCTCGCCTCCGGCGAAGTCAAGTGGGGCCGCGTCAACGGACTGACGCTCATGCTGCCGCATGGGTACGAAGGGCAGGGGCCCGAGCACAGTTCGGCTCGGCTGGAGCGCTTCATGCAACTGGCGGCCGACAACAACATGCAGATCGTGCAGCCCACGTCGGCAAGTCAGATCTTCCACGTGCTGCGGCGCCAGATGGTGCGCATGTTCAGGAAGCCGCTGGTGATCATGACGCCCAAGTCACTGTTGCGCGCCAAGGATGCCGGTTCGCCGATGAGCGAGTTCACGCGCGGCGACTTCAAGACCGTGATCGGCGAGCACCATGCCGAGATCAACCCCGAGAAGGTCAGGCGCATCATCGTGTGCTCGGGCAAGGTGTATTACGACCTGGTGAGAAAGCGCGAGGATCGCAAGGCGCTCGACGTCGCGATCCTGCGCGTCGAGCAGCTCTATCCGTTCCCGCACAAGGCCTTCGCCGCCGAGATGAAGAGGTGCCCGAACGCGACAGACATCGTGTGGTGCCAGGACGAGCCGCAGAACCAGGGCGCCTGGTTCTTCGTCCAGCACTACTTGCACGAGAACCTGAGCGATGGCCAACGTCTCGGCTACGCCGGGCGGCCCGCATCGGCCTCGCCGGCGGTCGGCTACGCCCATCTTCACCAGGAGCAGCAGAAAGCGTTGCTCGAACAGGCCTTCGGGAAGCTCAAGGGCTTCGTCCTGACCAAGTAGCGTTATGGCGGACGCCTGGCGCCGCCATAACTCCGCGCGTTCGACCGGACGCTGGCGCGCCGGTCAACGCTCGGGAAGTTCCAGAACACACTGAGACAGACCATGGCAATCGTAGAAATCAAAGTACCGCAGCTCTCCGAATCGGTGGCCGAGGCCACTCTGCTGACATGGAAGAAGCAGCCCGGCCAAGCCGTGGCGATGGATGAGATCCTGGTCGAGATCGAGACCGACAAGGTCGTCCTCGAAGTGCCCGCACCGGCGGACGGCGTGATCGCTCGACTCGTGAAGAACGACGGCGAGAGCTGCGTCAGCGAAGAGGTGATCGCAACCATCGATACCGAGGGCGTTGCCGCAGCCGCCGCGCCTGCATCCGCCCCAGCGCTCGTCGCTGCGACGCCGGCCGCGACGGCCGCGTCCAGCGGTTCGAAGAGCGGCGTCGCGATGCCTGCGGCCGCGAAGCTGATGGCCGACAACCAGCTTGCAGCGGGCTCGGTCCCAGGGACCGGAAAGGATGGCCGCGTGACCAAGGGCGACGTCCTCGGCGCATTGAATGCCCCGGCCCGACCGGCGGCCGCGCCAGCGCCGACCCGGCCGCCAGCGACGCCGCCCGCCAGGGCATTGCCCAGCGTCGACGCCCCGCTCACGGTGAATCTTGGCGACCGTCCCGAACAGCGCGTGCCGATGAGCCGGTTGCGCGCACGTGTGGCCGAGCGTCTGCTCCAATCGCAGGCGAGCAATGCCATCCTGACCACCTTCAACGAGGTCAACATGGCACCGGTGATGGAGATGCGCAAGCGCTTCCAGGAGCGCTTCGAGAAGGAGCACGGCACCAAGATCGGCTTCATGAGCTTCTTCGTCAAGGCGGCGGTGCATGCGCTGAAGAAGTACCCGGTCATCAACGCGTCGGTGGATGGCAATGACATCGTCTACCACGGATACTTCGACATCGGGATCGCGGTCGGCTCGCCGCGCGGCCTGGTCGTGCCGATCCTGCGCAACGCCGACCAGATGAGCTTTGCCGACATCGAGAAGAAGATTGCCGAGTTCGGCCAGAAGGCGCGCGACGGCAAGCTCTCGCTCGACGACCTGACAGGGGGCACCTTCTCGATCAGCAACGGCGGCATTTTCGGCTCGATGCTCAGCACGCCGATCATCAACCCGCCGCAGAGCGCCATCCTCGGCGTGCACGCGACGAAAGACCGCGCGGTCGTCGAGAACGGCCAGATCGTGATCCGCCCGATGAACTACCTGGCGATGAGCTACGACCACCGCATCATCGACGGACGCGAGGCGGTGCTGGGCCTGGTCGCCATGAAGGAAGCGCTGGAAGACCCGGCGCGCTTGCTGTTCGACATCTGACCCACGCCCCCAGGAGCGACACCATGTCCATCGCCGACGAGATCGTCAAACTCGAAGAGCTCCGCACCCGCGGTGCGCTTTCGAACGAGGAGTTCGAGCGCGCCAAGGCGCGTCTGATCGGCCCCGCGCCGGAGCCCGCGCCTGCCATCGCGGCGATCAACAACCTGCGCCGCAGCACGAGCGACAGCTGGATCGGCGGTGTCTGCGGCGGCATCGCGCGCATCACCGGCGTCGAGAGCTGGATCTGGCGCCTGATCTTCGTCGTGCTGTTCCTGTTCGGCGGGACGGGGCTGCTGCTCTACATCCTGCTGTGGATCTTCGTGCCATCCGAATGATGAAGTCCGCGCGCTGGTGAAAGTGAACCCAGAATGAACAAGTCCTTCGACGTCGTCGTCATCGGCGCCGGCCCCGGCGGCTACATCGCGGCCATTCGCGCGGCGCAGCTCGGCTTCAACGTTGCCTGCATCGACGAGTGGAAGAACGCCTCGGGCGGCCCGGCGCCGGGCGGTACCTGCACCAACGTCGGTTGCATTCCGTCGAAGGCGCTGCTGCAGTCCAGCGAGCACTTCGAGCACGCCGGGCATCAGTTCGCCGATCATGGCATTACTCTCTCGAACCTCGGCATCGACGTGACGCGGATGCTGGCGCGCAAGGACGGCGTCGTGAAGCAGAACAACGACGGCATCCTGTACCTGTTCAAGAAGAACAAGGTCACGTTCTTCCACGGCCGCGGGTCGTTCGCGAAGGCGGTGGACGGCGGCTACGAGATCGCGGTGAAGGGTGCGGTCGAAGAGCTGGTGCGGACCAAGCACGTCATCGTCGCGACCGGCTCGAGCGCACGCGCATTGCCGGGCGCGGCGTTCGACGAGGAGCGCGTCCTGTCGAACGATGGCGCGCTGCGGATTGGCGACGTGCCGAAGCGCCTCGGCGTCGTCGGCTCGGGCGTGATCGGGCTCGAGATGGGGTCGGTGTGGCGCCGCCTGGGCGCCGATGTGACGGTGCTCGAGGCGCTGCCGACCTTCCTCGGCGCGGCGGACGACAGCGTCGCCAAGGAGGCGCTGAAAGTCTTCACGAAGCAGGGACTGAAGATCGAGCTTGGGGTGAACATCACGGCAGTGAAGTCGGGCAAGCACGGCGTGGCGGCGAGCTACACCGATGCCAAGGGCGCAGAGCAGAAGCTGGAGGTCGACCGGCTGATCGTCTCGATAGGTCGCGTGCCGAACACGACGGGCCTGAACGTCGAGGCCGTCGGCCTGCAGCTCGACGAGCGCGGCGCGATCGTCATCGACGCCGACTGCAAGACCAATCTCGCCAACGTGTGGGCCGTGGGCGACGTGGTGCGTGGGCCGATGCTCGCCCACAAGGCCGAGGAGGAGGGTGTCGCGGTGGCCGAGCGCATCGCCGGTCAGCACGGGCACGTGAACTTCAACACGATCCCGTGGGTGATCTACACCTCGCCCGAGATCGCCTGGGTCGGCCGGTCCGAGCAGCAATTGAAGGCCGAGGGCCGCGCCTACCGGGCCGGGCAGTTCCCGTTCCTCGCCAACGGCCGCGCGCGCGCGCTGGGCGACACGACCGGCTTCGTCAAATTCCTCGCCGATGCGGCTACCGACGAGATCCTCGGCGTCCACATCATCGGGCCCATGGCGAGCGAGCTGATCGCCGAAGCCGTGGTGGCGATGGAGTTCAAGGCCAGTTCCGAAGATATCGCTCGCATCTGCCATGCGCACCCGTCGTTGTCCGAAGTAACCAAGGAAGCGGCGCTGGCGGTCGACAAGCGGACGCTGAATTTCTGAGCCCTGGACTGGCTCACATCGCGCGTCGATCTTGAGCGTCACCGAGGCTTACGAACGACTGCTGAAGGAGCGCGGCTACGCCAGCGATCCGGCACAGTTGCGTGCGGTGGCATCCCTGCAGCGCTGCCAGGATGAGTGGTCCGACTACAAGGCACGGCGCTCGAATGCGGTCACGAAGCTGTTGCGGCACCCGCCGATTCCGCGCGGCGTGTACATGCACGGTGGCGTCGGGCGCGGCAAGAGCTTCCTGATGGATTGCTTCTTCAATGAAGTGCCGCTGCAGCGCAAGACGCGCCTGCATTTCCACGAGTTCATGCGCGAAGTGCACCGCGAATTGCAGGATCTGAAAGGCACCGTCAACCCGTTGACCGAACTCGGCCGGCGCATCGCGCGACGCTTTCGCCTGATCTGCTTCGACGAGTTCCACGTCGCCGACGTGACCGATGCGATGATCCTTCACCGCCTGCTTGAATCGATGTTCGCCAACCGTGCGAGCCTCGTGATCACGTCGAACTTTCATCCGGACGACCTGTATCCGAACGGCCTGCACCGCGACCGCATCCTGCCGGCGATCGAGTTGCTGAAGGAGAGGCTCGAGATCATCGGTGTCGACAACGGTGTCGACTACCGACAGCGTGCGATGGAGCAGGTGCGTCTCTATCACACGCCGCTGGGCGCCGCGGCGGACGAGGCGATGGGCGAAGCATTCAACCGCCTGGCCGAGGCGCGCGAGGACAGCCCGCTGCTGCGCATCGAGCAGCGCGAGATCCGCGCCCGCCGCCGCGCCGGTGGGGTGGTCTGGTTCGACTTCAGGACACTGTGCGGCGGCCCGCGCTCGCAGAACGACTACCTGGAACTCGCCTGTCAGTTCCACACGGTGCTGCTGTCGGACGTGCCTGAAATGTCGCCGCGCCTGGCGTCCGAGGCGCGGCGCTTCACCTGGCTGGTCGACGTGCTGCACGACCGCCGTGTCAAGCTGATCATGTCGGCCGCGGCGGCGCCCGAGGCTCTGTATACCGATGGTCCACTGTCGCATGAGTTCGCACGCACGGCGTCGCGACTCGTCGAGATGCAGTCTGCCGAATTCCTGCGCCAATCGCGCCGCGACGTGGATACTTCGCTCACATGAAGGCGCTGTGCAGTGGCCGCACCCGACTGATCTGCCTTGCGCTCTGGCTCGGCGCCGCAGCGCAGGCCGCGACACCTTCCGGCGACGCGATGGAGCGCGATCGCATCCGCGCCGAGCGCGCCGCCGCCGAAGCAGCCTACGTGCGCCAGGAGCAGCTGTGCAGCCAGAAGTTCGTCGTGACGCCCTGTGTCAATGCCGCCCGGGCACAGCGGCGCGAGGCGCTCACGCGGCTGGACCGGCAGCAACAGGTACTCGATGAGGCGCAACGCGCGCAGCGTGCGAGCGAGCGCCTGAAAGCTATCGAATCGAAGGAAAGCGGAGAAGAGGCACGCCGTCGCGAGGAGGTCGCGCGCGAACGAAGCGCGAGCCGGCACGACACCGAAGTACTCAAGCCCGCGACCGCTTCGGCCAGCGCAGCGCCTCCGCATGCCGCCCGGGCGGCCAGCAGCGGCGCCGAGCGTACTGAACAGGAGGCGCGCGCACGGCGCGAGTATGAGCTGAAGCAGTCGCAGGCCGAGGCCCACCGACAAGAAGTGGCACGACGAAACGAGGAGCGAGCGCGCAAGGGTAATCCGGGGGCCCCGCTGCCGACGCCGGCCGCATCGGCCGCATCGGCCACGCCGCCGAAGACCGACGTCCCGGCACATTGAGCGGCCACGACAAGGCGCTTGTGACGCCTCGCATCGAAGGCGGCTCCAGCTCGCGCCTGTTCTGCACCCTTGCATGGGCGCTTCGGTTCTGCGCGAGCCGTCCGCGTGTCGCCGTTCAGGGCGTCAGTTCCTCGACGCGTACCAGGGCCAGCGACAGGTTGTCTCCGCTGCCTCGCGCACGCTGGCGAGCCTTGGTCACCAGCATTTCGCTCGCTTCGCGCGGTGGCAGTGTGTGCACGATGGCGCCGAGTTCACGCGGTGTGAAGTAGTGCCACAGGCCGTCGCTGCAAACCAGCAGGCTGTCGCCGAAGTCCAGCCGCTCGATGTGGGCCGAGGTCAGCGGCGGGTCCTCCTGCGTGCCCAGGCAGCCGATCAGCAGGTTCGACTGCGGGTGGGCGTCGGCCTCGGTTTCCTCGAGCTGACCGTCGTCGATCAACCGCTGGACGTAGGAGTGGTCGATCGTGCGGCTCACCATCTCGGCGCCGCGGAAGTGGTACACGCGTGAATCGCCAGCATGGACGATGTGGCAGCCGCGCGCAGGCCCGACCAGGAACGCCGCCGCCGTGCTATGAGGCTCTTCCTCGGCGGTGATGGCCGTCAGCCTGATCATCAGGTGCGCCTCCATCACGATCTGCTTCAGGAAGGTGCCGGCGTCGTCGGCGTTCGGTGCATAACGCTCGAACAGTTGCTGCGCGGTGAGGATCACCTGGTCGGCAGCCTTGCGCCCGCCGCTCTTTCCGCCCATGCCGTCGGCCAGCACGGCGAGCATGCAGCCCTGAACGCGCGAATGGGCAATGATTTGAACCTGGTCTTGCTGGTAGGCGCGATCGCCACGGTGCATGCCGGTAGCGGCGGAAAGGCGATAGCCGGGTTCCTTCATGGGTATCAAGGATAATCGGTTTGCGCTCCCGCCCCGCACAGGTAACACCCTGAAACCGATGGAAGACAACTTGCACTCGCCGCACCGGCAACTGATCGAGCTTCGCATCGAGCATGCCGATCTCGACAACCTGATCGACCGCGCCGTGGCCGAGAACCCTGACGACGATCTCACGCTGCGCCGGCTGAAGAAGCGCCGCCTGCTGCTGCGCGACCAGATCGCACGTCTCGAAGACCAGCTCGAACCGCCCGAGCCCGCGTGAGCGCGGCGCTGACGGCGCCCGTGTCTGCCGGTGCGCTCGAGATCGCGGTGGACGCGGTGTTCGCCTCCGGGGGAGCGCTTGCGCGCGCCGACCCGCACTATGTGGAACGCGAAGTCCAGTTGCGCATGGCGCTCGGCGTGGCGCAGGCCATAGCCGCGCGGCGGGTACTGGTCGTCGAAGCCGGCACCGGCGTCGGCAAGACGTTCGCCTACCTCGTGCCGACGCTTCTGTCAGGCGCGCGGGCCTTGATCAGTACCGCCACGAAAAGCCTGCAGGACCAACTCTTCTTGCGCGATCTGCCGCGCCTGCGCGAAGCGCTGCAGCTGCCATTGACGATGGCGCTGCTCAAGGGCCGGGCGAGCTACCTGTGCGCGCACCGGCTCACGCAGGCGCGGCGCGAAGCCCAGCTGCCCGACCGCTGGGCCGTGCGCGCGCTGGCCCGGATCGAACAATGGGCCAGCGTGACAGCCAGCGGTGACCTGGCCGAAGTGGACGGGCTCGACGAGCGTTCGAGCGTGATCCCGCTCGTCACCTCGTCGCGCGAAAACTGCCTGGGTGCCGAATGCCCCGAGTACCGCGCCTGCCACGTGATGAAGGCGCGGCGCGACGCGATGGCGGCCGACCTCGTGGTGGTGAATCATCACTTGTTCTTCGCCGATATGAGCCTGCGCGACACTGGTGTCGCGGAACTCCTGCCGAGCGTCGACGTGGCGGTGTTCGACGAGGCGCACCAGCTCACCGAGGCGGGCGTGGCCTTTCTCGGTACCACGCTGGGCAGCGCCCAGGGCGCCGATTTCGCGCGCGACCTGCTCGGCGCGGGGCTGCAGCATGCGCGCGGATTGCAGCCATGGCAGGAACTCGCCGCGGGCTGTGAGCGTGCCGCGCGCGAGTTGCGTCTGGCCGCAGCCGGATCGCTGCGTGAGGTCCGCGGAACGCTCAAGTTGCGCTGGGAAGAACGCGCCGGCCATGACGAGTTCGCGGCGGCCCTCGCGGGGATCGAAGCCGCCTGTGCCGGCGCGCAGAAGGCACTCGAAGCCGTTGCCGACAGCGCCCCCGATTTCCCGAAGCTGCTGCTGCGCGCTATCGACCTGGCGGCCAAGGCCGGCCAGTTCGCCCGCGACGCGCCCGCGGGCCAGGTTCGCTGGATCGACCTCACGTCGCACCAGGCGCGGCTGGTCGAGTCGCCGCTGGACATTCGCGACGCGCTGCGCGAGCAGATGGGGCTGGCCCCGAAGGCCTGGGTGTTCACGTCGGCCACGCTGGGTGACGACGAGCGGCTGTCGTGGTTCACGGAGCCCGCCGGCCTCGAGGGTGCGCAGACGCTGCGTGTCGGCAGCCCGTTCGACTACGCGGCGCATGCGCGCCTGTACATCCCGGCCGGCTTTCCCAAGCCCAGCGAAGCAGGCCATGCCACTGCCGTGGCGACGCTGGCCGCAGGCTGCGCACGCGCGCTGGGCGGGCGCAGCTTCGTGCTGACGACCACGCTGCGCGCGATGCAGGCCATCGGTGAGCACTTGCGCGAGGCGTTCGACGCCAATGGCGACCCGATCCGGGTGCTTGTGCAGGGCAGTGCGCCGAAACGCCAGCTGCTGCAGCAGTTCCTGGCCCGGCCGGCGTCGGTGCTGGTCGGCTCGCAGAGCTTCTGGGAAGGCATCGACGTGCCCGGCGAGGCGCTGCAGTGCGTGCTGATCGACAAGCTGCCGTTTCCGCCGCCGAGCGACCCGCTCGTCGAGGCACGGGTCAAGCGCCTCGAGGCCCAGGGCCGCAACGCCTTTGCCGACTACTTCGTCGCCGAGGCCGCGGTGTCGCTGAAGCAGGGCGCCGGCCGGCTGATCCGCAGCGAGACCGACCGTGGCCTGCTGGTGGTCTGCGACCCACGGATGGCGGGGATGAACTACGGCCGCCGCCTGCGCGAGGCGTTGCCACCGATGACGCGCGTCGGCTCTGAAGCCGAGGCTCTGGCCTGGTTGGAATCGCTCAGAGGATGATTGGACGAGCCCGAGCCACTGGCGGTGTCGCTCGCCACGGAGTCACCAGAACTGCCACCACGCATGTTCGCGCGCGGCCAGGCCGCGGGCCAGGTACACGCTGTTCGGGAAGTTCTTGCGCAGCACACGGTCGGCGTCGTCGTGAAGTTCGGTGAGGCCCATCTTGGCGTAGCTCTCCGACAGGATATAGAGCGCTTCTTCGGTCGCCGGGGCCTGGCGGAACTCCTGCACCGCCGCCTGCGCGCGGCTGGCCGAGGCGACATAGGCACCGCGACGGAAGTAGTAGCGCGCGACATGCACTTCGTAGGACGCCAATGCATTGATGATGTAGTTCATCCGCAGCTGCGCATCCGGCGTATAGGTCGACTGAGGGAAGCGCTCGACGAGCTGGCGGAACGACTGGTAGGCGTCGCGCGAGGCCTGCTGGTCGCGTTCCGACAGGTCCTGGTTCGCGATGGTGCTCAGCAGACCCAGGTTGTCGTTGAAATTGATCAGGCCCCGAAGGTAGTATGCATAGTCGAGCGCGGCGCTGCTGGGGTTGAGCTTGATAAAGCGGTCGACCGCGGTCTGCGCGGTCGCCTTGTCGCCGGCCTTGTAAAGCGCCCAGGCGCGTTCAAGTTGCGCCTGCTGCCCGAGCAGCGTGCCGGCGGCGCGGCCCTCGAGCTTCTCGTAAAGCTTGGCCGCCTTGTCGTAGTTGCCCGAGGCGGCCTCATCCTTGGCGTCTGCATACAATTTCTCGGTGCTCAGACTCGCGCTGTTGTCCTTGGCTGTCGTGTCGCAGCCCGCCAGCGCAAGCGGAAGCAGCAGCGTCGACAGGGTCAGGAGCAGGCGGCGGTGCAGCGCTTGCAGCGAATTCATTTGCCTCGTGGGCGTCGCCTGCGCAACGCGGTCGTGTCGGAATGGTGAGCAAGGATTATAGGGTTCCACCTTCGAGCACGAGGCTCGCCGATGCCCTGCCAGAGGCCATCGGCGACGTGCCAGACAACGCCGAGTTCGTGCCGTGGAACGAGCCGCCCGAGCTGCGCGAAGGGCGCGTCGACGAGGCGCTGCACGGCGCGCGACTCGACAAGGCCGTCGTCGTGCTCGCGCCCGAATTCTCGCGCACCCACCTGCAGGGCCTGATCGCGGGCGGGCATGTGCGGCTCGACGACCATGTCGTGACCGGCGCGTCGCGCAAGGTCGCCGCCGGGCAATGGCTCACGGTGACGCTGATCCCGACCGCCGAGAGCCGCGCGTTTCGGCCCGAGATCATCGCGCTGTCGGTGGTGTTCGAGGACGAACACCTGCTCGTCGTCGACAAGCCAGCCGGCCTTGTCGTGCATCCGGCCGCGGGGAATTGGCAGGGCACGCTGCTCAACGGCCTGCTCGCCTGGCACGCCGCCGCCGCGACGCTTCCGCGCGCCGGAATCGTGCATCGGCTCGACAAGGACACGTCGGGGTTGATGGTGGTCGGCAAGACCTTGCCTGCCGTGACCTCGCTCGCGCGCGCCATCGCGGCACGAGATGTCCACCGCCAGTACCTTGCGCTGGCCCATGGCGAATGGCCTGCCGGTCTGACGCGTATAGACGCGCCGATCGGCCGCGACCCGCGACTGCCCACCCGGATGGCCGTGCTGACGTCGGGCCGCGCGGCGCAAACCGATGTCGAGCGGGTGGCGCTAGCCCATCCCAGCGACGCGGGCGCGAGTGGCGGCGTGAGCGCGCTGCGCTGCACGCTGCACACCGGCCGCACGCACCAGATCCGGATCCACCTGGCGTCGCGCGGGCATCCGCTGTTGGGCGATGCGTCGTACGGCGGGCGCCCGGCACTCGGCCTGTGGCGCCAGGCATTGCATGCGGCACGGCTCGCCTTCATCCATCCCCATACCGGCAAGTCGATGACATTCGAAGCGCCCGCGCCCGATGATTTCGCGCGTGCCTGGGCGCAAACTGTCGAGGCATTGCGCTGAGCCATTCCTGGCTTCGCTACAATGACCCAGAATCCATTCGTGGTAGGGTCGGGTCAACTCGCCGAAGCAGGCGCGTTTGGACGATCGAAAGACCACGCCAGCGTTTGCCTCCGAACAGCGCGACAAGAAGTCTTCTCGCGCGGCGGTCGCAACGTACCGGTTTCCTAAACTGCAGCGAGGTGCCCGTCCCGACCCCGGGGCTGGTGAGATTCGCGCCACGGACCCGAGTCAGACCCGCAAGGGCAGCTCCCTCCAGCGAGCCGGCGCCACCGGCCGAAAACGTAGACGACAGCCATGAATACAAAGGATGCGAAGCGCGTCCTCGAGACCGCGCTCATCTGCGCCCACCAGCCCATGCCGCTGCGCGAGATGCGCACACTGTTCGCCGACGAAGTGGGTCCGGACACCTTGCGCGCGCTTCTTGATGAACTGGCGCGCGACTGGGAGGGGCGCGGTGTCGAACTGGTGGCGCTGGCCAGCGGCTGGCGTTTCCAGAGCCGCCCCGAGCTGCGCGAATACCTCGATCGGCTCAACCCTGAGAAGCCGCCGCGCTATTCGCGCGCGGCGATGGAAACGCTGGCCATCATCGCCTACCGCCAGCCGGTGACGAGGGGCGACATCGAAGACATCCGCGGTGTGACCGTCGGCAGCCAGATCGTCCGGCAGCTGGAGGAGCGTGGGTGGATCGACGTCATCGGCTACCGCGAGGCGCCCGGCCGACCCGCGCTGTACGCCACGACACCGCAGTTCCTTGACGACCTCGGCTTGTTGCACCTCGAACAGCTGCCACTGCTAGACAGTCAGTGTGAGGCTGCGGAGACGATCGCGGACCTGCTGTCGGATCCGTCGCCATCACCTGCGAACAGGCCCGCGGAAGATGTACCGGACGCGGCGGTGACCGGACAGGGTTGCGCCAGCGCCGGGCTTGTCGCGATCGAATCTGAATCCGCCCCCGAGGGGCAAGACCCCGCTGCGGCCGCTCAGGCTGCTTCCATGGAACCGCAAGCATGACCACGACGCCCGAAACCCCGCTGCCAGACGAAGGCCAGAGCCTTGCTGCCGAACCCGCCGAGGCCAAGCCGGTGCGGCGTCGGCGCACGGTCAAGGCGCCGGTCGGCGAGCTTGCGTCCGACGTGCAGACGAGCGCCGCAGTGCCCGCAACCGAAGTCGAACCGGCGGCAGAACCGACCACGGCCCCGCGCCGCCGCAGCGCGGTCGCATCAGAGGCAGGGCTCGAACCCGGATCCTCGCCACCGGATGCGGAGCCCCAGCCGACGTCGTCTCCGGCCATTGCCGCCGCCGAGCGGACCGGCGATGCCGAGTACGCGTCGCCGCAGCCCGAGGCGGCAGCAGAAGGACTCGGGGACTCGGCGGCAGAGACCGGTGGCGCGCTGGCTGTCGAACCCGGCGGCGTGGATCGATCCCCGGACCGCAACCGGCGCCGCAACCGGCGCGAGCGACAGCGCGCGAATCGGGCACCGGACGAGACGGTGGGTGGCGAGCCTGCACCGCGGCGCATCGAGCCCGCGCTGTCGCAGCTGGGCTCGCCGGAGCAGGCGGTCGATCTGTTCACGCAGGTGATGTCGGGCGCCTTCGACGCCGAGGAACCCGCTGTCGCGCTGGGCGATGTCGAGCGCGACGTTGAAAGCGAAACGGACCGTGGCGACACTGCGGGCGCTTCAACCTCGAAGCGCGTTCTCGCGCCCGATCCCGACGCGCCCAAGCTGCAAAAGGTGCTTGGCCAAGCAGGTGTGGGCTCTCGACGCGACATGGAGGAACTGATCCTGGACGGGCACATCACCGTCAACGGCGAGCCGGCACACATCGGGCAGCGCATTTCATTCGGCGACAGGATCGAGGTCAATGGCCGCGCTATCAAGTACCGCATCGCCCCGCCGCGGCCGCGCGTGATCGCCTACCACAAGCCGGTCGGTGAAGTGGTCACGCGTGACGACCCGCAGCAGCGGCCCACGGTGTTTCGCCGCCTGCCGCCGCTGCAGCATGGCAAATGGCAGTCCGTGGGCCGACTCGACATCAATACCGAGGGCCTGCTGCTGTTCACCAACTCCGGTGAACTGGCCAATCAGCTGATGCACCCCCGTTTCGGGGTCGAGCGCGAATACGCGGTGCGTGTGCTCGGTACGCTGGACAAGGAAGCGCGGGAGCGCTTGCTGCAAGGCGTGATGGTCGAAGGGCAGACTGCGAGCTTCAAGGCGATCGAAGACGGTGGCGGCGAAGGAGCAAACCATTGGTACCGCGTCGTCATCACCGAAGGGCGCAATCGAGAGGTGCGCAAGCTCTTCGATGCCGTCGGCCTGACCGTGAGCCGGCTGATTCGTATCCGCTACGGCACGGTGGTGCTGCCGCGCGGACTGAAGCGCGGTGTCTGGGTCGATCTCGACGAGGCCGACGTTCGCCTGATTCGCCAGCTGGCCGGTGGTCCGCGTGCACAGGGAGGTTCGACTGGCCACTCCGGCGGCGGGCGCGGTCCGCAGGGTGACATCGGCGAGCGCGGTCCGCGGCCGAACGATCGTGGCGGGCGTGGCGAACGCGGCCCCCGACGCGAGCAACCGCAGCGATCGCCGGGGCCCGAAGCGGAGGCGCGCGAACCGCGTGAGGTCGATACGGACGAGGATCTGGATTTCGATCCGAGTCGCATCCCCAACCCTCTCGAGCAGACCTTCGATCGGCGTTTCGCGCAAAACACACGCTCGCCGTTCAGCCGAGGCGGCGGCGGCGGATTCGGCGCAGGCGGTAGTGCGCCGAATCCGGCCCCGAAGCGCGGCAGCGGGCCGCGCGAACCCGATCCATTGCAGACATCGGTCGGCTACATCGGCGCCGATGCCTTTCATCGCAAGGGCGGGCGTGGCGGATCGCGCGGCGACCCGGGGGGCACTGGCGGCGCCGGATTCGGCGGCAATCGAGGGGGGAACCGGGGTGGAAATCGGGGTGGCGGCGGTGGCGGCCGCGGCGGTCAGCGCAGTCGATGAATCTCCTGTTTCGCAACGGCGCGGCGCCGCTTCCCCCTTCCGCACCTGCGTTGCCCGGCGAGGTCGCTGTCTGACCCTCTGCAGCTACAATTCAAAGCTTTGCCAAGGCAAGCTCCCGGAGTCCATTCATGCCGCTCGAACGCACCCTCTCGATCATCAAGCCCGACGCCGTGGCGAAGAACGTGATCGGGCAGATCTACGCCCGCTTCGAAGGCGCCGGGCTGAAGATCGTCGCCGCGCGGATGGCGCACCTGTCGCGCAGCGAGGCGGAGGCGTTCTACGCAGTGCACAAGGCGCGCCCCTTCTTCAACGATCTGGTGAACTTCATGATATCGGGGCCGGTGATGATCCAGGTGCTCGAGGGTGCGAGCGCCATCGCCAAGAACCGCGAGCTGATGGGTGCGACCGACCCGAAGAAGGCCGACAAGGGCACGATCCGCGCCGACTTCGCCGACAGCATCGACGCCAACGCGGTGCACGGCTCGGATGCGCCGGAGACGGCAGCGATCGAGATCGCTTTCTTCTTCCCCGGCATGAGCATCTACGGCCGCTGAGAGCGCTGGAGGCTCCCCTCCGATGACCGCGGCCAATCTGTTCGATCTCGACCTCGACGGGCTCGGCGCGTTCTGCGAACAGCTCGGCGAGAAGCGCTTCCGCGCTGCGCAACTGTTCCAGTGGATTCACCAGCGCGGCGTGACCGACTTCGCCGCGATGAGCGACATCGCGAAGTCGCTGCGCGGCAAGCTGGCGGACGTGGCAACCCTGCGGCCACTCGCTGTCGTGAGCGAGCAGTTTTCCGCCGACGGGACGATCAAGTGGTTGTTCGATGTCGGCAGCGGCAATGCGGTCGAGACGGTGTTCATTCCGGAGGAAGATCGCGCCACGCTTTGCGTGTCGTCGCAGGCCGGCTGTGCGGTGGGATGTCGTTTCTGTTCCACCGGGCATCAGGGATTCAGCCACAACCTCAGCACGGGCGAGATCGTGGCCCAGCTCTGGCATGCCGAGCACGTGCTGCGTCGGCGCGGCGTCGCGCGGGCGGCTGCCGGCGAACGGGTCATCTCCAACGTGGTGATGATGGGCATGGGCGAGCCCTTGCAGAACTATTCGGCGCTGCTGCCGGCCTTGCGCGTGATGCTCAGCGACCACGGCTACGGGCTGTCGCGACGGCGGGTCACCGTGTCCACCGCCGGGATGGTGCAAATGATCGACAGGCTGCGCGACGATTGCCCGGTCGCGCTGGCCGTGTCGCTGCACGCTCCGAACGATGCGCTGCGCGACCAGTTGGTGCCACTGAATCGCAAGCACCCGCTGGATCAGCTGCTGCGGGCCTGCCGCCGTTACCTGGAGACCGCGCCGCGCGACTTCGTCACCTTCGAGTACTGCATGCTCGACGGCGTGAACGACAGCCCGGAGCAGGCGCACGAGTTGCTGACCCTGGTGCGAGACAGCCCGGCGACGCGGATCGCCTGCAAGTTCAACCTGATTCCGTTCAATCCGTTCCCGGAGTCCGGTCTGCACTGCTCGCCGCGCGAACGCGTGCTGGCATTCGCAGAAGTGCTGCGCAATGCAGGCATCGTGACCACCGTGCGCAGGACCCGTGGCGACGACATCGCCGCGGCCTGTGGCCAGCTGGCCGGTGAGGTGCAGGACCGAACGCGGGCGCGCGAGCGCCTTGCAAGCCGCCGCATCCCGATTCGGGCCGTGCCCGCCACGAAGCGCGTCGCGGCCGGGGCGCCGGCCGCCATCGTCGAGGAGGCGCGCAGATGAGCCGGCAAGCTCTTGGCCTGCGCCTGGCGGTGCAGCTCGTCTGTGCGATGCTGGCAGCCTGCACGACCCCGACCGCCACGCCGCCGCCGAGCGAGACGAAGGACCGCATCACCGCCTCCGACCAACCCGAGGCGAGCAGACGTGCGAACGTGAGGCTGCAACTCGCGAGCGCCTATTTCTCCGATGGCCAGCTCACGACCGCGCTGGACGAGGTGAAGCAGGCCATCCTGGCCGACCCCAAGATGAGCGAGGCGTTCAACCTGCGCGGGCTGATCTATGCCGGCCTCGGCGACAACGCACTGGCCGAGGAAAGCTTCAAGCGCGCATTGCAGCTCAGCCCGAACGATGGCGCCGTGATGCACAACTACGGCTGGTATTTGTGCATCCAGAAGCGCTACGGCGAGGCTGCCACGCAGTTCCAGCAGGCGCTGGCCCAGCCGCAGTATCGCGACGTGACGCGCACACTGCTGGCGCAAGGCGTCTGCGAGGCGCGCGCCGGCCAGTTGCCCGAGGCCGAACGCACGCTGCAGCGCGCCTTTGCCCTCGACTCGTCGAACGTGGCAGTGGCGCTCAACCTGTCGGAGGTGCTGTTTCAACGCGGCGAGTACGAGCGGGCGCGCTTCTACATCCGTCGCGTCAATGCTTTGCCGCAGCAGGCGACGGCCCAGACGCTGTGGCTCGCGGCGCGGATCGAATACCGCGGAGGCAACGTCAAGAGCGCGAACGAGATCGGACAGCAGTTGCTCAGCCGGTACCCGAAGTCACCCGAAGCGGCGGCGTTTCAGCAGGGGAAGCTGAGTGAGTGATGTCTTGCCGCGCGCAGGCGCCCCCGACAAGGCCGTCGCTGCGGCGTCGCCAGCGACGGCGGGCTCCATGCTGCGCGCGGCGCGCCAGGCTCAGGGCTTGCACATCGCGGTGCTGGCGGCGTCGATAAAGGTGACACAGCGCAAGCTCGAGTCCCTGGAGGCCGACCGCTACGATGAACTGCCCGACATGACCTTCACGCGCGCGCTGGCCAAGACGGTCTGCCGCAGCCTGAAGATCGATGCGACGCCCGTACTGGCGCTGTTGCCGCGGATTGGCGAGCAGGGACTCGACAAGGTGCATCAGGGTCTCAATACGGCGTTTCGGGAACGGCCGGGCCGGCTGGAGCCGACCGACCTGAGCGTGCTGGCACGACCGGCCTTGTGGCTTCCCCTGCTGCTGGTGCTCGCCGCCGTGGTCGTCTACCTGCTGCCGCAGCGCTGGATTCCGGGAGCGCGTCCGCCAGCGGTCACAGCCTCGGCGGCGGCCCCGGCGGCGGCTCCTGCCAGCCACGTCGCCTCGGTCCAGGCGACGGCGGCTGCGGGGGAAGCGGCGCCGGTGTTTCCGCCCGAGCCGGCTTCGGGCCCGGCGGCGGCGCCGGCCGAAATGACCGGCGCTCTGCAACTGCGGGTTTCAGGCGAGTCGTGGGTCGAGGTGCTCGACGCCAGCGGCGCGACGTTGCTGCAGCGCATGCTGCAGCCGGGTGAGGCCGTGGGGCTGGACGGCGCACCGCCGTTCAAGGTGAAGATCGGCAATGCCGCGGTGACGCAACTGTCCTTTCACGGGCAACAGGTCGATCTGGCGGCGTCGACGCGCGACAACGTGGCGCGGCTCGAACTGAAGTAGCGCGATGAATGCTGCGGCAGACGACTTCATCATGCCGGCTTCGCCCGCGGCGAGGCGCACGCGGCAGGTGCGCGTCGGCTGGGGCGAGCATCGCGTGACGATCGGGGGCGGCGCGCCGGTGCGAGTGCAGGCGATGACGAACACCGACACGGTCGACGCCATCGGCACCGCGATCCAGGTCAAGGATCTGGCGCTCGCGGGATCGGAGCTGGTGCGCATCACCGTGAACACTCCGGAAGCCGCGGCTGCCGTGCCCTACATCCGCGAGCAGCTCGACCGCATGGATGTGCAGGTACCGCTGATCGGCGACTTCCACTACAACGGGCACCGCCTGCTGGCCGAGCATCCGGCCTGCGCCGAGGCGCTCAGCAAGTACCGCATCAACCCGGGCAACGTGGGCAAGGGCGACAAGCGCGACCGACAGTTCGGGCAGATGGTCGAGATTGCTGCCCGGCTCGACAAGGTGGTGCGCATCGGCGTCAACTGGGGCAGCCTGGACCAGGAGCTGCTGGCGCAGATGATGGACGAGAACGGCCGACGCGCCGAACCGTTCGAACCGCAGCAGATCATGTACCGCGCGATCGTTGCGTCGGCAATCGAATCGGCGCGATTCGCGGAGGAGATCGGGCTGCCGGCCGACAGCATCGTCCTGTCCTGCAAGATGTCGGGCGTGCAGGACCTGGTGAGCGTGTACCGCGCCTTGACCCAGCGTTGCGACTACGCGCTGCACCTCGGCCTGACCGAAGCCGGCATGGGCACCAAGGGCACGGTGGCCTCCACCGCCGCGCTCGCGCTGCTGCTGCAGGAGGGCATCGGCGACACGATCCGCGTCTCGCTGACGCCGCGACCGGGTGAGGCGCGCACGCAGGAAGTGGTGATCGCGCGCGAGATTCTGCAGTCGCTGGGTCTGCGTTCGTTCAACCCGAGCGTCACTGCGTGCCCGGGTTGTGGCCGCACGACCAGCACGACATTCCAGGAGCTGGCCAAACAGATCGACGATTTCCTGCGCGCACAGATGCCGGTCTGGGCCGCACGCTACCCGGGCGTCGAGAAGATGAAGGTCGCGGTGATGGGCTGCATCGTCAACGGCCCGGGCGAGAGCAAGCATGCCGACATCGGCATCAGCCTGCCAGGCACCGGTGAGGCGCCTGTCGCACCGGTGTTCGTCGACGGCGAGAAGGCGCTGACACTGCGAGGCGCGGACATCGCCACGGAATTTCAGGCGCTGGTCGAACGCTACATCGAGAAGCGCTTTGGTGCCGCGACCGGCGTCCCTGCGACCGCGTCGGCCTGAGCCGTGAGTCTGTTGCCAGCCAGCTGCAAAGCGCGGCAGCCGTTTGACTCTTGCATCGACTTCCATGGCTGAACAGATCCGCGCCGTCAAGGGCATGAACGACATCCTGCCGCCCGAGTCGGCGCGCTGGGAGTGGCTCGAGGGCAGGCTGCGCATCCTGATGGCGCGCTACGGCTACGCCAACATCCGCACCCCGCTGGTCGAGCCGACGGCGCTGTTCGTACGCGGGCTCGGCGAGGTCACCGACATCGTCGAAAAGGAGATGTACTCGTTCGTCGATTCGATGAACGGCGACGCGCTCACGCTGCGCCCGGAGAACACGGCCGGCGTCGTGCGTGCCGTCAGCGAACACAACCTGCTCTATGAAGGCGGCAGGAGGTTCTGGTACATCGGCGCGATGTTCCGCCACGAGCGGCCGCAGAAAGGGCGCTACCGCCAGTTTCATCAGTTCGGTGCCGAGGCCATGGGATTTGCCGGGCCGGATGTGGACGCCGAGTTGATCCTGATGTGCCGTTCGCTTTGGCGCGAACTTGGCCTCGTCGAAGGGCGCGACGTGCGGCTGGAGCTCAACAGCCTGGGTCAACCCGAGGAGAGGCGTGCCCACCGTGACGCGCTGGTGGCCCACTTCGAGGCACAGGCCGATCGCCTCGATGAAGACACACGACGCCGCCTGCACACGAACCCGCTGCGCATTCTCGACACCAAGAACCCGGCGATGCAGCCGCTCGTTGAAGCAGCGCCGAAGCTGATCGACTTCCTGGGCGAAGTGTCCCTCGCGCACCTGCAGGCGGTACGCGACGTGCTGGACGCCGCTGGTCAGCCCTACCGCATCAACCCGCGCCTGGTGCGTGGCATGGACTACTACAATCTCACGGTCTTCGAGTGGATCACCGACCGCCTCGGGTCGCAGGGCACGATTTGCGGCGGCGGGCGCTACGACACGCTGATCGAACAGCTCGGTGGCAAGCCGGCGCCCGCGGTGGGCTTCGGCATGGGCCTGGAGCGCCTGCTGCTGTTGCTCGACGAGGCCGGACTGGCGCCGCCGCCCGAGGCGCCCGTCGCCTACGCCATCGTCCCCGACGCCGCGCTGCTCACGCCGGTCCTGCTCGCCATCGAGGCATTGCGCGCTGCAGGCGTGAGCGTGCTAATGCATGCCGGCGGCCACAGCATGAAGGCGCAGTTCAAGCGGGCCGATGCCAGCGGCGCCCGCTACGCGCTGGTGTTCGGTCCTGCCGAGGTGGCTCGCGGCGAGGTGGCGGTGAAGCCGCTGCGCGACCCCGGCGCAGCACAGATCGCGCTGCGGCTCGACGCTGTCGAGGGCTGGGCGGCGAGCCTGCTCAACGCATAATCCCATCCTTGTCTGAAGACCTGACCGCATCTCATGGCCACCCATCTCGACCTCGAAGAACAGGAACAGCTCGACCAGCTGAAATCCTTCTGGAAGCAATACGGCAACCTCATCACCTGGCTGCTGATTGCCGTGCTCGGTGCCTATGCAGCGTGGAATGGATGGAACTGGTGGCAACGCGACCAGGCCGTCAAGGCCGGCGCGATGTACGACGAACTGGACCGTGCCGCGCAGGCCGGCGACGCCGACAAGGCCGGGCGTGTCTTCATAGACATGAAGGAGAGGTTCCCCCGTACCGCCTTCACCGAGCAAGGCGCCCTGCTGGCGGCGCGGACGCAGTTCGAGAAGGGCCAGATCGACAACGCCCGCGCTACGCTCACCTGGGCGAGCGAGAACGCCAAGGAGACCGAATACCGAGCGATCGCCCGCCTGCGCCTGGCCGGTGTGCTGCTCGACGAGAAGAAGTACGACGAAGCGCTGAAGCAACTCGATGCCGCGAAGGTGGCGGAGTTCGAAGCCCTGGTCGCCGACCGGCGCGGCGACATCCTGCTCGCGCAGGGCAAGAAGGACGAAGCCAAGGCGGCCTACACGAGCGCCTGGAAGGCGATGGACCCGAACATCCAGTATCGTCGCCTGATCGACGCCAAGCTGACTGCACTGGGCGCCGCGCCCGAGACACCGAATACTGCGGCGTTGGCCGAGGCCGGGCAATGACGCTAGCCCGTCGCTGCCGCGGCGGGATGTCGAAGTGGCTCGTGCTGCTGGGAGCGTTGGCGCTCGTCGCCTGCTCGGGCACGCCCAAGCCCAAGCCGACCCCGCTCGAGCCGATCACGCCGCAGATCGGCGGCCGCTTGGTCTGGAACCAGCGTGTGGAAAGCGTCAAGTTCCCACTCCAGGTCGCTGTCAACGAAACCGCCGCCAGCGGCGGCATATTCACCGTGGCCGGGTCCGATGGCACCGTCATGGCGCTGCAAGCCGAGACCGGTCGCGAGCTCTGGCGCGGCAGTGTCGGCGCGACATTGAGCGCTGGTGTCGGCAGCGACGGACGCTTCGCAAGCGTCGTGACGCGCGACAACGAACTGGTGACGCTCGAAGCCGGCCGGATCGTCTGGCGTGCGCGGCTGGGGGCGCGCGTGGCCACCGCCCCGCTGGTGGCAGGCGAGCGCGTCTTCGTGATGAGCGTCGATCGTGTGGTGCAGGCCTTCGATGCACTCGACGGCCGCAGATTGTGGACCCTGCAGCGCCCCGGCGAACCGTTGACGCTGTCCAAGGCCGGCGTGCTCGGCGCCTTCCAGGACACACTGCTTGTCGGCCAGGGCCCGCGCCTGGCGGGTGTCGACCCGACGCGCGGCGCGCTGCGCTGGGAGGTGGTAGTGGCCACGCCGCGGGGTACCAACGAGGTCGAGCGCCTGGCCGACCTGTTGGCGCCTGCCGCGCGGGTGGGCAGCACGGTATGCGCGCGGTCGTTCCAGAGTGCTGTCGGCTGTGTCAATGTCGAGCGCGGCACGTTGGTCTGGACGCGCAACGTCGGCGGCATCGAAGGTATAGCCGCCGATGCGGAACTGGTCGTCGGCGCCGACGGCTCCGATCGCGTCACGGCTTGGCGTGCCGCCACGGGTGAGGTCGCGTGGACCAGCGACAAGCTGCTCTATCGCAGTCTCAGCGCACCGCTGCTGGTTGGCCGAACGGCGGTCTTCGGCGACGGGGAGGGCAACGTGCACTTGCTTGCCCGCGAAGATGGCAGAACGCTGCTGCGGCTGACGACCGATGGCAGCGCGGTGTCGGCACCACCCGCGCTGTCGGGCAAGACGATGCTTGCCGTGACCCGTTCCGGCGGCCTGTTCGCCTTCCGTCCCGAGTGATGCAGGCTGCGATGCCGCCAACCGGCGCCGGACGCAGCGCATGAAACCCGTCATCGCCGTGGTTGGCCGGCCCAACGTCGGCAAATCGACCTTGTTCAACCGGATGACCAAGAGTCGCGACGCGATCGTCGCCGACTTCGCAGGCCTCACGCGCGACCGCCACTACGGAGACGGGAGGCACGGCGAGCACGAGTTCATCGTCGTCGACACCGGCGGCTTCGAGCCGACCGCCGAGTCGGGCATCGTCAAGGAGATGGCACGCCAGACGCGCCAGGCCGTTGCCGAGGCCGACGCGGTGATCTTCGTCGTCGACATCCGCTCGGGCGTGTCTGGACAGGACCACGACATCGCGCGCTACCTGCGCTCGGTCAGCAAGAAGGTGTTCCTGGCCGTCAACAAGGCCGAGGGCATGGTTGACTCGCCGCATTTGGGCGAGTTTCACGAACTCGGCATCGGCGAACCGCATCCGGTTTCCGCCGCGCACGGGCAGGGTATTCGCGGCCTGCTCGATGCTGTGCTCGAAGGCTTCCCGCCCGACAAGGAGATTGAGCCGACGCCGGAGGGGGCACCGATCCGTCTGGCCGTGGCGGGCCGGCCGAATGTCGGCAAGTCGACGCTGATCAACTGCTGGCTCGGCGAGGAACGCCTGATCGCATTCGACCAGCCCGGCACCACGCGCGATGCGATCAGCGTGCCCTTCGAGCGCAACGGGCAGAAGTTCGAGCTGATCGACACTGCCGGCCTGCGCCGCAAGGGGCGCGTGTTCGAGGCGGTCGAGAAGTTCTCGGTCGTCAAGACGCTGCAGGCCATCGCCGATGCCGATGTCGTGCTGCTGCTGCTCGACGCGACCCAGGGCGTGACCGACCAGGACGCGCATATCGCCGGCTACGTGCTGGAAAGCGGTCGCGCGGTAGTGCTGGCGGTGAACAAATGGGACGCCGTCGATGCCTACCAGCGCGAGCTGCTCCAGCGCTCGATCGAGCAGCGACTGGCATTCCTGAAGTTCGCCCCCGTGGCGCATATCTCCGCGCTCAAACGCCAGGGCCTTGCGCCAGTGTGGAAGGCGATCGCCGACGCATACGCCTCGGCGGTGAAGAAGATGAGCACGCCGGTGCTGACCCGGCTGCTGCAGGAAGCGGTGGCCTTCCAGGCACCCAAGCGCGCCGGCGCCTTCCGGCCCAAGCTGCGGTATGCGCACCAGGGCGGCATGAAGCCGCCCCTCATCGTGATCCACGGCAACTCTCTGGAGCACGTGACCGACGTCTACAAGCGCTATCTCGAGGGGCGGTTCCGGACACACTTCAAGCTCGTCGGCACGCCGCTGCGGATCGAGATGCGCTCGTCGAAGAACCCGTTCAAGGATCGGGACTGAGCAAGCTCGAGGAAGTCCTCGCGCGCCACGAGGAAGAGGGTGCTGTGTTAACGTCCCACCCTGTCAACTTTCATCACGGAGCATATCGTGAGCAACAAAGGTCAGCTCTTGCAGGACCCGTTCCTGAACCTCCTGCGCAAGGAGCATGTGCCGGTATCGATCTACCTCGTCAACGGCATCAAGCTACAAGGCCACATCGAATCGTTCGACCAGTATGTGGTGCTGCTTCGCAATACCGTGACACAGATGGTCTACAAGCACGCGATCTCGACGGTCGTGCCGGGACGGGCCGTCAACTTCCACGTGGCCGAAACGCCCGAGGCGACCTGAAGGCCCTGGTCACACGCCGCCCCGAGGCGGCGTTCCCCCTCGACTCGGAGATGGCTGGCGCAGCGCCGCGGGCCATCCTCGTCGGTGTCGATTTTGGCAGCTCCGCATTCGACGCTTCGCTCGACGAACTGGCGCTGCTTGCCGAATCGGCCGGCGATGCCGTGGTCGAGCGCGTGGTCTGCCGGCGCAAGGCACCGGACGCGGCACTGTTCGTCGGCTCCGGCAAGGCCGACGAGATCAAGGCGCTGGTGCTCGGCCACCAGGCCGAGGCAGTGCTGTTCGACCAGGCCCTCTCTGCGGCCCAGCAACGCAACCTCGAAAGGCATCTCGGGGTCGCAGTGGCCGACCGCACGATGCTGATCCTCGAGATCTTCGGTGCACGGGCGCAGAGCCATGAAGGCAAGCTGCAGGTCGAGCTGGCGCGGCTGCAATACCTGTCGACGCGGCTGGTGCGACGCTGGAGTCACCTCGAGCGGCAGCAGGGCGGAATCGGCACCCGTGGTGGGCCCGGCGAGGCTCAGATCGAGCTCGACCGCCGCATGATCGCCTCGCGCATCAAGTCGGTGAAGGCACGCCTCGAGAAGGTCAAGCGCCAGCGCGGCACGCAGCGGAGGGCGCGCGAGCGCAGCGGCGCATTTCGCATCTCGCTGGTCGGCTACACGAATGCCGGCAAGTCGACGCTGTTCAATGCGCTGGTCAACGCGCGAGCCTACACGGCCGACCAACTGTTCGCCACGCTCGACACGACGACGCGCGCGCTGTTCATCGAAGGCGCCGGCCGTTCGGTCAGCCTGTCGGATACCGTGGGCTTCATCCGCGATCTGCCGCACAAGCTGGTCGAGGCCTTCGAGGCCACGTTGCAGGAGGCGGCGGACGCCGACCTGCTGCTGCACGTGGTCGATGCCGCGAGCCCGCAGCGCGACGAGCAGATCGCCGATGTGCAGCGTGTACTTCACGAGATCGGCGCCGAGCGCGTGCCGCAAGTACTGGTGTTCAACAAGCTCGACCGGCTGGAGCCGACGCAACGTCCGCGCGAACTGCGCGATGCCATCGAAGGCGAGGGCGGCGTGCGAACGCCGCGCGTATTCGTCAGTGCGAGCGACGGCGAGGGGATCGACGTGCTGCGCCAGGTGCTCGCGGAGGCCATCGCGGGTGCCGCTGGCTTGAATCCGGCGCCGCCGGCTTCATCTGACGGGCTCGAGGAACAGGGTGCTCCGCCCGCCGACAATCTGTCGGCGGCAACCTTCCATTCAAACGCATGACCATGAGTTGTCTCATTTCCTCCCCATCGCCGCGCCCGACTGGCTGGCGCGCGTTGGCAAGTTCGGCGCATGCCCTGCTCGGTGCGCTCGCGGGTCGCGCGCGCGACCGCATGTTCGCCAGCGGCAAGGGCGACGGTCCTCCCGACCTCGACGAACTGTGGCGGGACTTCAACAACAAGCTCGGCGGCCTGTTCGGAGGCAAGAGACCCGTTCGCCCGAGCAACGGATCGGGCGGCGGTGGCGGCCCCAGTTTTCAGCCGGACATGAAGAGCGCCGGCATCGGCATCGGGCTCGTCGCGGGCGTAGTGGCGCTGATCTGGCTCGGCAGTGGGTTCTTCATCGTGCAGGAAGGCCAGCAGGCGGTGGTCACCTCGTTCGGCAAGTACAGCGGCACCGTGGGGGCCGGCTTCACCTGGCGTTTTCCGTACCCGTTCCAGGCCCATGAGACGGTGCCGTTCACCCAGCTGCGCACGGTCGAGGTCGGCCGCAACACCGTCGTTCAGGCGACCGGCCTGCGCGAGTCGTCGATGCTGACGCGCGACGAGAACATCGTCGACATTCGGCTCACGGTGCAGTACCGGTTGAAGGACGCACGCGACTATCTGTTCGAGAACCGCAATCCCGATGAAGCGGTCGTGCTCGCCGCCGAATCCGCCGTGCGCGAGATCGTCGGCAAGAGCCTGATGGACTCGGTGCTCTACGAGCAGCGCGACGCCATTGCGGCGGAGCTGCTCAAGTCCGTGCAGGCGCAGCTCGACCGGCTCAAGGCCGGCATCCAGATCGTCAACGTGAACCTGCAGAGCGTTCAGGCGCCCGAGCAGGTGCAGGCGGCATTCGACGACGCGTTCAAGGCCGGCGCCGACCGCGAACGGCTGAAGAACGAGGGCCAAGCGTACGCCAACGACGTCATCCCCAAGGCACAGGGCGCGGCGGCGCGCCTGCGCGAGGAGGCCGAAGGCTACAAGTCGCGCGTCGTCGCGCAGGCGCAGGGCGACGCGCAGCGTTTCCTCAGCGTGTTGGGCGAATACCAGAAGGCGCCGGTCGTTACGCGCGACCGCATGTACATCGACACGATGCAGCAGATCTACTCGAACGTGAGCAAGGTGATGGTCGACAGCCGCAACAACTCCAACTTGCTCTATCTGCCGTTGGACAAGCTGATGCAGCAGGTCGCGGCCGGCGCGGCGCCGGCGGCCGCCGCGGCGCCTGCCGAGCCGGTTGTCCCGGCGACAGGCGCGATCGACATCCGCTCGCGCGACGGCCAGCGTGGCCGCGACCGCGACGGCCGCTGACAGGCCTCCAGGACGCCCCATGAACCGCATTGGCATGTATATCGCCGGCGCGCTGGTCGCGCTGATGATCGCCTTCTCGACCCTGTTCATCGTCGATCAACGGCAGTTCGCGGTGATCTACGCACTGGGCGAGATCAAGGAAGTGGTGACCGAACCCGGTCTCAAGGTCAAGCTGCCGCCGCCGTTCCAGAATGTCGTCTTCCTCGACCGCCGCATCCAGACGCTCGACAGTCCCGAGAGCCGCCCGATCTTCACCGCCGAGAAGAAGAGCCTGGTGATCGACTGGATGCTCAAGTGGCGCGTCGTCGACCCGAAGCAATTCATCCGCAACAACGGCGTCGACATCCGCAATGTCGAGAACCGGCTGAGCCCGATCGTGCAGGCCGCGTTCAACGAGGAAGTGACCAAGCGCGTCGTCCAGGCGATGCTGGCGACCGAGCGCGAGATCGTGATGAATGGCGTTCGGGCGCGCCTCGCGGACGAGGCCCGGTCGTTCGGCATCGAGATCCTCGACGTGCGCATCAAGCGCGTCGACTTCTCGGCCAACATCACCGACTCGATCTACCGGCGCATGGAGTCCGAGCGCAAGCGCGTCGCCAACGAGCTTCGTTCGACCGGCGCGGCCGATGGCGAGAAGATCCGCGCCGATGCCGACCGCCAGCGCGAAGTGATCGTCGCCGATGCCTACCGAGAGGCGCAGAAGGTCAAGGGGGAAGGTGACGCCAAGGCATCCGCGCTGTTCGCCGATGCGTTCGGGCGCGACCCGCAGTTCGCCCAGTTCTACCGCAGCCTCGACGCATACCGGGCGAGCTTCCGCAACAAGTCGGACGTGATCGTGGTTGATCCAAGCAGCGAATTCTTCAAGGCCATGCGCGGAAGCGGTGCACCTTCCGCGGCGCCGACGCGGAAGTGACGGAGCCGACGCCCTTGTGGAACATCCTGTTCGCCGCCCTCGCGTTGATGCTGGTCGTCGAGGGGCTGCTGCCGTTCCTCAGCCCGCGGTCGTGGCGTAGCGTGTTCGAGCGTGCGACGCGCATGACCGACGGGCAGATCCGGTTCCTCGGGCTGACGAGCATGATCGCCGGCGTGGCGATGCTGCTCCTGTTCTGGCCCTGATCAGCGCCCCGGGGGCCGGGGTGGCGCCGGTACAATGCAAGCTTTGACAGCCGGCCCGTTTCCAATGTCGTCAGCCTGGCTCCTGCCCGAGCACGTCTGTGATGTGCTGCCTGCCGAGGCGCGGCGCATCGAGGAGCTTCGTCGCAACCTGCTCGATGTGGCCCGCGGCTACGGTTTCGAGCTGGTAATGCCGCCGCTTCTCGAGCACCTGGAATCGCTCTTGTCCGGCACCGGCCGCGAACTCGATCTCAAGACCTTCAAGCTGGTCGATCAATTGAGCGGTCGAACGCTCGGCGTTCGCGCCGACACCACGACGCAGGTGGCGCGCATCGATGCGCATCTGCTGAACCGTCAGGGGGTCACCAGGCTGTGCTATTGCGGCCCGGTGCTGCACACCCGGCCATCAGGCTTGCACGCCACGCGCGAGCCGCTGCAGTGCGGCGCCGAAATCTACGGCCACCGGGGGCTCGAAGCCGATCTGGAGGTGCAGGAGCTGGCACTCGATGCCCTGCGGAGCGCCGGCGTCGAGGAGCTCACGGTCGATCTGGGCGATGCGCGAATCCTGCGCGGGGTGCTTGCCGGATCGGCTGCCGATACGTCGACGACGGCCGCGTTGCATGGCGCGCTGGCGACGAAGGACGCGTCTGCCGTACGCGCACTCTCGAGCGGACTTGCCGGCGAAACCCAGGCCGCGCTGCTGGCGATGCTGCGGCTCTATGGCGGCACCGAGGTGATCGCCGCGGCGAGGCGCGAACTGCCGCAACAGCCGCGAGTCGCCGCCGCGCTCGACGACCTCGAGTGGCTGGCGGCTCATCTGCGTCACGCACACCCGCAGGTTCGAGTCGGCTTCGACCTCGCTGATCTGGGTGGTTACGCCTACTACACCGGGGCGAGATTCTCGATCTACGCACTGGGGGCCAGCGATTCGCTGGCGCGCGGCGGCCGCTACGACGAGGTCGGGGCGGTGTTCGGCCGCAACCGTCCGGCTGTCGGTTTCAGCATGGACCTGAAGGAAGTGGTCGCGCTGGCACGTCGACGTGAGATGCCCTGCGCGGTCCGCGCGCCTTGGGGCGAAGACGCTGCGCTGCGTCATGCCGTGCGGCACCTGCGCGAACAGGGCGAGGCGGTGGTCTGCGTGCTGCCTGGCCACGAGCACGAAGGACAGGAATTCGAATGCGACCGTGAACTGGTGGCGGTGGCCGGGCATTGGGTGGTGCGCGCGCTCTGATGCGGGCGCGCTTTCTTGCATACAGGGGATTCTTCACAAATGCACCAAGGCGAGCAGCTCGAACGCACTGTCAGCGGCGGTCGCAACGTGGTCGTCGTCGGCACCCAGTGGGGCGACGAGGGCAAAGGCAAGGTCGTCGATTGGCTGACCGACCATGCGCAGGGAGTGGTGCGCTTCCAGGGGGGGCACAACGCCGGCCACACGCTGGTCATCAAGGGTGTGAAGACCGCGTTGCAGCTGATTCCGTCGGGCATCATGCGCGAAGGTGTGGCCTGCTACATCGGCAACGGCGTGGTGGTCGACCCGGTGCACCTGCTGATGGAAATCGAGCGGCTCGAGGCGATCGGCGTCAGCGTGCGGTCGCGATTGTTCATCAGTGAATCCTGCCCGCTGATCCTGCCCTTCCACGTGGCGGTGGACAAGGCGCGCGAAGCGCTGCGCGAGACCAGTGGTGCCGGGAAGATCGGCACCACCGGCAAAGGCATCGGGCCCGCCTATGAAGACAAGGTCGCGCGCCGCGCCCTGCGCGTGCAGGACCTGAAGCATCCACAGCGGTTCGCACAGAAGCTCAGGGAACTGCTCGAACTGCACAACGTCGCGCTCGGCGGCTATTTGCGCTCGGAGCCGCTCGCCTTCGAGCCGATCTTCGAACTCGCGATGCGTGTGGCCGAACAGGTCAAGCCACTGATGGCCGACGTGGGTTATCTGATTCACTCGGCGCAGCGCCGGGGCGCGAACATTCTGTTCGAGGGGGCGCAGGGGACGCTGCTCGACATCGACCATGGCACCTACCCGTACGTCACGTCGAGCAACTGCGTGGCCGGCAATGCGGCGGCAGGCTCGGGCGTCGGGCCCGACATGCTTCACTACATCCTCGGCATCACCAAGGCCTACACGACGCGCGTCGGCTCGGGACCATTCCCGACCGAGCTGGCCATGGAGGAGCCGGGGACGGTGGGACATCACCTGTCGACGGTGGGGCAGGAACGCGGCACGGTGACGGGCAGGCTGCGACGCTGCGGCTGGCTCGATGCCGCGCTGCTGAGGCGCTCGATCATCATCAACGGTCTCTCGGGGCTGTGCATCACCAAGCTCGATGTGCTCGACGGACTGCCCGACATCAAGGTCTGCGTCGGCTACGAGCTCAACGGAAAGCGTGTCGACATCCTGCCGCTGGACGCCGACGAGATTCTTTCCTGTGTGCCGATCTACGACAGCTTTCCCGGCTGGGAGGGCTCCAGCTTCGGCGTCACGCAATGGGACGCGCTGCCACTGAACGCGCGGCGCTATCTGGAGCGCGTCCAGACGCTCATCGGGGCGCCGATTGCCATGGTCTCCACCGGTCCGGGTCGCGAACACACGATCGTGCTGCGCCACCCCTACACTGCTTGAAGTTCACTCCTGCGGAGCCCATATGCTGACGGATGACGGGAAGCACCTGTACGTATCCTGGGATGAGTACCACATGCTCATCGAGCGTCTGGCGCTCAAGGTCAGTGCGTCCGGTTGGCGATTCGACCAGATCCTCTGCCTAGCCCGTGGCGGGATGCGTCCCGGCGACGTGCTATCCCGGGTTTTCGACAAGCCCCTGGCGATCATGTCGACCAGTTCCTATCGTGCAGATTCCGGCACGATCCAGGGCCGGCTCGACATCGCCAAGTACATCACCTTGCCCCAGGGTGAACTCGCCGGTCGCGTCCTGCTGGTTGATGACTTGGCGGATTCAGGCGTGACCTTGCACGCGGTGGTCGAGCGCTTGCGCGGCATGCCGGCGATCAGCGAACTGCGCTCGGCGGTGATCTGGACCAAGGGTATGTCGTCGTACACGCCAGACTATTTCGTCGAGAAGCTGCCGACCAGTCCATGGATCCACCAGCCGTTCGAGGAATACGACGATCTGCGGCCCGAAGGGCTGGCGAAGAAGTTCGCCATTTGAGCTTGTTTCCCGCCTCGCCGGGCAGGGTACGGTCAGTGCTGTTGCGCTCGCCCAAAGAAAAACGCGCCGAAGCGCGTTTAGCCACGACATAACTTGAGTACAAGTTAGTCTTCTCTGAAATTTCATTTTCTCATGGTGCCCAGGAAGGGACTCGAACCCCCACGGAGTTACCCGCTAGTACCTGAAACTAGTGCGTCTACCAATTCCGCCACCTGGGCATCTTGCGACCAGTAGGATTTTATCATCATCAAAACAACGAACCCAATCTCACCCCCCACCATCGGCGCTGCGCTGATGAGCGAAGTCGACGGCGTGATCCAGGGGCACCGCGACGGCCATGGCTTTGTTCAGCGCGCCGACCGTCAGCCCGATATCTATCTGTCGCCGCAGGAAATGCGCGCGGTCATGCACCGTGACCGGGTGCGCGTCCGCATCATCCGCTACGACCGCAAAGGCCGCCCCGAAGGGCGTGTGCTCGAGATCCTCGAGCGCAGGAAGACGCCGATCATCGGCCGCCTGCTGCACGAGGCGGGTATCTGGCTCGTGGCGCCTGAAGACAAGCGCTACGGGCAGGACATCATGGTCCCGAAGAACGGACTCGCCAATGCCGCGGTCGGCCAGGTCGTCGCGATCGAACTGACCGAGCCGCCGTCGCTGTACTCGCAGCCGATGGGCCGCGTGACCGAGGTGCTGGGCGAGATAGACGACCCGGGCATGGAGATCGAGATTGCGGTGCGCAAGTTCGAAGTGCCGCACCGCTTCTCGCCCGACACGCTGGCTCAGGCCGGCGAGTTGCCCGACAAGATTCGATCGATCGATCGCAGGGGCAGGATCGACCTGACCGACGTGCCGCTGGTCACGATCGATGGCGAAGACGCGCGCGATTTCGACGACGCGGTGTATTGCGAGCCGTGCAAGCAGGGTCGCGGCAAGGCGGCCGTCGAAGGCTGGCGCCTGGTGGTGGCAATCGCCGACGTGAGCCACTACGTCAAACCCGGCGAACCTATCGACGTCGACGCCTACGAGCGCGCGACCTCGGTCTACTTCCCGCGCCGCGTGATCCCGATGCTGCCGGACAAACTGTCCAATGGCCTGTGTTCGCTCAACCCGAACGAGGACCGGCTGGCGATGGCCTGCGACATGCTCGTCACCACGAGCGGCGAGATCGAGGCTTACCAGTTCTACCCGGCGGTGATCCGCTCGCATGCGCGCTTCACGTACAACGAGGTCGCGGCGATCCTCGCCAACACCCGCGGTCCGGAAGCTGCGAAGCGCAGCGAACTCGTGCCGCATCTGCTCGACCTGAACGAGGTCTACCGCACGTTGCTCAAGGAGCGCGCGCGGCGAGGCGCGATCGACTTCGAGACGACCGAGACGCAGATCGTCTGCGACGAAAACGGCCGCATCGAGAAGATCGTCCCGCGTACCCGCACCGAGGCGCACAAGCTGATCGAGGAAGCGATGCTGGCAGCCAATGTCTGCTCGGCCGACTTCATCGAACGCGCCAAGCACCCAGCGCTGTACCGTGTGCACGAGGGGCCGACGCCCGAGAAGCGGGTGGTGTTGCAGAGCTATCTGAAGGCGCTGGGGCTGGGGTTGTCGATCAGCGACGACCCGAAGCCGGGCGAGTACCAGGACATCGCCGCCGCCACGGCGGCGCGGCCGGACGCGCAGCAGATCCACATGATGCTGCTGCGCTCGATGCAGCAGGCTGTCTACACCGGTGCCAACCTCGGGCACTTCGGCCTGGCGTACCCCGCCTACACGCACTTCACGAGCCCGATCCGCCGCTATCCCGACCTGCTGGTGCATCGGGTCATCAAGGCGCTGCTGACCGGCAAGCGCTATTCGCTGATCAGCGGCATCACCGAGCCACACGGCAAGGCCAGGAAGAGCGCGGGGGCCGAGGAAGAGCAGTGGGAAGCGGCAGGCGCGCATTGCAGCGCCAACGAACGCCGCGCCGACGAGGCCTCGCGCGACGTCGAGGCCTGGCTCAAGTGCCGCTACATGCGCGAGCACCTGGGCGAGGAGTTCGGCGGCACGGTGAGCGCGGCAACGAGTTTCGGCCTGTTCGTCCAGCTCGACGGCCTGTATGTCGAAGGGCTGGTCCACATCACCGAGCTCGGCGGCGAATACTTCCGCTTCGACGAGGCGCGCCAGGAACTGCGTGGCGAACGCACCGGCATCCGCTACACCGTAGGCTCGCGGGTGCGGGTGCAGGTCAGCCGGGTCGATCTCGACGGTCGCAAGATCGACTTCCGGATGGTCAACGAAGGCGAGGAAGCGGCCTTGATGGCGCGGGCGCGGCGCGACAAGTTCGGCGACAAGGCCGGCGACAAGGGCCCGGGCGCCGGCGCGGTCGGCGAACTCGCTGTATTGATGCAGGCCGACCGGGCGCTAAGAGAGGCCGCGCGCGCGGGAGCGGGCAAGGGGGCGCATCCGGTGCACGCCGCGAAGTCCGCGGCGCGCAAGGGCGTTGCGGGAAAAGCAAGCAAGCGCCGTTGATCGGGTGCTTCGGCCGACGGCCGTGCAGGCTGCCGGCCCAGTGCGGCTCTCTACAATGCCTCTGTGATAGCACCTGTTCATCAGCTCAACGCCGATCTGCACTGCCATTCCTTCGTCTCCGATGGCACGCTCAGCCCGCAAGCCCTGGCGTCGCGAGCCAAGGCCAACGGCGTCGAGATCTGGGCGCTGACCGATCATGACGAAGTGGGCGGGCAACAGCGCGCCCGCGAAGCGGCCTCGGAGATGGGCCTGCCCTGGGTCAGCGGCGTCGAGATCTCGGTCAGCTTTGCCGGTACGACCGTGCATATCGTCGGTCTGGGTTTCGACGAGAGCGACGCTTCGCTCGTCGCGGGCCTGCGCGCGACCCGGGGCGGGCGCGAAGAGCGCGCGCGCGAGATGGCCAGGAGCCTCGCGCGGGTTGGCATCGAGGACGCCTTCGAGGGCGCGTTGAAGTACGTTGGCAATCCCGAGTCGATTTCGCGCACCCATTTCGCGCGCCACCTGGTCGAGTCGGGTGTCTGTGCCGACACCCATGCGGTCTTTCGCAAGTATCTGGTCGAAGGCCGTCCGGGCTACGTGCCGCACCTCTGGGCCAGCCTTGCCGATGCGGTGCGCTGGATTACCCAGGCCGGCGGCGTCGCCGTGATTGCCCATCCTGGCCGCTACAAGTTCAGCCCGAACGAGGAGTTCGCGCTGTTCTCGGAGTTCAAGGCCCACGGCGGACAGGGCGTGGAAGTCATCACCGGCAGCCATTACAGCGCCGACTACGCAAAGTACGGGGAGATGGCGCTCGAGTTCGGCCTGCTGGCCTCACGCGGCTCCGACTTTCACGCGCCAGGCGAGAGTTGCGCCGACCTCGGCAGGCTGCCCGCCCTGCCTGGGCATTTGAGCCCGGTGTGGGAAGTGCTCGCGCAGCGCGTCCGCAAGCCCTGACGAGCGTTGTCGGCCCTGTTCCGCGGCCGCTTCACCCGTGAAAGCCACGGCACCACGAGCAGCGCAGCAGTATCAGGGTGATCGGCGTGCGCGGCGCGGCAATCGCCGCTGCGACGCATTGCAGTAAGGCGTGGCTTCCATTGCTGCTGGCTGCGCTACCTGGACGCTGCAGCGGCGCATCGTGCGTGCCCCGTGGAAACCACGGCCGAGCGCCGGAATCATCTGCCTAGAATCCAGGCGACACTCGCGACGCCGAAGGAGCACACCCCGTGAAGATCAAGAGCCAGCGAGATTTCTGGTCCGGCCTGATGTTCGTCGTCGTCGGCCTCGCCTTCGCCTGGGGTGCGACGAATTACAACTTCGGCCAGTCGGCCCGGCCCGGCCCCGGATATTTCCCGTTCGGTCTGGGGGTTCTGCTGGCGATACTGGGCGCGATCGTGCTGTTCAAGGCGCTGACCATCGAAACGGCCGACGGCGACCCCATCGGCACATTCGCCTGGAAGCCGCTGCTCTACATCGTCGGCACCGTGGCGCTGTTCGGCTGGGCGTTGCCGCACCTGGGCATGTTCATCGCGCTGCCGGTCCTCGTCGTCGTCGCTGCACTGGCCGGCAACGAATTCCACTGGGGCGAGGCGCTGCTCAACGCGGCGATTCTGACCGCGGGCAGTTGGGTCATCTTCATCTGGGGGTTGAACCTGACGATTCCGCTGAAGCCCTGGTTCATGGGGGGCTGAGGAGGCGGCCATGGACATGATCCACAACCTCGCGCTCGGCTTCGGCGTCGCGTTCACCCTGCAGAACCTGGCCTACGCGTTCTTCGGCTCCGTGCTGGGCACGCTGATCGGCGTGCTGCCGGGTCTCGGCCCGGTGGCGACGATCGCGATGCTCCTGCCGTCGATCTATTCGCTCGACGCGACGCCGGCGCTGATCATGCTGGCCGGCATCTACTACGGCGCGCAATACGGCGGCTCGACGACCTCGATCCTGATCAACGTCCCGGGCGAGTCGAGTTCGGTCGTCACCTGCATCGACGGCTACCAGATGGCGCGCCAGGGCCGCGCCGGTGCGGCGCTCGCCGCAGCGGGCCTGGGTTCGTTCTTCGCCGGCTGCGTCGGGACCGTCATCATCGCTGCGTTCGCGCCGCCGCTGACGGAACTCGCGTTCAAGTTCGGCCCCGCCGAGTACTTCTCGCTGATGGTGCTGGGGCTGATCGGTGCCGTCGTGCTGGCCTCGGGTTCGCTGATCAAGGCGATTGCGATGATCCTGCTCGGGCTGCTGCTCGGGCAGATCAATACCGACGTGATCTCCGGCGTTCCGCGCTACAGCTTCGACATTCCCGAACTGACCGATGGCATCGGCTTCGTCGGCATCGCGATGGGCGTGTTCGGCTTCGGCGAGATCATCGCCAATCTCGGGATGCCGGCCGAACGCCGCGAGGTCTTCACGAAGAACGTGAAGGGCCTGTGGCCGACGCGGCAGGACTTCAGGAATGCCTGGCCCGCGGTGATCCGCGGCACTGCGGTGGGGTCGCTGCTCGGCGTGCTGCCCGGAGGCGGTGCGCTGCTGGCCTCGTTCGCGGCCTACACGGTCGAGAAGAAGATGCCGGCCAAGGCCGGCGAACTGCCGTTCGGCAAGGGCAACATCCGCGGCGTGGCCGGCCCCGAGTCGGCGAACAACGCCGGCGCGCAGACCTCGTTCATCCCGATGCTGACGCTCGGCATCCCACCCAACGCGGTGATGGCGCTGATGGTCGGCGCGATGACGATCAAGGGTATCCAGCCGGGACCGCAGGTGATGACGAGCAACCCGGAACTCTTCTGGGGCCTCATCGCGTCGATGTGGGTCGGCAACGCGATGCTGGTGGTCCTGAACCTGCCGCTGATCGGCATCTGGATCAAGCTGCTCACCGTTCCCTACCGCTTCCTCTTCCCGGCGATCATCGTGTTCTGCGGCGTCGGCCTGTACACGCTGAGCAACAGCGCCTTCGACGTCTACATCGGCGCGGGCTTCGCAGTCGTCGGCTACCTCTTCTACAAGCTCAGTTGCGAACCCGCACCGCTGCTGCTCGGCTACATCCTCGGGCCGATGATGGAAGAAAACCTGCGCCGGGCCCTGCTGCTGAGCCGGGGCGACTGGGGCACCTTCGTGTTGCGGCCGCTGTCGGCAGGCCTGTTGATCGCCGCGGCGCTGATGATCGTGGTCGTGATGCTGCCGACGATCAGGAACAAGCGCGAGAGCGTGTTCGTCGAAGAGTTGTGAGCCGGCGCCTCGCGTGATCGGTGCCTGCAGGCCGCCTTCGGGCGACCGCTCAGGGGTGGGCGGGATAATCCCGACCAGGAGGAAGCCATGCTCACCGCGCACCCGCAGCGCGTCGCGCTGCACAACGAAGTGCACGCGCGCCCGTACGAACAGCTTACGGCGCCGCTGATGCTGTCGCACCTGGCGCTGCTGGCGCCGCGAGGCGACGCGTCGCAAGAACATCTGAACAGCCTGTTGCGCGCGCGTCATCTGCCGCTGCCAGCGGCGGAGGCGAGCTACCTGAGCATCGACCTCGGTGGATTGCGACTGCGCTGGGAGAAGCACACCGAGTTCCAGACCTACACATTCTGGCGCACCGTGCGCGAGGTGCCAGCCTCGTTCGACGATGTCGTCGTGCGCGAGGTGCCTGCCGACTGGCTGGCCACGCTCCCCGGCGAATGGCTGGTCGGCCTGCACCTTCTGGTCACCCCCGCGGACGCGACCACAGGCGAAGCGCTGGCGCGCACGCTGCTCGACGAGAACAGCCTGGTCGGCTCCAGCGTGACCGACGGGCAGGCGCAGATCTACACGGACTTCCGGCTCGATGCCGAGGGCTTTGCGCGCCAGCTCGTGTGTGCCGCTGCGATGAACCCGCGCCGGCTCGGCCGCACGGTGCAGCGGCTGCTGGAGATCGAAACCTACCGAATGATGGCGCTGCTCGGCCTGCCGGTCGCGCGCGAGGTCGCGGCTGCTCTGCACGACGCAGAGCGCGATCTGGCGCATGTGGCGGGCGAAATCCGCAGCGCCGCGCGCGCCCAGGAGCCCGAGCTGTTGCGTCAGTTGACGCAACTGGCCGGCCATGTCGAAAGCCTGTATGCCCGCACGCACGCGCGGTTCTCGGCCAGTTCGGCCTATTTCGAATTGGTTCAGCGGCGCATCGTCGAGCTGCGCGAAGTGCGCCATGCCGGCCTGCAGACGCTGGGCGAATTCATGGACCGTCGCCTCGGCCCGGCGATGCAGACCTGCGCCTGGGCAGCGCGCCGCCAGCAGGCGCTGTCGGAGCGCATCTCGCGCATCAGCAACCTGCTGCGTACGCGGGTCGAGATCGAGCAACAGCAGAGCAGCCAGGATCTTCTCGACGCGATGAACAAGCGACAGAAGGCGCAGTTGCTGCTGCAGAGCGCCGTCGAGGGACTGTCGGTGGCAGCGGTGACGTACTACGGCGCCGGCCTGGTGGGCTATCTGGCCAAGGGGGCGAAGGTGGCGGGGCTGCCGGTGGCGCCGGATGTAGCCACCGCGCTGTGCATTCCGCTGATTGCCATCGGCGTGTGGTGGGGTATTCGGCGGCTGCACCGGCGCGCGCGTCTCGACGCGCTTTGAAACGCGGCCCGGCGAAACGCACGGGCATGACTGAGGAATCATTGATGCAGCGCAGCTTCGACTGGACCCGCGGCTACCCGAGCGTGCGCCTGCCGGTCTTCGGCCGCAACGTGGTTTCCACCTCGCACCCGCTGGGCGCGCAAGCCGGACTGCGCATGCTGCTCGCTGGCGGCAATGCGGTCGACGCGGCTGTTGCGGCAGCCGCAACGATGACGATCGTCGAGCCGGTCAGCAACGGCCTCGGCAGCGACGCATTCTGCATCCTGTGGGACGGCAACGAGCTGCATGGGCTGAATGCCTCGGGCCGCGCGCCGGCGGCCTGGACCCCCGACTACTTCAGGCGCAAGCACGGGACCAGCGCGAAGACGCCGCCCCGACGCGGCTGGGACTCTGTCACCGTGCCCGGCGCCGTGGCCGGCTGGGTGAGCCTGAGCGATCGCTTCGGACGCCTGCCGTTTGCCGACTTGTTGCAGCCCGCGATCGAGATCGCCGAGCGCGGCTATGCAGTGCCGGTGGTGGTGCAACAGAAATGGGCCGCGGCGGCCGCATTGCTCGCCCGCGAGCCCGGCTACGCCGATGCCTTCTTGCCGAGCGGTCGGGCACCGGCCGTCGGCGAACTGTTCCGCTTCGCCGCGGCGGCGCGAACGCTGCGGTTGATTGCCGCGACGCGCGGCGAGGCCTTCTATCGTGGCGAGATCGCCGAAGCGGCAGCGCGCCATGCGAGCGCCAACGGCGGTGCGATGACGGCGGCCGATTTCGCCGGCTACGCGCCCGAATGGGTCGCCCCGCTGGCGAAGGACTACCGCGGCCATACGCTGCACGAGATTCCACCGAATGGGCAGGGCATCGCAGCCCAGATCGCGCTCGGCATCCTGCAGCATGTCGATCTCGCCAGGTTGCCGGCGGACGGTGCGGCCTCGCAGCATCTGCAGATCGAGGCGATGAAGCTCGCCTTCGCCGACGTCTACCGGTATGTGTCCGAACCGGCCAGCATGGAGCTGGCGCCAGCCGCGCTGCTCGACGATGCCTACCTCGCCCGCCGCGCCAGGCTGATCGACCCGAAGCGGGCGCAGGATTTCGGCGCCGGCAACCCCGTGCAGGGCGGCACGATCTACCTCAGTGCCGCAGACGAGAACGGCATGATGGTCAGCTTCATCCAGAGCAACTACATGGGTTTCGGCTCCGGCGTCGTCGTGCCCGAGTACGGCCTGTCGATGCAGAATCGCGGCCACGGCTTCTCGCTGGACGCAGCCAGCCCGAACATCGTCGCGCCGAGCAAGCGGCCGTTCCACACCATCATTCCCGGCTTCCTGACCTGCAACGGCCGCCCGCAGATGAGCTTCGGCGTGATGGGCGGCAACATGCAGCCGCAGGGTCATCTGCAGACTTTGGTGCGGATGCTCGACCACGCGCAGCACCCGCAGGCCGCCTGCGACGCTCCGCGCTGGCGCTTCAACCAGGGGCTGGAGATCAACGTCGAGCGCAGCATGGACGCCGCCACCGTGAACGGTCTGGCCGCGCTCGGCCACCGCATCGACGTGATCGACGATTCATACCAGGACTTCGGCGCAGGCCAGTTCATCTGGCGCCTGGGCGAGCCCGGTGTCGACGGCTACGTGGCGGCGAGCGATGCGCGCCGTGATGGACAAGCCGTGGCGTTCTGAGCGTCGGCCTGGGCGCGCCGGCGCCGCCGCGCCGGCCGAGGCCGGTGTCTACTTCGAAGCGGCGCCGCGCCGGCGCGCATCCACCTGCTGCCGGCAATGCTCGTTGATGACGCGAAGCTCGGCCAGCGTCGAGTCGATCTGGGCGCGTCGCTGTTCGAGTTCGGCGATGGCCGAATCCGTCCGCGCGATCACGTAGCCCAGCTGCTGCAGCCGACCCTCGCCGTGGTTGCCGTACAGGTCGAGGTACTGCTTGATGTCCGCCAGCGTCGAGCCGATCGCCTTGGCGCGCAGGATCAGCGTCAGTCGCGCGCGGTCGCTGCGCGTGTAGACGCGGGCGCCGTTGACGCGTCGCGGCGAGAGCAGGCCCTTGTCCTCGTAGAAGCGCAGCGCGCGCATCGTGATCCCGAATTCCTTGCACAGTTCGGTGATGCCGAACAGCTCGGTCGCGCCTTCGCTGCGGTGCGAATCGACGAAGGCCTGCGCTTCCCGTGCCGCGCTCGCGGGCGACCGCCCCCGGCGCGCGGGCAGGCGGGGGGTGGCGTGGGCAGTCACGCGGGTCGCAGGCGACGGCTTCAGATGACGCGCTGCAGCCGCATCGCGACGCTCATGTCGCCCGCGACCTTGAGCTTGCCCACCATGAAGCCGGTGGCGGGCTCGAGCTCGCCGCTGAGCAGCGCGTTCAGGTTGTCGAGCGTGATGCCGACCGTGCAGTCGGCGTCGGCGTTGTCGTTGTTCACCGCATTCGGCGCGCTGCACCCGTCGACGTAGATCGTGCCGTCCGCGCCGCAGTCGAACTTGAGCGTGGCGTTCAATCCACTGTCGGCACCGACCTTGGTGCGGATGGCCTGGGTGCATTCTTCGAGGTTCATCGGAGGCTGTCCATGTGAAGGGGTGCCCGGCCCGGGCGGCCGAACATCGCCGTTGATCCTAGCGGCTTCGAGCTCCGCAGAGCTCAGTGAAATCACCAATGCGGAGTCAGATTGACGTTAGCGTTAGCATGGCTTCTAATCCGTGATGCCGTCTGGAACCGACATACCTGAGCCCACCTTTCCACCGCCGTTGCCGCTCGGGCCGTGCTGATGCCAACCCTAGTCTCGAAGCTCGACACCCGATCTGCGGCGTTTGCTGCCAACGCCCGGTGCATGCGCGAGCGGCTGGCCGAGGTTCAGCAGCTGGAGCAGAAGGTGATCGTCGAGTCGCAGTCCAAGCGCGAGCGTTTCGAGCAACGCGGCCAGCTGCTGCCGCGCGAGCGGGTGGCGCGGCTGCTCGACCGCGGCTCGACCTTTCTCGAGCTGAGCCGTCTCGCCGGATTGAACATGCACGACGACGACGGCAAGAAGTCGGTGATGGGCGGGGGGGCGATCGTCGGCATCGGCGTCGTCGCCGGCCGGCGCTGCCTGGTGTCGGCCAGCGACAGCGCGATCAAGGGCGGTACCGTTGCGCCGATGGGTCTGAAGAAGGCACTGCGAGCGCAGGAGATCGCGCGCGAGAACAAGCTCCCGCTCGTCTACCTGGTGGAGTCGGGCGGCGCCAACCTGATGTACCAGAGCGAGATCTTCATCGAAGGAGGCCGCAGCTTTGCCAACCAGGCGCGGCTGTCGGCTGCCGGCATTCCGCAGATCGCGGTCGTGCACGGCTCGTCGACGGCCGGCGGTGCCTACCTGCCGGGGCTGTCGGACTACGTCGTGCTGGTGCGCGGCCGATCGAGCATCTTCCTCGCGGGCCCGCCTCTGGTGAAGGCCGCGATCGGCGAGGATTGCAGCGAGGATGAACTCGGTGGCGCCGAGACGCACGCGGAAGTGACGGGCCTCGGCGAGTACCTCTGCGAGAACGACGCCCACGCGATCGCGCTGGCGCGCGAGCTGCTCGACAAGCTGCAGTGGGACACGGCGCCCGCGTCGAGTGCCGACGTGCCCGCGCCGCTGTTCGACGAGCAGGAACTGCTCGGCATCGTGCCGGCCGACGAGCGCGAGCCCTACGACGTGCGCGAAGTCGTCGCGCGGCTCGTCGATGGGTCCGACTTCCTCGAGTTCAAGGCGCGCTACGGCAGCGACACCGTCTGCGGCCACGCCCGCGTCGACGGCCAACTCGTCGGCATCCTGGGCAACAACGGCCCGATCCAGCCGAACGGCTCGACCAAGGCGGCGCAGTTCATCCAGCTCTGCGACCAGAGCGGCACGCCGCTCGTCTTCCTCCAGAACACGACCGGCTACATGGTCGGCTCGGCGGCCGAGCGCGGCGGCGCGATCAAGCACGGCTCGAAGATGATCCAGGCGGTGGCCAACGCGCGGGTGCCGAAGTTCACGTTCGTGATCGGCGGCTCGTACGGCGCCGGCAACTACGGCATGTGCGGGCGCGGCTTCGATCCGCGCTTCATCTTCGCCTGGCCGTCGGCGCGTACCGCGGTGATGGGTGGCGCGCAGGCCGCGAAGGTGATGGACATCGTCAGCCGCGGCAAGCTCGAGCGCAGCGGGACGGCGGCGAACGAAGAGGCGCTCAAGGCCATGTCCGATGCACTGCGCAACCGCCTCGACCGCGAATCGACCGCGCTGTTCGGCACCGCGCGGCTGTGGGACGACGGCATCATCGATCCGCGCGACACGCGGCGCGTGCTGTCGCTGTGCCTGTCGCTGGCGCGCGAGGCCGACGCACGCGTGCTGCGGCCGAACAGCTTCGGTGTGGCCCGGATGTGACCGCTGTGCGTCGCTTGCGGGCCGCGGAGGCCGCGCCCAGTTCAGACAGACTCAGGAGACCGACAAGATGAAGTTCACCCCCGAACACGAGCAGATCGCCGATACCGTGCGCAAGTTCGTCGCCAAGGAAATCAACCCGCACGTGGCCGAGTGGGAGGCGGCGCAGCAGTTTCCGATCCACCAAGTGTTCAAGAAACTCGGCGGGCTCGGCCTGCTCGGCCTGAAGTACCCGGCCGACTACGGCGGCATGGAGCTCGACTTCAGCTATTCGATGGTCATGGCCGAGGCGCTCGGTGAGTGCAATTGCGGCGGCGTGCCGATGGCCATCGGCGTACAGACCGACATGTGCACGCCGGCGCTGGCGCGCTTCGGCTCCGACGAGCTGCGCCGCGAATGGCTGGCGCCGTCGATCGCCGGCGACCTCGTCGGCTGCATCGGCGTCAGCGAGGCCGGTGGCGGCTCCGACGTGGCCGCGGTGAAGACGCAGGCGCGGCGCGACGGCGACGACTACGTGATCAACGGCTCGAAGATGTGGATCACCAACGGCATGACGGCCGACTGGTGCTGCCTGCTCGCCAACACCTCCGACGGTGTGCCGCACAAGAACAAGAGTCTGATCATGGTGCCGATGGACGCGCCCGGCATCACGCGGCAGAAGATCCGCAAGATCGGCATGGATTCGTCCGACACCGCGCAACTCTTCTTCGACAACGTGCGCGTGCCGCGGCGCAACCTGATCGGCCAGGAGGGCATGGGCTTCACGCTGCAGATGCTGCAGTTCCAGGAGGAACGGCTGTACGGTGCGGCCGGCTCGCTGCGCTCGCTCGATCGGCTGATCGACCAGACGATCGAATACGCTCGCCAGCGCCAGGCGTTTGGCAAGAGCATTCTCGACAACCAGGTCGTGCACTACCGGCTCGCCGAGTTGCGCACCGAGGTCGAGGCGCTGCGTGCGCTGACCTACCGGGCGGTCGAGATGTACGTCTCGGGCAAGGACGTGACACGGCTCGCTTCGATGGCCAAGCTCAAGTGCGGGCGGCTCTCGCGCGAGGTCACCGACGCGTGCTTGCAGTACTGGGGCGGCATGGGCTTCACCTGGGACAACCCACTGTCGCAGGCGTATCGCGACAGCCGGCTGATCTCGATCGGCGGCGGCGCCGACGAGGTGATGCTCGGCATCATCTGCAAGCTCGAGGGCACGCTGCCCGGCAAGTCGAAGTGAACATGGCGGTACTCGACCTGCCGGTTTTCGCAACCCTTGCCGCGCGAGCGGAGGGCGCGGTGCTGCACCTGACGCTGAACCGGCCCGAGGCGCGCAACGCGATGTCGCTCGCGATGGTGGCGGAACTGCGGCAGGCTCTCGCGGCAGCCGAAGCGAGCGGTGCGGTCAGAGTCATCGTGCTGCGTGGCGCGGGCGGGCATTTCTGCGCAGGCGGCGACCTGAAGGACATGGCTGCCGCACGCATGAAGCCGCGGGCAGCGGGCGACGATGCGATTGCCGAGGTCAGCGCGCAGTTCGGTGCGCTGTGCGTCGCCTACTCGCGCACGCCGCTCGCGACGGTCGCGGTGCTCGAGGGCACGGTGATGGGCGGCGGCTTCGGCCTCGCGTGCGTCGCCGACGTCGCGCTCGCCGCCGACAGCGTCGCGTTTCGCCTGCCCGAGACGACCCTCGGTGTCGTGCCGGCACAGATCGCGCCGTACCTCGTCGAGCGCATCGGCTACTCGCAGGCCAAGCGTCTTGCAGTCAGCGGAGCCCGGCTCGATGCGGCGGCCGCATTGGCGATCGGTCTGGTGCACGAGGTGCATGCGAGCGATACGCTCGACGCGGCGCTCGCGCGCGTGCTGGAAGGGATCCTGCAGTGCGCGCCCGACGCCATCGCGCAGACCAAGCGCCTCGTTGCGATGGCGCGCTTCACACCGCCTGGCGATCTGGTCGCCGAAGCGGCCGCGGTGTTCTCGCGCAGCGTGCAGGGACCTGAAGGCATCGAAGGCACGACGGCCTTCCTGCAGAAGCGCAAGCCGAACTGGGCGTCGCAATGAATTTCGAGAAGATTCTCGTTGCGAACAGGGGAGAGATTGCGTGCAGGATCCTGCGCACCGCGCGAGCGCTCGGCTACCGCACGGTCGCCGTGTTCAGCGACGCCGATGCCGATTCGCCGCATGTACAGCAGGCCGACGAAGCGGTGCACATCGGCGCCTCGCCCGCGGCCGAGTCCTATCTGTGCATCAATGTCCTGATCGAAGCCGCGCGCCGCACCGGTGCCGACGCGGTGCACCCCGGCTACGGCTTCCTGAGCGAGAGCGCGGCCTTCGCGCAGGCCTGCCTCGACGCCGGCCTGGTCTTCATCGGTCCGCCACCGTCGGCTATTCGCAAGATGGGCGACAAGGCGCTCGCCAAGCAGCGCATGCTGGCGGCAGGCGTGCCCTGCGCGCCCGGGTCCCTCGGCGGTGACCAGGGCGACGAGCGCCTCGCGCAGGAGGCCGAGACGCTCGGTTTCCCGCTGCTCGTCAAGGCGGTGGCCGGCGGCGGCGGGCGCGGCATGCGCCTGGTGCGCGAGCGCGGCGAGATCGCGCAGGCAATCGCCGGCGCGCGGCGCGAGGCGCTGAGCGCATTCGGCGACGGCACGCTGATGCTCGAGCGCCTGATCGAGAACGGCCGCCATATCGAGATCCAGGTTTTCGCCGACGCGCACGGTAACGCTGTGCACCTGGGCGAGCGCGACTGCACGGCGCAGCGGCGGCGGCAGAAGGTGATCGAGGAATCGCCGTCGCCCGTCGTCGGCCCGGCGAAGCGCGAGGCGATGGGGCGCGACGCCGTCGCGGCTGCGCTGGCCGTCGGCTATTGCGGTGCCGGCACGGTCGAGTTCATCGTCGATGCCGATCTGAAGCACTACTTTCTCGAGATGAACACGCGGCTGCAGGTCGAGCACCCGGTCACCGAGATGGTCACCGGACTGGATCTCGTCGAGTGGCAATTGCGCGTCGCCGCCGGCGAGCCGTTGCCGCTGCGGCAGCACGAGGTTCGCCTGCATGGCCATGCGATTGAGGCACGGCTCTACGCCGAAGACCCCTATTCGTTGCCGACGCCGTTTGCGCCGCAGACGGGCCGCGTGCGCTGGTGGCGCCCCGACGCCGCAACGTCTCGGCCCGGCGTGCGCATCGACCAGGGCATCGCGCAGGACGGCTTCGTGTCGCCGTTCTACGACGCGATGCTCGCCAAGATCGTCGTGCACGGACGTGACCGCGACGACGCGATCCGCCGATTGCGCGCCGCGTTGCAGGACACACCGCTGCTGGGCCTGCGCAACAACGGCCGCTTCCTCGCCGACCTGGTCGATCTCCCCGCGTTCCGCGGCGCAGCGATGACGACGACGCTGATCGACCGCTGGTTCGAGCAGGGCGAGTCCATTGCGCAGCGGCCGCTGCCGACCGACGAGGCCTGGTGCGTTGCCGCCGCCGCCTTCGCGCACCGCGACGGCGCCGGCTGGCGAGCCGACAGCGTGGCCGCCTACGACATCGAACTCCAATGCGACGGCGAGACGGCTCGCCTGCGCGTGCAGCCCGGCCGCGATGGCATCGTGCAGGTGACGCGACGTCGGGCCTTGCATGAGGTCGGCGTGTTGGCGTTCGTACCCGGCAGCCTGCGCTACCGTTTCGACGGCGTGCAGCGCCGCGCGGTGGCACTGCGCAGCGACAGCGAACTCCATCTCGCTCTCGGCGGCGCGAGCTTCGTGTTCAGCGAGCCTTGCGCGCTCGCGGTCACGGATGCCGGCGTCGATCCGCGGCGCGTATGCGCGTCCGTGGCCGGCGTCGTGACGCAGTTGACGGCGCAGCCGGGCGACGCGGTGACCGAAGGCCAGCCGCTCGTCTGCGTCGAGGCGATGAAGATGGAGATGTGGCTTGCAGCGCCGACCACTTCGACCGTGCTCGCGCTGCACGTGCGCGTCGGCGAGCAGGTTGCAGCCGGCGCGCTGCTGATCGGATTGGAGCCCCTGAAGGAAACCTCATGACCCCCGCGATCCTCACCTGCGCGCTGACCGGCGTGCTGACCGACCCCCAGCAACATCCGGTGCCGGTGACGCCGGCGCAGATGGCGGCCGAGGCGCGCGACGCCTTCAATGCCGGCGCGGCCATCATGCACGTTCACCTGCGCAGCCAGGAAGCGGGCATGGGCCACCTTCCGAGCTGGGACCCGGAGGTGGCCGAGGCCGTGGTCGGCGCGATCCGTGAGGCCTGCCCGGGCGTGATCATCAACCTGACGACTGGCGTGATCGGCAAGGAGATCGCCGGGCCGCTCGCCTGCATCCGCCGCGTCAGGCCCGAGATCGCCGCGTGCAACGCCGGCAGCCTGAACTACCTGAAGATCAGGGACAATGGCCAGTGGGCCTGGCCGCCGATGGCGTTCGACAACCCGGTGCAGAAGGTGCAGCAGTTTCTCGACGTGATGGCCGAGTGCGACGTGCACCCCGAGTTCGAATGCTTCGATGTCGGCATCGTGCGTTCGGTGGGCATGTACTTGAAGGCCGGCATGCTGACGCCGGCGATGGGCACGCCGGAGTACAACTTCGTGATGGGCGTGGCCTCTGGCATGCCCTGCGATGCCGACCTACTGGCGTTGCTGCCGCGCTGGGTTGCCCCCGGCAGCGTCTGGCAGACCACGCTGATCGGCCGTGCCGAGGTCTGGCCGGTGCACCAGAAGACGGCCGAGCTCGGCGGCATGTTGCGCACGGGCCTCGAAGACACCTTCTACCTGCCCGGTGGCGAACGCGCGGCAGGCAACGGCGCGCTCATTGCAGCGCTGGCTGCCTGCGCCCGCCGCGCCGGGCGCGAGGTGGCGAGCCCGGCCGAAGCGCGCAGACTGCTGGGACTGCATTCCTGAACCGGGCCGGGGCGCACGGCGGGCGTTCGTAGAATGCCCGCGATGACAGCGCACCGCCCAATGCCAGCGCCCGGCACTGCGCCGCGCGCACTCTGGCCGGGGCTGTTTCTCGCGGGGGTCGGCGCGATCGCCTTTTCAGGCAAGGCGATCATCGTCAAGCTGGCCTATCGCCACGGTGTCGATGCGGTGACGTTGATCATGTACCGCATGCTGTTCTCGCTGCCGCTGTTCGTGCTGCTCGCATGGTGGGCCGGGCGCGGCAGGCCGGCCCTCACCCGGCGCGATCGCCTGGCCATTCTGGGCCTCGGTTTCAGCGGCTACTACCTGGCAAGCTCCCTCGACTTTGCCGGGCTGCAGACGATCAGCGCAAGCCTGGAGCGGCTCATTCTCTACCTGAACCCGACGCTCGTGCTCGCGCTCGGCGTGCTGCTGTTCAAGCGCGGGGTCAGCCGCAGGCAACTGCTGGCGCTGGCCGTCAGCTACAGCGGTGTGGCGCTCGTGTTCGGCCACGAGGTGCAATTCGTCGGCCCGCACGTCGCGCTCGGCGCGGCCCTGGTGTTCGCTAGCGCGGTGAGCTACGCGCTGTACCTCGTCTACTCCGGAGAGGAGGTCAAGCGCCTCGGCGCACTGCGCCTGACCGGCCTGGCCACCAGCGTCGCCTGCCTGCTGTGCATCGCGCAGTTCCTGCTGCTGCGCCCGCTGGCGGCGATGGCGGTGGCGCCCGAGGTGATCTGGCTGTCGCTGCTCAACGCGACCGTCTGTACCTTCGCACCGGTGCTGATGGTGATGATGGCGATCGAACGCGTCGGCGCGACGATGGTCGCGCAGACCGGCATGATCGGCCCGCTGTCGACGATCACGATGGGCGTGCTGATCCTCGGCGAACCGTTCACTGCCTGGGTCGCCGCCGGCACACTGCTGGTGCTGGTCGGCATCTGGCTGCTGGCGCGAGGGCGGACATGACCCGCGGGAGGCCGGTCACGCAATTTCCTGGACTGGAGGAGTGACGATGGATCTGGGCATAGCGGGCAAATGGGCGCTGGTCTGCGCCGCGAGCAAGGGACTCGGCAAGGGCTGCGCTCAGGCGCTGGTGCGCGAGGGCGTGAACGTCGTGATCACCGCGCGCGGCACCGAAGCGCTGGAGGCGACGGCGGCCGAACTGCGCGCGCTCAACCCCGCGGGGCGGGTGTGCGCGGTGACGGGCGATATCACGACGCCCGAAGGTCGTGCGGCAGCGCTGGCCGCGTGCCCGCAGGTGGACATCCTCGTCAACAACGCGGGCGGCCCACCGCCGGGCGATTTTCGCGACTGGGGGCGCGAAGCCTGGATCAAGGCGCTCGACGCCAACATGCTGACGCCGATCGAGCTGATCCGCGCCACCGTCGATGCGATGGCCGAGCGCGGGTACGGACGCATCGTCAACATCACTTCGGGCGCAGTGAAGGCGCCGATCGACATCCTCGGCCTGAGCAACGGCGCACGTTCCGGCCTGACCGGCTTCGTCGCCGGCCTGGCGCGCAGCGGCATCGCCGCGCGCGGCGTGACGATCAACGGCCTGCTGCCCGGCCCCTTCGAAACTGACCGATTGCGCGTCACGATGCAGGGCCTGGCGCAGAAGTCGGGCCAGACGATCGAAGCCGTCATGGCGCAGCGCGCCGGCACGATCCCGGTGCGCCGGCTCGGCCGCCCGGAAGAGTTCGGCGCCGTCTGCGCCTTCCTGTGCAGCGTGCACGCGGGCTATCTCATCGGACAGAACATCCTGCTCGACGGAGGGGCGTATCCGGGGACGTTCTGAGAGATCGACACATGCTCGACAAGTACCACGCTTCGCAAGGGCTGGGCGCGTTGACCTTCGACACCGTCGCCGCAGCGGCTCAGGAATGCTGCCGTGCCGACGAGACGACGATGCCGGCAACGATCAAGGCGAACGCGAGCGCATGGAACCAGCGCGGTGGCTCGCCGAGCAACGCTGCCGACATCAGCGCCGCGAACACTGGCGTCAGGTTGCCGAAGAACGCGGCGAGCGCCGGCCCGCCGGCGAGCGAGAACGCGGGGGCGACGACCTGGCGCCGCCGGGGATGTTCGCGGTGAACGAGCGCACCGACGGCGAGCATCCACACCGGGCTGCTGGCGGCGATCAAGGTCACGTTGATCGGCGTGGTGGTCACGAGCGCCAGGTACTGCAGCGCGTTGTAGGTGCCGACGCCGATCAGACCCAGCAACTACAGGTGCGGCAGCGTCATCAGCAGTGCAATGCGCGGCGAAACGCGCGTCATCGGGGCGTGGTGCCCGGCATCAGCGCGCCGCAGTTCCAGCACTGCTCGAACGGCCCGTCGATCCGCTCGCGGCAGCTTTCGCACACCCAGTGCCGGTGCGGCGGGTGGCGTAGCTCGTGAAGCAGGCTGCGCGCCGCGTCGAACTGCGCAGCGTCGGCGATCCACACTTCGGGCAGGGCCTGGTCGGGCGGGATTTCGCCGGCGATGCTGCTCGCGTAGTAGCGCTGCACGGTGGCGACGATGCCGCCGCTCGTGAGCATGTCGGCCCACAGCGTGGCGATGGCGATGTTGGGGGCGGTGGTGAGCCGTTTCATCGGGCTTGTCGGGGCGCGGAACCACTCACCGGCAGGATTGACGAAGTGGTGGCACGATACCCCATTGCAGACCACGAGACGGAGATTCCAGCCATGACCCAGACCAGCCCCACGATCCGCGTCGACCAGCACGGCGGCGCCGATGCGATGCACCTCGTCGACCTGCCGGTGGGCGACCCCGGCCCGGGCGAGATTCGCATCCGCCACCATGCCTGCGGCCTGAACTTCATCGACGTCTACCAGCGCTCGGGCGTCTACCCGATGACCATGCCGCTGTCGCTCGGCATGGAAGGCGCCGGCGTCGTCGAGGCAGTGGGCGAGGGCGTGACACATCTGAAAGCCGGCGACCGCGCTGCCTACGCGAGCACGCCGCCGGGCAGCTACTCCACGCTGCGCGTGATGCCCGCCAAGTGCGTGGTCAGGCTGCCCGACGCGATAAGCTTCGAAACCGGCGCGGCGATGATGCTCAAGGGACTGACGGCGCAATACCTGCTGAAGAAGACGCTGCCGCAGGGCGGACTGCAGCCGGGCGACTTCGTGCTGTTCCACGCCGCGGCCGGCGGCGTCGGGCTGATCGCCTGTCAGTGGGCGCGCGCCCTCGGGCTGCAGCTGATCGGCACCGCGGGGTCGGACGAGAAATGCGCGCTGGCACGCGAGCACGGCGCGGCATTCACGATCAACTACCGGCGCGAGGACTTCGCCGCCCGCGTTCGCGAGATCACCGGCGGCGCCGGCGTCAAGGTCGTCTACGACTCGATCGGCAAGGACACCTGGGACAAGTCGCTGGACTGCCTGCGCCCGTTCGGGCTGCTGGCGAGCTTCGGCAACGCATCGGGCGTGGTGCCGCCGTTCTCCATCGGTACGCTCGGCGTGAAGGGCTCGCTCTACGTGACTCGCGCGACGCTGTTCACCCACATCGCGACGCGCGAGGCGACGCAGGCGATGGCCGACGATCTGTTCGCGGTGGTGACCGGCGGGCAGGTGGCTATCCGCATCGATCAGCGCTATGCGCTCGCCGACGTCGCCCAGGCGCACCGCGACCTCGAGGCGCGCAAGACAACGGGCTGCAGCGTGCTGCTGCCCTGAAGCCTCACCGCCCTGCGGCGGGCTCCGCGGGTGTCACGTCCGGCGCCACCGCGGCGCGGTAGGCGTGCCAGGTGGCGTGCCCGAGTACCGGCCCGACGACCAGCAGGCCGAGGAACCCGGGCAGCATCGCGAGCGCGACGAGCAGCGTGATCAGCGCGCCCCAAAGCAGCATCACGCCGGTCTGCGTGAGGCACAGTCGCAGGCTCGTCAGGCCGGAACTGATGGCGTCGGTCTGGCGATCCAGGATCATCGGGATCGAGACCACGCTGACGGCAAAGATCATTGCGGCAAAGATGCTGCCGACACCGGTGTAGGCGACGATGAACTCGGTGTTCTCGGGGTCGACGAGCTTGAGCAGCGAACCCTTGAAGTCGGGCATGCCTTCGAAGCTGAGCGCGAAGACGACCAGCGACGCGCGCGCCCAGACCATCTCCAGCACCAGCAGCATGGTGCCGAAGATCGCCATCGTGCCTAGCTTCGTCTGCCACGCGGTCAGCGAGGCGGCCAGGGCAGGGCGCTCGCCGCGCTCCAGCCTGCGGCTCACCTCGTACAGGCCGAGGCAGAGGAACGGCCCGACGAGCAGGAAGCCCGCGCTGAGCGCGAGTGTCCACGCCGGTGAGTACTCGAACACCTTCAGCAGCAGCCAGCCCATCGCGACGAAGCAGCCGCCGTAGAAGAGGCCGATGCCAGGTGCGCGGCGAAAGTCGCGCCAGCCCGCGGCCAGCCAGCGCCAGGGGTCGGCGAACCGTAGCTTGTTCAGCGGCGTCAGGAAGGCCGGAGCCGACGCTTCCGCGGCCGGTGACTGAGGTTGGGCGGGTTCGGTCATGGCGCGATTCTGCGGGCGATAGCGTTGTCGGCACCTCCGCAGAAACGCGGGGATGACCTCGTTCGGCAAGTCGCTCAGCGAGCGCGCCGTACGCGCAGCAACTCGTCGAGGATGAGCAGCCCGGCGCCGACCGTGATCGCACAGTCGGCGACATTGAACGCCGGGAAGAACCAGCCCGCGTAGTGGATCTGGATGAAGTCGACGACCGAGCCGCGCGCCAGGCGATCGATCACGTTGCCCACCGCGCCGCCGAGGATCAGCGACAGTGCCCAGCCGAACAGGCGCTGTCCGCCGTGGCTGCGCAGCATCCAGACGATGAAGATCGCCGCCAGCGTGCCGAGGCCGACGAAGAACCAGCGCTGCCAGCCCGCGGCGCCGGCGAGGAAGCTGAACGCCGCGCCGGTGTTGTGCACGTGCACGACATTGAAGAACGAGGTCACGGTTCGGCTCTCGCCGAGCACGAAGCTGCCGACGATCAGCACCTTCGTGAACTGGTCCAGCAGCACGACGGCCAGCGCGACGCCGAGCCAGCGCAACAGCGCGCCCGAAGATTTCTTCGCCATCAGGCGACCTTTCTCACTTCACCGGAACCGTAGAGGTTGCTCGTGCAGCGGCCGCAGAGGGTCGGGTGCCCCGGGTCGTGGCCGACGTCGTCGCGGTAGTGCCAGCACCGAGCGCACTTCATGGCGCTCGACGGTACGACCTCGACCGCCAGTTCGCTGCCTTCGGCGAGCGTGGCCTGCGAGGTGATGGTCACGAAGCGCAGGTCGTCGCCCAGGGTCGCGAGCAGCGCATGGTCCGCCGCATCTGCGGTGATGCGCACGGTCGCCTGCAGCGACGAGCCGACCGCGCCGGCGGCGCGCAGGGTCTCGATCTCCTTGTTGCAGAGGTCGCGCACTTCGCGGATGCGCGCCCAGTTCGCGAGCAAGGCCTCGTCCGGCGCGGCGAAGCGCCAGTAGGTCTCGGTGAAGATCGAAGGCGACTCACCCGGTGCGAACACCTGCCAGGCCTCCTCCGCGGTGAAGCTGAGGAACGGTGCCATCCAGCGCAGCATCGCGTGGGTGAGCTGCCACAGCGCGGTCTGCGCCGATCGGCGCGCGAGCGACTTCGGCGCCGTCGTGTACAGGCGGTCTTTCAGGATGTCGAGGTAGAACGCGCCCAGGTCTTCGCTGCAGAACACCTGCAGCTTGGCGACCACCGGGTGGAACTCGTAGATGTCGTAGTGCGCGAGGACCTCGGCCTGGAACTGCGCCGCGCGCGCCAGCGCCCAACGGTCGATCTCGAGCATCTCGGCGACCGGCACTGCGTCCGTCGCGGCATCGAAATCGCTCGTGTTGGCGAGCAGGAAGCGCAGCGTGTTGCGGATGCGCCGGTATCCGTCGACGACGCGGGCGAGGATCTTGTCGTCGCCGGCAATGTCGCCCGAGTAGTCGCTCGCGGCGACCCACAGGCGGATGATCTCGGCGCCGAGCTTCTGGCTCACCGCCTGCGGCTCGATGCCGTTGCCGAGCGACTTGCTCATCTTGCGGCCCTGACTGTCGACGGTGAAGCCGTGCGTCAGCAGGCCGCGATACGGCGCGCGGCCTTCGAGCGCGCAGGCGATCAGCAGTGACGAGTGGAACCAGCCGCGGTGCTGGTCGTGGCCTTCGAGGTAGAGGTCGGCCTCGGGGCCGGTCGCATGGTGACCTTCGGGGTGGGTGCCGCGCAGCACATGCCGGAAGGTCGATCCCGAATCGAACCAGACCTCGAGGATGTCGCTGCTCTTGGTGTAGTCCCGGGCGTCGTCGGGTCCGAGGATCTGCTCGGCCGTCATGCGGCTCCAGGCCTCGATGCCGCCGGCTTCGACGATGTCGGCCGCCCGGTCGAGGATGTCCATCGTGCGCGGATGCAGGTCGCCCGTCTCCGTGTGCAGGAAGAAGGGCAGCGGCACGCCCCAGCTGCGCTGGCGGCTGATGCACCAGTCGGGGCGGTTGGCGATCATGTCGCGCAGCCGCGCGCGCCCGTTTTCGGGAAAGAAGCCGGTCTGGTCGATCGCGTCGAGCGCCGTCTGGCGCAGCGTGCGCGGCGCCTTGTCCTTCGTGAAGACGCCCTCGCCCTCGTCCATGCGGATGAACCACTGCGCCGCCGCGCGGTAGATCACCGGACTCTTGTGTCGCCAGCAATGCGGGTAGCTGTGCGTGATCGTCGCGGTGGCGAACAGCCGTCCGGCACGCTCGAGCGCCTCGATGATGACCGGCACCGCCTTCCAGATGTTCTGGCCACCGAAGAGCGGAAACTCCGCCGCGTACGCGCCGTTGCCCTGCACCGGGTTCAGGATGTCGTCGACGGTCATGCCGTGCGTGACGCAGGAATTGAAGTCGTCCAGCCCGTAGGCGGGCGACGAGTGCACGATGCCGGTGCCGTCGTCGGCGGTCGCGTAGTCGGCGAGGTAGACCGGCGAGAGCCTGTCGTAGCCCGGGTCGACGCGTGCGAGCGGGTGGCGGAAGGCGATGCCGCCCAGCATTTCGCCCTTGGTCGTCGCGACGACGGTGCCGCTCAATCCGTGGCGCTGCAGGCAGGCCTCGACCAGCGACGACGCGAGCATCAGCAGCCCGCGCCCGGTGTCGACGAGCGCGTAGTCCAGCTTCGGGTTCAGGTTCAGCGCCTGGTTGGCCGGCAGTGTCCAGGCGGTGGTCGTCCAGATCACCGCAAAGGCGTCCTTCGCCAGCGACGTGAGGCCGAACGCGCTCGCCAGGCGCTGCGGCTCGGCGCAGAGGAAGCCGACATCGACGGTCTGGCTCTTCTTGTCGGCGTACTCGATCTCGAACTCGGCCAGCGACGATCCGCAGTCGAAGCACCAGTACACGGGCTTGAGGCCGCGATAGACGAATCCGCGCTCGATCACGCGCTTGAAGGCGCGGATCTCGCCGGCTTCGTTCATCGGGTCCATCGTCGCGTAGCGGTTCGCCCAGTCGCCGAGCACGCCCAGGCGCTTGAAGTCGTCGCGCTGCAGCGCGATCTGCTCGGCCGCGTAGGCGCGGCTCTTCGCCTGCATCTCGTCGCGGTTCAGGTGGCGGCCGTGCGCCTTCTCGATCGCGTTCTCGATCGGCAGGCCGTGGCAGTCCCAGCCGGGCACGTAGGGCGCGTCGAAGCCGGCGAGCTGGCGTGCCTTGACGATCATGTCCTTCAGGATCTTGTTGACCGCGTGCCCCATGTGGATCTGCCCGTTCGCGTACGGCGGCCCGTCGTGCAGCACGAACAGCGGCGCGCCGTGGCGGGCTTCGCGCAGTCGCTTGTACAGGCCCTGCTCGTCCCAGTCCTTTACCCAGCCCGGCTCGCGTCTGGGCAGGTCGCCGCGCATCGGGAACGGCGTGTCGGGCAGGTTGAGGGTGGCCCGGTAGTCGGGCGGTGCGGCGGCAGGGGAGGAAGGCTGGTCAGCCATGACGGGTCCTTGCGGGCGGGTCGCTCCGGCGCGGGCCGGACGCGATTCAAACGAAGAGGGCAGCGGCGCGATCGCGACGCAGGCGGGCGACCGGCTTGCGCCGGACCGGCGGCGGATCAAATTCGGTCGCGCGTCGTCTGGCGCCGCTGCGCCGCATGCGCGGCCAGGTAGGCACGCGCGTCGGCAATGTCCTGCCGTATCGCCGCGGTCAGCGCCGCGATCCCGTCGTAGCGGGCTTCGTCGCGAAGTTTGTGCAGCAGTTCCACGCGGGCGAGTTTACCGTAGCCCCCTTCGGTGCCGAGCGCTTCGGGCCACTCGAGGCAGTGCACCTCGAGCAGCATGCGGCCGGCGTCCTCGATCGTCGGCCGCACGCCGAGGCTCGCCACACCGGGCAGCGGTACTTCGGCGAGGCCGAAGGTCTGCACCACGAAGACCCCCGTGGCGGCAGCGCGGGCGTGTGGGAAGCGCAGGTTCAGCGTGCGAAATCCGTCGTCGCGCCCCGGCGCACTGCGGCCCAGCTCGCGCCCGAGCTTGCGCCCGTGCGCCACATGGCCGCTGATGCTGTATGGGCGCCCGAGAAGCCTCGCCACTTGCTCCATCTGGCCCGTCGCGAGCGCGTCGCGCACTGCCGAACTGCTGACGCGCAGGCCGTGCACTTCGTAGCTGTTCATGCGTGCGACGTCGAAGCCGAGCGCCTGGCCGGCCGCGTCGAGCATCGCGTAGTCGCCGGCACGCCTGGCGCCGAAGCGGAAGTCGTCGCCGACCAGCACGTAGCGCGTGCCCAGGCCCGCCACCAGCACATCGGCGATGAAGGCCTGCGGCGACTGGCCGGCGAATGCGGCGTCGAAGCGCATCACGACCACCTGCTCGATACCGCAGCGCTCGAGCTCGCTCAGCTTGTCGCGCAGCGTCGCGATGCGCGCCGGCGCGAGGCCGGGCTTGCCGGCCAGCTGCGCAAAGAAGTCGCGTGGATGCGGCTCGAAGGTCAACACGCAGGTCGGCAGGCCGCGATGCCGCGCCTCCGAGTGCAGCAGCGCCAGCATGGCCTGGTGGCCGCGATGCACGCCGTCGAAATTGCCGATGGTGAGCGCGCAGGCGCTGGCGATGCCGGGATGATGGACGCCGCGAAAGACCTGCATCGGCGAATTATGGGGCGCGGCCGCGGCGCGAGGCAGTGACGCGAGTGCGCTTCGCGCGAGTGGCAACGTGACGCCAATGCCCGAGGCCTGGAATCGTGGTCTATTGCTGGAGGTCATTGGGCCGAACGCCTGCATCGGTTTGACTGCCGTCGTTCAACTCTGGCTTGTCCACAGCCGCTCGCGACCCTGAAGCGACGCTCGCAAACAGCGCGCCGAGCGTTCCCTCTTGCGGCGTCAGCAACCGTTCAATATCGATAACGGCTAGTGCTCTCCTGGACCAGCGGCAACTGCCCGGCGACCCATACCGCAGCAGGCTGTTGATCGCGCGCTACCTATTCATCGCGGCTTCGGCGATGACCGAGGCGTGCGCCTCTGCGCAGTCGAAGGTGTCGAAACCAGGGTTGACGCCCTTCTCGAATACCAATGCCAGGTCCGTACCGGCCAACATGATCGATTCACATCCCTGTACGCTGGTCAATGTGTTTCCCGCCTGCATGAAGATCTCCCGATGTTCGGGGGTCGCAATCCCAGAGCTGGCCATCGACACGTACGCTTCGTGGACCTCGAGCAGGTTGCTAACTGGAGCGACGACTTCCACGTCGCCGAGAACTCCGTAGAAGCGTGTTTCCATGACCACACGCGTTCCAAGCAGCCCGATCCTCTTGAAGCCGCGCCGCCTCACCTCGAGCTTGACTACGTCGAGCAGGTCGATAACCGGAACCGGCGATACCTTCTTGAAAGCATCGATGCAGAAGTGGCCCGCAATCGATGTGACGGCGACTCGTTCGATATCAGCCCGCTGCAGTCTTTCGGTCAAGGTGCGGTAGATATCGACCTGAGCCTCGACGGCCCCTTCGGACTGGTTTCGCAGCAATGTCCTCGTATCAGCATGCGCCATCGTCAGGTCGAGATCCTGACCGGCTCGCGCCAACGCAGAGATCAGGTGTCGATAATAGTAGTCAGTCGCGGCTGGGCCGATGCCGACAATCAATCCGATGTGCATGTATGAATGCCCAGTGCTAGTTCGCGCAAGACGGCAGGTCCGAATCGCTCCCGCGGAGCGAACCAACATTGTCCCCCGAGCGAAGACGGCCGAGTACTCGCGCTCCCCGTCGTGGCACTTCGTTGCCAGTCCGTGCATTGCGGGCTAGCTCGGGACGGCGAAGTCTCTTTCATGCGTAAGGCGTCACAATCATTGTGTGTCGTCCCTTGCAGCACTGCTCGAAGAGGTCCGCGCCTGCGAACTGTGCGCGGGGAGTCTTCCACTCGGCCCACGTCCGGTACTGCAGTGCCATCGCTCGGCGCAGATCTTGGTGGCCGGTCAGGCTCCAGGCAGGAAGGTCCACGAAACCGGCGTCCCATTCAACGACGCAAGCGGAGATCGCCTGCGCTCTTGGCTCGGCATCTCTAGAGATACCTTCTACGATGAGCGCAAGGTCGCCATCCTGCCGATGGGATTCTGTTTCCCGGGAACCGGATCGTCTGGCGACCTGCCGCCGCGCTCAGAGTGTGCGCCCGCCTGGCGAGAGAGGGTCCTCGCACAGTTGAAGAACCTGAAGCTGACGCTGGTCATCGGCCACTATGCGCAGGCGTACCACCTACCCGACTCGGGCGCCTCTGTGACGCAAGCCGTCCTCTCGTGGAGGCGAGATTGGCCTCATGTAGTGCCGCTTCCTCACCCGAGCCCAAGGAACAATCGATGGCTCGTGCAGAACCCCTGGTTCGAGCGCGAACTGATACCTGCCCTGAGGTCTCGCGTCGCGGAGGTCCTGCGGTGACGCCCAAGGAGGTCTGCGCAAGTGAGTCAACCTTCCAATAGGCTACTCGTGAATAGACTTGCCTATCCCGCCTTTGCACTTCTCGGGCTGATCTGGGGAAGCAACTTCATCTTCATGAAGTGGGCGGCCGTTCTGATCACGCCAGCCCAGGTTGTGCTGTTGCGCATTCTGTTCGGCTTTGTGCCCATTCTTGCGCTGGCCGCGATCCGGGGTTCACTGAGGTGGTCGCACCTGCGCCATGCCCACCACTTCTTCGTCATGGCGCTGCTGGCCACGGCGATCTACTACTTTGCCTTTGCCAAGGGAACGGCTGTCTTGCCGTCCGGCATTGCGGGAATGTTGAGTGGTGCAATTCCTCTGTTCTCCTTCTTGACCGCCTTTGCATTCCTCCGCCAGGAGCCGATCAACCGCTACACCTTGCTTGGCCTCTTGCTGGGATTTGCTGGC